>Ga0187769_10000160_pt1 | contig 36079 bp, 39 predicted proteins | sample 0116_SJ02_MP02_1_FD_133140 | JGI IMG/M metagenome (GOLD analysis project Ga0187769, IMG submission 133140) | Tropical peat soil microbial communities from peatlands in Department of Meta, Colombia - 0116_SJ02_MP02_10_MG | ecosystem: Environmental > Terrestrial > Soil > Wetlands > Peat | place...
GTGATGATCACAAAGCTCGAACTAAAAGATAAACTAAGAGCGGGAAAACTTAAGGAGGCGTAAATGCACCAGAAAAGAATTTCAGCACCGAAAAGCTGGCCGATTGCCAAGAAGATCAGCAAGTGGGTTGTCGCCCCTTCTGCAGGTGCACATTCAAAGGATGCTGTGCCGATAATGGTGGTTATACGCGATATGTTGCGCATTACGGACAACGCAAAGGAAACAAAGCGCGTTTTGCATGACGGAGCTGTCAAGATAAACGGGAAAGTCGTTAAAGATTATAAGTCGCGTTTAGGGCTTTTCGACGTGTTAAGCGTTGCAGGAATCAATTATAGAATGCTCCCAAACCCACGTGGAAAATATGAACTTACTGAGATCAGTGATGATGATGCCCGAACTAAACTCTCTCGCATAGATGATATTACTATCATTCAGGGTGGAAAATATCAATACAATTTGCATGATGGAACAAATTTGCTGCTGAATGAAAAATATAATACTAGGGACTCCCTTGTGCTTGCTTTGCCCGATAAGAAGATATTGATGCATTACAAGTACAAAAAAGGGAGCTATGCGATGATAGTTGGTGGAAGACATTCGGGTGAAACAGGCAGAATAGCTGAAATAAGAAAAGTTGAAAGTTCCCGTCCAAATATAGTGAAAATCGAACAGAATGATCGCCAGTTTGAGACAATAGATAAGTACGTTTTCGTATTGGGTGGTGAAATGACGTGACTGACAAAAACGGCGAGAAGCCTCTAGGTATTCAGAACCCCATGACCAGGTTGCAGATAGACAAAGTTATTGTGCACATGAGCGTCGGTGAAGGCGGTCAACGATTAATAAATGCTGAAAAAATTATCAAAACTTTGACAGGGCGGGATACAGTAAGGACGGAAGCAAAAAAAACTCAGCCGGCTTTTAGCATAAGGAAAGGGCAGGCGATCGGTTGTAAAACAACGTTGCGCGGGTCTGTAGCTCATAGATTTCTTATGTTGGCGCTTGACATTCGTCAAAACCACATAAGTGACTACCAATTCGATGAAAATGGAAACATATCCTTTGGAATCGTTGAACATACTGATTTTCCCGGCATGACGTATGATCCCGAAATAGGGATATTTGGCATGGATGTTACAGTAACATTCAAAAAATCAGGCCACCGAATTGCAAAAAGGCGAGTTGCTTCACGAAGAATCCCTAATAATCACAAAGTCAAACGAATGGAGGCAATTGCTTTTATGACGAATGAGTATAATGTGGTGGTCGCATAATGGTTCAGAAATTGGGGCGTGTCGCACACGAATGTAGACGATGTGGACGCAAACAAGGGCTTGTACGAAAGTACGGGATATACTTATGTAGACAATGTTTCAGAGAAAAAGCAAGCGATATGCAATTTGAAAAATATAGGTAAGGAGATTCAGTTATGGTTTTATTAGATCCACTTGCAAATGCTCTTTCAACTATAAAAAATGCAGAAAGCACTGGTAAAAGTGAATGCATTATAAAACCAGTTTCAAAACTAATTGGAAATGTATTAAGAGTTATGCAACAGGGGCGTTATGTGGGCGACTTCGAATTCATTGAAGATGGCAAAGCTGGCTTATTCAAAATTGACTTGTTAGGGAATATTAACAAATGTGGAGTGATAAAGCCAAGATCTTCAATTGCGACGATGGATTTTGAAAAGTGGGAGCAGAGATACTTGCCGGCACGAGATGTCGGACTATTGATACTTACAACTTCTCAGGGTATTATGTCTCACACAGATGCTAAAGGACGCGGAATTAGCGGAAAGTTGCTTGCATACGTATATTAAAGAAGGAATTGCAGATGACTCGAGTTACAGAAACCGAAGTTCGAATACTTGACGGCATTGATGTTGAAGTTGAAAGATCGTTGGTGGTAGTGACAGGTCCTAAGGGGACGCTTAAACGCAATCTTTGGTATCCAGGGATTGCAATTAGTTATGACAACCAAAATATTCAGATACGCACTGAAATTGACAAGAAGGCCCAGGACTCAGTTGTGCAGACTTTTGCGTCTCATATTGTCAACATGATGACTGGAGTTAAAAGTGGCTTCGAATATAAATTAAAAATAGTGTATTCACACTTTCCCATTCAAGTGAAGATTGAAAGCAAAATGGTGTCGATTGGAAATTTTCTGGGCGAGCGAAAGCCGCGAATCGCTCGGATATTAGGTGAGTCACAAGTTAAGCTACATGGCGATGAGATCGTCGTTACTGGGATCAATAAAGAAGATGTGGGTCAGACTGCAGCTAACATCGAGCAAGCAACGAGGATTAAGGGGCGGGATCCTCGTGTTTTCCAGGATGGGATTTACATAACGGAAAAGGCATGAAGAGGCGCATAAATGAAATTTCTGGAAAAAATGAGTGAAGATGCTATTAAAGCGTTGATAGAGGCCGGGTATAGGACTGTAGATGACTTGAAGCAAGCAACTAAAGAAGATCTTGTGAATATTGAAGGAATTGATTCAAAGCTTGCGAGAGCAATACTAAAAGATACTGTTTCATTCAAACACAAAGAGCTCACTGAAATAGAAAGGCGTCTTCTCATTGCGAGAGCTAGGCATGACAAGCCATGGTTTAAACGACATGATTGCGAGAAAAAAAAGAAGCTTAGCTCAAGCTGGAGGAGGCCAAAAGGATTATTCAATAAAATGCGGCGAGGTTTTACAGATAAGGGGGCCGTAGTACAAGTTGGTTATGGTTCACCAAAGGCAATAAGAGGTTATCATCCTTCTGGATTTAAGGAAGTTCTTGTTCACAATCCAAGTGAACTCGAGAATTTAATGCAAGATCAAGCAGTTAGGATAGCAGGGGCAGTCGGTAGAAAAAAGAAGCAGTTGATAATAGAGAAAGCGTTTGCAAAAGGATTAAAAGTGCTAAACCCAACTGCAAACATTAAATTCAGTAAAGTTACAGAAAACGAAAGCGAGAACGAGAAGAAGGGGGCAGAACAGTAATGGCTGGCCTTACAAACCAAAAGAGACTTGCTTCAAAAATACTCGGAGTGGGAATAAGCCGCGTTTGGCTCGATCCAGACAAATTAGAGGATATCGCAAATGTTATAACAAGAGAGGATATCCGCGGACTCGTAGAAGCTGGTACTATTAAACGTATTCAGTCGAACGGGGTCAGCCGAGGTCGAGCAAAAGAACGTGATTTAAAGAGAGAAAAAGGGCATAGAAAAGGACATGGACGTCGCAGAGGAGCAAAAGGCGCCAGAACCCCCAAAAAAGCTCTTTGGATCCGCAGGATTAGGGCACAGAGAAAGAAGCTAAAAGCTCTTAGAAGTGACAATACTCTGGACCGTAAAGTATATCGCAAGATGTATCGAAAGGCTAAAGGCGGTGTATATCGAAACATAGCCGTCTTAACTTCTGAAGCACACGCTTTAGCGGCTTCGAGGGAGGAGCAGTGATGGCAGAAGGACCTCGGTACCAGGTTCCTTTCAGACGTAGAAGAAAGGGCAGGACGAATTATCATAAAAGGCTCGGATTAGTACTTTCGAGAAAACCACGCATGGTTGTGCGAAAAAGTGGGAAGAACTTCACAATACAGCTAGTATCACCAGGCGATAAAGGAGATTTAAGCCTCGCTTCCGCGAATGCGTCGGAACTCCCAGAGTTTGGTTATAAGGGCTCTGCAGGTAATGTCCCGGCTGCTTATCTTACAGGATTACTCTTTGGAAAGAGAAGCCTCGCTCTTGGATATCACGAGGCAGTTCTTGACATCGGCCTGAACGCCAACTCTAGGGGTTCACGTGTTTATGCAGCTTTAATGGGGGCTTTGGAAATAGGGCTCGGAGTTCCATATAATGAGAAAGTGCTCCCATCGAAAGAGAGAGTCCGCGGGGAGCATATAGCCCGATACGCAAATGAAAATCCAAATAACTTTTCGAAGTACAGAATATCTCCTAAAGAGCTTCCTGAACATATAGACACAGTTAAACAGAAAATAATGCAGACGCAAAAAAAGAAATAACATCAAACTAATGGAATGATTCAAATGGCAGAGGGTTGGATACCAAAAACGAGGCTAGGGCACCTTGTCTATGAAGGAAAAATAGCTACCTTCGAAGAAGCTGTGGCAACGAGATTTCCCATAAAAGAGGCAGAGATTATAGACATACTCCTACCAGAACTCACGGATGAAGTGCTCGATATAAATATGGTGCAACGTATGACAGATTCGGGACGCCGAATTAAGTTTAGAGCAGTCGTTGCAGTAGGAAATGGAGATGGATACGTGGGATTCGCGGAAGGTAAGGATGTTCAAGCAGGACCTGCGATACGTAAGTCAATAGAAACAGCGAAATTAAATCTCATAAAAGTCGAGCGAGGATGTGGATCTTGGGAATGTGGCTGTAGTGAGGTTCATACGGTTCCATACACAGTTGAAGGGAAAGCGGGTTCTGTTAAGGTCGTACTTAAACCAGCACCTAGAGGTCTCGGAATAGCGTCGGGAGGTACTGCAAAAAAAGTACTTGAGCTTGCTGGTGTAAAGGATGTATGGACAAGAACATCGGGGCAGACGCGTTCTACAATAAATTTTGCGAAGGCTACTTTCGAGGCCTTGAAAAAGACGACCACTATTAATATAGGAGGAGTAGAGTGAAATGGTCTATGCAGTCGTCAAGATGAGAGGCGTGGTCAAATCAAAACCGGATGTAAGGCGAACTCTCGAACTTTTAAATCTAGACAGAACCAACCATTGTGTGATAATTGACGATACCGAACATTACCGCGGAATGCTCCAAAAAGTCAAAGATTATGTAGCTTGGGGAGAGATTGATGCTGAGACCCTTACGATTTTGCTTAATAAACGGGGCATGTTAAGTGGACGTAGAAAGCTCACAGATGATTATTTGAAGAGCAACTCACAATTTAAGGATACCAAATCGCTCGCTCAAGCTGTAGTAAATGGACGCGTTAACTTAAAATCTATTCCAGACCTAAAGCCAGTTTTAAGGCTTCACCCCCCGCGAAAAGGCCATAAAGGCATTAAAAAGCCGTTTCCACAAGGAATTCTCGGGTTTCACAGTGATAAGATTAACGACTTGCTTTTGAGGATGAGGTAGAGACATGGTGGGGAAAAATAAGACGAAAAAATTTAGAGGCAGTCGTACTTGCGGCGGTGGCACGCACAAAAATCGTAGAGGCGGAGGCAGCCGGGGGGGGCGCGGGCACGCGGGTGGCTGTAAGCACCACTTTGTGCGAGAAATGCTCGAAGGCCGAGGTTATGGGGATTTTGGGTTTAAAAGGCCGCAGAAGGTAACATATGAAGTTCGTGTTATAGATATAGGAACTATAGACGAAAATGCTGATCGCCTTGTTGAAGAAGGACAAGCAGAACTTCGTGATGACATTTATTATATACAGCTCGATGTGGATAAAGTGCTGGGAAGCGGCAGAGTAACGAAAAAGATGATGATAACTGCGAACAGCTTTTCTGAGAAAGCAATCTTTGAGATAAAGTCGGCAGGTGGCGAGGCTATCACTCCTGAATGATAAGATATGCAATGAAGTTATGTAAAAAAAGTAATTGAATTGAAAGATCTCAGTGATATGTAATGAGTGAATTTAGCATAAAAGAGGCCGCAGAACCATTCTTGAAGAGGCTTCCGGCTGTTTCAAAGCCTGTTGGACATGTTCATTTCCGTAAGAAGCTAGTATGGACCATTGGTGTGCTAGCCATATATTTCATTTTAACAAACGTTATGATTTTTGGCTTATCGCCGCAGTCTCACGATCTTTTTGGATTTTATCGAGCAATCATGGCGGGAAGCTCAGGATCCATCATGCAGCTTGGTATAGGTCCAATTGTAACTGCATCGATTATACTACAACTTTTTAAAGGTGCTGACATAATTAAACTTGACACTAGTGATCCGCGTGATCAGGCCATATACCAGGGGCTTCAGAAGCTCCTTATTTTTGTCATGATTTTTGTAGAAGCAGCACCACAGGTACTTGGAGGGTATCTAGCACCCGACCCAGGTCTTGCCGCCTCCACAGGATTGGGACTGAATGTAATATCTCTCATAATTTTTATACAAGTCATTATAGGTGGTGTCCTCATTTTGTTTTTAGACGAGATTGTCAGTAAATGGGGGGTTGGTTCTGGAGTCGGGATGTTTATAGTCGCTGGAGTAGCGCAAGGTCTTGTAACTGGCACCATTAACTGGAATATTGAAGCTCCAACTGGTTTGGCGGCCGGGTTTATACCTAGACTCATACAGGTAATTAGTAGTACATCCCTGCCGCAGCTTTTAAGTAGTCAGGGGCTTACGTTCCTTCTCATTCAAGGGGGGATACTAGCAGCCATAAGTACTGTGGCCATATTTGCAGTCGTTGTTTATGTGGAAAGCACGCGTATCGAGATCCCTCTAGCGCATAGTTCCGTGCGGGGGGCGAGAGGAAGGTTCCCTGTTAAACTTATCTATGCGAGTGTGCTACCTATGATCTTAGTACGCGCATTACAAGCGAATGTACAGATGGTCGGGATATTAATGTATAACGCTGGGTTTACGTGGGTTGGAACGTTTACGGGCAATAAACCCACTTCTGGACTTATGTACTACTTGGCACCCATTAACAGTCCAAGCGACTGGCTTCCAAGTCTTTCAGGACATGCGTGGTACGAGGTTTTTTTGCGGTCTGGAATAGACATCGCTGTAATGGTTATCGGCGGCATAATCTTTGCTTTATTCTGGATCGAAACAACTGGAATGGGGCCAAAAGCAGTAGCAGAACAGATACAAAATTCGGGAATGAGCATCCCGGGCTTTCGGCGAGATCCTAAAATTATTGAAAAGGTAATGTCGCGATACATCCCAAAGGTTACTGTGATAGGTGGTGCATTTATTGGAATTCTCGCAGTTGTTGCAAATTTCTTAGGGACAATTGGCAATGTTGGTGGAACATCTTTGTTATTAGCTGTTAGCATCGTTTACAGGTTGTACGAGCAACTAGCTAATGAGCAGGTCATGGAGATGCATCCAATGTTAAGACGTTTTTTAGGAGAAGCATAGCAAATGTGAGAGGGGTCTGACGCAGTTTTTAAGTTTTTAGTTTTTCGTCGTTTTCGTGAGTGAAAATCAAAATAATTGGATATGGAACATAATTATTGAGGATTGGCAAACAGCTATTCGATACATAATTTGTAAGACGAAACACTTAGATATATAAGTTGAGTAGATAATGTCGATCTTTCATTTATATCATTTCAGTGGTATTGTCAACAGTTGTAGGACATAGTAGGACACAAACTTGACAGAAACCATGCAATCAGCAATTACGCCTAAAAAATTAGTGTTATAACAATTATTGTCAATCAAAATCAAGAAATTTTAGTTCGGCTACCGAAAGAAATAACGTACTAAAAAGACCTTATGAAGCTTACTATATGTAGCTAGGTTGCTGGAAAAATACCTATATTGCAAATTCTTAAGTTATTATGGTGTCCAGTCAGTTATAGGAAGTTATTTTTCACAAAACAATTTTAAATAAGCACTTGAAGAAATTATTAATACATTGAAAGCAGTTGAGGCAACAATTTATTCGACCAAACTTATAGTATCATTGAAGTTGTAACAGCAAACAAACTGTTGAGACACAGACGGGCAAGGAGATGAAATATACGATGTCAAATATGAAGATAACCCGAGCAGATCTCGATAGGTATGAAGATGATTATGCTATACTGATAGCGGAAGACGGATCCACAGAAGAACTCCACAAAGCACTATTACCTTCGGGATTAAAACCAGGTAGCAAAATAACAATATCGGTTGAATTTGACGAGAACGCTACAAAAGATGCAGAAAGTAGAGTAGACTGGTTATTGAAAGAGCTCAAAGCGAGAGGAGAGCGCTTAAATTCGAAACTGAAATAATGAGCAATTGGTTGGATAAGAACGGCTGTAATTTTTTCATTGGTTCTAACTAAAAATTAACGAGGTGATTATGTGGCCACTCGATACCCTCCTGGAGACTTCACACCCCCCCAAGGCGAGCTTAACGTCGATATAACGTCTAAAAAGCAAAAAATATTGATGTCGTTCTTTTCGAATTTTATCAGCATATACTTCAATGAAAATGAGTTTGTGATAGATTTTGCTCAGCAACCCATTCGAGAAGATGAAATGCCCTCAGTAAGGATTTTTATGACTCCCAAACAATTTGATAAACTTGTTGAAGCAACAAATAATGCATATAACGAATTTTTATCAAAGCACGGTTTACAGCCATAACTTGGTTTTTAGAATAATTGGATGTATATTGAGGTTTAGACTACGTAGACCTACCCATTATTTGGAGGATTGAATAATTTGACACAGGTCACTATATTGACTGGAGTTCCTGCTAGCGGAGGAACCACTGTCACAAAACACGCAATCGAAAAACTAGAAGCTGAAGGCGAACGGTTTGAAATGGTAACATACAGTGATATAATGCTTGAAGAAGCTTTATTGCGGAATTGGGTCGCGGCACGTGACGACATGAGAAAAATGGATCCCACAAGACAGAAAGAGCTTCAAATAATTGCCGCGAAAAAAATTGCGGAAATGAAAACCGCGTCGATTATTGTTGACACTCATGCTACGGTAAGAACCACTAGGGGGTACCTCCCAGGACTTCCAATTTGGGTCTTGGATAAATTAAAACCGGAAATGATTATAGTCGTCGAGGCTTCTGAAGAGCAGATTCTAAGGAGAAGAAACGCTGATAAATCAAGGGTGCGTGATGTTCAGGATGTAGCAGGAGTAAGAGAACATCAAGAGGTAAACAGGGCTACCTGCATGGCATATGCATTCTACACTGGTGCCCCTGTAAAGATCGTGCAGAACAGAGATGGTAAACTTTCAGATGCAGTAGAGGAACTTCTAATCGCTTTAAGACGGACCACGTCTTAGATTTAGTAAGGAGATCTGATCTTTGATTATCACTATCAGCGGCCTATCTGGAAGTGGCAAAACAACGGTCGCAAAGGCTTTATCTATAAATCTCAACTATAAATACGTGTCATCTGGAGAGGCTTTTAGACAGCTAGCTCGCGAGCATGGCATGAATCTGGAGCAATTTAGTATCCTCGCGGAAAATGATCCAGAAATTGACAGAATGATTGATAAAAGACAAGTTGACACAGTGAGTCGTTATAAAAATGTTATATTTGAAGGCAGGCTCTCAGGCAAGATTGTAAATGGCGACCTTAAAGTCTGGCTCAAAGCACCTCTCGAAGTTAGAGTGAAGAGAATTGCGAAGCGGGAGCAAAAATCATGCACACAGGCTTGCAATGAAACACGATTCAGAGAGATCAGCGAAGCGAAGCGGTACTTAGAAATTTATCACATTGATATTTTTGACTTGGACACTTATGATCTTGTCATCGATACTCAGCATTGGAACCAACATTCTGTTATCGATATAATTTTAACCGCAGTTAAACATAGTGAAATAAGTAAAAGATAAGTTGTTTCGCAATGGTGAACCCCAAAGATCGAAGTGTTGAAGAACTTATTAGAAAAGGTGTAATCAATATCGATAAGCCTCGAGGTCCAAGTAGTCACGAAGTTGCTGCTTGGGTGAAACGAGCACTTATGATTAATAAGGCAGGACATAGTGGAACTTTAGACCCAAAAGTTACTGGTGTTCTTCCTATAATGCTTCAGGATGCTACGAAGGCTATCGCAGGCTTAGTCGATGTATCAAAAGAATATGTATGTGTGCTCCACCTACACAAAGAAGTGCCTGAGAAGAAAGTTTCTGAAATATTTAGAGAATTTACAGGAGTAATTTATCAACGTCCTCCAGTTAAGTCAGCGGTAAAACGACAAATACGAAAGCGTGAAATTTATAACATCGATTTTTTGGAACATACTGGAAAAGATGTCTTGTTTAAAGTAGGTTGTGAAGCAGGAACGTACATTAGAAAGCTCTGTCATGATGTGGGCGAGGCGCTAGGTGTTGGAGGACATATGTCAGAGCTACGGAGAACAAAATCTGGGATCTTTGACGAATCTACGCTTGTAACCCTTCACGATTTAAAAGATGCTTATCATTTCTGGGTTGAAGATGGAGAGGAAGGCCCGATAAAAGACATAATAAAACCGTTAGAGTATGGGTTACGTCATTTACCGAAAATTGTCATTAGAGACACAGCTGTTGACGCTATTTGTCACGGAGCAAAGCTTACAGATCCGGGAGTTATATCAGTAGGCGATTTTAAGAAAAAGCAACTTGTTGGGATTTATACGCGCGATGGTGAGATCATAGCACTAGGAATTTCAGTGCTTGAGGAAGGAATTATTGCGGAAACAAAGCGGGTTATAATGGAACCCGGCACATACCCTCGGTATTGGAAATCAAAAGAACGTTATTATAGCGCTTGATGTTCTGTTATTATCAAATTTCATATTGGCACTAAGGATCTCTATGGTGTTTGTGGAACATTTGTTGACTTTGTTAGAGCTAAAACTATCTTTTAGCAAGTTTAACTTGAGATTGAACTATATAGTCTATTGACAGGATAACACTTTAAGTTTAGAAGATTGACGGTTACAATGAAACTTTTTGCCGTTTATGGTTTCTCTAAATCGGGTAAAACTACAACCATAGTTGAGATAATTAAAGAGCTTAAACTACGTGGATATTCCGTATCAACGATTAAAGATATTCATGTGGATGATTTCACTCTTGATGTCGTAGGAAAGGATACTTGGCGACATTGGAAAGCTGGAGCAGAAATCGTCGGAATAAGAACTACTAATGAGAGTACGATAATGATAAAGAAACCAGTCAGTGTTTTTGAGCTAATGGCGCACTTCGATACAGACTACCTTATATTTGAAGGTTTTAGAAACATTGCAATCCCTAAAATACTATGTGCAAAGAACGAGAAAGCTATACAAGATGATATGCAGAAATCAGTCTTCTGCATTGCGGGGGTTGTTTCAACTCAATTATCAAACTATTTGAATTTGCCGGTTATAAATGCTATTACAGATGTTTCACGAATCGTGGACATCATAGAAGTGTGTAGTCTAGAGCTTTGATAAGACTCTCTTTTACGAATGAATTAATGCGGTTTTATTTAGAAAAATAAATTAGAAGTAGTGTGAAGATTAATTAAACCGATTGATATTTTTGTGCATACATGAGATCTCTTGCTCAGATAATGTTGCGACTAAATTAGTGTCGGATCATCGGTTTGAAATAAAGTGTCTCGTTGCAAGACTTGATAATAATATCTGTAGAGTGCGTCTAAGTCTGAAGACGTATTTATATTAAAAGCGAGCGAATTATCGTTAAGGACAAGAATAATTTCCTCTTGTATGTTATCAATGATCTCTCCGTCAACAACATTAAGTCCAGCAGGAACTAATTGATTATCGTCAATTTTAAAGATTAAATCTGGTTTTACCGAGACAGCTTCAAGCAAGCGATATGGAATGTAAACGGCAAGCGCTCCGCTATACTTCAGTAAATAAGAATCAACGACCTTATTTATGAGATTTTTATTTATCAATGGAATATCTGCTGTAACCGTAAGAAAAGGATTTTTAATATTAAGTTTTTTGGCAGCCCAAACATAGTCGTCAATAAAACTTTTCCCAGGCGTAAGTATGACATTTAATTTTGAATTTTCTGCCCACCTCTTAGTTTTTAGTGTATAAGGGGATACCGCTACAGTTATTTTTTCAATTTTCGAACGCCTTAACTCTCGAATAACGTGAGCTATCATTGGTTGACCAATAAATTCTATTAATGGTTTTTCTGTACCCTTAGAATTGAATCTTGTGCCTTTCCCACCTGCCATCACAATTGCTTCCATAAATGTCACCTGATAAGGCTTATTGCGATTAACGCTACTACACGTCCAAGTTCATTAGAGGATCCTATTACATCGCCACTAATACCACCAAAAGATTCGTCTGCTAGTTTTAGCAATCCACTAGCTAGAATAGTAGCTGAGAGGAGTCCTACAACACCTTTCCAACTTAAGCAGATAAATGAAACGAGAAACGCGAGGATCAATGCGATTACAAATGTGGTTGGTGTCGAGCGTTCAGAAAATAGCGATCCGAGGCCTTTATGTGTTGCTTTTCCAAATGCTGCTATCTCGACCATGGATAACTTACCTGAAATCTCTGCAGTGATTAATGCGGGCAGTAAAACGTTTCGTACAGAGATGATACCAACAAATAAGAGTAAGAATGAGATTACGCAAACGGCGATTCCGCCAACCCCAACATAAGGTTCTTTTATTACTTTGCGTCTCTCCACCATGGTCCCGTGTTTGAGTAATCCGTCTCCCATATCGACTAACCCATCGAGATGTATGAAACCTGTGATTGAATAAAGTGCCACTACTATGATTGCTGATTGCAAAAAAACATTGGCATTGGGAAGGAGCGATAGTGCCAATCCAATAATTCCAATTAGGAATCCTATAAAGGCCCCAATAACGACGTAAATATACATGTTATTTGCGAGATCTTCAAGCCCATTCAAACTGAAGCCTACTGGGATTGTCGTTAGAAAGCCAAGTCCAGCTCTTATGGCTTCAAATATTCTATGGGACATTCTTCATTCCTCTATCGTACATATTCGCTGATACACCTCCTATTAACCCCGCTATGACATCATCAATAAAAGGTCCGAGTTCACCTAGAATCCCAGGCTTTTTGCTGTCAAATCTAATGTAGTCGAAATGTCCTTTATAACCTCCGATGTAGGTAGCTACGCAAATCCCCAAAACTTCGTCAGCTATTAAACAAGTAAGGTCATTGCTATACATGGTAGGATCTAGGCTAGGAATAAGGCCTTTTTGTGCATCTCTTTCAAGCGCAATTCCTATATAAACTAAAATACAAAGATTAGGGTCAGAAAAAGCGTGGGATAATTCGTCTTTAAATACTTGCCTCGCTTTGTCCAGTGTTTCAACGCCGGGATGTGGCACCCAAAGTTTCATCGCTGTTTCAGTTATATCATCAAACGTAATTCCAATTATACGCAGCATTTCTTTAATGTCCATTTAACCACCTTTCAAAAACTTATTTTTCTATGTTAGTTTTGCTTATAACCTCTGCAGCAATGTAAATTTTAATCGGTGTTTTAAAAATCGAAATGAATCTAAAATATGTATAGTTCATTTACACTACTGCGACTGATTCAACTGCTTGAATTTTATGATCGCTTGTCGTCTGTAAGATATTTGATCAAGCCTTTCTAAGAACATTTTTTAGATAGCGTAAGATTTGATAAGTCTTATATCTTAGCCATCATTCGTACTCTCATTTGGGTGCTGTAGTTTGTTTTATTAAGACTATAGTTTGTAATTATAGATTGCTTTATTATAGCTGGCTGTTTGATAAGTAGTCTTGCTAAAAATGATCACATTTTTAAACCTCGTAACTAAACATTTGCTGTTATTTGATTGTCGATTCTGCGATTATGACAAGTTATGATGATAGGACTCGCGCAGAACCATTTTTCCAAGTCAATAACTATATTGTATTATTGGTAATTGATTTTAGATCGAATTGTCTAGTTATGCGAAACGACTTTAAAATATTTGAGTTCTCGTGGGTAGGTATCGTTGTGTTACTGCTTTGTTCGTAAATCAAAGATAAATATTGATACGTGGGCCCCGTTAACGTATAATTGATGCATCTTATGTTTTTGCAAAAACTATTAAATATCAGTCTCATAAATTCACTGAAACTTCGAGCTCAATGGTACTCGACGGTCGTTGTAAGTATAGAAAGGAGATGGCATTTTTGGAGGTACCAAGAATTTTATGCGGTCATTGATAAGGAAACTGATGCTAAAATTAAAAGATTGTATAGCCCTCATAGATTCTCTTCTCATATTCTATTAAGTTAAGTTTTGTCAGCCGTAATCTCATGTCATTTTACAATTTCAACGTATCTACCATTAATTTTTATTTTAATACCACTTCCGTGGATTTTACCGACTACTTTTGCATCACTGCTAACTTGCTCAATTTTTCCTATTTCGGACTCAGGAGCAATTATGGCAAAACCCATGCCCATGTTGAACGTCTTATACATTTCTTCTATATCTACGCCTTCTGAATGTATCATTTTGAATATTGCTTGTGGTTCAAGAGGATCATATATGTCGAATCCTAAGTGTGTGAGCCTTCGCAGATTTAAAATGCCTCCTCCTGTTATATGAGCGAGTCCGTGAATTTCACAATTTTTAACTATACTCAAAACTTCGGAGTAGATTCTTGTTGGAACAAGAAGTTCATCTCCTAGGATTCTTTCCATTGTCTCATATTGTTTGTAATACGAATATTTCGTAAGAAGCTTTCTGGCTAGGGTTAGTCCGTTGCTATGAATTCCACTGCTTGGAATCCCAATTATAATATCTCCGTCTGTTATTTTTTCTCCTGTGATTACGGCGCCTTTTTTCGTAATTCCTATGCAAGCTCCAGCAAGGTCGAATCCTCTAATTATTTCTGGAAGACTTGCGGTTTCTCCACCAACAATCGAAATATTTGCCATTCTTGCTCCGTTTTCCAACCCCATACCAATCTGATCTACAATAGAGGGTTCAACGCTTTCCATAGCAAGATAGTCAACAAAAGCTACTGGTTCAAGCCCCATAGCATAAAGATCGTTAACATTCATAGCAATGCAATCTATTCCGATCGTCTGCCAATTGTCCATTTCACTAGCTACAAGCACCTTAGAGCCAACGCCATCTGTAGTAATACCAATAATGTAATTTCCTAGAGTTAAAAGTCCAGCGTAGCCCATATTAACATCCATTGGAGATCCGAATCCCTTTCGTTTATATGTGAAGTGTTTAGTCAGAGCTTTTACTGCTGATTCTTCCGCTAAGATGTCTACCCCAGATTCAGCATATGTTAATGGGCGTCTATCAGTCATGGAGTTCGCCTTTGTAATCCTATCCTATTGATTTCATTACAGTCGCGATTCTAAGTTCGTAAATATAGCTGCAACCACATACCTACGTAACTTAACGACGTAGTATGATATTTATCGCTAACGGTTTCTTATCTATCCATTCTTAAGTTTACGTATTAAGTTTTATCTGTTGCTAAAATTAACTAGTTAAAGTGAAAAATACATTATGTTAATACACCTTGTGATTTACAAAATGAATCATCTTGTCTTCCCAATGAATTTCAATGAAATGAATACTTTTGGCATAGTGACATTGGATAATGAGTTAAGTGATTAAAGCGCAAAATACTCTATTTAAACGATCTTTTTTATTAAACCTTGACAGGAGTAATATTGGATCAATTTATTTCAGAGAGCTTAAATTCATCATGCAATGCTGTAACAACATTTTTTGCCGCGTTTCTCCGCACCACAAAAGATATGTTATATTCGCTTGATCCCTGGCTTATCATAGTTATACTAACATGAATTTTGCCTACAGATCTAAATATTCTGCCCGCTATGCCAGGGTTGCCCGCCATTCCCGAACCTACGACGGCTATTGCACTCACGTCTTCATCGCAAGTGATCTCTCGTATAATGTTTTCTTCGAATTCAGATTTTAATTGATGAAGAGCAGTTAGTGCGCTACTCAAATGTGCCTCCTCGACGAGTATTGAGATGTTTGACTCACTCGATGCCTGACTGATCATAATTATGTTAACACCGGCAGTTGCCAACTTCGAAAAAACATGAGCAGCTATCCCGATAGTCCCGGCCATTCCTGCACCTGAGATATTCACAAGAGAAACGTCACTAATTGTTGTCACAGCTTTTACGATATTTTCATTGTTTTCCACTCGATGAACGATTACAGTGCCTTGTCCGTCTGGATTAAATGTATTTTTTACTCTTACTGGAATGCCCCTGCTGATTGCAGGTTCGATTGTTTTAGGATGGATCACTTTTGCACCGAAGAATGATATTTCCATAGCCTCGAGATACGAAATCTCTGGAAGAGTTTTAGAATCTCTTACTAATTTTGGATCAGCGGTCATTATTCCATCCACATCAGTCCAAATCCATATTTCGTCTGCGTCAGAAGCTGCTCCAACGATTGCCGCTGTATAATCAGAACCTCCTCGACCGAGTGTGGTTATAATATTATGGGTATCGTATGCAATAAAACCCATTATCACAGGAATAATTCCTACGTCTATTAGTGGTACTATGCGTTCTCGCACCTGCCTGTTGGTTACTTCTGTAGGCCTAGCAGCTCTGTGCTGGCTATTTGTAATTATCCCCGCTTCTCCGCCCATTAGAGAAACGGATTGGATCTTTAACGATTTTAATGCTCCTGAAACAATAGGTGCAGAGAGTCTTTCACCAAAAGAGGTGATATAATCATGTGATCGATCTGTTAATTCTCCAAGATGATAAATTCCAGATAGAACATTCTTCAACTCTTCAAGACGTACTTCGAGTTCTGAAATTACATCTGTAATTATCATTTCATCTTCAATAGCGCTGTACACTGCATCAAAGTGTTGTTTGCCGAGTTGTTTTACAAATTTTGTTACTCCATTCAATTCTGCATATTCAGTTGTCATACTTTCCGCTACAGATTGGAGCATATCAGTTATTCCCGCCATAGCAGATACAATGACTACAATTTCATTTCCCGCATCGTAATACCTCTTAATAAGCTCAGCAACTTTTTTTATTCTATCACCGTTGCCTACTGAAGTACCACCGAATTTCATCGCATATCTCATAATGCTGTTCCTTTAGGGTCCGATAACGTTTTAATATCGATATAATTATATTAAAGCCTTCTGTAAGTACGTTTTCATGTTCAAAACATTTTTTCCCTTTAAATTTCAAGCTTTTTTGTTAATACTGCTAGATCTAATGTGTGGCTTAACTTTTTGATCCATGATACTTAAAGATACATTTTTGTGAGGCCCCGCTTTCGTTTTAAAAAAATAGCTGTTGCACAACTTCGTTTTGGCAAAGGAAAGGATACCCGATTTTTCTCTGTTAAGTTCTAGCCACAAGATATCTCTCATTATCTTTTGAGCTGTCATTAACTCCTGCAAGTAGATTTAACTCTCTTTTCGTTTGTATTCTATTAATCGTAAAGTAATACTAGTGCGAACGTGATTTACGTAGATGATTCACGTCGTTGCCTTAGTTATAAATTATAAGACGAAAATAAGGATCGCGTTTTATGCGCATCATGTTAAATCTATAGCTTAAGAAAAAATCATTAAAAACACATAAACAGCTCCTAGAAATGGTAATATGGCGATTGCGATGTATTGGGGGACTCCCCACGCAAGCACTTTTTTCCCATCAAGAACACTTATCGGGAGTAAATTGAATGCCGAGAGCCATATATTAATTATAAATCCATAGTATCCGATCTGTGCGATAATTCCTCCCTGCAATGTTACGAGTAGATAAATGCCTGCAAGCCCCAGATTTAGGAGCGGACCGGACGCTGAAATAATGCCATTTTGTTTCTTTGTAATGCCTCGCCCATAGATAAGAGTAGCTCCTGGAGCGGCAAAGACTATGCGTATTATATACGCAAGGAATACTGAAAATATCAGCATAGTGTAGTTTGCTCGAAATTCAGACCAAAATCCAAATCGCTGAGCTGTAAATTTGTGCATCAATTCGTGCAACACAAATCCCGTTCCTACAACTAGGAGTGAGATCATGAAACCCTGAACTAAATTAGGAATTGACGTTGTGAAAAAAGCTGGTCTTAATACGAGAGAAAAAGCAAATGATACGGCTAACCACGAAAGAGTAAGGTCTTGGAGTTCTTTCCTGCTCGTGCTTATCGTTGGCATTATCTAAAGTATCCCTCCTATCAGTCGTGAAATGGCGTGGGTTAGGATGTCATAGATATTGACACCGGTCATTGGAAATATTATGAGTAAAGCGATAAATGTTGCAACTGAACTTCCAATGTTTATAAATGCGACATTCATAAGTATTCTAAAAAGTTTATTTGAGAATAACTCTCGTACGGATCCCACTTTGGTTAGCCCCTTGAAATCTGCTGCGGTTGGAGGTCTTTTTCCGGCTTCTATAATGCCCGCAATTACTCCTACTTTTAAAAACGGTATTGGTATAAATGGACTAAACCCAGCATAACAAGCCGACGTTATTATAGCAAGCGGATGGCTTCTGCTTAAGGTTGCACATGTTGCCGCCAAAGTCGAATGCAACAAAAACCAGCACCCTAGAGCGAGTATTAGCTGATTAAATGGCACTCCAGAAGTAAACAGTAATGCAAATAGAGCGCATATTATTCCCAGAAAAACGATGCCAACAATCTTTATGGAACTGAAACGCTTCTTAGGCACTGTGTTTATTGAGTCGAGCGGAAGAATGCGCCCAGGATCGTCCAAATATTTTTGGATGCCGTCTTTATGCCCAGCGCCGACTACTGCTAAGACCCTTCCCCGCAATCGTAACAATGACCCAGCAATATAGGCATCTCGTTCATCTACAAGCACACTCGCTGCGTTGGGTGAAAACTGTCTCAGCTCTTGGATGAGCTGTGCGATAACGTCATCATCAGTAATCTCGTCAACTTCAATTTGATCGTCATTCTTAACAATGTCAAGAAGTGCTTTGAGCATTTTAAACTTTTCAAATATGCTCATTTTCGACCAGAATCGCCCAATAGTTACGCTAATATCCCTGTCAACAAGCGCAACTGTCGCCCCAACGTTTTGGGCAGATTCTATGGCAGCAAGCATATCACTTCCAGGTTTTACATTGACCTCCTTGCCGATTTTATTCTGTACGTATGCCAGAAGCCAGTGAACTAAGAAATGATAGACTTTGCCGCTGGTGAGAATATCTTTTACAGATATAACTGGTGTCTCAGAAGAGATTAAAGCATTGTAACGATTCGCACACAGTTCTACAGCCACAACATCAGGCTTGTACGTTTCTATAGCCTGCTGTACTTCACGGATACTTTTTTCTGATACGTGTGCGGTTCCTATGATAGTGATCTCTAAATTATCTGCTATTTCGCCGTGCATGTGGGTCAGGTCTGGATAACGCGCGCTATAGTCCCGTCAGGGCGTATTATGTCTTCACGGGCTTCTGCAAGGAGCGTGATGGCATTAGTTAGATCATTTCTAGTAATTATGCCTACGAGCGACTCTCCGTCAACGACTGGAATCCTGCCAATGTTCTTTTGAGAAATCTTCATGATAATGTCGCTTGCATCTTCATCTGGAGCTGCAACGACCAATTCTCGTCTCATAATATTTCCTACCATTATCTCATCGCGACGATCTACTGGAACTTGCCGGGCATCTGCAAACGTCACTATACCGACTAGTTTTCCGTTATCAATAACAGGGTACCCCATGTGTTTTCGTTCAAACATGAGGTCGATAAGATCGGATATCTTCATTTCAGGAGATACTGTTACTACATCTTTTGTCATGATATCTTTCACTTTTACACCTGAAAGCGTTTCGGAAACCGAGGTTTGGCGTCCCTCCTCTGATGCTGCTATGTAGATAAAAAATGCGATTATTATTAAGAATGCATTATAAAAAAGTCCAATTAGTCCCATGAAAACTGCAAGAGTTTTGCCTATTTGAACCGCCACTCTTGTGGCTTGTAGATAGGATCTATTCCTAGCTAAAACTGCCCTTAATACTCGGCCGCCATCCATTGGAAAAGCGGGTATTAAGTTGAAGCCTCCTAAAACAAGATTTATGTATGCAAAAAGTTTAACGAACAGACTTGGTACTTGTTCTACAATAAAAAACGAAGGTATCAAAAATATAATTCCAAGAGCAACACTCACCAGAGGACCAATGAGTGCCACGGGAAGCTCAATTCGTGGGTTTTTTGGGATTTCGATGGCTGAAACTCCTCCAAACAGATAGAGAGTTATGCTCTCTATTTTGATCCCGTACCTCATGGCCAAAAGCGAGTGACCAAGTTCGTGGAGCGTTACACAACCAAATAGCCCAAGGGCAGCAGCGACTCCATATACATATGCATTTTGTATATTTCCAAATCCAATTGGCGAAGGAGATATTGCAAAAATTACAGCAAAGAACGGAATAATAAGTAAAAATGTGATATGAATGCGTATAGGTATGCCTTTTATTTTGACAATTTGGAATGACCAGGGCATAAAAACGACCTACCATACCCTATTATTTAATAAACTATATATTACTTTAGTCATAAAGCGTATGTGATTGTATTTCTGTAATAATTATAAGGGAAGCGTCATTATGCGGATTGAATTGACCCAGATTATGGATCTAAATGTGTACACCGATAAAGGTGAGTACATTGGAAAGGTGGAGGACATAAAGATAGATACAAACGAAAAGAAGGTAACAGGTTTAGTAGTCGGAGATGTTAACCATAATCTATTCGATATTAAATACAGATTTATCGTTATACCTTATCGTTTTGCAAAATCAATTGCCGATATTATAGTTGTTAGTAGTGTTGTTAAGACGTTAATTTCTCGTGCCAAACCAAAAGAAGAGTCGTGATGAAGGATCACGAGATCTATTGTCATTTGCGAGTAGTCGCTCCATGCTTTATCAGGGCTGACGGAAGGAATTTCAGAAAGACGCTTACCAGCTTAAAGTGTGAACAGCCATATGATCTTCGATTTGTTAGGGTCATGGCGGATACTTCTGAACTGTTCATACGTACTAGCGGTTTGTCTCCTACGCTCGCTTTCACTTTTTCAGATGAGATAAATTTACTTTTTTATAAGATGCCATTTAGTGGGAGGGTTGAGAAGTTAAATTCTGTAAGCGCCAGCTATATCTCCAGTGCTTTTACATTGAAAATGCCCCTCAACGCGCCTGTAGCATTTGATTGTCGAGTTATTCCTTTGAGCCCTGATGACATCCCCTCCTATCTCGTTTGGAGGCAAGCAGAAGCTTGGAGAAACCACAAGAACGCTTATGGATATTACTGTTTAAGAAAAGCAGGATCTAATGCTAGAGAAGCGCACGATAAGATTCGCTATATGTCGTCGAGTGAAATCCACGAACTCGTATTCATGCATGGGGTGAATCTTGCGAAAACTCCAGCGTGGCAGCGACGAGGAATTCTCGTATACAAAGAGAGGTATCAAAAGTCCGGGTATAACGAGCTCTTAAAACAAGAAGTTGTGACTTCAAGGACGAATGTTGTCCAAAATTGGAATCTGCCAGTTTTTGCATCTTCTGAAGGAAAAAAATTCCTCAGTAGCGTGTTGTTAAGAGAACATAAATAAACGTCGATGCTTATATAACACGAGTACCTACAACAATGCGTATTAAAAAATGAAAATGTTGAAGTGAGTGAGCTAGCATTAAAAGATCTAATTTGAGCCCACGGCTTTGCTTTGTGTGATTATTTTTATAAAGGAGACATCATAATGGTTTTTAGTCTTTTGGGATCAAAGCCGAGAATAGCGAGAAATGCAGAGGTGTCGCTTCTCGAAATTAAAAAAGGCCCCTATTATGTAGTAGCATCCGTAGAAGTCGGTAATACCACGACCAAATGCATTTTAACCGCTTCGAACATGAAAGATGGCAAGGCGTACATTGTCAACAAAATCGTCCATATGACTCGTGATGTGCGTGATCCCAAACCAGGAGAGGAAGTATTTGGTCGCACGCTCACTTACAGACCGCTGACAAGGGGATCGATAGCTGAGATGGTGAAGGATACACTCATTCAGTCAGTCAGAACGGCAAATCTCGAGCTAGCAGATGACCTCCATTTTGTTGTAAGATCAACGGGGGTAGTCGCTGGTTTCGACCGTCCAGAAGACATCGGAGAATTTATCATAGCGCTTGCAGATGGCTGTCTTATGGCAGGAGTTAGTCCGCGGAAGATGACTCCCGCGATGACAATAGACCATCTTCCCAAGAAGTTTCGCGAATACAGTCTCCTCAACAAGGTAGCGTTTGACGGTTCAGTCAGTGGAGTACTCCCCCCAATCGGTTCAACGGGTGTCGAAGTTGTGGCTAATGAAATGGAGGGTGAGCTTGCGACGGCTGGAATAAAAGAAGGAGCAAAGTGGGCAAACGTTGATTTTAGAAATCCATGTCTTTCTATGGATTTTGGAACAACGTTTAAAGGTCGTATTACGAATGATGCACTTCCGTATGCAAACACCATTGCAAACTTTTGTGGGATTTCTGGCGAAATTATTGATTCCATAGGGCGTGGCACCGGGCTCGTGAATGAAACGAGTGGCACCACGTTTGATCTTCCTAAACCAAATAGACTTAAGAATTCGCTAGTCAAGGAAAAAGATGTGAGGGGTCTTGCCCGCGAAATTCATGAACACATACGAATAGAGGAGGTTCCTATTTCTTCACGCCGGTTCGGAAGCGTTCCCGTAAATCCGAAAGCAGCGGAAAAAATTGGACTTACGCTAATAGGCGTTGATTCTGGCGAAAACGGAAGCGATCTTTATAGAATTTCAAAGGTGGGTGGAGAAATCTACCACGATTTTGGGCTGGAAATGCTCTTTAATGTAATAGATTGGGTGTCGTCTGGGATTGCCGAGCGTATTATAAGCACGGCGTTAACAAAAGGTCTTATTAGCGACAAGACAACTATTGGTATAACTGGACGCGCGGGCATTACTGGTAACAAGCCACGTCACATTTTAAAGATCGTTAAGGAAATGGGACTGTATGACAAACCGGAAGATTATATCGTGTTTGTAGATGATGGCCTTGCTCGAGGCGCAGCTATTATGGCGAGGTGCATGAACTCACTTGGAACGCCGAAGAATCCATTTGGTGGATTGCGCGGAGGTAAGTGCATTTTAGGCCAGCGAATAAAATTACAGGCGCAATGAGCGTTTGAATTTACTATGTAAATAGTTATCTGCAATTTGTCACTGTTATTTATGGCGCTAAGCGCATATCATTCGTGATATTAATTAAGAATCAGCTGCTTTTTATGCCGCTTTAGTCTCGCAAAACTTGAGAAAACATTTTCAAATAGGATTAATAAGTTAAAAGAGTAAAACTAAATTAGGGTGTATTTAACACCCTAATTTAGTTTTTGTTGACTGTATTCAATCCATCATATCTTCCGGCATCCCGCCCATGCCTCCTCCCGGCGGAGCGGGTCGTTCGAATTTGGCAGCCTGAATAACATCGTCGATTCTAACGATCATGTTAGCTGCTTCGGATGCCGACGAAATAGCCTGTTTTTTAGTTCGCGAGGGTTCCACAACATCTGGCCACATTTCTACAGCCTCCCCTGTATTTATATCAAGTCCTGCCGTTTTATTTCCAGTTTCATGAGATGTGCGCAAAGTAACCAGCGTATCGATCGGATCGAGGCCAGAATTTTCGGCGAGAGTTTTTGGTATTACTTCAATTGCATCAGCAAACGCCATAACTGCGAGCTGTTCTCGTCCACTAAGGGTCGAAGCGTAATTCCTCAGCCCTAAAGCGATTTCAATTTCTGGGGCGCTGCCGCCAGCCACGATCTTTCCATCTTCTATAGATGCTTGTACTACGCGTATTGCATCGTACACTGCGCGATCCATCTCTTCGACAATATGATCTGATCCGCCGTGAATCAGTATGCTAACAGCACGCGGATTTTTGCAATTTTTTATTGTGATCATCATTCTCTCCCCGTTTAATCCATCCCGCAAGTTTCGCATCCAGCTTCGATATCAGTCGTCTCTTCAACCTCGCCAGCATATCCCAAGTCAGCTGCGTTGAGGTCATCAAGGCTTGATGTGATTCGCGCTCCTGTGACTTTTGAAATAGTCTCGATGTCTTCGCGTTTGACGTTCTCGACCGCTAATATATCATTTCGTGCAAAGTGCCACTGCACGAGATCATCGATTCCTTTTTGGCAAAAGACGACATTTGCACCGCAATCCCTTATCTTTTCAGCTTTTTCTATCAATGCTTCGTGGTCGCGCTCCATAAAGAGTTGCATCTGCGTAGGATCTTTGATTTTTATCTTGGCGTCAGTCTTAGTCTTCTTTAGTTCAAGCGGTTGATCGTATATTAGAATCTTTGCGTCGCAGACTTTTTTCGGCATTCCCTTTGCAGCGCGCTCTTTATCTATAACAACCCCTTCGATTAATTCGGAATCATCAATTGAACCACCGACTTTCTTTTCAATCTTGACGTCATCTTCGTCGATTATAAATTTGCCCTCGATTTCTTGTGCTACATGTTTTACGGCTTTTACTACCATTCCAGGTAGAAAATCTTTTCCTTCTTCAGCACCTTTTCCAGTCAGCGCAGTTTTTGCTATTTTTTGAAGAAGCTCATCGTCGTTTATTGAAACATTTCGTGAGAGGGCATTAACGATCTCTACTGCTTTTTCTGCAGCTAACCCGTAGCCCTTTTCGATAATTGTCGGGTGTATATCTTGTTCTAGCAGCTCTTCCGCTTTTCTCAATAGTTCTCCGGCGAGTACGACTGCCGTCGTCGTCCCGTCTCCAACTTCATCGTCTTGAGTCTTCGCAACTTCAACCATCATCTTAGCTGCAGGATGTTCAATATCCATTTCTTTTAAAATCGTCGCTCCGTCGTTTGTGATTACCACATCGCCCATCGCCTCAACTAACATTTTATCCATTCCTTTTGGTCCGAGCGTGGTTCTGACGGCTTCAGCGACTGCCCTGCTCGCCATAAAATTTGTAGATTGGGCGTCTTTGCCCCTCGTCCTTTGAGTTCCCTCTTTTAAAATGAGAATCGGTTGACCACCAATCACTCTCAATACCTCCGATTTTAGTAGAGTAGTTGTTCTATATAAAATTTATTCTGAACGGTTCTGTAAAGTCTCCGGCATCTTAATCTATATAACATGAGCTGTCAAAAATAAGTGTCTCAAAATTACAATCGATTAAAACGTAAATTAATCGCCATTATTTCGTTGACAGCGACACCATCACAAATTCTCATATCTATAAAGTTGAGCAATCCTATTTTCATAGGAAAAAGCGCAAATGATTGATATAACAACTCTCTATTCTATGTAGCAGCATTAACTGAAGTATATTACTATCCTCTCTATTAATAAAATCAACTTGAAAACGAAGTAGTGTGCTTTGCGTGTAGATGAAAACAAAACAATGCAATAACCATCGTTAACAAAGAAAACGTCGACTGGATTTACTTTAATCAAGAATCAAGATGATTGTTTCCAATCTCTTACGGGCAAAAAAGCTTTTAACCCTTATTGGGCTCAATTTTTTTGACAAATAAACCGATTGTTAGGATGGCAGCTACGGACATTATAGCTCCATAGAAGAACGCAAACTGAGGTCCTAATGCTTGCCAAAGTGTTCCGGCTATCAAGCTCGCAGGTAACGCTACGATACCAATAACAGTATAGTATGTTCCAAAGGCAGTTGCCTTAAGAGCTGTAGGTGCGAGATCCGAAACTAAAGCCTTTGATACCCCATCTGTAAGACCATAGTAAAGTCCGTAAACCGGAAAGAGTGTCCACATTAATATTGAAGAGTTTGCGAGGGCAAATCCGAGATAAACTAAAGAGAATATACTATAACCTAAGAGAAGTACTTTTTTTCGACCAATTTTATCTGAGAGAATGCCAAATGGAAACGAGGTTAAGGCATAAATAAGGTTAGACGTGAGATATAGCACTGGTATAAACAACGTTATAATTCCGAGGTTTTGAGCGCGCAAAAACAAGAATGCATCACTCGAATTTCCGATAAAAAAGAGGGCAAGGCCGATGAGCAAGATTTTAAAGTTTCTATCGAATGATTTGAATGAAATTTGGTACAAACGGCCTTCTGACGTTCCGACCGTTGCATCTTTTACGAAAAACACTACGAGTAACGTTGCAAAAAGTCCTGGAATAAAGGCAAGCAGAAATAGCCCTTTATAGCTTAAGTAGATGAATAGAGACGCTGCGATTAGCGGGCCTATTATTGCACCTAATGTGTCGAGTGATCTCTGGAATCCAAACGATCTGCCTGCACCTTTTCCTCCTGATTCAGAAATTATTGCGTCTCTAGCTGAGTCTCTGACACCTTTTCCAAGGCGGTCAATGAACCTCAGGCCTAGAACTTGTTGCCACGCAGTAGTCAAAGCAAGTAGGGGTTTCGCTATGGCTGCAATTCCATACCCGGAATATACAAGTGGTTTTCGTTTTCCAAACTTATCTGATATATATCCTGAAATAATTTTAAAAATGCTGGCTGTGCTTTCAGCGATACCTTCTATTACTCCTACGTCGATAAACGAAGCACCGAGCACGTTTATAAGAAAAAGTGGCACGAGGGGGTAGATCATCTCGGTGCTCATATCTGCGAATAGGCTTACAACCCCCAGGATTAAGACATTAAAACTAACTCCATATATGAATCTGTCTCTGTTGAACCGTTTTTTTATCATTTTAATGCCTGTAGAATGTTAGTTTAATGGTTAAATTTTTTGCGAGTACTTAACAAATCTCTTACGCTCGTCTCATATTCTGATATGGACTAAGATAATATTACGGGCATTTGAATTTTTGTCTCCTGTTAATTATTCTTGTGCGTTCATAGACATACACGCAGCTTTCCGTATAAGCAACAGTGGCTTACAAGCAGTGGCCCACAAGTTTACCGCGATCTATGGACGTCCATCTTGTTTACAAAGTGTGGTAGCAGTTATTATATTTATAAGAAGTATATTTCGCAGCTGAAAGGCAAATGATTTAAAGCAATGTCTTATGATACTCTAGTGATAAGTGTTGTGGTGGTGATATCACGTTTGAAATAGAGCGTGTGAAAGGTAGGGAAATTCTTGATTCGAGGGGAAATCCGAGTATTGAGGTAGAGGTTTTCACCGACTGTGGTTTTGGGCGAGCTATGGTACCTTCAGGAGCTTCTACTGGAGCCTACGAAGCATTAGAGCTTAGAGACAAAGAGAGTCGATACGGAGGAAAAGGGGTAACCAAAGCAGTTAATAATGTAAATAATATCATCTCTGATTGTATTGTTGGGATTGATGTGCGTGCTCAGAGGGATGTTGATAGATTGTTAACTGAGCTAGATGGTACGCCAAATAAGTCCAATCTTGGTGCAAATGCCATTCTTGGGGTCTCAATCGCGGTAGCTCGAGCAGCGGCTAATTCTATTGACGTGCCACTGTTTCAATACCTTGGTGGTTCAAATGTATATACCCTCCCTGTGCCTGTTATGAATGTTATAAACGGTGGGCGGCATGCTGGTAATGAGCTCTCAATTCAAGAGTTTCACATTTTACCGATAGGAGCAGAAACGTTCTCTGAGGCTCTAAGGATAGGAGTTGAAACTTATCACGAATTGGAAAATGTGTTGCGAGCAAGTTATGGTCCTGGAGCAACTAATGTGGGGGATGAAGGAGGATTTGCGCCGTTTCTAACGACAACTTCCGAGGCTTTCGATGCAATTATGAAGGCGGTAGATATTGCAGGGTACGACAAGGAAATTAGACTTGGTATGGACTGTGCTGCATCAGAATTTTTTAAAGCTGGCAAATATACATTAGATGGGAAAACATTTTCGAACATCGAGCTAATGGATTATTATGAACAGCTCGTAAATAGTTATCCTATAGTTCTAATTGAAGACCCATTTGAACAGGACAGCTATGATGATTTTGCACGTTTAACTTCACGATTTTCACCAGAGGTCATTGTTGGCGATGACATCTTTGTTACTAATACTGATCGGCTGGCTAAGGGGATCGAGATGTGTGCCGCAAATTCACTTCTGTTAAAGTTAAACCAAATAGGCACCATATCAGAAGCATTTGATGCCGCAACGCTCGCGTTTAGGAATGGTTATTCAGTAGTTGTAAGCCATAGATCTGGTGAAACTGAGGACTCTACCATTGCTGATGTCTCAGTAGCCTTAGGTTCTGAATTCATAAAAACAGGTGCACCGGCGCGGAGCGATCGAAATGCTAAATACAATCAATTATTGAGAATTGAAGAGCATCTTGGTGATTCTGCTTATTATAAGGGGATTACTATGCGTGGATAAATGTCTTCTTGTGTAGTACTTGACCAAATGATACTAGAATGACTTCTGTTTTGTGCATCTAGGAGGACTTGACCTTTGTGTTAAAAAATCTAATTTTGCCAGTAATTTAACCTAACATGCGGTTTCACTTTTATGAACCCTGGTCACGGGTCACGTACAAAGGTTCTTAAATGCTGTGGAACCGCTTATGCCTGATGGAGTTGAGTAGAAGCCATATATAATTTTCGCTCAAGAATTTTGTAAGGATGTAGCTGCAGTATGAAATCTCTCACTGCCAGGGAAACCACTTCAGTGATTCTTAGATTTTGCAAATAAGTATAAAACTAACATTGCTGCATCGTCCCATATTCGAGACGAAAAAGGTGACAAAAATAATCTGTTGTGTTTATCAATACGAAAAATTTATACGCTGAGCGGGCAAAAAACAACTTCATTATATAGATTGCAACCTTGTCAAGGCAAAGAGACACATTGAGGTTCTCGTTCTCAAAACTGGTTGCGGAAATGTAGCTTTTGGAGTTTATGAAGACATGGATAACTTCTTGACAGGGCTTATTTCTAGGCTCCTCGGGCCTAAATTTTAGCGATTTCCTGAAGCAAGCCAGCTCCTACTCATCTTGCAAATTATGTTATACTCGCTCAAGTGATGTCAGTCAAATGCACTTTTCGAAGCTGCAATAGTGAGTACAGCACCTTTTAGCATAACTGTTTTCTGCGGCCGAAACTCGACTTGAATCCGCGATCAGCAAAGGATGTTATTGATATAGAATTTATTAAGAGATTTCACGATGAAGAAGGCTTTTCTAGCGAATCAGTTGAAATACGTAGAAGAAAACTTAACGGGAAAACCGAAGTAATAGTAAAGCAACGAGAAAAAGCGATTTACAAAGTGGGTAAAAAGCTACAAGCTATAATAGTAACAGCTAGGATGTCAGACACGGTACTCATCGCACAAGTGGAACTAAAATAGGATCGTGCCAGTATTAAGGACGGGCCACCCATATCGGAAATTAGCATTCCTCAAGATGTGGACCGACTTGCGCTTGATACTGTTATTCATAATTTTGTATATTGGCGCTATGAAATACCTTTTGCAGATTATATATGCTATATAATACGATATACGCTACATGGCACATATTCTGTCGATAAGAGAATCAGAAGGCTAATTTGTAATATAGGTCAGGGAGCTGTCGAACCATCTAGTCAAAGTGAGGCTGAAGGTCTATCTAATCGCAACACTTAGTTAGATTGACACAATCCTCACGAGAGATACTTCGTCGGGTCAAGCGAGGTCAGAGCTTTATCGGTTCTTTTGATGTAGCAGTTGCCGATCTTTAATCTTCGTTAAGTTTTAGGAACTATTTAAAAAAGCTGTAATTTTTACCCATTATCTGGTTCACTTATTTTATCTTCAAATTATATTCGTATGTTGTCTGTCACGTTTTCAATGAGTAGTAAAAGCAACTCACAAAAGATTCGAGTCTAATTGGCTCATTGACATTAATTAATTGCTTAGTTGTTCAACTTGATGCTTTTACTTTTCATACAAGACTACAATGGGTTTATAAAATTTTGTCAGTACCTCAATAATTAATTTGAGAAAGACTATGTTTCGATTTGTGACGTTAACAAAACACTTAACTATTGCATCGTAATTCATGTTCTATTACTAAGTGTCAACCTTGGGATTCTCATGTCAATTGTAGTCAGGCTTTTGATTATGGTAATGCTGTTAAGTTGTGTACTTATGCCCGTAAAGGCAGAGCCTGTGTACGTCAAGACAACCGTCATAGACAATCACACAATAGAGGTCTCAGTAAAAAATTTTGGGGCAATGCCAAGCACAAAAGTGGACATACTTGTTGTGGATAAGTATGGATATCTAATGTACAAAGGGTCACGGAGCGTAACATTTAGTCAAAATGAACAGAAGGATATCTTTTACACAATCCCAGATCTACCGTTTGGTAGATATTCTGTACAAACATATATATACAAAGATACAAACTCTGCTATCCAGCCAACTTATTATTATGATTGGAACGCAGCGGTGCTCTCCATCGAAGCGCAACCATCTCCGTCTCCGTCAGCAAGTTCTCCAAAAAGTTCACCATCACCATTACCAGCAACTAGCACGCCATCACTAGCGAGTAATTCAACGTCACCTACGGGTACAGAAAATGCAACGACAATAGGTACTCCACGTTCGAACTCTTCAAATGTGACTGAATTTGAAGGAAATTCAAGAGGGGGTTTCGCAATCCCGACGTGGATGTTTGTAATTTTTCCGATAATTGCTCTCTTTGCCCTCGCATTATTCCTTTTGTTTAACGAAAATAGTCAGTATAGATATGCTGTGATAGAAGATCGCGAAGATCGTTATACAAGGTCTGGCATGATGACAGATGAGGTTCGAACCAGACATGCACAAAAAACTCGAGTTTCAATCGATGATGACGAAAGCGCATTAACAGAAAACAATGATAGCAGTCCGGATGAAGCTAGTAACTCTAGATTTACCAAAGTACCGATCGAAGATTCTGAATTCGAAGAAGAATAAATTTTTAACTTTAATGATGCTCCTTAAAACTGTATATACAACTGATTTTTTTGTCGCTACAGTTCATACACTAGACACACTACCTAGCGAAACTTGGCTTAAATCTAAAGAAATAGAAACTTTACACAAATGAATATAAAATATTAGTTAATGGTTCGAACAACGAACGATGTTAAACCTCGAGCGAAATACTTGTTTTCACATATTTTGAAGATTGTTCAGCTCATTTAAGAGCTGTTTAAAGATGCAACAGCGCGCAGCTACTGAAAGAGAGATTATACATGACAAAAACAGGTTTTAAAATTGTAAAGATAGAAATACTACTAAAATGTTGTCAAATTTGTTGGAGTAAGTTGCAACACTATGCTTTTTAATTATACAATAAGCTAATTTTTGCCCTTATTTTTTAAAAAATTAGCCACCGAATTATGTTCAAAATCAAAACGTTTAACTCATTTATTGGAAGAACAGAAAATTCTTTGGTGTTTTCTTCATCTTTTAAATTCGTTTTGTGCCACAGTAAAGTGATCGTTCAAGCGAATCGATCTCCATTAAAGATTTGCAGTCGAGATTCTTTAATGCCATCTTTACGCTTTTAGGACTATAATTAGAATTACCGTATAGTATAGACGTGAGTCGTTCGATTTTTTCGCTGCTCTCTCGATTTGTTTTTTCTATGTGTGACAGTATCCATTTAATTTCAGATCGGCACGATTCCCATTCTTCTGAATTCAAACTAACCCCATGAATTTAAGGAATTTATATATTAATACTTGATGTCAAAGATATAAAAGAGATTGATAATTTAAACGGCCATCTCTTAAGGCACGTTTGGGGCAGTGAGAAGCCGATTTTTAAACTTGAACTATCTGGAACGCGTACCAGTTAAGATTAACAGTAATACTCTTTAAGTAGCTACAGTACCAGAAAGCTATCATTTAAAAATCTCACTTCCGTTTTTAAAAGAGCTTCTATGTATGGATTAGCGAGGAAGATAAAACCGCCTTGAGCTTCTAAAGTTCAGCAATTGGTTAGACACCTGTAAAGCACTTTCTCAGACTTGAAGGATTTGACGGAATCTCATTAAGTAGTAAAATTCAATATACTCATGGCTTATGTATTAGAAACCTGAATTTATACATAGGAGGTTAGATACATTAATAAACTTAATTTCTTCGGCTACAAGCTCGTCTGCACGGATCTTATTAGTGTTGACTGTGCCTGGTTCGATTTGCGAAAGATGATCAATCCCAACTTTAAAAATATAAACTCTGAAAATATTGCATATATATAAAAAAATATGCTATTATACTAGGCGTTAATCTAATAACTACGCATTGATTAAGGTGCAGCACATGTTGAATACACTGTGGGTCGACAAATACCGTCCTAAATCCTTTAAGGACATACTTGGCCAGCATCTCATCAGAGTGCAACTTGAAAACTTGGTAAAGAGTAAAAATCTCCCTAACCTTTTTTTAAGCGGCCCACCAGGAACGGGGAAAAGTTCAACGGCTGAGGTCATCGCTAGAGAACTTTATAGAGAAGCTTGGGAAGGAAACTTCATAAAATTAAACGCATCTGATGTCTTTGAGGGGGGTAAAAAATATCTTGCAACTACCGAACCATTTTCTCACTTTCACGATGAAAGTAAAGGATTGCTTGATAATTTTAAACATATGATAAATAGAATTGCTGGCATTAGCCCTCTTGGTTCAGAGTTTAGAATATTGTTTATCAACGATGCCGATGCACTTATGGTTGACGCCCAACAAGCCTTAAGAAGAATAATTGAACGGTACAACCACACTTGTAAATTTGTTTTTGCAACAAGGCGTCCATCGAAAGTCATAGTCCCGATTAGGTCAAGATGTTTAAATATTCCTTTCAGGAAACTCGAAAGTAACGTTGTTTTTGACTATCTTAAAAAAATTTCTGGTCTTGAAGGTTTTCAAGCGTCAGATGAGCTAGTGTCGGCTGTAATACATCTCTCGAATGGGGATCTCAGAAGGGCATTGACAATTTTCCAACTAGTGCAGAAAAACGAAAACGACGCTAATGACTTATCGGTTGTTTATAAACTCTCAAAAATCATTCATGAGCCTGCACTACAGTCTCTACTTGAGCTCTCACTAAATGACGAGCCGCTAGAAGCGATAAAAATGCTCGATAAACTCTTAGTAAACAATGGTTTAAATGGGCAGGAGATCGTTGAACAACTCAGAAGAAGTGCACGAAGCTTCGGGCTCAATCACGATTCAGTTGCAAAAATCCTTCAAATACTTGGAAAGGTCGACTTCAATTTAACTAATTGCTTAAATGAGCGAATTCAACTTGAGGCTCTTGTCTTTGGCCTTACGATGATAATTTGCCGTTCATAACGGAATCAATGGATCATAACACAAAGCCCCTCATTCAAGCAAGAGCTTTCTTGTCTTAAAATTCTAAAATAGTGAGCTATTCATTTCTGGCAATTTTCAACAGGTCTTCTTTAGCACATTAATTTTCGTTGTCGCTTAGAAGCATTTATCTATTTTTTATTTACACTTTTAACCTTACACGTGCACAGCTACTCTATTTAGATAATTACAAAAATAGAATTAACAAGCATAAAAAAGATGATTAATCGTTCCTCAAGAGGCAGAATTTGCGTCTGCTGAGACCCCGTTTTGAACAACTTGTTGATTTTCAGGAAATTAAGCTAGAAGTTTATTAGCGATTTAAGCCTTAATTTTTATTGTTTAACTGCTAACGTTTCGTTAGTAGAAAAATGATTTATAGGTTTTTGAGCACTATGTCGTTTGTTTCGGGAATGATAATTATGATTAAAGTCAGTTGGCATTCTTTACACGTTCTCTATTTACGTGTTAATCAATCTCCATCGTTTTGGTAAAGTTTTTCGTTCGAGAGAAGAGGAATTGAGTTTCTTTCAATATTGTAAACACATATCATAAATGTGCTCTGAGAAAGGAGAATCTTAAAGCCTTCCTAAGGCATTTTAGTCAAAAATCATTGTGCCTGCCTCCTCAACTGGCGTACGGTGCCCATATGACCGCTCAGCATAAAATGACTTGAAATATCAGGACTTTGTAATTTTTATCCATTTTAAACTCGTTTTAATTAATGAATTATAAATGCGTCAACTCTTGATCTACTAGTATTATGTTATATCAACAACAAATAGGCGACAAACAATCTAACCTCGAACCACTAATACGGGTACTTTCGAACTGCGAATTACTTTGTCAGCAACCCCTCCAATAAGCAGCTTATCAATTCCTGTACGCCCATGAGTCCCAATTATCACAAGATCGATCAAATGGATTTCGGCGTAAGAAAGAAGCTCTCTTGCGGGGTGTCCTTCAAGCACTGTTACCTTAATTTCATTCTCACTGACGCCAAGAGACATTAAATCCTTTTTCGCATTCTCTGTTATCTTCTTTCCTGTATCTCTTAACACATCATACACTACTGCCCATGATGCATTGGTTGGGGCAAAAGTATATCCTGGCAACGTTCCTTCAATCGGCATGGCAGCGTATACTGAATTGTCAATTATATTAACTATATGTACAGTTGCGTTTGTTAGTAGCGCGACGTACGCGCAGTGCTCATAGACTTTACTCATAAGCTTCGTGCCATCAGTTCCAAGTAAAATGTTTTTGTAAAGCATGCAATTCACACCCGGTTAAATTGACACTGAAACTCCCCTCCATACTCAGGTAGTAGAATTTTTTCCTATTTTTCGATAAGACGCAAATTGACCATAGTACTTTTATTTCTTATTTTAAATAACACATGTGCATTTAAGAAACGCTGCAGAAGTTCGATAGATCTGATCACAAAATCGCATGCATTTCAATATAGTCCTGTAGCTACATATACGAATAGGTTGATCAAATTCATTGCAAGCTAGTCTAGATTCTGTACTGTGGGTTGATGTTTCTGAAAATGCAGTTTTCCGACTCTAGACTCTATTGTAGCTGCTGTTCTGTCTGTCTTCGTGTTTTTTTACACAGTATAAGCTTCAGCTCACACTCATAAGATATTTTGTTATAACTCATTTTAAGGTACATAAGTACCGCTATATGAATTAAAAATGTCTATTAGGTCTTACATCGATGTTCGTTTTACGCTATAACTGTCATTTATGTTATTCCTTGTTGTGGGTACTGACCGCGATTTGATCGGATACTAAAGTGAATGCCATTACTTTACCTCAGTTGTTCCTTGTCCTTGTTCATTAAGTGCTTTAAAGATATTCTGTAATGCATTAAAATAAAACTCATAGTCTGATAAGACCCGAATATAAACAGTGCTATCAACGTCTAAAAAACGAGAGAGATAAGCCAATCCATTCACGATTGCTACAAGATGATTTTTAGCATCTATTACGTCGTTCAATTTTTCAGACATTTTAGTCTCATTACTTTAGCCGCTGAATCGTCGTAAATAACTTCTGATTTAATGCTACCTATTTTTATTGTTACACATAGTTGAAAAATCATCTCTGCTATTATGTGCAGTAAACGCATATACCCAATAGAACTCTTAAAGTAAAAAAGCAGTGAATGAGTTTGAAGTAAAAAAATACAACTACTAAAATAACTGGCGAGCCATTAATAAGCGATCAAAAGGCTAAATTTGACATTTTTCGCTTCACACAAAGCTTGAATCTTAAGCGACCAAATAATCATTAGCAAGCGTAATTTGTTGATTTAAAAAGCAGCTCTAAATAAGAATTAAAATTTTACATTAAGATTTGTGCGGTTCTTTGGCCAGCCTTTGTATGGATGTTGTTAAAAAGAAGCTGCGAGACGAAGTGCGGAGCCAAAAAGGGCGATATTAGACGATATTTTTTCTGTAAAATGGGAAAAACCTATGACGAATAAGTTTGTAGACCAGAGCTTGTTAAGTAATGTTTTACCTTTATTTAGTGCTCTATAATAATGAGGGTTTGTTTTCAAATAATACTTGCATAGAACAAATTAACCTATTATAAAAACACAAGAAGTGAAAAATTAGGGCTATAAATGTAAAGACGGAAAGTCAGAAAAAGACGGTTGATGGTGATATCTTAGGGATTACAATATTATTAGTGCTTCAATACTGAGAAAATTTGGTGAATTTATATTCTAGGCTTGAAAAATGTGCAAATACATTGAACATCCAAGCACGTTTACAGTTAAAAACGATAATACATGTGCATCTGAGCATGACAAGCAAAATTTTTGTATAACTAGTTTTAAAATAAAGAAAAATTTAGCTAAATCGATCAAATTACTTTCATAATAAGATTTATATATTCTTGACGCGAATATAACAAGATGGCGACAGATTTTCTGTATCTGTCACCGATAAAGCTTATATACATACAAAATGTATATAAGAATCCGGACTGATCTTTTGAAATGATGTCCATCGCGGCATTCATTCAGCCCTTATATGGATTTTTCCAAATGTGATGGGTTGATCTCCAGCCGTGATAAATGAGGGAAGTGGA
>Ga0187769_10000161_pt1 | contig 36021 bp, 38 predicted proteins | sample 0116_SJ02_MP02_1_FD_133140 | JGI IMG/M metagenome (GOLD analysis project Ga0187769, IMG submission 133140) | Tropical peat soil microbial communities from peatlands in Department of Meta, Colombia - 0116_SJ02_MP02_10_MG | ecosystem: Environmental > Terrestrial > Soil > Wetlands > Peat | place...
CAGATCGTTGCGCTTCCTCTGGGTGGGCGGGTCAAGATGGATCCATGGAGCGACCAACTGGAGATGCTCAAGAGCAAGCCCACCGGTGTGGTGGCCGAGCGCGAGAAGATGCCGTTCGAGATCACCCCGTTCATGCTCTACCTGACGCGCGAGCCCGTGAGCAACAGTACACAGGCCCCGGGCGCCGCTTCCACCTCCACTCAATTCAATCCAGATTCTCAGCCTGTCCAGGCTGACCACCGATAAGCCGGACCTGCATCCTCGACTTGAAATGACCTACAAGACCGGGCTGTCTGAGAGGAAAGGCCAGAGAAATCCTTTCCAGCGGGAGGTCCCTGTCAAACCACGGTGCCTCGCCAAAACGCCGTCCGCGTTTGAAATCAATAACAGAGAGCCTTGATTGCAGCAGACCACCTGCGGTAACGACGAATCCAGTCGCATGCCATCAGATTGCCTTCGAGTTCCTTTCTTCGTCGTAGAACCATTGTCCAACAGGACTTCACGTACTCGCCTTGACAAAGCCGGAGCCCGGATATACACTGTAAGTGTATGATCCCACAGCAGTTACGCCCGTTGTTCTGGGACACGAACCTTGACAACTTCGATCCTTCCGCTTACCCCTCCTACACCATTGCTCGCATTCTCGAACTTGGCGACCAGGGAGCCATCGCTTGGCTGAGAAAGAACTTCTCCGAGACGCAGATCGTGGAAGTGCTCTGCAGTGACCGGAGGCTCTCTCGCCGGTCGGCGAATTTCTGGGCGCTGGTGTACTGCGTTCCCACGGACCAGGTAGCGGCATTGAAGCTCGCTTCCTGATCGTCTCTCGTTTATTCTCCAACCAAACAAGGAGTAACACCCATGGCGCAAAAGGAACCCCTGTGGCATCGGGAGACCGTGGACGCAAGCGTCGAGCGCGCGCTCGGCGATCTGCGTCAACTCGCAGTCCTTACTCACGCGTACCTCGCGGGAGGAACCGGCCTTGCGCTCTATCTCGGGCATCGCCGGTCGGTCGACTTGGATTTCTTCGTCGGCGAGGATTTCGGCGAGGACACAGTGCTCCAGAAAGCGCAGTACCTTGAAGGATTCTCGCTGGTCTCGAAGAGTCCCGGCACGATTCACGCCCAGCTTCGCGGAACGAAGGTGAGCATTCTCGCCTACGACTACCCTGTGCTCTTCCCGTTCCAATTGTTTCGAGGGGTGAACGTGGCTGACCCGCGCGATATCGGCTGCATGAAAGTCAGCGCGATCGCGAGCCGGGGAACGAGGCGCGACTTCGTCGACCTCTACACCGTGTCACAACGGTTCGGGCTCGAACCATTCCTCAGATGGTTCAAGAAGAAGTTTGCCCGAACCAACTACAGCACCGTCCATGTCTTGAAATCGCTCACGTATTTCGAGGAAGCGGAACAAGACCCCATGCCCGACATGCTCGTGCCGCTCTCGTGGGAGGAAGTGAAACAGTTCTTTACGAGGGAGGCACCACGATTGCTTTAGCCTCGCAAACGGGCCGATCTCAAACAGAGATCGGCCTTTTTTTGTGATGCGCCACCTGCGATTGCTCCGTGGCTTGGCAATGCGCGGGGATCACTCAATGCGGCGAGGCTGTGAACGATTCGGAATCAGACGCGCTCGGACAATAAGGCTCGAATCTCACGAGTTCCGTGTTCGTGAAGAGCGATCTCCAGACCACTTCTAACCGATCCTCACGGTTGGAGTCGCGGGCCGAAGTTCGGCGGGCCTCGCGGCCCGAGGCATCGGGAATGTGGCCGGTGGTGACGGCCAAACCGCAGAAACTGATTTCGATGCCTTTGTTGTCGATCGGCAGTGGCAGGTCATGCCTTGCAGAGACCCGACTGTTGAGGTTCTTCTTGACCGAGGGATCGACGTTCTCTTCGAGATCGGAATCAACGAATAACTCGCAGTGCGAGTTTGCCGTGCACCCTTGTGCGCGCAGGTCCGCGACAGACTGCTTCACTCCAAGAAAGATCGGAGAGATGTTTGTCCGGCGAGCAGACTGACACTTCACTGTGATGTCGCGCAGCACAGCTTCTTCCAGCCTCGCGTTGGCTGCTCGGCCTTCCAATACCTTGTGCGTCCTCGGGATAGCGTATCTCCCCAGCTGCCAAGGCTCGTTCGCGGTGGCCTGATCGCCGAGGACGAGCACTGTCAGGCTGGAACCCGGCGAAACGCCGTCCGCACCAAACGATTGTTCAGCGAGCCCAGCCACGGAATCGCAGTTCGTGGGATGCGAGAGCGACGGGTCGAGCACAATCTCGAAATGCGGCGGGTCTTGCGTTCTCACCGCGTGGACGCGCCACCCAACAAACCCTGCGCACGCCGCGCAGAAGAGCGCGACCCACAATACGGTCGTTTTCATTCTTCCCTCCTCGCCACGCCGCGGACCCGGCCGATGTTCTCCGCGATCCCCGCGTTGTAGCCGTCGAGCACGGCCTTGATCGCCACGGCTTCAAGTTCAGCGATGTGAATGTTGCGATGGTGGCGGTCCTCGACGAACGCGATCTTGCTTGCGATCGCGTCGTTCAATTCCCTGATCCTTGCTTTCCACCGATCCAGGTCGGCCTGCGCCGCATCGCGCGCTGCCATCGCTCCCGTTTCCGCGGCATGTTTGATTTGCCATTCGTCTTCACTGTTGCGGAGCCCGCTCGCGAGCCATTCAAGAAGCAGCACGGCGGCCATCTCCACCACGGTGAGCCCGATGGCGAACCAGACTTCCCCTGCGCCTTGCGCGGAAGAAAGTCTGACTGCGCCGAGTCCTGCTCCGAGCAGGAGCCCGGCCCCGACGCCGACCCAGGTCCACGTTGAGCGACGGCCGCCGAGGATCGCGAGGGTGAGCATCCCACCGACAAAGGCCGCGCTCAGCATGCTCGCGAACCACGCCAGCATCTCGTCACCCAGCGTGGAGAACAGGGCGTCATGTAGCGTGGGCGCTACCGTGAGCGTGATTGCCACGATGAACGCGGCGACGAGAAGCAGATGCGCGGTTGGCTTGTCGCCCGCTTTGGGTGTCCTCGCGAGCTTGATGTCGGCGTCGCGCAGGTTCGCGGCAGCGTGAGCTTCGGCCTTCTCGGCCTCGTCGCGCCGCACGAGGTCGCGGCGGTATTCAGCCTCATGCATGGCGTCGTGGGCGTTCTGCTTAGGATCGTATTTGTCGCGATAAGTTTGCCGGGCCATTGCGCGGGCGTGTTCCGTGAGCGCGAGCACGTCCTCACGCCGCGACTCGGTGGTGCCGCTCTCCCGCGCCCGGTTGCGCCCCAGGTTAAAGAGTCCCGTCTGCATCTCGAAAATCGATCCGCTCTGCGCGGGCGAGACCACGCCGGTTAATGCGCCGGTGTCCGGCTCGATCCGCTCGCGGTCGGGCGGAGCGCCGTTTTTGGGCTTCGAAGCATCTGCTTCGTGGCCGTTAGTCTTGTGGATTTTTTTGTCCCTCATTCTCTCTTCTCCATTTTTCGCCTTTCCGTGAAGGCCTGATCTGCTTCTCTGAGTTTCCCCGTTCAACCCTCTAAATGCCGCCAATAAAAGGAGCCTGCCCACCGGGCAAGCTCCGTTAAAGGTGCTAGGTTGATTCGAGGATCTTTCGCACTTCCTCGAGTTTTTGGAGTTGGCGTTTGGCCTGCTTCAATTCGTCTTCCTTCTCGGCAAGTCCCTCGCGCAGGCGTTCGATTTGCCCGAGGACGACCTCGACCGGGGTTTTCTTGACCCACGGCTTGCGAGGTTTGGTTCCTTCGAGCGGCATTTGGGTTGCGGAATCGACTGCTTTCTTTGCGGTCATTTCGGGTTCCTCCTTTGGAACCTTGGGCGCGGGGTGAGGCCCGACGCGCGCGCGACGTCTCGTCGGCACGCGCGGCACGCCTCGGCGTCCTCTCGCGCATGACGCGCTCGCTGCTCTACAGTGAACGCGTGAAGAAGTTTGCGATGGAGGTCTCGGACTGTCGCCTCGGCCTTGTCTGGCGTGAGGTTGTGGTCCCAGATCGTGTAGACGTTGTTTCGCGCGTCATATAAGATGACGAGCTTCAACGGTTCGGACATCTTAGGTGCGACTCCTTTCTCGGGTGAACTCGATAACGCGGTTCTCCTTTCGTGGTGGATTGGCACTGACTTCGGGAACTTCGGCTGCGCCGACCTGCTGCGCGAACCAGGTTTCGAGCTTCCGGATGGCTTCGCGCTTCGCCGGAAGTTCGACGTGGGTGTAGATGGAGTTGACGTCTTCGCCGCTCGAATGGCCCATGAGCGCCTTGCGGATGTCCTGCAAGACTCCGGCTTCCATCAATCGCGTGTTGAAGGTGTGGCGCAGATCGTGGAAGCGGAGGCAGCGGATACCTGCACGGCGAACGGCGGCTTTCCAAGCGGTCTTGATCGCATGGATGGGCCTGCCCTGGTAGGTGAAGAGCAGCCCCTCCTTTTGCCGCATGGCGAGAAGAAGATCGTGGACGCGGGCCGTGAACGGGATCTCGCGCGCTTCACCCTCGGCGGTCTTGGAGCGGGTGACCGAGAGCAGGTGACGCGCGATGTCGACGTGCTCCCAGCGCTGGTTGAGGATTTCGCCGCGGCGCATCCCGGCATCGAGCGCGAGAATGATGATGGAGCGAAGATGCCGAGCGGCGGCGCGGAGGAGCAACGGTTCGTCGCTGACCGCGAGCACCGACCTCGGCTTGCGCCGTTCTTTCACCATGCGCATGCCCGCGAGCGGGTTTGTCGGGAGAAGCCCTTGCTCCACGGCCCAAAAGAGGATGTGGCGCAAGGCTTCGAGGTCCCGGTTGATCGTGGTGTCGGAGACCGCCTTTGCCGCATGGCGGCGACGGCGGTAATCGAGAGCCATCGCTTTGGTAACCCGTCCGATCGGCACCTCGCTCCAATATGGGAGCAGCGGCTTCAGGCGGTCGACGTGCCAGGCCTTGCGGTCGCCCTCGGCGAGGAAATTCGCCGCGAGCGCGCCGAAAGGCATTTCGGGATGAGGGTCGGCGATCTGGTGGCGCTTCAGGTTCAAAGTGTCCCGGAAGCGCCTCTCGATCTCGGCGGCCTGGCGGAGATTGCCGGTGCCGGTCGACTGCGAATGGCGGACGCCGTCGAGGTAAAGGTAGCTCCAGTAGATCTTGCCGCGCTTCCAGAGACTCACAGGATGGTTCCTCCTTTCTGCTGCTCGTTGAGCAGCCAGTGAATGACTTGGGACTTGTAAAAGATCAGTTTGCCGTGCCGCCTCGCACGGAAATGCGGCAGGCCGAGTGCGACGTAGCGGTGCCGCACAGTCCAGGCCGAGACGCCAATGAGCGCGGCGACCTGTCGCACCGAGAGCGGCTCGCCGAGCGTGGGTTCCGACGCGTCGTCGGGCTGCGGGCAATGCTCCGGGCAAGAGTGCGGGCAGCACTGCCCGAGGGGCTCTGGCACAAAAGCCAGGAAATCCTTGGCGTTGCGCTCGGGCCCGGTGCACGACAATCCCCTCCCTTCGGTGTCACGGTTCATGAGCGCCGCTCCTTCCTGCCGTCACCCTCGCGCCTGCGGCGCAAGAGTTTTGAGATTGCCCTCCGAATCCACGCGGGTATCTGCGACCAGACCCACCAGAGGATTCCGAGTGCGATGAGCAGGCAAACCGCCGAGCAAAGGAGCTGCGGACTGTGCGCAACGGCAGTAGCGAGGGCGGCAAGCGCGATGACAGAGAGCGCGAAGAGAATCAATCCCGGCACGAGCGAGAGCAGGAATTCGACGACGGGAGCCCAGAACGGTACGCGGGGTTGCGGGGTCGAAAGGTCACGGCTCCCGCACTGCGAGCAGGCTTCCGCACTCCGAGGATTCGGATGCTGGCGCGGGCAGAGCTTCACGTTGTAACTGCGTCCGCATGCATTGCAAAACGACGGCTCGCCCGGGGTGATGTGATTGCAGTTCCAGCAGTATTTCATGGACGTGACCGGAGAAGCGCTTGTGGGCCGTCACCCTTCGGGCGAAGCCATATCGGACTCCAGAAGCCCGATGAGCGGATGGAGTCGAATGACGTGAACCAGAAGATCTTGTCGGTAAGCGCGGCGGTCGCGCATCGCAGCGAATTCGCCCGCTCCTCGGTGTTCGCGACCACGAGCACCCGGAACTGCGCGAGACCCCACTGCCTTTGGGAGATGCCCGAAACTGCGTACCGGAGGTACTCGCCGAGTTTCTTACGCCAAACTGGAAGCGATTCGCTCCCAAGGTCAACTTCGAGGAACATCGCGAGCACCTTCGTTCCCTCGCTGACCTCGGCGTATCCGTCGGGGATGAGCGATGCGCCTGGCGCGATCGGTTCGCGGAAACTTACGAAGCGCAGGAACCGGCAATCAGGGAATGGAATCGGTTCGTACTTCAAGGCGCAGTGGACGCGGTTCACGGCGAGCTGATGCGAAACGTAGAAGTCAGCGATGAGGACTTCGTCCTCTTTTCTCCGCAGGCCCGGGAACGAGGCTCCGGTCATCCGCTCGCCTTCGCGGGAAAGCGTATAGAGGGCTTGCGTGCCGCCGGACTCGGTTCCCATGAAGAAGCGGCGCAAGTATCCGGCGCGAGTGAGCGCGAGAAGTCGCGCGTTTGCGCGTGTCGTCGAGCGGAATCCGGCGATACGCTTCGCAAGCTCGCGGTCGATGGCGCGCATGACGCCAATCTCGGAGAGCAGCCGGCGGTCGCGCTCTTGAAGCACGATTCCCCGGCCGTCATTCCCAGCCATCGAGGGCCTCCTTGTCGGATCGCATGACGAACGCCTGCCGCTGGGCGATCTCGGCTTCAATCTCTGCCCGCTTCCGTGCCCAACGCTTCCGGCACCGGTCGCAGAGATCGGTCCAATCGACCTTTGGCTCGTCCACGGTCGGGACGATGACCTCCCGCCAGCGCTCGTGGCCGGACTTCACCACCATGTGGCGGCGCGGGAGGTTCTTGAGAAGTTCGGCGAGCGGCTTGCCGCCGTCGAGCGCCGATGCGATTTGCTGCGCATCGGCCGAAGAGAGTTGGAAGAAAACGTGGGTGCCCACCGCGAGGATCGCGGCGCGCATCTCGGGCGGATACTGGTCGAGGAATTGGTTCGCGGAAATGACGCCAACGCCAAATTTGCGGGCTTCCGAGAGCACAGTGTCGAGGCCGCTTGCGAACGCAACTAGGTTCTGAATTTCGTCGCAGTACAGCGTGAAGAGTTCTCGCTGCTGGCGGCTGAAGAGTGCGTTCTTGATCGTCGTGAGGAAGAGGCTGCCAAGCGTGGCTGCCTGCTCTCCGAGTCTCCCTTTGTGGAGATTGAGGACGACCCATTGCCCGCGGTCCATCGCCTCGACAACGGAGAAGGTCGAGTGCTCCTGGCCCACGATGTGCCGGAAGTGCGGATCGGCAGTGAACGCGGTCACCTTGTTCAGAATCGGCTCGCGCATCACGGCCCGCATGGGCTCGGACACTTGGTCGTACCGCAGCTCGAAGTACTGTCTGACTTCGGGGTTGCCGAGACGCGCGAGACAGCGGGCGCGGAACGCGGTGTGAGAGAGGAGCGGCGCGAGTTCGAGAAGCGTCTGGCCACTCTCCGCGAGCACATAGAGCGCATTCCGCAAGAGTTCGTCGGTGCGCGCCCCGAAGGATTCGAGGTGCCACCGCTCCTTGAGCACCTCCGCAAATTCCGCAATCTGTACGAAGCGTTCACCGCGGTTGGCGTTCACAAGCGGATTGAGGCCGACGGAATACTCGGGATCTGCGGGATCAATGAGGATGAGACGCTCGCTGAGGTCTTCTCCGATCGCATGCTCCCGAGTTGCAACCGTATCCAGGATGAACGGTGTCGCGTCGCCGTGCAGATCGAAATACGCGAAGCCTTGTCCGCTGGCGAGGTCCTGTTTCGCAAGATTCCATAACAAGCGTGACTTGCCTTGCCCGGTACGGCCGAGTATCGCGAGATGTTCCGCGCGCTTGTTCTGCGAAATCGTGACGTGACCATTCGTTCCCGAATCCTCGGAGAACCTCGCACCCAATTCGAGCCCGCAAGCCGAAGACGGATGGCCGACACGCCGCCGCGAGATGCGGCAGTTCCAGAGACGTATAAGTTGTTTTTCGATCCACTGTTTCATTGCTTGGCCTGGCCTCTTGGAGAGAAGTTCGTGATCAGGAGTTCGCGGTACCGTTTTCCTGGCACTCCCTGCACCGTGTACGGCAGCTCGATCCCGCGGAATCGGAATCCCTCAAAGATCGTTCGCACCTCCGGCACGTCGTTGAGCGACAACACAAATTTGCCGCGGGCTTTCCGCAGGCGCTCTGCGAGGTTCTTGAAGTCGCTCTCCGAGAAGTTGAAGCGGTAGAGCTTGCGCCCGAAGTACGGCGGGTCGAGGTAGAAGAGCGTCGTTGGCCGGTCGTAGCGGTCGAGGATGTCTTCGTACGGTAAGTTCTCAATCTGCACACGGACGAGCCGCTTATGCGTATCTTCGATGAGTCCAGGCAGGCGCTCGGGATTGAACCGTGACGGTTCCTCGACGGAATACCCGAACGCCCGATTGCGGACAAGGCCGCCGTAGGCGTTCTTCTGCAAGAAGAAAAAGCGGGCTGCGCGTTGAATGTCGGTGAGCGTCTTCGGGTCTTGCTCCTGCAAGAGGTCAAACCACTCGCGGCTCACGAGCATGAACCGCATGTAGCGGATGAGTTCTTCGTGGTGCGACTGGCAGACGCGGAAAAATGTGACGACATCGCCGTCGAGGTCATTTAAGACTTCGACCAGCGAAGGTTCCTTACGAAAGAGCACCTGCGCGCCACCGGCGAAGCCCTCGACGTAGGTCATGTGCCTGGGGAATATTTCAATGATCTTCGTCGCAATGCGGTTCTTGCCACCGATGTAGGACAACGGGCCTTTCATGTGGGGATGGAGTTGAAGAATTTGTATGGAGAATGCGAATGCGGAGAGCGCTTCGATGTCGACCTCACCGGAGCGTCCAGTCAGGTTATCAGGAGAAGGAATTCCGTAAAGGCGGACCAACTTGCGCGCCACGCAGACGCGCTGCGAAACCGGGTTCGACGCTTGAATCCTTGCCACAGCACAAGGCTAGGCGCGGTGAACCGGAAGGCGAGCGCGGTAATATGTGAAAAGAAGCGCTAATATGCGCCCGAGTCGAGGTTCAACATCCGTAGGGCGCGCGAGGGTGTTCCATTGAACGAAGAAGTCTGTTGGGGCTGGGACGCAATCGGCGCATATATAGGAAAGCACGGGCGCACGGCGATGAAGTATGCGCGCACCCGCAGACTTCCCGCCCACAAGATGCCCGGCGGCGGCCCGAAAGCTCCCGTCTATGCCACGAAACGCGATCTCGACGCGTGGCTCTCGGGCGACGAACGCGGAAGCGCCCGCCGCACGACAGGTCACGCCAAACCCCCTACAAACGAGATCGCCGCGCCGGTGCTAAGCCGGATTTTGGGCATCGGGCAGGAGACGAAACTTTATCGCCGGAACTACGTCATGCACTTCAATCTCAGCCCCACGTTCCGAGGCGTGGAAGTGAAGCTCTCTTACGGCTTTGAGCTCTGCAACGGCACGGACGCGACGGAACCCTTCGTACAGGAACTGACCGTCGATGACGGCGACCACGGTTTCGTCGCAAGCATGTCGTTTCTCGTGAACGGCAAGCCCGTCTATGTCCTGAGGCGGCCAACCCCAGCAAAGACTCATATCGGTTACGTGAGCTACCAAGGTCCAAAACAAAGGATTGAGCCGCCAGCGGCGCTGAAGGTGTACGTCTGCCGCGCATCCTGGGTGATCCATCGCGGCCCGAACGACATCTGGTACAACCACATGATCTTGCCGACCGTTGGCGTGAAGATAGAAACCAAGGCTATGCCTGGCTTCGAGATCACGCGGTCCTTCTCCTTGCCGGGCCTCGTGATGAAAGGCGAGCACCTCGACGTGGCGTGGCGAAAGCGATCTTGACGCCCGCCCGCAGTACCGTCCCGCAAGGAATGTTCCTGCCTTGACAGCGCGCGTTTAGCTCCCACAATGAGGGTGCGGACCAGATCCGCGTTGAGGCGAGCTCTCGCTGAGGGAGAGCTTGCCCCCACAGCATGAGCCTGCCGAAAGGAGATAGCATGAATGCTGTGGTGGTCAGGGCGCGGTTTGACTCGCGAACCTTGGGGCGCGATGCGGTATCGTTCGAGAAAGGCGATCTCGGCGTCCTCAGCTGCAAGCCTCACCGGAGGCACCCCCGATTCCTTGAGCCGTGCGTCGTGTGGGACAACGACCCACAGCACAGGCCGCGCAGAGTCATCTTGTTTTCCATCGCGGTCGTCGGGATTCAAACTAGAACTGAGAGGATCTTGGTTTCTCCGCGACCCTCCTAACCCAAGAGACGCACGCCGTTCGAGCGTGCGTCTTTTCTTTGACAGGTTGGATTTCGGCCGCTTCGCCGGCCTCTCAGCGTAAACCCCAGCGGACCTCATTCGGTCTGTACGCGGGTGCGAGAGGCCGGCGAAGCGGCCGAAGCGAACCATGTCCCGATTCAGTCTCGGATTTCGCGTCCGGCGTCGGTATGGAGAAAGGCGAGCGCCGTCGCTGCCGCGTCGAAGAGCATCATGCGGTGGTCCTCGCTCTTCCAGATTTTCTGTTCTCGCGGCAGTTTCGACGACAACTCCGGGAACCAACGAGCGATCAGATGGGCTATCTCCCGTTTTGTCGTGCAATAGTGCGGGGAAAAGAAGCTACGGATGGCGTGTGGACGTACGACCTGAAATGCGATTGCTCGCCTTTTCGCCTCGCGGCGCATGACGCGCATGATCACATCGATCCTGCGGCGCGCCCTCTTCGTCCGCACCTTCCTTGCCCGAACGACGATGGCGGAGGGGGCATACCGGTCGAGGAGGACGCATATCTTTCGCGTGAGAAGCGTCGCGAGCGAGGAGGTCCGTACCCGGTGCTTCCGTACTCCCCAATCGAGCGCACGCTCCCGTCCTTCAAAGACGACGAACCCGGTGCTCCTCGGTCGCACCTCCAAGGCGAGTGTCCGACGTTTTGCGTGCGCGTGCTCAAGACGCATCCGATTCCATGTCGATCTCGCGCCGCTCCATGAGCCACACGAGGATTTGGGCAATCGTTTCGGCTTCGTGTCCACGAACGGCGCGGCTTTGCAAGTGAATCTCAAGCTGCCCCAATCGTGCCTCGACCGCTTCCCGAACATCCTCGTAGAGCTTTGGGAAGAGGACCGCAATCGGCACGCGGAAGACGATGTGGTAGCCCAAGGCGCTCGGGAGTGGCGGTACGGCCTCAGACCTCTCGTGCCGCGAGACTTGCACTTCGTTCGCATAACCCAAGAGCTCGCCCAACTGCTTTTGGGAGAGGCCGGACTTTCGGCGATGGGATCTCAGGTAGTTCTCCAGTTCTCGATCATTCATTTGTGAAATAACGTGTCTTCGTTCGACCTTTCTTCAAAATTACCAGGCCGAGGATTCGGAGCTAGCCATACCGACTTGCGCGGCGCGCAAGTCAGAAGGCATTTCCGGGCCGAAGTTATACACACACCGACAGGCCATGACGGCAGAATGGGCCGAATCGAGCGAAAATCCTCTTGGTGGGCGATGGATGAAGTGTGGGTAACTTCCTCTGACGCAAGCCCTGCGCCTCGATCATCATGTACTTTTGTTGAGCCGAACGGCCCGACGGCGCTTCGATTTTCGCTTGCGCCGCTGTTTTCGTCCGAAGAGTTCGCCCAAGAATTCCTCAACCCTTCGGCCCAGCAGGTCGAGGAAAATCGTGCGACACCAGTCAGCCACAACCTCGAAGAGAAACCACAGGAAAAGCATGGTGTCAGGGTCGCGCAGCCCCAAAGGGCGTAAAGACGGCCCCTCTTTCGCAGGAAGCTATGCGGACAACCTTGCGTCCCGCGCAAGAAAGTCCGCCTTTCGCAAATCACCACGGGAGCTAGGATGTTCCTCATGTCCGCAAAGGAGCGATTGCCTGAGGGAGCGAGCGAAGGAAAGGATCAAACATCAAAGCTGCCCGAGAGCGAGCGCGGATCGGGCGCGTTGCTTGCTTTGTTGCGCTTGTTGACGCGCGAGCCGCCGGCCGGCCACGACTTCAAGACTTGCCCTGTCTGCAAGCGCTACGGGATCACGGAGATTTGACTCCGCAGATGGATCCTCTACAGTGAGATCCAAAGGTCGAACAGACAATACAAATTACCCAAAGACTTGAATCGCTATTTCACCTATTGCCGAAAATCCACCGAAGACGAAGACCACCAAGTGCTTTCGATTGAGTCACAGCGTCAGGAGCTTCAGCGGTACGCAGAACGCGAGCACCTTCAGATCGTGGCCGTGAAGGAAGAAGCGCGAAGCGCAAAGTCTCCCGGTCGCTCCGTGTTCAACGACATGCTGAAGCGCATTGAGCGTGGCGAGGCGGACGGCATTCTCGCTTGGCATCCTGACCGGCTCGCGCGCAATGCGCTCGACGGCGGACAGATCATCCATCTCTTGGATACGGGCAAGCTGACCGCCCTGCGCTTCCCGACCTACACATTCGAGAACACCTCGCAGGGGAAGTTCATGCTGGCGATCATGTTCGGACAATCGAAGTACTACGTCGATTCGCTCAGTGAAAACGTGCGGCGGGGCAATCGCACCAAGCGCGAGCTCGGGTGGCTTCCGAATCTTGCGCCCATCGGATATCTGAATGCGCGGTCCGAGGCGGGAGAGAAGATCATCATCTCCGATCCGGCGCGGTTCCCGATCTTGCGTAAGCTGTGGGACCTGTTCCTGAGCGGCGGCTACACCGTGCCGCAGATCCTTGCCATCGCGACGAACGAGATGGGACTGCGGACGCTCAAACGCCGGCGAATCGGTGGGAATCCCATGAGCGCGAGTGGCATCTATCGGATGTTCATCAATCCCTTTTACGCCGGGCAACTCGTGTATGCGGATCAGTGGTATCCCGGAAAACACAAACCGATGGTCACCCTCGCGGAGTTCGACCAAGTGCAGGCGCTGTTGGACAGACCGGGCCGTGCCCGTGCCAAACGGCACGAATTCGCGTACACGGGTCTTATCCGCTGCGGCGCCTGCGGGGCACGCGTCACCGCCGAGGAAAAGGTCAATCGGTACGGGAGCCGCTACGTGTACTACCACTGCACGCACAAGAGACGCAGCACGGTCTGCGCCGAAAAATGCGTCGAGGAAGCGCAGCTGGAAGAGCAGTTCCTTGCGTTTCTCGAAACGATCAACACCAATGAGAAGGAACTCAATGAGGCGCTCGCTGTCGTCGAACAGGAACGCGCCAGGGAGCACCGAAACGGAGATCAGGCAAAGCTCGCAATCGAGCGAGCGTTGGAGATCTGCCGACGGAACCTGGGGAACTTGACGAAGTTGCGCTACCGAGAGCTCATCAGCGACGAGGAATTCACCCAACAAAGGCAGGGGCTCGTGCGCGAGGAGATTGGCTTGCGCGGGCAGCTTGGAAAGCTCAGCACCGAAGAATGGATCGAACCTTCCCGCAATCTCTTTCTATTCAGCAACCGTGCGGCTTTCTGGCTTACACACGGCACGTTACAGGAAAAACGCCTCATCGTCTCAACGGTCGGATCGAACCTTTCACTCATGGCCAAAAAACTCAGCATTGACGCAAAGAAACCGTTCAGTGTCCTGCAGAAATACGGTCAAATTCGCAACTGGTGCACCATCGTCAATGACGTTAGAACTTTTTTTCGCGCAGAATCTGGAATTATCATTCCTTTGTTGCCAGATCCCAATCAGAGGCTAGAGCGAGCCCTGGCAGCGTAACGAGCGCGACCTTAAGGACACATTCTCGACCTGTTCTTCAGGTCGCGTGTTAAGCGCGGCCCGCGTCTCAGACTGATGTCAGTCACTGGTTCTTGCCCGGACTTCCCCATCCTAACGCAACCTCGGCTCTCCGCAAGGCGGACTATTCTGCGAATCAGGTAAGGTCAGTCTGCACTGATCGTAACGTTCTTGTTGGCCATACCCGCGTACTTGATCGCGACGGCAAGCAGGAACAGTTCCTTTTCGGAGGTTCCAAATGCGCGCTGATTGAGAACCACGATGTCCGCATCTGTCCGGTCGCAGGCGGCGCGCCAATGGGGCAGTTGGTCGCGAACGATGCGCTCGATCTCCAAAGGAGACATCGCGTGTGGATTCTTGGCGTCTGGGGGCCTCACGCTTTCAGAGTAGTCCTGTGCGCGCTCTTGTCAAATCGCGATAAGCAGCTAGTGAACAGATTCGAGTAGAATTCGGGTGACACTGTGTCCGCCCGCCGCCGCGACGATGAGGCCTTACCCGAAGCACAAGAGGCCTACTCTGTCATCGCTTGATCTGCCTCATCAGTTCCATTTAACGTTTACGGGCTGCGGTCTGAAGTAGGTCAATACTTCGGTTCGAAAGAACTGGAGGTAATGAACTGTGAGAAAGCTCGGCTCCCTTAAGAGAGGGCACCAAGCATGGCGTGGCTCGATTGCCTTCCGGAGTGGCTCAAATGATTCGCAATCCGGAGAGGTTGCAATTTACGAGGGGTGGCCCGGTCGGCCCAGGTGTACTCGACACTACAAAAGTGCCCGTGCCCTCTCAACTACTTTATCGTGCACGGAACCATTGCTCGCGATGACGCCGTAACTTTCTTTAAGCCTGTAATCGTCTGCGAGACTGATTCGCTCCCCGCGTAGGTCGGTTACGCGGCCTCCGGCTTCTTCGACTAGAATTAGACCCGCCGCATGATCCCAAACACGCTCGCGGTATCCTGGTTTTTTGGGAAAGCGAAGATACAAACATACTTCCCCACGCGCCACCAACGCATACTTGCACTGACCATCTACTCGGACGGGATTCCGAACGATACCTAACGACCGCGCAAGCTTTAGATGCGAGCGCGGTGAGGTGTGCGACCCGATGACGGACTCACAATATGTGGCCTTTCCAAGATCCTCAAACGAGCTAACCTGAAGTTCGCGCCAACCTCCGCCCTTGCCCTTGATGCGGTGCGCGTATGCGCCTTGATTCTTCAGACCGAGATAAATCCAACCGATACTGTAATGTGGCGCTGCGCATTTGGCCGGAAGCCGTGGGCACGCCATTGAACCAAGCACAACTTCTTGACCCTCCACGAGGGCTAGAGCCGTTGCATATTGTCGCCCCGCTAGAAGCCCTGCCGTCCCATCAATCGGATCCAGGACCCAGTACCTTTCCCTTGCAGTGCTAGCTGGTTTCTTGTAGTTCATTGAGTCCCTTATGACGCGGTCATTTGCTTCCGGCAGAGCCTCGCGGATCATTGCGTACAGCTGACGCCGAAGCCTCGAGTCAGCGATGGATAGAGGTGCTTCCTCACAGACGAGGCCGTCCAATGGAAATCGCCGTTCGAGTTCTGCGTTGACGATGCACTGAACGGCGTAGTCGATAAGCGTCACCGGGGAGTTTTTAAGGCGAAGATCGGTGCCGCGCACGCGTTCACTGGCAAACCAGCTCTCGCTGAGCAAGGCCACACGCCGCAATACCCCCACTGCGAACGCTGCTTCCGTGCTTCGGCTCAGTATAGAAGAAAGCAGATGGCCCACTTTCATTTAGCCCTTCGAAGAATGGTTGACAAAGTGTTGTGTGCACTTGTTCAAAAATCTGATGATGGGACCGTCGGTCTTTGACCCATATATCAGGAACCAAGGACTTTCTGATCCGTGAATATCCGGGGTGCCAAAGGGCGCGAAGAACCTTAACTCGTCGATTGCGATGACTGTTAGTGTGGGCATGAAGTGGACAAGCCGAAAGCTGAACCTGTTTTGACACGTGCGGTTTATATGGCGCTTAAGCGCGCTTCTGATACTTGGCCCATATATTCTTGGCCAACTCCTTCGGTAGGCACGCCCACTTGATCGGCTGACTTTTGCTTCCTCGTTCACTCGTGCGATGACGCCAGGCGTGTTGGGATCAGCGCAGCATACAGTCACCCGCAAAGCTGGTGCCGAAGACATCGCTTGTCCAATTGCTTCCATAAATTCCGGATTCCCTCTAAGGAACTTCAGCCCCATTCCAGCCAATATGATTTGATCCTTAGCAGAAGCGAGACAATCGCGTAATGTCTTTTGAAAATCTGGATCATAGCTTGACGAGTATTGTGCCGATACAACAGCCCCATGGTCCTGGGTTCGATAGCTGTGCTGCAGGAAGACTTTCAAGAAACTGCTTGCAGCGTTGGCTGCAGTGGCATGAAATTCATCATGCTTCGGTCCATAAGCGCGGAGGCCGTCTTTGCTACGATCTCCGTAATCGGAAATCCCACGAATAACGAGCCAAGGCACACGGAGCCGTCTGTCTTCGCACGCATTAGCAAATCCATAGCCCTCCATGTCACCGGCCCTAATCAGATCGTGCTTCTTGTTGAGTTCGGCTAATTCGCCTGCTCCCATGACTTTTTCGCCGGAGGCTATCCAGATGGATTTATGCAACTCCGGTACAATTTTGGCATTTCTTGGAAGGAGCTTCCCATCTGTCTTGGACTGCACTTTCTTAAAAACTTTGTGCCATTCGCGCTTCATATCAGCATCAAAGAAATGGACATCGTCTTGCACGTGACCGGGCGTTACTCTCGCTCTGCTCCTATCAAGCAGGCCGGACTTTTGCGTTTTGACGTACTCATAGGCCCAAATCATCGAACTCGTAACTACGTCACCGAGCCTATAATCCCTAACGCCACAAGCGATTCCAACGAAAATCATCAGCTCTGGGTCGCAGTAACGTATCATTCGCTCGACAGGTAGCCCAATTTCGATGTTGCCCGATTCTCCTACAGATGACATCACGATTCTGAGGGGGTGGCCGTCTGTCTGAAAGAGCTCGGCTTCCCAGTATCTCTCACCTTCATGTCGAGAACCCCTGGCATTACGCACAGGAATTGCACGGCGTACCGCGCGAAGTTCAACATCAGGGAGAGCAGTGATAACGCCAATTGTTCCCATTTTGGCCATCAGATTTCCACCTCAACTAGAACGCTCCTAAGCGGCGATTTGGAGACCAACGATCCGCGAGAACCTCCAAAACTAGGTCGACTGGCCGCAAACCTGACGCGGCTGCAGCTCGAACTGCCATACTCAGAGGACGAATCGAATGTTGGACGTTGACTTCCAGGAAATAGACTCGACCATCCGGCGTTACCCTGTAATCGCAGCGCGTAAGTCCCCGGCAACCGAGAAGCCGGAATATCAACTCCGACCGTACCTTCAGGGTCTCTCTCACGCTGTCAGAAAACCGGCCTGGGATAACGTAAGCGCGCCTCTCAGTGGTGAAGCTCCACTTTGTGAGCACCGGAAGATCGCTTCGAGCTCCCGATTCAATGATTTCCAGAACCCTTCCACTAAGAACCGAGACGTGTGCATCAGAGCCCCAAATGTACTGCTGAATGCATACGAGCCCGTCATATCCCAGCGCGGTGCTTATCGCGGGCAGGAGCTGATCCTCGTGCCGGACTATCGTCATGCCTTGCCCAAAAGCCCCACGATTCGGTTTAACAACCAGGGGAAATGGTACAACGCTCGGGACAATGTCTTGTAATGGGGTATCCGGCCGAGCTACAAACCGGAGTCCATTCGTTGAATCCTGCATTAACAGCGAATTTGGAATTAGGACGCCATGAGACTCCATAAACTGCGCGCAACGGTACTTGTCTCTGGCAAGGGCGCAAGCGAGAGGCCCACATCCAGTATAAGAATATCCGAAGAATTCTAGCAGCGATGGTAGAACACCGTCTTCGCCGTATCGTCCAACAAGAGCATTGAAGACCGTGGCACCCTCATGTTGCACCAATAGATTGACTAGGGTGTCCCTGAGAGGACGGAGAGAAACGATGTCGTACCCTGCCCCTCGAAGGAGCGTCTCTACATAGTCGCCGTATTCAATTGAGTGCCCGATTTCTCTCGGTTCATCTGACCAGCCGCCGGCCAGGACAACCACCTTGCGGCCCCCCTCAGTCGCAGGCGTCATTCGCTATTCTCAGAGCAGAAGGTGTTTAGGGAGTATCTGACCCATCTCGACCCTTGCGAATCAAATTAAACTCGAAAGCCCCGCCGGAAACACCAAGGGCAGGAACACCCTCGACCGTCGACCGCAAGAGGTTTGGATCGAGCGCAACGGGCCCCGGATAGAGTGTATCTATCTTGGCCAGGGTCACGTGCGGGCGATACCGCTCGCCCACTTTATTAAGTGGAATCAGAGGGCTGATAACTTGCAGTACCCGACGCTGAAGGTTTTCTAGCAGGATTGACCTTTGTACTGAAATCTCAATCCAGGTTCCGCCGCTGGTCGATGGCAAGAAAGTTAGACCCGAAAAATGCAACTCAACACTTCGTGGAAAGCAGGACGCGATTGAACGCCAGCAAGAGTTAACCGTCTCGTGATGACCTTCAAACTGTACAAGCGTCAGATGAGGCGGGGTCTCACGTCCGAGAACTCCTGATGACTTCTGCGCAGCCGTAATTGCATTTGATAGAGCAATAATTCTTTTCTCTATCGAATCTTCAAAAACCAGGGCCACGTTAAATGTATTAGTAGGTTCGTTCATCGGTTCTATATAACCTATAACGTTTGCGTTGTAGATGGCGCAGCAGCTTGTTTGTACTTACCGAAAGAGCGGCTTTGACCGTCGCTCGTAGGAATCTCTATTGACGCCGCGCTCCGGCGGATAGCAGTACCAGTGCGCGGAGTCCTCGAAGTAATCATCAGCATCTTTCCAGAGGGATACAGAGAGCTCACGCACAGCCGGGATGACATTATTTACAGCCACCCCAGTTGCGTCGGCAAAACAACGACACATTGGTTCAAGAAGATAATAGCCGAGCTTGAAGTCGAACGCAAAGCTCCTGCGCTGAAAGATATCGGCATCCTGCCGGGGGTCGAGGCACTTATAACTGCAGAACGACGTATGTAATCTTCTTGCGCAACGGATCGAGTAGTCTTTGAAAATGTCACCAAGGTCGCGAAATACAACGCGCACAACGCATGACTCCAAATCGCATTCTAAAAGAGTATTCTGAGAATGCGCTTCCGGTATTAAGCCCAGATCTAGAGTAAGGAACCGATAGCATTCCAAAACGGGCCGGATCAAAACCTGCAAGAAATCGTCAAGTCTCGCCCTCCCCTTTGTCAGGACCTCCAACAGGTCCACTAGGAGAGGTCGGTAGCCAGATGGGCGCCCTCGCTCTGCGTACAGCGAGAATGTAGGAACCAGCAGAGGCGAGTTGTTTCTCGGTGGCCGTGGTCGAAAGTCTCGAAAAATCGCGCCAAATCCACCTATTGGGTGTTCTCCTTCGTAGTAAACCCCAGAATGCTCATCTAGGTAAGCCAATCCTCTTGGAAATTCGACTTCGTGTTGACGCAATTCGCGTGAGTTCTCTAGCCCGGAAAGCCATTTGTGAAGTTTCAACTCCCGCCCAAAACGTCCGATCTCGTAAGGGTAGTGTAGCTTGATAAAATGGGGAGTTTCTCTGCCAGAAGTGTGCATAACAGTTCTACCAGAAGAGGTTGGTATCACTGGTATGGTGAACTGGGATACGCCGCCAAGGGCGGGGTGTGAGGAAATCAAGTCATTTTCAGAAACGGGGTGGATCGGCATCGGGAGCTTACCTGCAAGAAGCGTATCGCGAGCCCACAAATACGGGATTTCGCCAATCTGTATCAGCCGATAGCGATCCAACTCCAAGATCGGAAGTTCGAAAGTGGCCTTTTTCGTGAATGGGGAGTACCTTTCTGGTACTGTCCGGTCAAATCCGCTGATAGAACCGTCATTGCAGTAACGTTCGAGAAAGACATAGGCATCAACCAGATTTTGGCGATCTGGTCCGCGGAGCGCCTTTATCGTGTCAAGCCACGTCCCGGTCATAACATGTGTTCCGTCAAAGCCCGCTGCGAGGCACGTGATTTCCATTAAGCGAGCATGCTAAGAAAGAAGTACATTAACAGTGGGCTGATTACACCAATTTTCACGACTAGACAAGGCTGAAAGTTCTGAGGGGCCTTGCCTGGGCCATCGTCAATGACGTTAGAACTTTTTCCCGCAGGGAACCGGGTTTCGTTGTTCCGCTGCTGCCTGAGCCGATTCTGAAACAAATCAAGGCAGCTTAGACCTCCAAGGGCCCGGGAATCGGTACCAGTCGAGAAGGGTTCTTGAGCTAAGCCGGTAAGCCTCAATTTGCAGAGTCTTGTAGAAGCCGAGCGTCCAGAAAAGCGTCGAATATACAGTTGCGTCTTAGGTCTTTTGGCAATCCGAGGACCACGTGAATAAGGCGCACCGCACCGTGCCATTCCTCTTCGGACATCGGGCCAAGCATATCGTCCGCATTTACGAAATATAGAAAGACCAGGGTGCTCGGCACACCATTGAGCTCCCTCAAAAAGTACTGATGGGCTAGCCGGTTTGCGTACTGGTAGAACAAATTGCTCCAGGTCGCGGTTGCCTTGGGAGCGTAAAAGCGCCTCGCTTCGTGCAGACTTCGCCCAATCAACTGGAATGAAGTTGGTGATGCCCGGCTTGCTGGTGAAGCGGCTTCAGCAATGTGCGCCTTTGCTTCCAAAAACAACGGGTATCCGTCAGATGTGATTCCCAGTGCGTCCCATACGGGTCCACGGGCTGGCCAGAAGTCTTTCAGGGGCTTCTTGAGATCGACTACCCCGGCCTTCTCCAGGGCACTCTTGTCCCGATACTCTCGGAACTCGGGTTCAAGCGGTGATCGCCATTTCACAGCGGCTCTTGGACTAATCGCTCCGCTCCTGCGGAGCGCCCCCAAAAGAAGTTCCGGTTTCCGATTGATCGCGATCTGTAGCCACCGCTGACTTCCAGCAGCCGCGAAGCTCACTTTGTGTAACCTCATTTGTGCAGAGCAGCTGACTAGGCGTCAGCAACCTTCCTGAGCAATAAGACCCGGGTAATCCCTCTCGATCAGTTTTCGAAGAGCATCATTTGCGGCTGCCTTGGAGGGACTCGAAAACTCTACTAGACGTCCGTCCCTTCCGGCATTGCCTTTGCGATTTCCCACTCCTCATTCTCGGGATTGAAGTTCCAAGAGAAATTAGTCGGGATCGCTCCGACAACGACTTGAGATTGATATTGCGCCCGGGCAAAAAGGGGGTGAGTTTGTTGTTCTTGGTCATGGTCGCCCTCGGTCAGAAATAATGTAAACGCACGGACATCCCCTCGCTTACAAACTTCGGCGGGCACGCGCTATCAAGTCGTCAATGCGCTGCTGCGAATCCCACTGTCCGAAGTCAAAAGCCTTCCCGAAGGCATCCCAAAGCTTAGCCGGGATCCCGGCTCCGGGGCCTGTTTCGCCGTACCTCCAATGATAAATCTGGCCCCCCGTCCCTATGTAATTGACGAACTGCGCGGCAATCGACTCATTCTCGTTGATCTCGCCGGTCCACAAGAGCCCTGCGATCAGAACAGCGAACGCAGCCGCCTGGGTTGGGTACAGCTTCACAGGACATGCAAATACATCGCGCAGCGTTTCCTTGAGAGGCTCAAAAAGATTGCGGACAGCCACGGACTGCCCCGCTTCGCACGCTGCCAGAAAGATCATCTCGGGACGAAACGGGGCTAACCACTTTCCCAAGGCACCCCACTCAAACCGGTCATCACTCGCTACTCGAATGCCTGTTGAATTGCTGTGGCCTACGATCAGAACCGCTCGGAATCGGCCGTAGCGCTGGAGAACTTCCGCAAACTCCTCATCGAGTCTGGACTTAGAGGAGGTTTTCAGGAGGACGACGGTTTTCTTTGCCAAGAACAGCTTCGCGATCTCATGGTTCAACATCCGGTAGAACAACGAACCAAGATTGAGACGGTCAGCGCCAAGATTTGCGGAGTCGCACTCGATGATGAGCAGATCGTTGCCGGATTGTGTTGGCACTGGGAAAAACCTCTGGACAAGATTAACAGAAAGGCAGGGCGACGCAGCAGTGGCTCGGGAGGAGCTTTTTTCAGGAATAATCCAGAGCTGACCGTCCCGACGCTTCCAGTTCCTTGTTCAGATTTTTCTGAGGAGTGAGTTGGGGGGTGTCTTGCACCCTTCACAGATGCATCAACATTGGTGTGGGCGAAAGGGAGCCCGATTCGGGGCGTACATCGAACTTGGGATGGCGTGCTGAAAAAACTCTGCAAGTATTTCTCGGGAGCTCCAGAAGAGGAGATTGCGATTTCCCTCCACGCGTCCCATGCGGGACGAGGGAAAGAACGCCGCCCAAACTCATTCGTGAAGCATGGCCTCACCGACGAGCCGATCACGCCGGAACAGAGCGGTCCCGAGGGACCGGTGATCGCGTATTAAGTTGTCCCTCCATCTTAGAGTCTCATCCTTCCTTGTGAAGGCTGCTTTTCTTGTCGCGCAGACAGGAGTTGACAATCCTCGCCCCTTCCCTAGAGTGAAGACAGCTCACCCACTATAGAGACCGGTTCCGTTAGATGACCGAATGCAAGACAACTTATGTCGCTCCGTGGTACAAAAAAGATGTTCTTTGACACTTGTAGACGGGTTATAGCTTCCAGCCCATAACGAAAGGTTGTGGCTTGAAAGCTATAACCCGCATCGCGAGATAGATCAGCGGGATAGCAGAGGGAGTTGTATATGAAAAACGATGCCACCCTTCTTCAAGCCAAGCAGCTCCTTGAAATACTCGAAACTCTTGACTGCGCCCAAATCCAGAGATTGATCGCTTCCGGTCTTCTCACGGATCTCAGGCGCTGTGCAACAGAGTTGGACCTCAACAGGATCGACCGCAATCGAGTTCGGCGAGCCCTCGGTCTCTATCCGACCCTCTTCCGCGTGAAGATGGGCGGTCCGGAAGATACCGATCAAATCGTCAAAGCGTTGAACTTCCTCGAATGCGATCCACGAATCACGCAGGAGAATTTTCCTCTTGCGGTCGGCGATGTTCTAGCTGAAGACGAAATCGAGATTGTCGATCTAAATCTCCGACCCGATAACCTTGAAGAAAACGGATTCTACGAACGGGAAGGTCTTGACTTTCTCAAGGCCAAGAGTCTCGACCGGCCAACGTACGCACATGCGATCCGATTTGCCGCGCAGTACGGCAAAGTGACGACCTCAGAGAGAAAGGCGAATATCATGTTCCTGCATGACCCGTGGGAGGGAACGCGAGATCAGCGCGGGCGCTACGTGCTTAGCTTGTGCCGCTTAGCTGATTTTCAGGGGCGTAAATTCCAGTTGGTCCATCCTGAGTCTGCGATTCACGGCAGCTACGTTTTGGCAGGGGTACGCCGAAAAAGATAACTTTCAAGAAATCGTCGTTTTTTCACGTTTGCCCGCTTCGGCTTTTCGAGGCGGGCATCCTTTATTAATTGCGGATTGGCGCTGAGCACCAGCCTTGACTGAGCCAGGTTCGGCAGAGCGAAGTCTTTAGATACTCTTGGGGGCGTTCGCCACATTTGCCCTGTGAGCACCCTGGCGATTTGATGCAGGATGCCGTAAAGTGAAAGAAAGCGTTTTGCCCCAGGCGCATCTTTTTATGCTCCGCAATAATTTCGTTATTCTGTCAAGATCGCGTAGCCCGATTCGGGGCGTACATCGAACTTGGGAGAGAATCCTCAAGCGGCTTCTCAAACATTTTTGTAACGAGTCCGAGGTCGCGCTTGCAAGCTAGCCTCGACTTTTCTTCATCTTATGCTTCGCCCCCATTTCGAGGAAAGCAAGGTCGGCCGCCAACTGGCCGTAGTCTGATTTGCAGAGGTCAATTAGTACAGCCTCGCCGTTCATGACGCGGATGTTTTGAGCACTGAGGTCACCGTGTATGGGTCCGCGCCGATAGAAGTGCTTGGCCGAGTCGTCGAGAAGACGCGTGACTTCAGTTGCGTAAGCGTCCGAGTCAGGCCGGATCGTAGTTTAAGAATATTTAACTTGACGCTTGTCTGGCTTACGTGTTAGGTACTCCCACTCTACGCCGCCTGGCCTGTTTCGCCGCCAGAGTACGGAGGAACCTAATGAAAAGAATCCTCTGCGCGTTGGCTTTGTTTGGATCCCTTGGAGCTAGCATCGGCGCTCGGGCCGGCACGATCACACTTACCTTTGACGGGCTCAAAAATTCGGAGCCAATTAACAATTATTATAATGGCGGGATCGGTGGATTCGGTAGCGGCCCGGGACCTAACTACGGGATTACCTTCACTTCTGATAGCTTGGCATGCATCTCAGTATTAGTGGTGGGCGGAGAGTGCAACTTCAGCAACGTTCCCGCTCCAGGGACCAACGAATCCGCGTTCTTTCTCACTGGTGCAGGCGACACGATGAATGTTCCGGCTGGATTCAATACCGGCTTCTCCTTTTACTACGCAGCCGGCCTGTATCCCGGCTCAGTTTCAGTCTATTCGGGACTGGACGGGACGGGAACGCTGCTGGCTATGTTAACTCTTCCGACCAACGGTTCGTACTGCGATGGCAAGACCTTCTATAGCTGCTGGAGCCAGATCGGCGTTTCGTTCGCGGGAACAGCCAAGTCGGTGATTTTCAGTGGATCGGCAAACTACATCGGCTTCACTGATATCACCGTCGGTTTGGCTGTTGTGCCAAGCCCTCCCATACCGGGGCTTGGATCGCAGTCAGGGAACAAGACCTCGGCCTACGCCACTGAACCAGTGAACACCGGCAATGGCAATTACTATTATCAACACGCCGACTTCACGATCTCCAGCCGCGGATTACCGCTCGTTTTTCAGCGTAGCTATAACAGTCTCGGCAACTATGCCGGGCCGCTGGGCGCCAACTGGATGCACACGTACAACATGGTTTTTAGTCAATATGCGACCACGAACGCCAACGTGGTGTGGATCAGATGGGGAGATGGCCACACCGAGACGTACACGTCCTCGGCCACGGGCTACGTTGCCCAACCGGGCGTGCACAACGCCCTTGTGCAGAATCCCGATGGGACTTTTTCGCTGATCCAAAAGAACCAGACCAAGTACAACTTCTCCGCATACGGTACTCTCATTAGCATTCAGGACAAGAACGGGGACACGACACAACTGACCTATGACGGGAGCGGGAACCTCACGACTATCGCTGCCGCCGGTGGTCGCACGCTCACTCTCGCTTACGATTCAAGCGGCCGGATCCTCTCCGTCACCGACTCGATGGGCCACGTTGAATCGTATTCGTATGACGCCGCGAACGAACTCGTGAGCGCGACCGACCCCCTTGGAGGCGTGACGAAATACGTGTATGACGGGAGCCACCACGTGAGCTCGATCACGCTTCCCAACGGGAATACGCTACTTGAGAACACGTACGACTCGCAAGGCCGCACGATCTCCCAGACCAACGGGCGCGGTTTCACCTGGCAGTTCGCATACAATACGCCCGCCTCGGGTCAAACAACCATCACCGATGCGCGCGGCGCGACGGCCGTCCATACGTACGACAACTCCCTGCGGATCGTAACCATCCTTGACGCGCTCGGCCATACCACAAGCTACGCCTACGACTCGAACAACAACCGGAGGAGCGCCACGAACCAGATGGGTAAAACGACCAATTTCTCCTTCGATTTGAGCGGTAACTTGCTCGGAATCGTCGATCCGCTAGGCGACACCACCAGCTTCACTTACGATTCGAAGAATGATCTGCTCACGGCAACGAACCCCAAGGGCGAGACCACGAGATTCACGTACGACGGCAGCGGCAACCTCCTAACCATTCAGGATGCTCTCGGCGATACGACAACGTTCGCTTACGATGGCTTCGGAGAGCTCATCAGCCGGGAGGACGCACGGGCCAATACCACGACATTTGCGTACGACACATTTGGCGATCTCACGCAGATTACCAATCCGCTTGGCCACGGGACAACGCTTGGCTACGACAGCATCGGGCGGCTGATTTCCATTACCGACCCCAACGGCCAGACCGCAACCTCGGCCTACGATGCGCTAAGTCGGCTGACAATGGTCGCCGACCCATTGGGCGACCAGACACAGTTTTCTTACGACCCGGTTGGCAATCTCTTGAAGGTCATCGATGCAAACGGTCATCAGACGAACTATGCGTACGACGCCACCAACAATCTGGTGGCGGTCACGGATGCCCTCCGCCACGTGACCCGCTACGCCTACGACGCCGACAACAACCGTGTGATGTTCACGAACGCCAAGGGTAATGCGACATTATATTCCTACGATGCGCTAAATCGGCTCATTAAGATTACGGATCCGCTCTCTTTCGTGACTTCGTATGCGTACGACCTCGTTGGGAACGTGGTTTCGACCACCGACGCCAAAGGACAAACCAACACATTTACCTACGATGCCTTGAACCGCCTCTTGACCATCGGGTACGCCGACGGGAACAACGTGGCTTACTCCTACGACGCGGACGGCAACCGCACGAGTATGGTTGATTCGTCAGGCACGACCACATACTCCTACGATGCGCTCGACCGAGTCGCGGCCATCACGCATCCTGGGCCAAAGGTCGTTACGTACGCCTACGACGCTGTGGGTAACCGAAAATCGCTCGGCTATCCAGACGGCAAGCTCGTGACCTATTTGTTCGACCCTGCAAACCGTTTGTCCGCGGTCTCAGATTGGTTGGGGCACACGACGACCTACGCATATGACCCGGCAGGAAATCTGACGAGCACGTCTTATCCGAATGACACGGTAATTCGTTTCGCCTACGACGCGGCGAATCGCCTGACGCAGGTCGTGAACTCCATGAAGCGTATTTTCCCTATCACGTTCGATTACACCCTGGATGCTGTAGGGAATCGAAGCACAATCAGCGTGGATGGGGCGAAAACGAAATTCGCCTATGACGCGTTGAACGAACTCTTGAGCGAGCAACTCGGGCGCTTCAAGACTTCATGGACCTACGACGCGGTGGGTAATCGCCTACAGGAGTCGGGTCCCTTTGAGACTACGGCCTACACTTACGACGCGGATGATCGCATGCTCACGGCTGGAGCGACGACCTTCAGTTATGACGCGGACGGGAACGATATAGCTGCTTCTAGGCCGTTTGGCAGGCGTCCCACGAGCTATCATTACGACGCCGCGAACAGGCTAATTGGGGCCATAGCCGATCGGACAATCAGCAGCTTTGCATACGACGGAGACGGGAACCGAATATCGCAAACGGTTAACGGGGAGACGTATCGCTATCTGAACGATGTTGCTACTCCGCTTCCAGTCGTCCTTCAGGAATCCCAACACGATGACGACACCTGCTTTGTATATGGACAGGCGCTCATCTCGGAATTGAGTCGGTCTTCCAGCAATTTCTATCACTACGACGGTCTCGGGAGCGTGATTGCGCTGTCCGATGCCGATGGCAGGCCCAAGTATCTGTACGCCTATGATCCTTGGGGCAATTCCATACTTAGGGTTGCAGATGAGGCGACAACAAGAAACCCGTTCCGTTTCACAGGGCAGGCACTTGATCCGGGGACGCAACTCTATTACTTCAGGGCAAGATATTACGATCAAATTTCGGGCCGTTTCGGCTCGCGAGATCCACTGCACAGTATTCCTCAAGCTCCTCTCACGGCCAACAAATACACATATTCGCTGAATAATCCCACCAGCTTGGTTGACCCTTACGGTTTGTCGCCGGAGACTCCCTTGACAAATTCTGCCAATCTCTTCCTCCTGCCGGTGGCGAGCACTTTGAACAACGCAGGAACTACAATCTCGATCGTCCCGAATGCAACGCCGTCCGCTCAATCACCACCCTCTGCAAACGCGCCCCGGAAATCGACTTGTTTCATTGAAGTGAATATGCCTGCAGGGACGGATATAGGATTGGATTTCCTCGGCATCGGACTAGGCATTTACGGACTAATCTTAGAGGGGCCGGCGGGCGCTCTAGAGCCATACGGTCCCCTCCCCACTGGACCTCAGGGGCAAGGCTACCTCGTTCCGGTTCCATGCACTACTGGGTATATCACATAGAGATTAACATATGGTTTGCGTAGCTACTTGACGAGGATCGCGACCAGAATAATGACCAGAAGCGATAGGCACAGGATGAGCCAATGGAGAGTATCCCTACAGAGTTTTCTCAAGGAACGTCTCGGAGTTGGATTGAAAACCTCCATCGCGTAACACAAACCTGCCGTGGCACCAACCAAGGCAGCTAGAGCAAAGGGATTGTGGAGGACATCTCCCAAGAAGCCGACATTTTGCTGGGAAAGGTCCAAAAATACGAAAAACATGGAAGTCTTGGTTTCAGGATAGCTCTAATCCATGTTCTTGCCAACCAGGGGCTGTGAGGCTCACTGGTGCGGTAACTCAAGACACCTCAGGCTCGGACTTCCCCACTCCTGGCCTCGATATCATAAACTTGTTTAACTTTCGGTGAAGACGCCCCAAGCTAATTCTACGAGAAATCATGAACAAACCAACTGACCAAGAAATCTTCGACCAAGCACGGGCCTATCTGCTCTCGTTCCCGGCGGTCACCGAGGCCATCCTCAATCAGCAGCTCGCATTCCCAGAGCAAAACCGTCCCAGAACAAAGAGCGATCTTTTTAGAAGAATGATCGAACACGCTAGGAACAGACAGGGGATGCCTAACGCCATCGGCGAAACGGATCGGCTCTCACCATTTCTCGAAAATTTCGACGCCGATGCTGTCTTCGTGAAATATCAAAGGTGGGAAGATCTCTTTGACACGATCAAGCGGCATTATAAACCACCCGGGCGAATGGAAAGCTCTAACCCTCATAATTTCTGGGTGATTTTTTGCAAGTCCATACTTTCCATCGCGAAGTACCTACGCCGCTTCGCCACAATCCAGGATTTCGACAGGTACGCGGGACAGTTCATCACTGACAACCCCGATATCCGACTTGCGCTGCCGCTCATCCTGAAGGAAGAGATTTTTGGATATCAGTTTGCGCTCGCGTGCGACTTTGTGAAGGAGAATATCTCGCCGGACTTCGTAAAGCCGGACGTTCACATCAAAGCGATATTCCTTGGTATTGGTAAGTCGCCCCAAGGTGCCTCTGACTACCAGATCTTTCGTGACGTTGTGGCGTTTGCGAACTCCGTTGGACAGACACCGTACGCAGTCGACAAGTTGTTTTGGCTCATTGGCAGCGGCGATTTTTACTTGAACAAAGTGAAAGTGCCGACCAACAGGCGAGTCTTCATTGATCGCATCAACCGGCTCCAACAGGGAGGAGCTTGACCCACTCTGTTATTCATCGTAAGCTTACAGTTGATTACAGTATGAAGCCCTTAGGAGAGCGCATTCGAGAATTGCGAGATCAGCATGATCTTTCGGTGCGAGAGTTAGCGAAGAAAATTAAGGTCTCCGCGCCTTTCTTGTCCGACATCGAACTGGGACGACGCCATCCGTCAGATGAGGTTCTAAAGTCTATCGCAGCCGCGTTGAGAACCGCACTAGGGGAGCTCAAGAAGCATGATGCCAGACCTCCGGTTCAAGAGTTGAGACGCATCGCAGCGAACGATCCCGCGATGGGTTTCGCGCTGAGGCGAGTGGTCGATGAAGGCGTGGACGCGAACGAGCTTATCGAGTTCTTGGATCGTCACGTCCGAAGCAAGAAGAAATGAAGACCTTCAAAGCCAAGACAGGACCATTTGTCGAACAGCCGTTTTACGAACTTGCTGAGATCGAGACAATCTGCGCAGACGAGCTGAGGCGATTTGACCTATATCCCTCTGACCCCGCACCAGTGCGAATTGACCGCTTCATAGAGAAGCGATTCAACGTTCGGCCTGCATATGCAGACCTGCCGAATGGGCTTCTAGGGTTCACCCTCTTCGGGGAGAAGGGCGTCGCTGAAATCGTCGTCACCAGGTCGCTTGATGATGAGGGGACCGTCCCTGCCGAACGACGGTTAAGAAGCACGCTGGCCCATGAAGGCGGCCATGGACTGCTGCATGCGCATCTTTTCGCGTTCGGCCAAACGCCATACTCACTTTTCGGTGACGGGATCGCATCTGATGCCCCGAAAATACTCTGTCGAAAAGATGGAATGCCCGGAACTGGAGTCACGAGCAAGAAACCTCCCTACAGATGGTGGGAATTTCAAGCGAATCAGGCCATGGGTGCACTCCTTCTCCCCAAGACCCTGGTGGAGAAGGCGATTGCATCCGAATTAGTTCCGATGGGTCATTTTGGTCGTCCCACGCTAGCGAATGACCGTCGCGACTACTCCATCAAGGTCCTATCCGACACGTTTGCGGTAAACCCTATCGTCGCCCGAATCCGGCTTGACGGCCTGTTCCCGCCCGGCGCGCAGCTGCCTCTCTGATTCAGTTGACTGTTAGCAGACGATAGCTTACATTAGACGGTGTACCTCAGTTGTCGCCGGATCGCGTCCGGTTGAGAGGTCGCAACCCATAAAGAGGTGATAAGCCAATCCAATGACGCAAGAACACGATAAGGCGCTTGAGATCAAGATTCAATCCACCCGCGGGACTAAGGATTTTACTTTCGATAAAGAGACGAAAATCGCCGAGGTGATCGCGAAGGCAGTTGCCGCCTTCGGGTTTGCACCGGGCGATAAATTCGAGCTCGTCCTCGCCACGAATCCCAGTGAACCGCTTAGCCCTGAACGCACCCTTGTTTCGTACCACATCACGAACGGCACGGTCCTTATTCTGACGGCCACCGGTGGTGGCGTGTAGCCCTGATGGCTGTTGATCGCGAAATCTCACGGGAGCATTTGCGCCAGGAAATTGCACTTGTGCAGGATCTGGCGGCATCGTATAGGTGGGCTATCGTCCCGGACTATGAAAATCTAGTCGTCCGCATAACGATGTTTGCCATCACAAACGATCTCTATGTTCTAGAGGTCATTTGTAAAGACTATAAGGAACTGCCGCCGATATTCGAGTTTATCGATCCGGACACCGGCCAGCGCGGGACCCGGCATGCCTATCCCAGGGGCGCAGATAGTTTCTTCCACGACTCCGGCCCGTGTATTTGCGCCCCTTTCAACCGCAAGGCGTACAAGTCGTACATTGCAACGGGGCCGCACGAGGATTGGAAATTGGGTGCCTGGCAGGCATGCACCGCCAACGGCATTCAATGGTCGAATTACTCCAAACTCGGGGACATGTTCGGATTGATTCAAACTCGCCTGATGCGCCCGGATCTATACAAGGGAAGAATGCAATGAAGATGTGGCCGTGGCACAATCGCTCGAAGTCACTAACCTCAAGGGCCACGCGGAAGATCTTTATCCCCGCCGCCATTCTCGACCGTACCGTTGAAGTTCTTCAGCAAAGCGGCCATCGTGGCCGATCGCACGAAGGCGTGGTGTATTGGGCGGGGCGGCGCGTGCGAGACGTGTGCTTCATCATGACATGCGTTGCGCCGCTTGCCGTCACGACCGGAGCCTCATTCGATACTTCCTCTGCATCCAACGCCCGAGTCGTCGCGTACCTCGCGGAAGCCGAGCTAGAGATGCTTGGGCAAGTGCATTGCCATCCGGGAGAAATAGTCGATCACTCTGAAGGCGATGAAGAGAAAGCTCTCATGCCTTACAAAGGCTTCTTGTCGGTCGTTGTTCCTCATTACGCGCGTCGCGGGATGCGACCGCTTACAATGTGTGGGGTTCACGTTTGGGAGCGTTCAAGGTTTCGCAGAATTGGAAATCGCGAAATTGAGAGCTGCTTCCGCATCGTCGATCAATTTGTCGACTTAAGAAAATGATCAATTTTCCGAGCGATGCGGAGGAGTTTTACGCGCTGCGCGACGACCGCACAAATCGTTCCTGTGGTGGTCGCAAGTATCAAAGCATCGCATGCTCAGTCCATCTGCCTTCGACAGCCGCCTCGGCCGCCGTGGCTCAAGTTATGCTTCTGGTCGCGGCCAACTTGCTTAGCCGGTGGTGTCGCAGGGTCACCATAGTCATGCCCACCGCCAAAATCCATCCCGCCCTTGGCATGGGGAACGGCGATCTAGGGGCCCTGCTCCTGGCCCAAATGCGCGACGCCGACCCGTTCGGAGAATTTCAGATCGCAAATGGCAATAGCGTCTCTAGCGCCGTCGCACTCTGCATCGGAGATAGCGTCCAAGAAAAGCCCTGTCCCGCGACAGTCTTCGTTGACGCTTCCGGATGGTTTGCCAGCATCTCGACTGAACGTGCAATCGGACTGCCGCCGACCGCCGACTGCAATTGGCTCGGAGCGATTGCGGCCGCTTGCCTCGGTGTAGCTCAGGTTTTCAAGCTCGCCTTGGAAATGCCGCCAACACTGCACATTCGTGACGGAGTGCTCGATCTATTCGGGCTGGCTTGGTCAGAGCATTCTCGACAGGCTCGCTGGCCAGCGAGTTTAGAGATCGGAAATCTGCTCATGGTCGGTGCCGGTTCGGTCGGTTCGTCAGCCGCATATTGCATGCGCTTGAGCGGCCTCGCCGGAGGGATCACCATTGTGGACAATGATGAAGTCAAAGTCGAAAATTTCAATAGATCACCAATCTTTGGACGCCGCACGGTTGGACTTCCAAAGGCAAAGGCAGTCGCAAACTTCTTGGCAGGCTCGGCCCTCTCTGCGAAAGCCGTGCCACGGTGGTGGGACGAATTCCTTCGTGAACGCGGGAGGTCATCGTTCGATTTTGATCTATGGTTGCCGCTTGCCAACGATCGTGGCGTGCGTCTGTCCATGCAGCATAATTTGCCGCCGCTAATGATTCACGCAAGTACGACTTCGAACTGGGGCGTTAACCACGGCCGCCACATTCCGGGCCATGATGATTGTCTTGCGGATCGTTTTCCCGCCGACGTTACTTCGGCTGAGATGGCCTGTGCAACCGGCCAGATCGAAACACCAGAGACCGTCGTTGATGCCGCGCTTCCGTTCGCGTCTCTCTTCGCGGGCCTTTTAGTGGTGGCTGATATGGTAAGGGCGCAGCTACCAGAATACCCACAAGTTCCGAATTTCGCACTGTTCGACTTTTATGGCCCGCTCGATTCAATACATATTTGGGACCGAAAGCCACGAGTAGGTTGCGTGTGTCTAGATCAAGGTCAGAGTTTGCATGAGCGATTCAATGGGAATACGAGATATCGGCAATTATTTTGGTTTGACCGCGAAATGTGAGGCGGGAGACTGAGGCGCTTCAGACATGGCTCACGATTCCCAGAGGTTGAGACGAATCTATGACCGGACCAGCGGCTACTGCCACATTTGCGGTAAGAAACTGAGCTTCACGAATTACGCGCAGGTGGGGAAGAGAGGTGCCTGGGAAGTCGAACATTCAGTTCCGCAGGCCAAAGGTGGAACCGACCATGCAAACAATCTTTTTGCCGCCTGCATTGAATGTAATCGAGCAAAATCCGACTTCACGACTAGGACAGCAAGGCGCTGGCACGGCAACACACGAGCCCCGCTCTCACGTGAAGAAAGGAAGCAAGCCAGGGGATGGAACACTGCGGGCGGAGCGCTGGTCGGAGGTCTCCTTGGGCTCATCGCCGGTCCGGGCGGCGTGGTCTTTGGCTCCCTAATAGGCGCTGCAATCGGTAACAAGATCAAGCCAAACTAGTGTCGGAGTCAGAAGTTCATTGCATAGCAAAACAGACTGTGTGGCGTGTGGGTGGTTTGTTTTCAGCACTTGATGCGCGAAAATTGTTGAACGAATCTGTAACTCAGGACCCTAGCTTGCCTGCGACTAAAAGGATATGGGACGGCCTGTGGGGAACCGTGGATGACCACTAAGGCGCTCTGCCATTGGTGCAAACACAGCTACATTTTTATCTACACTCCTGTAGCTGGAAAACCAGGAGTCCGGGGTATCTCGTTGAAAAGGTTGGTCGGGGCGAGAGGATTTGAACCAGCGACTCCTGGACCCGATGCAGGGGCCACTGCGATCATGACTTCCAAAACGAAGAGGTCCGATCGTCGTCACCATTTGACTCTAGGGCTGGACTCCTTTCACAATTCCCTATTTCAGGTAGACGCTCCTGAAGCGGGGACAGCGGATGAACAACGAACGAGACGAGCTGTCGCGTAGGCAGATCGAACGGCTTCAGACCGAGATCGAAAGCCTGCGTGGGGGACACCGCAACATATATCATCGGAATTACAACGAGTTTTTCGCACATGCAAAGCAAATCGGGCAGGTCTTTAGGGAATCACGAGCGATCCCGCATGGTGAGAGACAACGGCTTTGGGAAGAATTCAGCACCTTGTGTGACAGTGTTCGCCAGGAGCAAAGCCGTAATTTCCAATCTCGGGCCAATAATTCTCGGCTGAAAAAGGAAATGATCGAACCCGACATTCGTGAGGCATATTACTGGGCAAAGGGAGCAAACTCCATCTCTGACTTACGAGAGGCCGAACGGCGGTTGTCCGGGATCACCGAAAAGATAAAAGATGGCTGGGATGGCTTTACTGGGACGACTGACTTCTTTGAGTCGATAAGTGGCAACAACGGGAAACTCACAAGAGAGGACAGAGATTACCTCTGGGAAAAGTGGAGGGAGGCCAAGACTGCCGTCCGGGAGCGTCGAGAATGGCTCTCAGAACTGCACTATGACCGCATGCGCGGGGTCGCTGGTGATTGCTTAAGCCGCGCCCATCAGGACCCGCGGGCAGCTAAAGAGAAAATCAAGCGGGCGAATGCTGAAATGAAGCAAAACCCGATGAACACGATTCAGTATTCGGAGATACGAAGGATGCTAGATGAAGCTTGGGAGTTTGCTTCTCAAACAGCCAGCGATCGACACCAAGAATGGCGGCGGAGGATGGAGAGCCACGTCGAGCGCTGGTCTGAGCTGCACGAGAAAAATGAGGATGTCATTGCCATGCTGGAGCAACAAATCGAGGAGTGCGAGGACATGGAGGCCAATGCTCGCACTGAAGATTTCGCTGAGACTGTACGGGGATGGATTGAAGAGAAACTAGAGAAAATCAGAAACATAAGGCGCACCAATGAGGCGCTGGAGGAAAAGATTGAATCTGTCAAGGACAAGCTCAGCGGATAATGAGACGGTGTTTCCATGTCCCAATGCAGCGTGCTTGACGGAGAGGCCCAACCTTTACAGTTTTCTTTCTCGCTTTATCATATGAGTGCGAGGTCTCGAATCGCGCTGCCTCAAAGGTCGAACAACAGGAACCACATGCACCACTCATGGACCGTGGACCAGAATCTCCCCGTTCTCCAGAGAGCGGAGAGGAGATGTTCAAAAGTTACCTAGTCGCCGAGGAAAAAGTTGAAGAGATCATGAAGGAGATTAACGGAATTCTTGCTGCTGGAAACAGGATGGAAGCCGAGCGTGCTGTGCTCGTGACGCATGCAAACCGGCTTGACGAAGCCACTCGGAAGGCTCGCGAACTGCTCGATAGTTGGCTCGGATATATACGAAAGCAGATCGGGCAAGGCTAAGAACTCTTTCAGTAGGAAACCTGCTGTCATGAACTCCCTCCGCTGAGGATCGGCCCGGGACACTGTCTCCTAGGGAGAATGCCGGAAATGTTCTTGTTTGAACGTTGGAGATTTGGCCGCCTACGATTTTGCCTACAGCAATGAGAACAAAAGACCAGAAGGCTCGGATAAATCATTGAAAAGAATGGTCGAGGCGAGAGGATTTGAACCTCCGACCCCCTGGTCCCGAACACGGAGTGCTCGGAACGCGCCCCCTTACAGGTTCCCACTGGGAAGCGCAGTCCAAACATTTTCGTCTACAATTTTATCTACAGTGCTGTGGACGAAACCCCAGGAGTCCGAGGTATCTCGTTGAAAAGGTTGGTCGGGGCGAGAGGATTTGAACCTCCGACCCCCTGGTCCCGAACCAGGTGCTCTACCAGGCTGAGCCACGCCCCGACCGAAGGCGCCTAGACGAGAATTCCCGACCCGCGCGGATAATTCAGGATAGCACAGCCGCTCTGAACGCACCAACCGCAGCGCGTCATACGGGCACACAGAAAACGTCGAAGTGCGGCCATCGAGTCAGCTCTGATGCGCCGAGGCGCGCTCCGAGATATTTCTTTTCGCTTTCGAGTTTGTGCACTGCGTAGCCGCAGCCCTCGAGCAAATGGAACAACTCCGCGCGCTGTTCGCCACTGGTCCCCTTGAAGACCTCGGC
>Ga0187769_10000162_pt1 | contig 35745 bp, 42 predicted proteins | sample 0116_SJ02_MP02_1_FD_133140 | JGI IMG/M metagenome (GOLD analysis project Ga0187769, IMG submission 133140) | Tropical peat soil microbial communities from peatlands in Department of Meta, Colombia - 0116_SJ02_MP02_10_MG | ecosystem: Environmental > Terrestrial > Soil > Wetlands > Peat | place...
CGGGGGCTTCATGTCGAGAAAGTGCTTCAGCGCCTTCATCCTGGTCTGCTCCATCCACGCTGGCTCGTCGTGGAGGCGCACTATCTCCTGGACCACGCGCTCGCTGAGGCCCTTGATGCCCTGGATGGCGTATGCTTCGACGGGGTCGCTGAACCCGTACTTCTCCTTGTAATCTTCCGATACGATGTCCGTCTTTGAGCTCAATCGCGTCTCACACTCGGATATAACATAGGTTATTTTCCTCGTTAAAAGAGTTATGGGGTCGAAGGGGCCACCTGCTCTTCCTCCCTGTAGCCCCTAATCCAGGTGTAACCCTTCTCTTCGAGCAGCCTCGAAAGCTCCTCCCCACCAGATTCGATTATGCGCCCCTGGAACATTACGTGCACGAACTGGGGTTTCACGTACTTCAGGATTCTCTGGTAGTGGGTGATCAGCAGGGACCCCGTGTTGGGACCTGAGACCCTGTTGATCCCTTCGGCCACGATCCTGAGCGCGTCAATGTCTAGCCCGGAGTCGGTTTCGTCGAGGACGGCGAACTTGGGCTGCATGAGCGCCATCTGTAGAATCTCTGCCCTCTTCTTCTCGCCACCGGAGAACCCCTCGTTCAGGTACCGGTTCAGGAAAGACTCGTCCATGTTGAGCATCTTCAGCTTTTCAGTCACAGTCTCTTTGAACTCGAATATGGTCGGAAGCTCCGAGCCCGGGGGCCTGGAGTTGTTGTAGGCCGCGCGGAGGAAGGAGAACATGCTCACACCCTGCACGCTAACAGGGTACTGGAACGCGAGGAAGAGGCCCTTCTTCACCCTTTTGTCTGGAGTGAGGCCGAGGATGCTATCTCCGTCTATGGTGACCTGGCCCGAGGTTACCTGGTACTTCGGGTGGCCCATCAGAGTGTAGGCGAGAGTGCTCTTGCCGGACCCGTTGGGGCCCATGAGGGCGTGGGTCTCGCCCTGGTTGATAGTGAGGTTGACCCCCTTCAGTATCTCCTTGCCCTCGACGGAGGCATGGAGGTCTCTTATCTCAAGATTCATTCTTGACTCGCCACGACTTCTCATCGTATTTAAGAGTTATAACATATGTTATTAACGTCAGGAGGACCAGTGGCTCGCAGCCTTTCTGGCGACCGCTTCGAGGAACTCTCTGTCAAGAGAAGAGAATGCGTCTAGCCCGTCCCCGTCGATGTCGATCTCGCCCACCACCGAGCCCTGGTTGAAAATGGGGACCACAATCTCCGATTTCGTTGATAGAAAGCACTGAAGGTACCGGGGGTCCTTGCTGACGTCAGACACGATCTCCGTCTTCCCTGCCTTCGCCGCGAAGCCGCATATGCCCTTCCCGATTGCGATCCTGGTGTGCTCGGTGGCAGCAGGACCAGACCAGGCGTCCAAGACTAGGTCCTTCCCCTCGACAGCGTAGATTCCCACCCATGTATAGCTCTGAACCGCCGAGTTTAGCATCTTGACTATGGCCTCTCGAGCGGCCTTCCCCCTTGTGCTCCCTAAGGCAGAGTCCAGCCTTACAAGCAGTTCTCTCGCCTGTTCCCTGCCAAGTCTGCTGACGGAGGCCTTCAACGACCCGATGCGTCCTCGGTAGGAGTTATTTATTCCCCACCCCTTTTTCAGCTTGGTTGTTGACCAGATGCCTTCAGACGCGCTTCGCCTGAAGTGCGACTAAGGACTACAGCCCTTTCGTCCTGTCCTGACTAAGATCAAACCTATCCAGGCTCATTACTTTGGCCCACGCTGCCACAAAATCCTTTACGAATTTCTCTTTTCCATCGTTGCTTCCATAGACTTCTGCGACAGCTCGCAGCTCAGAATGAGAACCAAATATCAGGTCCACTCGACTGGCGGTCCATTTGAACTGACCAGTCTTCGCATCCTTCCCTTCAAACAGAGTGTGTGTGTCATCCTTTGATGACCAAGTGGTTCCCATGTCAAGAAGGTTTACGAAGAAGTCATTTGTAAGAACACCTGGGCGTTTTGTAAATATTCCGTTCTGGGAGTGATGGTAATTCGCATCCAACGCCCTCATCCCTCCAACGAGGACTACCATTTCAGGTACTGCGAGGGTAAGAAGCTGTGCTTTGTCCACGAGCTGGAACTCCTCCTTGCCGCCACTGGAGCCAGATTTGTAGTTACGAAAGCCGTCGGTTTTGGGCTCAAGCACAGAGAAGGATTGTACATCCGTTTGGTCTTGCAGGGCGTCCACTCGCCCTGGGACAAACGAGACTTCTATTCTGATCCCACCCTCTTTGGCGGCTTCTTCAACGGCAGCGTCTCCAGCGAGAACTATGAGGTCTGCCAGTGATATCTTCTTCCCGTCTCTGGCTTTAGAGTTGAAGTCACTCCTGATGCTTTCCAGGACTTCAAGGACCCTGCCCAACTGCTCAGGTTCGTTGACTTCCCAGCTTCTCTGCGGTTCAAGTCTTATTCGTGACCCATTTGCTCCTCCCCTCTTATCACTACCCCTGAAAGTTGAAGCCGATGACCATGCTGTGTATACAAGTTCACGACGTCCCAGCCCTGAACCGAGGATGTCGGCCTTGAGATGTGATATGCCCTTTTTATCAACCAGTTTGTGGTTTACCTGAGGGATTGGATCCTGCCATATGAGTTCCTCTCTAGGAACTTCAGGTCCAAGATACCGTGCCCTTGGGCCCATATCACGATGCGTCAGCTTGAACCACGCTCTTGAGAATGCGTCAGCGAACTCGTCTGGATGTTCCAGAAAGTTTCTGGATATCTTTTCATATACCGGATCCATCCGTAACGAAAGGTCCGTCACTAGCATAGTGGGCGAGCGTAGCTTATTCGGATCGTGGGGGTCCGGCACGGTGTTTGCCCCTGCCCCACCCTTGGCAACAAACTGATGCGCGCCAGCAGGACTCTTTGTAAGTTCCCATTCGTATTTGAATAGCGTATCAAGGAAACCACTGCTCCATTTTGTGGGTGTCGTCGTCCATATGACTTCAGGTCCCCCGCCTATCGTGTCATCACCCTTACCAGACTTGTATGTGCTCACCCATCCTATTCCCTGATTCTCAATCGGCGCGGCTTCGGGTGCGGGCCCCACATATGATGCTGGTCCGGCTCCATGGGTTTTCCCAAAGGTATGCCCTCCAGCAATGAGCGCTACTGTCTCCTCATCATTCATTGCCATGCGGGCGAATGTTTCGCGAATATCTTTTGCCGCTGCAATAGGATCGGGTTTGCCATTGGGGCCTTCAGGATTGACGTAGATGAGGCCCATCTGAACTGCAGCGAGAGGGTTCTCGAGGTCCCTGTCACCGGAGTATCGCTTATCGCCAAGCCATGTTTCTTCACTTCCCCAGTATGCTGACTCATCGGGTTCGTAAACATCCTCCCTGCCCCCGCCAAATCCGAAAGTCTTGAGTCCCATATTTTCCAGAGCCACGTTACCAGCTAGAATCATCAAGTCTCCCCACGAGATTTTCCTTCCGTACTTCTGCTTAATTGGCCAGAGCAGTCTCCTGGCTCGGTCCAAGAGTATGTTGTCAGGCCAGCTGTTGAGAGGTGCAAAGCGCTGTTGTGCGCTGCCAGCACCGCCCCTACCATCGCCTATTCTGTAGGTTCCAGCAGCGTGCCAAGCCATCCTGATGAATAAGGGACCGTAATTGCCAAAATCAGCAGGCCACCATTCCTGAGTCCTCGTCAGAAGTTCAGATATGTCATTCTTCACTGGTGCAAGATTCAAAGTGTTAAACTCCTTTCTGTAATCAAAGTCCCTGCCCATAGGATTAGAGTTAGGTGAATTCTGACGAAGGATCTTGAGATCCAGCCTTTCTGGCCACCATTCCTGAATTCTTCTGCCTGCCCTTCTGTCACGGTTAACGGCAGAGTCGTTTTGGTCCAATCCGGTCACGCCTCCCCTGAGTAGGTTACTTATTTCATAGTTGCCTATGGCGACGAACCGCATTCAGGCCTCTCTTCGGAGACGAAGAACGTCACCCCGGGCCAGGCTCGTGCGGACGAGCTCGACGATGACATGAGGAATCGGGTCTCTTGAAAGGAGATTCTTGCCGACCCAGAGCGCGCGACCGATAACAGGGTGGAACTGTCTTCTGAGACATGAGTGCCCCGGATTTCATTTCATCGAACGACAATTCTTATAAACCGAAGGTTGTATACCGCCGTTGAAATGTCGGCAACAGGTCAACCAGTCATAATCTTGAAGGAAGGTTCCGGCGAGTCCAGAGGCAGAGAGGCTCAGAGGAACAACATTTCGGCTGCGAAACTCATAGCCGAAGTCGTAAGGACTTCGCTCGGCCCACGAGGGATGGACAAAATGCTCGTCGACTCGATGGGGGACGTCACAATCACGAACGACGGCGCCACCATGCTGAAGGAGCTAGATGTGCAGCACCCGGCAGCCAAGATGATGGTGGAGATTAGCAAGGCCACGGACAACGAGGTAGGGGATGGAACCACTTCCGCGGTGGTGGTCGCGGGAGCGCTTCTCGAGAAAGCAGAGGACCTGATAAACAAGGACGTACACCCGGTGGTCGTCGTAGACGGCTACTCGAGGGCGGCCGAGCAGGCTCAGAAGATACTCGAAGAGATCGCGGAAAAAATCGATCCAGAGAACAGGGCGGAGATACTAAAGGTCGCCAATACGAGCATGCTGACGAAGCTTGTCAACGAGGACTCGCCTCACCTCGCAGGAATCGTTGTGGACGCTATCCTGGAAGTTGCCGAGAACCGTGAAGGCGTCCACAAGGTGGACATAGACAATGTGAAGGTTGAGAAGAAGGCCGGAGGAGCTCTTACCGACACGAAGCTGGTTCAGGGTATAGTGCTCGACAAGGAAGTGGTCCACTCGGGCATGCCGAAAAGAATCGACGAAGCGAAGATAGCACTCGTGAACTCGGCACTGGAGATAGAAAAGACGGAGTTCTCGGCAGAGATACGCATCAACGATCCGGACCAGATGCAGAAGTTCATGGACGAAGAGACAAGCATCCTGAAGGGGATGGTGGAGAAGGTCCAGGCGGCGGGGGCCAACGTTCTCATCTGCCAGAAGGGCATCGACGACCTCGCCCAGCACTTCCTCGCGAAGTCCGGAATCCTCGGGGTCAGGAGGGTGAAGGAGAGCGACATGACTAAGCTCGGAAAGGCAACGGGAGCACGGATAGTCACCAACCTCGACGACCTCACAGGCAAGGACCTGGGCTACGCCAAGCTCGTGGAGGAAAGGAAGCTCGAGGAGGACAAGTGGGTATTCGTCGAAGGATGCAAGAATCCGAAGGCTGTGACGATCCTTGTCAGGGGAGGGACCCAGAGGATAGTCGACGAGGCCGAAAGAGCTCTGCACGACGCCCTGATGGTGACCAAGGATGTGGTCGAGCTCCCAGCGGTAGTTGCGGGCGGGGGCGCACCAGAGGAGGAGGTCTCCTTCCAGCTTAGGAATTGGGCCCAGAAGCTGTCCGGGAGGGAGCAACTGGCCGCGCTCAAGTTCGCAGACGCCATGGAGAGCATCCCGCTGACGTTGGCTGAGAACGCAGGGATGGACCCCATCGACACCCAAGTGGACCTCAGAGCGAGGCACGGCAAGGCAGGGAAGTGGTATGGCGTTGACGCCCTGAACGGAAAAGTGGCCGACATGTACGTGAAGTCCGTCTGGGAGCCACTTGCTGTCAAGCTGCAGATACTCCGGGCAGCCACCGAAGCTGCGTCGATGATACTGAGAATCGATGACGTCATAGCCGCCAGCAAGATGAAGGCCCCACCCATGCCTCCAGGAGGAGGCGGAGGGATGGGTGGAATGGGCGGCATGCCACCGATGTAGCGGCTTAGACCAGTTCGACGCTGGGATAGGACCTGGAAGATTTCGACACCTTATCGTAGATCATACTTGCGACCGCCACATCCTCGAGGGCCGCGCCCCCCGACTTGAACAAGGTCCTGCCCTCGGGTTTTCTCTTGCCGGCAACGACCATGCCTAGCTCGACGGCAGACTCCCAGGCGAAGAGCCCATTCCTGGCGGCCTGGATCAGGTCGCCGTACTCAATCTTCGCTTGAGCTAAATCGTCGACCACTATGGTGTTGAAGGAGGCCACCCCGGCTGCGGTAAGCTCTGCGTGGTCAGAGACGTTCCCCCCTGCTATGTTGAGGTGCGTGACGTTCTCCACCATCTCGTCGGTCAGGAATGGTTGCCTAGAAGAGGTAATGGCAGTTGCTACTTCGGCGCCTTTGAGGGCAGTGGCGGGGAAATCGAAGGCGTTGGAATTGAACCCGTAGGTCTTCAGCTTCTGGGCGAATGCCCGCCTGCGCTCGGGCGTGGGACTCCACACCCTGACTTCCTCCAATGACATAACCTCCTTTGTAGCGAGAACCTGAGTCAGCGCCTGCTTGCCGGAGCCGAATATCGCAAGGGTCCCGGAACGCTTCCCGTACAGGTACTTGGTGGCGACCCCTGAGGCGGCACCGGTCCGGAACCTTCCGAGGATATCTGCGCCCATCACCGCCAAGAGCCTTGAGTCGTTCGCGTCGAAGAGCAGGAGCGCGAACTTCGTCCCTGCCCTAGAAGACAAGTAAGCCTTCAGCCCTGCTCTCTTGAGATAGGGTAGGTTGGCGTGCATCACGTTGAGGACAGAGGCTGCCCCCCGCGACCTTGTCCGCATGAAGTTGTAAGCCTCGCCCATCCCCTGGCGCCGGAAGGCCTCCTCTACAGAGGGGACAACCTCCTTCATGGAGATGAGACTCTCGACGTCTCTTTCCGAGAGGACTAGCGTCAAGGCACCTATGCTTCTTCTTCCTTCTTCTCTTCGGTCTCTTGTTTGCCCCAGCGGCCCACCTTGGGGAGGTTCTTGCTTCTGAAAAGGGCCATTCCCTGCTGATAGCGCTGGAGCTCTACCTCAAGGAACCGTATGTCGGACATCAGCGCGGCAGACTCCTTTTCCTTCCCCTTCTTGCCTGTGACTTCTGCCAGCTTCGCCTTTCTGTCGCTGACCATCTTTGAAAGGAGCTGCTCGTACTCGGTGGTCATTGAGAATTGTGGCTCTAGGGCTTTCGAAACTATAAAGGCCTTATCTGGAAGCGGGGGGCATGCGCCCACAGCTCCTATTCGGGGGTCTATTGGTGGCAGCCATGGGCGCAGGGTTCTACTTCCTGGAGCTCCCCTTCGTGTATTTCTGGAGCCTCCCCTTCGGCATCGCGGGCGTCATCATGATGATAATTGGCTTCTTCCTCCCAGAGAGCCTGGGGCCGGTCCAGCCCCCGGAGGGGTACAGGTTCTGCCCTTTCTGTTCGACCGCGGTGCAGATCGGTGTCGAAAGGTGCCCCCACTGCGATGGTGTTCAGAGAGGGGTGTAGTGTCCTCGGAGATTGAAGGGGCCTCGGCCAGAAAGGCGAAGGCAGTCGTCACTTTCAGGGGGCATCCGATGGTGAGGTCCGTCCATCCCACCACCATTGAAGTGACCACCGAAGATCACCTCACCCCTAGGGGGGACTGCATAGTGGGCGTGGGCGCATCGATGGGATGCGCTCAGCTGGACGCGCAAGTCAAGGAAGGGCTGAGGAGGAGGGGGTCCAGGGTAACGGTCCGCATGTTCGTCGGCCCGAACGCCTTCGAGGTGCAGGCGGAGGGGGACCCGAGGCTGGAACTCTCTCATCCCCACGATATCGTGATCCGGAAGAGCGATTACGTCAGTGACAGGACCCTCGCAGTACACGCAGATGCAGCCGCGAGGGACATCCCGAGGGAGATCGTCCGGCAGCTAAGGGACCCGGGCACCTTAGGCAGGCTGGAGATAGTGGTGGGATAGAATGAAGGAGTACAGGGCGGTCGCATTCACGATGCAGGCACTGGTCAAGTATCACGGCCTGAAGGACTGGAAACTCAGGCTCCCCTACCACGATAGTATTTCGGTGAACACCACCTCAATGAAGACTGAGGCAACGATCACGGACCGGAAGAAGGGAGGGGTCTTCACGGAGGGGAAGCCAAACGCATCAGCCAATGAAAGGCTCCGGGCCATCGTATCGAGGTTCGACCCGTCAGCGGATGTGACAGATTTCAGAATCGACAGCCGCAACCTCCCCCAGTCGAGGGCAAAGGGAATAGGATACTCGTCATCGGCTGGCGCGGCGCTTACTCTTCTCTGCCACAGGCTCCTTGTCGGCGGAGAGCCTGAGCTGGGGAGGCTGTCGAGGACGGCCCGACTCTTTGCTGCTTCAGCGTCGAGGTCGATCGTGGGAGGCTTCTCCAGGTTGTACGCGGGGAAAGACGACGAGAGCACCTATTCGAAAAGATTCGCGGATGCGAGAGACTTCGACCTTCGGATGGTGATTGTCCCCCTCCCCTCCCCCGTCAGGACAGAGGATGCCCACAAAGAGGTGCTCAGTTCCCCGTTCTTCAAGGCGAGGGTCCAGACGGCCCAGAAGAGATGCGACCAGATGGAGAGAGCGATACTCGCAGGCGACCTAGATGCAGTTGGGAGGCTTGCAGAGAAGGATACCCTCGAGCTGCACAGCCTAACTATGACGGGAGAGAGCGGGCTGATAATAATGTCAGAGGATTCCCTTCGGATAATCCGTAAGGTGAAGCTGCTGCGCGAGGAGGGTCTCAAGGCGTACTACTCCATGCAGACTGGGCCGTCTGTGTTCATCAACACTTCAGAGGAGGATAAGGACGCTGTACGAAGAGCAATCTCGAAGTTGGGGTACAGGGCGTACCTATCGTCGGTTGGGGGGGAGGCAAGGATTCTTTGACCGCTGGGATGAAGGACGTTCGAACCTACATCGACGAGTTGGAGAGGACAAAAGAAAACAGGCCTGAGCAGGTGAAGGAAGGACTCGAGATCTACATCGACCTCTGGCAGAAGGCCATAGAGCGCGGCGTAGTAGAAGAGACTGACGGGGTCGACGCGGCGCTGGCGAAAATTGAGAAGGAAGGCGGACTGTACGCTGCTGCTGGCGAATCAAGCGGCGCGAGCTAACGAAGAGCTTCGCCGCCATCGACGACGATTACTTGGCCGGTGATGAAGCTGGCCGCATCGCTCGCCAGAAATAGCGCGAGCTCGGCTGCCTCCCGGGGCCTCCCGAAGCGCCCCATGGGGATTGCTCGCCTGTACGCGTCCTTCAGGTCCTTCCCGAGCCAGTCCACCCAAGTCGTTTCAAAGGAGCCGAGAGCCATGCAGTTGACCCGAATCCTTGGAGCCAGCATCTTGGCCAGCATTCGTGTCATGGAAACGACCGCCCCCTTCGCAGACGCATAGACGAGCCCTTCGGTATCGCCGACCAGTGCGGGAGTCGAAGCCACGTTCACAATCGATGAACCGGACTTCATGAGCTTTGCAGCGCCTTGGGTGCAGAGGAAAGTGCCATAGGCATCTACGGCAAAGACCCGCTTCCACATGTCAAGGGTGACCTTGTCCAGCTTCAGGTTCCAGAGGGTGCTGTCGGATAGCCCCGCAGTGTTGACCAGTACATCGAGACCCCCGAGCCTCTGCTTGATTTTCCGGCACATCGCTGCGACGCTGGCGGGTTCGGATACGTCGGCGTGAACTGCTATTGCCTTTCCTCCGGCCCTTCTGACGGAGTCGAGAACGGGCTCGGAGTGCTTCGCGCTCGCTCTGTGGTTGACGACCACTGTCGCCCCCTCCCTCGCGAAGAGTTTTGCGATCTCTGCCCCTATACCCTGGGATGAACCTGTGACGAGCGCCCTCTTGCCCTCCAGCCTCAACCGGGGCGACCGCGCCCCCTCCTCGTCTTAAGGGTTCGAACTACGGTCTGGGGGCTCTTTCCCTTGTCGTGGAGCCGGCGGAGTACTGCTTCAAGAACTTGATGTTGAAGAGAGATGCCTTCGCTGAGTTTCTTACCATCTCGTCCTTATCCGCCAGGACCTTGGTCAGGACTTCCTCCGATTCTGCGCTCCCCACTGATCCGAGGGCAGCGGCTGACTCGTGCCTCACAATGGGGTCCTTGTCGTTGATGACGGCCTCTGTGAGAGCGATGTTCCCTTCGGCGAGTCCAATCTGCCCGAGAGAGAAAGCGGCCTCGTGTCTGACGAGCGGGTCAGGGTCGTGGATAAGCACGTCCGATAGCGCTGGCACCGACTTCTCACCCCCCACTTCGGCAAGTATGCAGACAGCGTGGACCCGAAGAACAAGGCTGGGCTCGCTCTGGAGGACCTTGACGAAGTAGGATTCGTCTTTGCGTTGGAAGGCGTCCTCCATCCCCTTCATTACATTCATGGCGTGCGATTCGTCGTCGACTACCGTGCTCGTGTACATGACTTGCCGAGCCCGGCGGTTCGGGCTATAAACAGAATGGGAAGCCGGAGACGCCCGAGATGGTCCACTTATGGCGGAGGGTAGTGCTCTTCTTTTCCGTCCAGCATCTCGCGATAGTATTTGCCGGAAGCCCTCCTGGTGAAGTAGTAGTCGTACAACGACATGTGGTGGGAGTCAGGAATCATGAGGTACTCGTGGGCGTACTGGGCCGCGTCTCTCCCTGATCCCATGGCCTTCACTACGAGGCTTTCCCCTGTCACAACGTCACCCGCGGCGAAGACTCCCGGAGCGGAGCTCATGGAGTGGTCGTCGATGGCAATGGCGCCCTTCCAGCCTAGCTTCAGGCCTGCGAGCTTCTGCAGGTAAGAGTTTGGGCCCCTGCCAATGGCGATGATGACCGAGTCGCACTCCATTTCGACGGTCTCACCGGTGGGTACTGGGCTCCTCCTCCCGCTGGAGTCCATCTCCCCCAGCTTCATGACAGTCATCACTGCTTTGGTCACGTGGCCGTTGGTCCCAACGTACTCCTTGGGTGCCATAAGGAGATTCAACCTTAGTCCCTCTTCCTTCCCCTCTTCGATGAGTATCTCGTCAACGGGCATCTCGACCTCGGTTCTGCGGTAAACGATTGTGACATCCCCTCTGGTCAGCCTCAGGGCAGTCCTGGCGCAGTCGAGCGCACTGTCTCCTCCTCCGATGATGAGCACCTTCTTTCCGAGCTCGTATGTGGGGTGACCGAGGTAGCCGTCTACGCCGTTAACAAAGACGTCCTCGAGGAACTTGTAGCCGTCGTAGACACCCTTCAGGTCGGAGCCCGGCGTGTCGAACTTGGACACATCCTTCGCTCCTGTAGCGATGATGACGGCGTCATTGTCGGACCTGAGCTCATCTAACGTGACGTCCTTCCCGACCTTCACGCCTTTGTTGACCTTGACCCCCATGCCTACGATCCGAGAGGCTTCGTACTCTAACACGTCCTTGGGAAGGTGGTAGTCAGGGATTCCATACCACGCAGTCCCACCGAGGACCTCCAGTTCCTCGTATATCGTTACCTCGTGGCCGTAGCGTAAGAGAAGCTCTGCAGCTGCGAGCCCTGCGGGGCCACCGCCGATGACGGCCACCTTCTTCCCTGTCGGCTTCAATACGAGGGGGTCGGGCTGACGGGAGACGGTCCTCTCCCAGTCGGCGACGAACCTCTGAATCATGCCAGATGCAACGGGCTGGCCTTGGGTCCCGATGACGCATGCCGCCTCGCAGAGGCTGTCCAGCTGGGGGCAGCACCTTGCTGTCGTGCCGAGCAGAGCGTTTGTCTCCCTAATCCTGTGGTAGGCTGCTGTAAAATCTCCTCTGGCGACAGCTTCGCACATGCCCCTGATGTCTGTTTGAACAGGACAGACGTCGATGCAGAGGGGGTTGCCGCACGTTACGCATCTGCTGGCCTCTTCCATGGCCTCCTCCATGGTGTAGGGGAGCTGGACTTCTTCGAAGTTCCCCTCTCTCAGTGAAGGGTCCAGCTTCGGGAACGGGAACTTCGACGTCCTTTCAGTCTTTAGGGACATATTCGGCGAATTTCGCGCTACTTTTCAGCGCTATTAAGCAAATGAGACGATTCTCAGTTTTGGAAAGTGGGATTGGACAATTAGGCGGTCTGGTGAGACTCGAACGGGGCCTCAGCACGTCCCGTTACATCAAGCCCAAGCATCCGGCTCCGGACTTTGCCTACTAGCCAGTCGACCTGTTCGGGTGGTATTCGCGGATGTGCTCCCTTTTGGCGAATTCAAGATCGGAGTCGTTGTCCGAACGGATCTCTGTGTCACAGTCGGGGCATCTCCAATACGAACCCAGTGGTTGTGCCGGGGTCGTAGTGCCAACCGTGGATGCCTCCCCCATGGTGATCTGTTTCTTCGACTCGCCGCTGGTGCCTGTCGCGAACCTTCCAACCCTATCTGTATCCCTGGCTCCTTTCAATCTGTCCTTGAGCGCGTAAACTAACCCGCAATTCTCGCAGTAGGCAAAGATGCTTTGGTCGTCCAAAGGCCTCACCTTACCACCGCAAACCTCGCATTCCTTGACGGACAATCGAATATGCGGCGAAAAGCGCCAATTTAAGGAGAGCCACATTTGGCGAGACCAGAGAGTTCTCGGCGGATTGAGCTGTTTCGTCGCGCCAATGTTAGGTTTGACTTCGATTGTTCCCTGGCAAGATCCGATTCGATGTTGACTGTCCTTGATTCAAGTTGCTTAGATGCGGGCCTGGTGGGGCCCAGCCAGTTGCTGTTCAAATCCCGTTTCGAATAGGCGTTCATTGCAGTAATCGTAGTCACGGTCACGTGACGTAGGTCGATATCTCACTGTACGCAGAACTCGTTCCCCTCAGGATCGAGCATTATGACGCAGTATTCTCCGTTCTCATCAAGCTCATGATCCTTCTTCGCTCCCAACTCCACTATGCGATCCACCTCCGAATCCACCTGCTTCTTCCTGGTCTCGAGATGCACCCTCGAACCTTCGCTCAAGTTCATGTCGATGTGCAGCCTGTTCTTACTAAGCTTAGGAGTGTCCATCCGTTGGAAGTAAATTCTCGGACCCTTACTAGATGGGTCAACGATCGCGCTCGCAGAATTCCATTCCGCTTCGGGTACTCTTTGCTCCCTTAGCCACTGCTCCCAAGTTTTGTACCCCTGGGGCGGGTCTTGGAACTTGTAGTGAAGAGCCTCTGCATAGAACCTAGCAAGACGGTCGGGGTCCTTGCAGTCAAAGACAACTTGAATTGGAGGACGTGACGACATGTATGTTCCTTAGCTGCTCTGTGGTTCTTTGAAGCCTTCGGTCACTGGGCAGCTCGCGCTGGATGGGGCCTAACCAGTTTACCGTGAAGACTTGGGCCGAAACTGCTCTCCCTCACCTACCAGCAACTGTTTGGGCCTGTCGGAGATTTGAATCCAAATAGCGTGAATCTGGCCTGCTTTCGTCAATCAGGGTTTAGAATGGGCTCATTGAACGCGGGCCTGGTGGGATTCGAACCAGAAAAACTCTTAGCGAATGCCTTCGATGGCATCGACTCTCTTCAGGACGTAGGGGCTGCGTGTTCCGATTCTGGACATGAATTTGTCGAAATTCTGAAACCCGTTGATGTCCAAGAACCAACGAGTCTCAACCTTCCCAGATCTCGGATCGATGTAGTCGTTGCGGTACATGGTGCTCGTAATTTCGAACCTTTGAAGGATGCTCTTGACCTCGCCAACTAGCTCCATATGCCTTTGACCCAGAGAGATTCGAGGATATTCGCCTGACTTGTCGTGTCTGATTTTGACGCTTCCATCTGTGTCGTATAGCCCCGAAGTTACATTCGCGGCACTGATTGGATTCAAATCCAGGCAGGCGGGAATGTGAAGATCACGCTTCCGTCCGATTGGCATTCCTAGTTCCGAGTGCTTGAAGCTCACCAGTTCCTTGGAATAGATTCACAAGTAGACAGAGTTGTCTTGGAAGGCAATGGTCGGAGAAAGCGAATACAGGCTTTCAAACAAGGGAACTAGTACGTCCTCGTAGTATTGGGTCTCATTTTGCCTGCTCCCACTTATCATGTACCTATACTCAGATGCAGAACCATCGCCCAAGTGAACCCCGGTCTCATAGGCAAGGTCCGGGTCGTCGAGCTTGGGGAAAGTCATCATCCGACTAAAGTGACGGAGGGATGGAAAGCTGAAATGCGGGCCTGGTGGGATTCGAATTCGCGGGCGCTCTTACGCCTCCCACGGCATGCTGGTGACTCCCACAAGCTAGCTAAGAGCCAGCCGCTTTCAGGTCGCTCGCGCACTAACCTGGCTGAGCCACAGGCCCACGAAGCCAGCGGCGAATCCGCCGGAATTAAAAGCATTCTCGAATCCCTCACATTTCCCTCGAAATTCAAGCCAATGTAAAAAACAACCATGCCAATTCGAATGCTCGCGGAGGGGAGTTACCCGAAACTGATTCTTGATTCAAATACTCGGTGTCCGAGCGCACAAACATGGGGCGCCTCAGCTTCGTTGGACTGGGCCTCGGCGCAAAGGGCATCACACTCGAAGGAGTCGAGGAGATGATCGCAGCGGACGTCATCTATCTCGAGTACTACACGACCCCTCACGAGCCCCAACTCCTCAGGCAGGTGCAGGTCGCGACGGGTAAGAACTTCACAATAGTCGACAGGCAGTTCGTCGAGGACGGAAGCAAGATCCTCTCAGATGCTGAGGGCGGGAAGGTGGTGCTCGCTGTGCTGGGAGACCCCATGATAGCCACGACTCACAACGAACTCAGGGTTAGGGCGATAAGACGTGGAATCGAGACAAGGGTTGTCCACTCCGCCACAATTGCCTCGGCCGCGGCTAGTGCGTCAGGGCTCCACTCCTACAAGTTCTCACGGACGGTTACCGTGACCCGTGAAGCGGTCGGGAAGCTGACGCAGGCGTATCACATCCTGCATCAGAACCTGCTGGAGGGTGCTCACACCCTCCTCCTTCTCGAGTATGATGTCCAGAGCGGACAGGGGGTGACCCCCGGCGACGCCATTGCCGGGCTCCTCCTCGCCGAAGCCAACTTCAAGCGCGGGGTGGTGAGCGAAGACACTTTCGCAATCGTGCTGTCGAGGCTGGGGAGGGAGGATTCCGCCATCGCCGCCGGGAGTTTCTCCGAACTATCAAGGAGAGATGGAGGGATGCCCCCTCACTGTATCATCATCCCTGGGAAGCTTCACTTCACCGAGGCCGAGGCGATCTCTGCAATATTCTCCGTCGACCTGGCAATGGTCAGGAGCAACTCCGACAAGGTTCTGAGGACCGCCCAGACACTCGTCCCGAAGTATGTTGCAAAGACCCGTCGGGCGCTTGATTCGGTCAGGTCGAAGCTCGGGCCACAGTATGAGCACGTCATCGAGAACGCCGAGCTCTACGTGAAGGACGCAGAGAGTTTCCTCGCCAATGGGGAGGACGAAATGGCCATGCTGAGCATCGGCTATGCCGAAGGGCTTTTGGACTCGCTTTCCTTCGCGGGCGTCATCAAGATCGACTGGTAGACCATGGACAACAAGCACACTCTGGCAGCGATTTTCTCGATGGGGGTCAAAGGAGAGACGGCAGACGCCAGAGGCCTGGCGAGGAGGCTTGGTCTGAGGGTCGAAGAAGCGACGCAAGAGATTGACGACCTAAAGAAGGAAGGATTGGTCGAGCTCGACGGGAAATCCGCCAGGCTCACTCCGAAAGGGAGGAGGTCGATCAGGGTGGTGTTCATAGGGGGAGGGTTCGAGCTCATACACTACGGGCACGTGTACACCATCTCGAAGGCGAAGGGCCTTGGGGACGTACTGGTCGTGTCTGTGGCCAGGGACAGCACGATCCGGAAGAGGAAGAAAAGGGAACCACTCATCAACGAGGAGGACAGGGTGAGGCTGCTGTCGTCGTTGAGGGACGTGGATGCCGCTATACTTGGCGTAGAAGGTGACATCTATGTCACTTTGCAGAGGGTGAATCCTGACATCGTGGCGCTGGGCTATGACCAGTACCACATGGAAGAGGAGGTAAAGAGAGAGGCTGAGAAACGCGGTATGAAGCTCGAGGTCGTGAGGCTCGACTCTCCATACCCGCGCATCAAGACGACCAAAATACTGAGGGAACTCTAGGCGCCCTTTCTGCTCCTTAGCTTCTTCTCGAGGCGGGCCATGGAGGTGCTGACAGACTCCCTCCCCATCTCTTCGGCGAGCAGACCACGCGTGTCTTCCACTAACATCCGGGCGACGTCTATCTTGCGCCTTGCGCCGTTCACCACGTGGTCATAGACTGCCAGTGGAGAGCAGAGCGAATAAAGTTCCTCCATCACTGCGAAGTACGTCTTGGCCCTAGTGAGCCTCCTCCGAAGGATTGAGTCGAGCACCAGCCTCTTCAACTCCCCTACGGTGTCGAGAAGTCCGAGCAAGTAGGCTTCCGGAGAGGCACCAAGGCTCTCCATGGAGGGGACCTCCCTGTCTTTTGCGAGCGCGATGACGGCCGAAGCCTCAACGTATTCGGCCTCAGGAGAGACCAGATACCGAGATGCAGAGCCGCGCGAAGTTTTCTTGAGCGAAGCGAGGAGAGATTTGGCGGTCGCGTGCTCCTTCTCGGCCTCATTCATCTTCCCTGTGTGGACGTTGATTATCGCCCTCGAACACGCCGAGATGACGTCTCGACTCTCCTTCAGGACCCTGTCACGGCTCTCGAGCTGACTGGAGAAACGAGTGTCCATCAATTTCAGCGACTTCTTGACCTGGTCCAATTCAGGGGCGCTGGCTACCCCATGCCCGTGATAAGGTTATTCGAGCTACGTGACGTTGCCAGCCGGACTTAGTTCCCCAAACCGCGAAATCGAAGTCTTCGGTTCACTTTCGGGAATCCCTCTTCCGTCGAGTAATACGCCGACAGCGTACCTTATTCGCTTGTAGGATGGAAGCAGGGGAAGAGCTTGGCTGACCTCCCTGCTCGAAGGCGCATGGATTCTGCCCCATGAATTGCGCGTCTGGACCGGGGAAGAAACTTCTCACATTCTCAAGTGGTACGGTAAGGTTCCAGCCGCCGATATCGGCTCGGCTCTAGAGAGGACCCCGCAAGAGGTGTATTCGAAGGCCAGAGAGCTTCGCATCACCAAGCGCTCTGAATGCAGGACATGTGGCAAGTGGTTCACGGCAAGTGGAAAGAGAAAACTGTCGTACTGTTCGCGAGCGTGCAAGCGAGCATCAATGACTGCGAGGCACCGGCGTTACGTTTCAGAGCATCGAGAACAAGTGAACGAATATCAGAGAACGAGAAAGTTGAAGAACTGGGGAAGTTCGACTCCTGAGGTTGCGAGGACTGCCGAAATTTTCGCAGTTGAGAGCCTCTTGCCGCGATTGGGCTTCTCAGACTTCTATCACGCTTCCGCCCATAATCGCTTTATCCCGTTTGACGTCGTCGCCACCTGTGACGGACAAAGGGTTCTGATAGACGTGACTACGGGAGTGTCGAAGCCCCCAATGCAGAACTTTGCATTTCCCTTGGCCGAAGCTTTGAAGATGCCATACTACATACTATTCATAAGACCCGACTTCTCAAAGTATCAGTTGACGCGTTACTCGGGTGGAAGAACGGTCCAGATGCACCTTTCTGAGTTAGTTCCGATTGAATAGAAACTACCAAAGAGGAAGATCGCGTGAGTATGATGCGATGTCAGCTCTAAAGAAGGACGGCTGGATGGTCTCGCGAAGCGCCGCCTCTCACGGTGCGGTCGACGTGTTCGCCGCGAAGGATGGGAGTATCCTTCTGGTCCAAGTGAAGAGCGGCAGGGCGCGGGCGACCAAGGAGGAGCTTGAAGAGTTGGCAAGGTGGGGGAAGAGCTCCAACGGAGACGCGGAGGTCTGGTACTACAAGGGTCGCGGAAAGGTTGTGAAGAGGAGGGTCTACGCCGCAAGGCGAGGTAGCGCTTGAAGCCCAAGTGTTTCTTTTGCGACACGGAGTTGGATGTTGTACTGCACACCTTCAGGGTCGGGCCCAGGGACGAACCCGTCTGTGAGGAGTGCTACCTTAAGACGATAAACAGACAGAAGGCGAAGGCAGAGGAAGACAGGGAAAAGGGGTCAGGCTGACGCGCACGCCCGTTTCAATTCCCTGATCAGGGTCGACACTTCTGTGAACTTCTCCTCGTCTTCCTCCTTACGATAACAGTCGAGCGCCTTCTCGTAGTCCCCGAGGGCGCTCAGCGCCTTGAGGGCAGGAAAAGCGCTCGGCTCCGAGAGGATGAGCTTTCCCGCGGTCTCGTACCAGCTGGCCGCATCGTTGTACTGCTCGAGCTGGTAGAAGCAGGTTGCGATGGATTCGCAGGCGTCCACCTTCTGGGGTGACGAGGAGAACTTCTCGAACTGCTCTTTGAGCATGTAGACTGCGGCGTTTCCGCTTCGCATCCTGTCCACGCTGAAGCCCTCCGCGAAGTCCCGCATTGACCGAACTCTTTCACATTCGGCCTAAGAGGGGCATGCTCTAGTTTTGTTGAGCCGGGAATCAAGCAGTGGCCAGGTGATCAGTCTTCTTTGAGGACGGCGTTCTCGGCTTCTCTGAGTTTTCTGCGCGCGGCGGCTTCCTTGAAGCGCCTCTTCTCTGTGGGAGTTGTGACTATTAGAGGAGGTATTGGGGTCGGCTTCCCCTTCTCGTCCAGGGCGACGTAGGTGAGGTAGCAGGAGCCGGCGTGGTTTCCCTTGCGGGTCGACGGGTCCTGGGCCTCTATCCTCACCCCTATCTCCATGGAGGTGGTTCCGACGTAGTTCACGGAGGCCTTGAGGATCAGCAGGTCCCCGACATAGACGGGGGCGAAGAAGTTCATCCTGTCGATGGACGCAGTGACAACGTTCCTTCCAGCGTGGCGCCAGGCCACGATCGCTGCTGCTTCGTCCATGTATCTCATGATGGCGCCACCAAAAACATTCCCCAGTATGTTGGCGTCGGTTGGCATCATCAGCCTGGCGGTCATCATCGCAGACTCAGAAGGCTTCTTCCCCTTGAGATTCACCAACGCACGTTCGTGGACCATCTGAACTTGATAAACGTGAACTCTGGTGCAGTGAGCGCAAGCAACGACCCTGATGATAATAAGACAGATACCCGTTGGGACAATGGCGAACTTCGTTTACTTGGTGGTCGAGGAAGGGAGCAGAGAAGCCATGGTGGTCGACTCGGGATGGGAGATTGGGCCCATCGAAGCGGCAGTTAGGAACACGGGAGCGAAGGTGAAGTTCGTGGTGGCGACACATGAGCACTTTGACCATGTCTCCACGATCTCCGAACTGGCCTCGAAGCTGGGAGCGAAGGTTGTGGCGCACGTGAATTCCCCCATTGAGTGCGACCTGCGGGTCAAGGACGGCGAAGAGCTGAAGTTGGGCGGGAAGGGGATCAAGGTACTTTTCACCCCGGGGCACACAGAGGACAGCATCTGTCTCTACGACGGCAAGGAAGTATTCACCGGGGACACGCTCTTCGTGGGGACCATAGGGAGGTTCGAGAACGAAAGGGCCGAGGCTATGTACTCAAGCTTGCATGAAGTGATACTGAGACTTCCGCCTTTGACCGTGATATACCCAGGCCACGACTATGGAGAGGTACCTTGGAGGACCCTGGAAGAGGAGAGAGCGGCCAACCCCTTTCTCATGACGCGAAACCTTAGGAGCTTCCTTTCTCTCTTTTCATGAGGATTGTGCGCAGCAGGTCGACCGATATGTTGCCCCCGCTGATGACAAGCACAAGTTTTCGCCCGGGCTCCCCTTTCAGCGAACCTTTCATTACGGCGAGGGGGGACGCACCAGCAGGCTCCGCCAGGACCCTGGCAAGGGTCAGCAGCTCGTAAATCGCGTCTTCGAGCTCCGCGTCGTTGACAAGCCCGACCTTGTCCACGTTCCTCTTCACGGATTCGAACGTCAACTCCCCGGGAATCGCGGCCTGCATGCCATCGGCGATGGTGGGTTTGGGGTCAACCCTGAAGAGCGAACCCCTCTCGAGAGACTTGTACATCGAGGGGATGGCTACCGTCTCCGCCCCATAGACCCGAACATGAGGGGAGGTTTCCTTTAGGGCGATGGCGACTCCCGATATCAGTCCGCCGCCTCCAATCGCGACTGCGGCTGAGTCGAGGTCTGGCAGTTGCCTGGCGATTTCGAGACCGCAGGTCCCCTGGCCAGCAATAATCTCCGGGTCGTTGAACGCATGAATGAAGGTAAGCCCCCGCCTCTGGGCTGTCGCCAGTGCATGCTCGTAGGCCTCGTCGTACCCCCTTCCGTGTCTGATTACTTCGGCCCCCTGTTCTTCTATCGCCTTCAGTTTCTGGGGGTTGACGTTCTCAGGGACGCAGATGATGGCGCCGGTGCCGAGAAGCTTGGACACGTAGGCTATGGCGTATCCATGGTTCCCCGACGAGGCTGTGATCACACCCCTTTTCAGGGCAGATTCTGGGAGCGTCTGGAGCCTGTTCAGAGCGCCCCTCAACTTAAACACGCGGATCGGGAGCACAGTCTCTAGTTTGAGGTACACTTCGCGCCCAAGAAGTCTTGAGACCCCCTTCGAGTACTCAAGGGGAGTCGGAGGGAAGAATTCCCTTATGCGCCCCTCCGCCGACTCGATATCCCGGAGGGAAGGGAGCTGGGGCTGAGTCAGCCGAACCACTTCTCAAGCGTTTCCGACTGGGCGGGCCTGCTCGACTGTACCCTGGCGATGGCGGTCTCAACCCTCTCCCGGGAGAAAGAATGCTCGCCGACGAGTAGAGAGACAATTTTCTCCCTGTTCATGGGCTTCCATTCGGGCTGAACCCCCTTCTTCACTGGCGGGTTCAGATACAGGTTCCTAATCTCCTGGTAGTTCACGGCCTGGAGCGGCTCCTTCAGCTCTTTGATTTCTTCCAGGCTGCTGTACTTCTTGAGGTATCTGAGGGCAGTCGCAGGGCCGACGCCTTCAAAACCGTCGGGGTTGAAGTCAGTCCCAAGGAGTATGGCAAAGTCGACTAGCTGCTCACGGGTCAGTCCCGTCCCGGCGAGTACTGAGGTCAGCTGTATTCGTTCGGGGACGACGTTGATCACTATCCCTTTGCCAGGGAGTCTGCGCTTCCCGGATATGGTGACGTTCCGTATCAGGACGGGCGCCCCGAAGACCAGGGAGTCGTGATCCTGGGATGCCACGGCGTTGACTATTCCCTCGATTGCCATCGTCGACGCTTGGGCCTCTCCCTCGGACGGCGCGTCCACCCAGGGAATCCCCATTGCGTCAAGGAGCTCCTTGGCGTCCGCTACCATGTCTCTCCTGAGGACGGTCGATGCTTCGGCGAACTTCCTCGCCTGGACCATGTCCCCGCTCTGGAGGGCACGGAGGTACTGGTCCTTCGCCTCCCGTCGCTGCTCCGATCTTCTTCTGATCTCCTCCGTTTTCAGCTCAGGGGGCCTCCCGTCGAAAACATACACCAGCTTCATCCCAAGCTCGAGGAGATTGATATTCCTGTAGAAGAGGCCGGAGATATGAGAGGTAACCCTCCCCTGGGCATCTTTCAGGTGGCCGCCGTCCATCCCTCTGATGATGGCGAGGAATTGGTAGAGGGTGTTGTAGCCGTCTACCGCAAGCTTCCAGCCCGCAATGTCCTCGAGCCTGATCTTCTCTCTCGGGATGGAGTCGCCGAAGTCTACACCCATCGTCGCGCCACCCCGTGCTCGTTCGATTTATCGCTTCGGTCTATTCGCTGATGCGCGGCATCCGCGGCTCTTCGGTGGGCTTCTCCTGGAACTCTATCCTTCGCTTGTCCTTGGCCACCCACCTTATGGTGACCAGGCCCAGTATCTCAAGCTGCATGAGGATCTTGTCCAGCTCGGCAGGAGAGCACCTGCTCCCGTTCTTGTTCAGGGCTTCCAGTAGGTCATCGTCCGTGGCACTCCTCTTCTCCTTAATCCACTCGAATGCTGCGTATGTGAGGGGGTATCGCATTAGGTCCACATCGTATGAGAAACGGCTAAGGTCCGCCACCTCACAGAGGTATAAAAGGAATGCCGATTGCCTATCCTGCTGACTTCTCACCGGGGTGGGAGCTTGCTGGACATGCGGCTGACAGCAATGAGCTCGTACTGGCTCACCAGGGGTGCCTTTGACACAATCTCCTCGATTTTGTCGATTACCCCTTCCTCTTCTGGGGCAACCACGTCCACGATGGTCGCGGAGAGACCGAAGGCTATTGGCTCGACCTTATGGCTCCTGATCTGTGCGGGTGGGGGGAGCAAGCCGGCGACTGTGTCTACCAGTTTCTGGGGATCGGTGGTTGTGTCCTCCGGGAGGAGCTTCAGCCTGATCACGTAGGAACCCAAGGGAGCTAACCGCCTATGGACCTTCGAATCCACAGTTCACGCACCTGTATCGCCTCGAGAACTTCCTGCATTTCTCGGAGCGCCAGATGACAGATTCGTGGCAGTTGGGGCAGTTGAAGTGGACGGCCCTTTCAGCGGGCTTGATGGGCCTGTTGCAGGAGTTGCAGAGGGGGAGTGTGACCGTTCCCTGAGACATTTCTTAGAAGGCCCTTTTGCGCCGGCTGATATAGGTTGCTGAGGGGGCCCGAGGCTAGCCCTCGACCAAGAGCGACCTGACCTCGGCGGAGGCGACGACTTTCGCTATCCGGAGGACCCCGGGAACCCCGAGCGCACCCAAGATTGCTGAACCGTGGAAGTCGAAATCTGTGGAAGAGAGCTTCTTCATCAGTCTTGGTGTCGCCAGGGTGCCCAGCATCGCTTCCAGATCGGTGTTCGACAACTTCTCCAGCACCCCCCTGAGCCTGAGCATCGTCCTCATTTCCCCAAGGAAGGCGTTCTCCCATTCTGTCTGGTAGCTGCCCATAAGCATGGGCTGATTCTTCTCAAGGCTGACCGCGGCCCATTTCGCAGCAATTGCCGCTCCTGCGACCGAAGTCATTATCCCGCCTGCGGTGGTCGGCTTGACCTGTCCTGCGGACTCCCCCACGAAAATCCGCCTCCCCTCCACGAACCTTGCTGTGGGGCCGCCCACGTAGATTGGCGCAGAGACCTTACGGATTATCGTGCTTGGCCTGGAGGAGAGGAAGCTTTCCAGAGCCCGAAAGGGATTGATACCATGGCCCGCCGCCCCTACCTTGGCGAGGTGCTTATCGTAGGGGATCACCCATGCGAAGAACCCTGGATACCTGTCCGCGTCCATGAACACCTCCACCACATGCTCCCTTACCCAGTCCCCCTCAAGTTCGTACTTCGCAGCGGGAAGGATCCCCTGTCTCGGACTTGATGACGGCCCTGTCGCGTCGACATAGTACTTCGAGCAGACAGTAGAGTCTCCGACTTTCGTTTCCACGGCGCCGTCCTTCTCGAAGGCGGACGATACCCGAACGCCCGTTCGGACTTCGGCACCTTTTTCCACGGCTGTCTTCGCGACCTGCTTGTCGAATTCGCTCCTGTCAAGGACCACGACCTCAAGAGAGGAAGCGCTGACGGCGAGCTCCTTCCCTGCCGGGGAGTGGACGATTGCGGACGCAATCCTGTCCTGGATGACCGCCTCGTCTGGGGGGTACCCGTATCTGCGCAACCCCCGGAGGCTTACGAGACCATCGCACTTCTCGGGCTCGCCCACTTCAGGGTGCTCTTCGGCCACCAGTACCTTGCGACCGCGCATCGAGGCCTCGGCGGCGAATGCAAGTCCCGCGATGCTCCCCCCTGCTACTACGATATCGTAGGTCTCGGTCAACGTCTGGAACTGGCTGCAAACCCTTAATCGACCCGTATTAACGGTTGGCGAACGCTTACATGAAACAGGCCATGGTCGTGAGGTCGGATCTGAAGATGGGGAAGGGGAAGGTCGCTGCTCAAGTTGCACACGCGTCCCTGGCATCGGCGGAGGCGGCCAGGGAGAGGAAGCCGGCCTGGTACGACGGGTGGAAGGAGGAGGGACAGGCAAAGATTGTGCTCAAGGTCGACTCGGAGGTTGAGCTGAACGAACTCTACCACAAGGCAAGGAGTGCAGGGTTGCCCTCGTCTCTCATAGAGGACAAGGGTTTGACCCAGGTTGAGCCTGGAACTGTCACGTGCCTGGGGATAGGGCCGGGTCCAGACGCGGCTATCGACGAGATAACGGGGAAGCTAAAGCTACTTTGATACCCGCTGCGGAAGCCGAGCGGGCGGTAGGCATCGAATTCTACGCCAGCGGTGGGGCCCCCTGCTCTGGACGAGCGAAATCGTCCGCCGACGACTTCAGAGTCGAAGAGCGGCTCACGGACGTCCGTTTCGCAGAAGAGGGACGCCCCGATAGCTTTCCTCTCTACAGGGTCCAGAAGCGTTCCATCGACACGCTCCACATGGCGAAGGACCTTGCCGGTGAACTCAGGTGTAACGTAAGCTATGGAGGGCTGAAGGATAAGCGGGCGGTGGCCGTCCAGTACGTGACCCCGACTAGTCGCAGATCGCTTCACCCCGTCCGCGTCGCCAAAGAGAACTACACAGCAGAGCTCGTGGGATACGTCGCTGAGCCCATGTCCAGGGCGAGAGTCGCGGGGAACAGTTTCGCCGTGGTACTCAGGGACTGCTGCAAGGACATAGGTGCAAGGGTGGAAGAGGCAGCGCGCCTTGCGGAACGAAGGAAAGTGCCGAACTACTATGGGCTGCAGCGATTCGGAACCTCAGGAGCTGGCACGCATCTAATCGGGAAGGCCATCGTGAAACAGGAGTTCGAAGAGGCCGTCAGGCTGTTGCTTGGAGCCCCCTTCCCTAGGGTATCCGAGGCCGGGCGGGCCGCAAGGGAAGCTATGTTGACGGAGAGGTATGACGAAGGAATCAGGTTCATGCCAGCCGGGAGGGACGTCGAGAAGCTTGTCGCAATGGAGTTGATTCAGCATCCGCGCGAGTGGGTGAGGGCGCTTCGCAGGGTGCCAATTAAGCTGAGGAGGCTTTACGTCCAGGCGTTTCAATCGTACGTCTTCAATCGGACCCTCAGCAGGTCGATCGCAGAAGGAGAAGACATCTCGAGGATGGAGCCAGGCGATAATTGGGCGGAAGAGTCTCCTGACGGACTTCTCACCTCAGCGCCGCGAGGGGTCAGGGACATCCCCACAGGGAGGGCGGTGCCCATGGTCCAAGTGGTAGGATACGCCTTCAGAGATTATGGCTCGAGGTTCGATAGGCGCATCGTGGCCGTGCTTGAATCGGAAGAGGTAGATCCGGGTTCGTTCTATGTGAAGGAAATGCAGGAGGTCTCGGCGGAAGGCGGTTTCAGGCGTCCACATCTTGCAGTGCGGGATGTGTCCTGGAAAATTGACGGGCAAACAGCAACAGTCAAGTTCACCCTTGGGAAGGGACAGTACGCGACAGTACTGATCAGAGAGATTCTGAAGCCCAGGGACCCCGCGACGTCGGGTCTCATCTAAACTCGCTAATACTTATACGCCATTTGCAGATGGCCAGCCAGAAAACCCATGTCCGGCGACGTCTATGACCTGACCATAATAGGGGCGGGTCCGACGGGGCTTTTCGCGACTTTCTATGCCGGTCTCAGGCAGATGAAGACCAAGATAGTCGACGCCCTCGAAGAGCCCGGGGGTCAGGTCGCTGTACTTTACCCCGAGAAGTACATTTTCGACGTCCCGGGGTACACCAAGATACTTGCCAAGGACCTGGTGAAGAACCTGGTGGATCAGGCTTTCCAATACAACCCGACGGTTGTCTTTGGTGAACGCGTGACGACGCTTCACAGGACGGATGGGATATTCGAGCTCACCACGGACAAGGGGACCAAGCATCTTTCGAAGGCGGTTCTGGTGGCGGCCGGCGTGGGGGCTTTCTCTCCCAACAAGCTTGAAGCGAAGGGAGCATCCGAGTATGAGGGGAAGGGAGTCTACTACTTTGTAAAAGACAGGAGCGTGTTCAGGGACAAGAACCTACTGATCGTCGGGGGAGGAGACTCGGCAGTCGACTGGGCGCTCAACATCAAGGACATCGCCAAGAGAATCACCCTGGTCCACAGGAGGGACGTTTTCAGGGCTCATGAGGGCAGCGTCATAGCGCTGAGGAACTCGACTGTTGATGTAAAGCTCTTCTACGAAGTGAGAAGCGTCAGTGGGGATGGAACAAGGCTCGCAAAGGCAGTAATCTTTGACAACAGGACACAGGCGGAGGAGACACTTGATGTGGACGCCATCCTCGTGAACATAGGGTTCAGAGCCGACTTGGGGCCCATTAAGGAATGGGGACTGCAGATAGACGGCAGGGAAATCAGGGTCAACGGGAAGATGGAAACCAACATACCGGGCGTGTATGTCGCCGGTGACATCGCGGGACCTCTAGACGGAGTGAAGCTGAAACTCATCGCCACGGGGTACGCACAGGCGGCCCTGGCGGTGAACGTGGCGAAGGCATATGTGGATCCCAACTCGAAGATATTCCCCGGCCACAGCAGCGAGATGAAGAGATAACCTAGCCGACGATCCCGAGAGTCCGCCTGTAGTTATAGTCCTTCCTGATCGCAGGGTGCATAGGGTCGACCAGGATACACTCGTACCAGGCGTGAATGCCGTCCTCCCAAACGGGATAGGAACCCAAGAGCCTCATGTTGGGGTGCCTTTCCGCAGCCCTTCTCTCTGCCACCTTCTGGGAGGACACCGCCGACTTTATTCTTAGGACGCCCATGTGCTTCGGTCTTCTTCCGGAGGTAGGGCGCTGCTTTCGCATCCCGCCTCTCGAAACGCGCATCCGGATGACCACAACCCCTTCCTTTGCCTTATAGCCCAAGGCTCTCGCCCTGTCGAGCCTCCAGGGCCTGTCAACTCTTAGCATCGCCGGCTGCTTTCTCAGCTCCACTGCCCGGGTCCTCATGTCCCCTCCCTTCTGATGGAAGATGTCCTGCCACGTCTTTGAAATCTGGCTGTACATGGGCATCGGGGCGCCTCGTTTTCAGTCGGCAAATAAACGTTCTTCGAGTTCCTAGCCCGATGAGAAGAAATCCCGGACTTTCTCCCCTACGACGACGATTGCGTTTGTCTGGGCCTCTTCTGTCTGCCCCCCTATGTGGGGCGTGAGGATAGTGTTCGGGGCCGTTAGTATCGGGCCGGAAAGTGGCTCCTTTTCGAAAACGTCGAGCGCAGCGCCGGCTATGGTGCCTTTCTGGAGGGCGGCAGCAAGGGCCTCCTCATCGATAACACCTCCTCTCGACGTGTTGATGAGGAAGGCTGTCTTCTTCATCTGATTTAGCCTCTGGGTGTTTATCATGTGAGCGGTCTCCGATGTCATGGGGACGTGCAGGGTGATGTAGTCTGAGCTCTGGAAGAGCTCGTCGAGACCGACGACTTTGGCCCCTAGAGGAGCCACGACTTCGGGCGGGATTGAAATCACATCGTAGAACAGGACCGACATGCCGAGAGTCTTGGATACCTCCGCGATGCGCCTCCCGATTCTCCCAAGGCCGACGATTCCAAGGACCCTGCCTTTCAGCTCCTTCCCCATTAGTGCGTTCTTCTCCCACTTCCCTGCCCTAGTTCCGACGTCTGCCACTACCAATTTCCTGCTGAGGGCTAGCATCAACAGCACGACGTGCTCCGCAACGGCTTCGACCAGGGATTCCGGGCTGTTGACGACCGTGATCCCCTTTGACTTCGCGTATTCCACGTCTATGTTGTCCAGTCCTGTGCCAGGCCTGGCAACGAGCTTCAGCCTTGTCGCCTTGTCCAGGACGGCGCGGTCGATCTTCGTCCTGCTCCGGACGATGAATGCGTCGTATTCCCCTGCTACGGCTAGGAGCTCTTCCTTCGTTATTGTGGGGTTGTAGTCGACAACCACGCCCGCCCCCAGGGCGAGGTTCTCTACCTCAACGTGATCACAGATCAGGACTTTCGCCAATCTCTCAGCCCCAGCCTAGCGGTCTCCGAAATCTGCGATATATCACTTGAACCTAATCCATAGGCAAGGGCCTCAAGGGTGACACCAACCGCAACTGGCGGAAGCCCCGCGGGGGAGGACGTTGATGGTTGAATCGACTCCACTCCGACCACTCTTTCACTGAATCTCTCATGCATGATAACGCAGGCTGAGGTAGGTCCCCCAGCGCCGGCTGACTGTTTCCGCTTTATTCCCGAATGCCGCGGGAGCGCCCCCTCGCCTTCCTATTCGAGACCACCCGAGTCCGAATACGCGCAGCTGGTCTACTTTCTCCCATCCAATCGAGTGTGTCGAACCAGCGGAGTTCGAGCCGGCGATTCTTCCTGAAAGGGACGGTTCCGCAGCGAGGGTACCTGAACCCAGGATGCTACTCTTCAGCTCTGCGCACCCACCGGCAGCGAAAGTGGAAGGCTCGCTCGTCCTCATGGTCCCGTCGACCTCGATTGCGCCGGTCTGTCCAAGCCTCAGCGAGGAGCGGACAGGATTGGGCATACGAAGCGGGGCAACTATGAGGGTGTCACAGGGGATGACGGAACCACAGACCACTACGGCTTCGACCCTGCCGTTCCCGACCACCTTCGACACTGTCCCTCGCTGGATTTCGATACCCCTCTCTCGGGCAGCGTCTTCAATCACGTCGACAACCCCCGGGGCAGGAGCCGCATGCTGCCAGCATGAAATCATGAGGAGGACTTTGATCCCGAAGCTGCACAGCCTGTCAGCCACCTCGAGCCCTCGGTACCCCTCCCCTGCGACGACAGCTTCGTCAATGGAAGGACAGGTGCGGCCTAGCTCTTCGTATTTCTCTGCTCCGTCCAAGATGAACACTCCGGGCTTCCGAGCCCCAAGTAACGAGACGGGTTTGAATCGGCTGCCAGTAGCTACGATTAAGGAATCAAATCGGAGCCTGACGCCGTTGGGGAGGGTCACGAAGCTCTGCCCTGCCCCCCTTACCTCCGCCGTGAGCACATTCATGGATGATTTCCTCGCACCCTTGAAGAGTCCCCCTCTCGCGGGAGATTGGGAGATCAATTCTGGCCAAGACTTCCAGGGCGGATCTTGGTCTGTCTTTCGCTCGACGATAGTGACTTCGGCCCCTCGGAGGCCGGCCTCAAAGGCCGCTTCTCCGCCCGCTGAACCTCCGCCGATGACACAAATCCTGACCAACGGTGGAATCGCCCAATGAGACGGTTATAACGGGCCTGAATTTTGGGCGGGTCGTGCTCGTGGGAGTCGTCGGCAAACCTAATGTCGGGAAATCGACATTTTTTGCTGCGGCAACACTGAAAGACGTCCCCATCGCAGACTACCCCTTCACGACAATCCAACCGAACATAGGGGTTGCCCACCTCAAGACGCAGTGCGTTTGCAGGGAGATGGGGGTCACTGACAACCCGAGGAACTCGGCCTGCGTGAATGGTATCAGACTCATCCCAGTGAAAATAGTAGACGTCGCGGGCTTGGTCGAAGGCGCTTCGAAGGGGAAGGGCCTTGGTAACCAGTTCCTGGACGACGTGAGGCAAGCAGACGCTTTGATTCAGGTTGTCGATGCTTCGGGCTCGACGGACCTCGAGGGGAGGAAGGTCCCGCCGGGTACACATGATCCGGTCGGGGACATAGCCATGGTCGAGCACGAGTTTGACCTGTGGATGTTTGGCATCATCAAGAAAGACTGGGAGAAGGCGGTACGGTCCCTAGAGCAGACGGGGGGGAAGATAGTTGAACACTTGGCAGATAGGCTCTCGGGCCTCTCCGTCACCTTCGGAGACGTCGAGCAGGTAGTGCTTCGTCTGCACCTCAGGACGGAGAAGCCGACGGCCTGGACAGACGACCAGATAATGCAATTCGTGGTGGAGACAAGGAAGCTCACGAAGCCGTCTCTCGTCGCGGCGAACAAGGCTGACCTCCCCTCTTCCTCGGCGAACATAGAAGCCCTGCGCAAGACTGGGAGGAGAATCGTCCCGTGCGCGTCTGAGGCGGAGCTGCTTCTGAGAAAAGCAGCGGTACACGGGCTAGTGGAGTACACGCCCGGGGATCAGAATTTCAGCGTCAAGGATTCGCAGAAGCTCACCCCGGCCCAGAGCAACGCACTTAGGATGGTAGAAGAGAAGGTGATGAAGGTCTACGGAGGGACCGGAGTCCAGGACGCCATCAACCAAGCGTTCTTCGACCTGCTGAGCGCGATAGTAGTATTCCCTGTAGAGGACGAGGCACGGCTGTCGGACAAGGACGGTCGCGTTCTCCCCGATGCATTCGTTATGAAGGGCGGGTCCACGGCCATAGACCTGGCCAGAACGGTGCACAGCGAGCTGGCCGACACGTTCCTCTACGCCGTCGATGCGAGGACTGGAAAGAGGCTTGGCTCGGACCACGTGCTCAAGAATAGGGACATCGTGAAGATAGTCTCAAGCGGCAAGAGGGGCTAGAGGCTCTGTCTTCCTCGGCTCAGGCCGGGAGATCAGCTTGCTCTTCCTCACCCCCACATGCCGAAGGTGTGTAACCTTCTTGGCCTCGTTGTATACGTCAGAGGCGACTTTCTGCAGGACCAGCTCCTGGACGAAGCCCTCGTAGTTCATGCTGGCCGCCTTCCCCCTAATCACTGTGTCCATGATGAGTCTCAGGTCGTGCTTCTTGGAGCTGTTCATCTTTCCCTGAGAGAGTGCGGTGCAGTAGACCCTTACAACGTACCCATCCCTGGTCGTGTAGTCGCGGATGAAGTCTGACATGGAGGAGCCCCGTCGTATGAGACTCCTGAGGAACTCCCGGGAGTACTCGTGCCCCTTGAACACCGTGTAGGCTGTCTCCCCCTCGACCCTGTCGACCTGGAAGAAGAGCTTGAACGCGTAGTGTTGAGGATCCTGCTTCAGGATGTCGTAGAGGGTGGTCTCTATGACCCTCCCCTCGGGCTTCTGGACATCTGTAAGTGGAATGCGCGCTATCGGGGCGTTGCCGAACGATGGCGATGCTGTGACTGTGACCCACTGCTTCAGCTTCCACTTGTCCCGCACCTTTGCTACTTTCTTAGGCAAGTGAAGGCGCCCCGTTCGGCGCGGGCATTTAACCTCAGCGCTTCTGCAGGGCAGTGATTCCGTCCATGTAGGGGGCGAGCGCCTTTGGGATCTTCACGGAGCCGTCTCTTTGCTGGAAGTTCTCAACCGTCGCCACGAGAGTCCTGGTGACAACCGCCGTTGAGTTCAGAGTGTGCACCAGAACGGTGGGGTCGCTCTGTTTCTCGCGGTAGCGGATTCGGAGACGTCTAGACTGGAAGTCCGTTATGTTGCTTGCCGAGGCCATCTCCCTGTACTTGCCCTGGCCGGGGAGCCAGGCTTCAAGGTCGTAGGTCTTCGCTGACATGAAGCCAGTGTCCCCGCTGCAGAGGACGATAACTCTGTGCGGTATCCCCAGAGCCCTGTAAATCTCCTCAGCGTTCCCGATGAGCTCTTCGTGAATCTTCCAGCTCTGCTCGGGTTTGCTGAATACCACCTGCTCCACTTTGTAGAACTGGTGCACGCGGAATATGCCCTTGGTGTCCTTCCCGTGGGCCCCGGCCTCCACCCTGAAGCAGGGGCTAAAGCCGCAATACTTGATGGGGAGCTTCGAAGTTTCGAGTATCTCGTCCATGTGCATCGAAACGAGAGGGTGTTCCGAGGTGGCGATTAAGTGCAGGTTCTCACCCTCAATCTTGTAGATTACAGGCCCGAAATCCTCGAGATTGACGACCCCTTCGTAGGATTCCCTGTTGAGCATGAACGGTGGCTCGACGGTCGTGTACCCTCTGGCGCGCAGGAAGTCCAGGGCGAACTGCATTATGGCGTGCTCTAGTTTGACCGCGTCCCCCTTCAGAAAGAAGAAGCGCGCCCCCGCGACTTTCGCTCCCCGTTCCATGTCCACCATGTCGAGCGCCGTAAGCAGGTCGATGTGGTCCTTGGGGTGAAAGCCGAAGTCAGGGTGCTCCCCCCATGTCCTGACGGTCACGCTATCGCTCTCGTCCTTACCCATGGGGACGCTTTCGTGGAGGATATTCGGAAGGCTCATGAGCGCGCCATTCAGCTTCGTGCTCGCTTCGACGGACTTCGCCTCAAGGTCCCTGATTTTCTGGGGAATGTCCTTGACCTCCTTGAGCTTGTCTTCGATGGGCGCCCCCTTCTTCTTCAGGGCCGCCACTTCGGCGGTCAACTCGTTCTGCCTGTGCCTCAGCCTGTCCACTTCAGTCTTGTACCTCCGCCAGTCGGAATCCGCCCTGGCCGCAACATTAACCAGTGAAATCTTGTCGGCTGCCCCCCTGCGTTTCAGACTTGCCACTATGGCATCGGGGTTCTCGCGAACAACCCTGACGTCCATCAATCTAGGTCAAGTCCTCTGGACCCGGCCTCCCCTCTGACGCGATAAAAGCCATATCTCCTGGAAGAGGGTGATGTCCCGCAGGAGGGCAAGCACGGTAGAGAGGGATATGGAGGGGGAACCGGCCGAGACCACTAACTCGAGTACATTCCCCCTGGTCGCCATCGAGAGGCGCATTCCTTGAGGGAGACCCTCGTTGTCAGGAGCGAGCACTGCGGACAGGCCCTTCCTCTGAGCCGCACCAGATAGTCTGACCGTCAGGGTTGCCCTCGCCTTCAAACGGAGACCCTTTCCAGGACCGTTCTGGAGAAGGACTCCGCCTTTGACGAAGGAATCTTGGCACCTGCCGCCATTGCGTGGCCGCCTCCCACTCCGTCGACGGCTTCGGCTGCCTCGCGCATTATGACTCCCAGGTTTACCTTCCCGGCGAAGGCGTCCCCGACCCTGGATGATATTTTCAGGTCCGAGTCCCTGCTCTCGGCGCTCCCGACGATCACCTTGTCTTTGAACTCCGGAGAAGAAGTAAGAATGGAGATCACCGGGCCTAGAAGCTTCTCATCTACGACCCCCTCCCCCCTGACAAGGATCACAATTCCGTGCTGCTCCAGTCGAGACGGTTCCGAAGTCAGCGCCTCGAGGGCCTTGTTTATCCCTGACCTGTAGTCAGCCAGGGTCTTCATCGCGGCTTTCAGAGCCTCAGTCCTCTCCCCGAGACAAATTGAAACCCCTGTTCCCGCCGCCCCCATTCTCCCGCAGGCGTTCAGCAGGGTCCCGAACTCCCGGGCGTCTCTCAGTGGGGTAAAGGAATCCTCGAACTCGAATGTGTAAGTCTCACCCACCAGGTTCGCTATGGTCTCGGTTGCGCCATCAGCGGGCCCCAGGGTGCTCGCAATCACCTCGGTCAACTTCATTTTCTCCTCCGGGGACAGAGAAGAAATCGTCCTCCAGGTTCCACCGTCCTTCAGCGTCAGCCCCGATTGGTGGAGGGCGGCAAGGACGGCGTCCTTGCTCCCCGTGAGGCCCTTCAGGAACGGTGAGGAGGTGAGCGCAATGGCTTCGTGGATGGGTCTCGTTTCCCTTCCGGTGAACATCAGGTCCTTCGCAACCGTGAGGAGCCCGCGGGCCTGAGCGTCCTCCATCGCAGCTCTGTTCAGTCCGGTGAGCGATCTTCCCGGGCCGGCGTCCTGCCTGTCCGCCAGGGCTCCCACAACTGCGAGAGGTGAGAGATCATCGTTCATGGGGTCGAGTGCAGATGCGAAGAAGTATGCCATGGCGGAAGAGCAGGCCTCGTTGCCCCCGTCGAAGCCGTAGCGCCAGGCGTTCACCACCGAAGGATTGTTCGCGTCCTTCTCCGGAATCTGGTGGTGGTCCAGTGTGATGTATCTCTCATGGAACGCTTTCTCAATTTCCGCCACGAGAGTAGACCCGAGGTCTGTAAAGACATGGAAATCGAAATTCTGAGCGCTGAGTTCGGCGATAGTCCTAGGATCCAGGTCGGGGGTGGTGCGCAGGGTGGCGTTCGCTCCCTTCCTCATGAGGGCCGCGAACATTATCGAACCGCTGCAGAGGCCGTCCGCGTCTATATGGGTGACGATCAGAATCCTCTTGCCGCTCCGAATGATGGTCGCCAAGCCAGGAGCCGATGATCTGTATCTCGCGAGAAGGCCTTCGAAGTCGGCCATAGGCCCGCCTCCTGGCTACGCCAGCTGGGCGACGACAGCCGTGTACTTGAAGTCGCTCGGCAGAACTCCCTTCTCCTTGTAGTACTTCGATAGGCGGTAGATCTTCGCCTCAACGAGCTCCAGCGAGTGAACGTTCTTCCTGTCGCTCTTATGAGCCTGAAGGTGCTTCTGGACGCGCTGTGCCCGCTCAATAAGGTCCTGCAGGTCCTGGGGGACCTTCGGCGCGACCTTCCCGTCCGCGAGAACCCTGCCAAGTGACTTGCCCAAGAGAGGCTTAAGGAGAGGGACACCGTAGTCGTCTCGGAGTGTCTGCCCTATCCTGCTTGGAGTTACTCCCTCCTTTGCAAGCTTGAGCACCACAGTCTTTGCTTCGTCGGGATTGGTCGAGACCCAGTTGGGAACACTCCTGCTCGGGGGTCTCGTCTGGTGAGACTTCCCATGCCTGTGTGAATGAATGCGCGCCATACCGTAACCTTTCAGGCGAGTCCTGAGAGTTGGGCTGATAAAGGTTGCCTGCCAGAAGGTCATTTCATGTGACCCGGGCGTATCTTCCCCTCCTTTCGATGTTCTGCAGCTGCTTCAGGACCGCATGGGACCGGGTCGGGCCGACCAACGATGCATATCCTCTGCTCAGGGCATCCAATGCCCTGGCTGAAATGTCTGGGTGAGCGCCGACCAGTGTTTCCTTGATGAGCCTCAGGTCGACCGCGTGGTCCTCCAGTCTTGTCGTCCGCATAGAAAGACCAAAGTCGATGAAGACGAGTCGTCCGTCGCTCCTGACCACATTCGCTGTTGTCAGGTCACCGTGCATGATCCCGAAGCGATGTAGCTTTGCCACGTCCTGGCCAAACTCAAAGAACGCTACATCCAACTGGGTGCCAGAGAGGGATGCCACAAGGTCTTTCATGCGGACCCCTCTCACAAATTGCATGACGAGTGTGGAGGATTGGATATCGACGTTGTAGAGGAATGGAGAGGCGACCCCCGCTCTCTTCGCGAGATGCATCATCTCTGCCTCGTGCACTGTCCTCTGTCGGCGTATGGTTTCGTCTAGTACTTGGAGCCGATAGGTCAGAGGTTTCCTGATCTTGAACACAGCCTCTAACCCCTGCCAATCTCCTAGGACCACGTCCGCCTCGGCCCCCCTGTATAGGAGGCGCCCCCCGGAGTGCTCAGTTACGCCATGGAATGTCGACACGGTCGAGCCTCCACGACTGCAGGACCTTCGACTCGCGGATAGGGACCTGAATGCCGCAGGTGTGGGCGAGCCAGCCAGTCCAAGCTATTTGCGCCCCGCAGTCCCCGCTGTACTCGAGGGGAGACATGGTGACGACTGCGGAGTGACGCCCTGCCATGTCGCCCATCATACCGCTGAGACGCATATTGGCTGCCACCCCTCCCACGATCATAACCTCTTTTTTCCCCGTAAAGGCTAGGGCCCTTTCGGTGACCTCGGTGACCATGGCAAATGCAGTTTCCTGTATTGAATAGGAGACATCGGAGAACGACCTCCCGCCGTCCAGTAGGAGCTTCGACGCAGTGAGGAGTCCGGAGAACGAGACGTCATTCCCCTTTACTGAATAGGGGAGTCTGAGGTAGTTGGAGGATGCTGCGGCGGCCTCTTCAATAGCCCCGCCGCAGGGGGAGGCAAGGCCGTGGTGCCTCCCAAACTGGTCCAGGAGCTGGCCCAAGGTCAGGTCGAGGGATTCTCCGAGGACACGCCACCTCTTGCTTGAGTAGGCCAGAATCATGGTATGCCCCCCAGACACCAGGAGGACGACGGGATCCTTCGAGTCGGTGAGCAAGCAACCAAGTTCAATGTGCCCAACTGCGTGGTTTACCGGGACAAGCGGGACCCCGAGCGATGAGGCGAGGGTCCGGGCCACGACGGCTCCGACCCGTAGACAGGGCCCAAGCCCCGGCCCCATGGCGTAGGCGACCGCGCAAATTCCGCTCATTGGAGCCCTCGAGATGTCGAGCGCGTCCGCGACCACCTTTGGAGCAGCTACAAGGTGGTTCTGGGAGGCCTC
>Ga0187769_10000163_pt1 | contig 35630 bp, 35 predicted proteins | sample 0116_SJ02_MP02_1_FD_133140 | JGI IMG/M metagenome (GOLD analysis project Ga0187769, IMG submission 133140) | Tropical peat soil microbial communities from peatlands in Department of Meta, Colombia - 0116_SJ02_MP02_10_MG | ecosystem: Environmental > Terrestrial > Soil > Wetlands > Peat | place...
GACCGGCGGAGCCGCTCGTTCCGCGACCGGGTCCGGCCGGCCGAGCTCCTCGTCGGCGACGAGCGGTACGATATCGACGGCTACCTCGACCTGCTCGCCCGGTCCGCGGAGACGCTCCTCGCCGCGCTCGGGGTCGACCGGGAGGCGTTGCGGACGCGCTGGGGCATCGCGCCGGCTCCCGAGCGCGAGGAGTACCGGTCGCCCGAAGAGCCGCATCAATCGCGCCTCGGGCCCCTCGCGCCCGACGGGAGCTATTAACCCCCGATTCGGTGAACCGACGGTGGCCGACCGTTCGCGTCGCCCTTCGCATAAGCGCTCGGACCGACGGGCCCCCGTCCCGGACAGCTCCTCCGCAGCGGCGCGCGCCGCCGCGATCCGGGAAAGCGTGCGGGCCGGGGCGGTCGAGGATATCGGGCCCCTCCTGCTCGCCCTGAGCGATCCGGTCGCCGGGGTGCGCGAGACCGCGGCGGTCGCGCTCGGCATCCTCAAGGACCCCCGCGCAGGCTCGACGCTGGTCGCTTCGCTTCACGACCCGGACGCTCGGGTGCGCGCGGCGGCGGTGGACGCCCTCGGTGCGATCGGACGGACCGAGCATCGGGAGGCGCTCGAACGGGCGCTCGACGACGCCGAGGCCGAGGTGCGCGCGAAGGCGACGTTCGCGCTGCTCACCCTCGCGGACGCGCGATCGCTGCCGGCGTTCGCTCGTCACGCGGGGGATGACTCTCCGGTGGTCCGTCGGGCGGTCGCCGTCGCGCTCGGCCGGCTCGACCCCGACGCGGAGTTCCCGGCGATCGAGCAGTTGCTCACTGACCCGGTCGACCGTGTCCGTCGGGAGGCCGTGCTGGCGGTGGGTCGTTCGGCGGACCCGGAACGCTGGGCGATCACCCGAAGGTACCTCGCGGACCCCGCCCGCCGCGTTCGCGTGGCCGCGGCCGTCGTCGCCGGGCGGCACCGGGACCGCGCGAGCGTCCCCGCGCTCCTCCGCCTGCTCGGGACCCCCGAGACGTGGGAGAAGCCCGCCGTGCTGGTGGCCCTCGGACGGATCGGTGACCCGGCGGCCACGAGCGCGCTCGTCGAGTGGGCCGAGCACCCCTCGCACTGGATCCGTGTCTGCGCCGTCCACGCGCTCGGCGTGCTCGCGCCGCCCGAGGCCCGCGCGGTCGCGCGGCAGCATCTCCACGACCCGTACTGGTCGGTCCGCGGCGCCGCGGCGGTCGCGCTCGGTTCGGTCGGCACCCCGGAGGACCTCGCGCCGCTCCTCGACCTCCTGCACGACAGCCACCCGTGGGTCCGTCGCGGGGCGATCTACGCGATCGGCTCCCTCGGTCTCGCCGAGGCGGCCCCCCGGCTCCGCGAGGAGCTGTTCGACGCGGCGGCCGAGGTCCGCCTCGCGGCGGTCTGGTCGCTCGGTCGCCTCGGCGACGATGGGGCGCGGGAAGACCTCGTGCGCCTCCTCTACCAGACGCGACCTCCGGTCGAAGGCGCTCCTCCCACCGAGGAGCCGTCCCCCGAGGGGCTCACGTCGGATGCGGAGAGCCGCCTCTTTGACGCCGTGGTCCAAGCGCTCGGTCGCCTCTCCCACGGCCTCCCCGACCCCCTCATCCACCGCTCGCTGATGGACGCCTTCGCCCGGCTCAGCGAGGAGGAGCTCGACCGGATCGCCCGGCTCCCGCTCCCCGAGCTGCGCGCCGACCGACCGTCACCGACCGTCCGCGCCTTGTTCGAGGTCGCGCTTCCGTCGACCGCGGACGACGAGGACGCCGGCTGATGCTCCGGGACCTTCGGCGCGAGGACGGCCGCTCCTTCCTCGAGCTGATGAACGTCGGGTTCCCGGAGGAGTCGGCGGTCCTGGGCAGCCGACCTGAGGAGTTCGAGAAAATCTTCCGACGGATCTTCCGGTGGGACGCTCGGCTGATCCTCGCGATCCTGAAGGCGTTCGGCCGGCCGATCGTCCGGGCGCTCGTGGTCGAGGCGGATGGTCGGGTGGTCGCGACGACGCTCGTGAGCTTCCCCGAAGGCGCCGCATACGTCAGCAACGTCGTCGTCGACGCTGCGTACCGACGGCGGGGATATGCCCGAACGATGCTCGCGGAGGCGCTTCGGTCCGCCCGGGCCGCCCGACGGAGGTTCATCGTCCTCGACGTGCTCGATTCCAACACGGGGGCCCGAGCTCTCTACGACTCGCTCGGCTACCGGCCGCTCCGCCAGCGTTCCGAGCTCCTCCACGACGCGGTCGGACAATTCACCAGGGCCTCGGCGGGACCCTCATCGATCCGGCCGATGCAGCGTTCGGATGTGTCGTCCCTCGTCGAGCTCGTGCGACGCCAAACGCCTCCCGAGGCCGAAGCGGTCCTGCCGACCGGACGGGGGCGTTTCCTCGGCAGCGGGATGGTGAGCCGCCTCCTCGATTCGGAGGAGGCCTCGTGGGTCGTCGACCGGGGGCACGGGCCCGAGGCGCACGTCGCGGCGAGCGTTTCGCGGGCGATGGAGGCGGCCCACGTGAGCTCCCCCACGATCGGGCCGTCGGTGGACGACGAGCTCGCGGCGGAGCTCATCCGTGCCGCCGGTGCCTGGTGCGCGGCCCGCCAGGCGCCCCGGATCGTCAGCATGGTCGCGCAGGATGACCGGCGAGCGCGGGCCGCCTTGGAGGCGGCGGGATTCCGGCATGCGCGAGCGCTCTGGACGCTCTATCGGACCGTCGACTGACTGCGCCGCCCCGACGCGCGGCGTGGACGTCTACCTGTTCCCGGCGGTCGTGGGCGGCGGACTCGGCGACATCGAGGAGGTCCTCGCCGCCGGGCGGTACCTTGCCGCCGCCGGGTTCCGCCCGACCCTCTACCGAGCCGAAGGCCGCGCTCTCCCGCAGGACGTGGACGGTCCCTGGGAGTGGCCGCCGGTCGAGCGACGGCGTTCGATCGACCGTCGCGGCGCCGCCGCGCTCACGCTCGCGCCGTCGTGGGGGGTGAGCGCCGCCCCGTCCCGTCCCGTGCGGTTCGGCCGGGGCGGTCCCTGGGAGGTCGAGTGCCGGAACGTCGAGGCGGCGTACGGGCCCGACCGGACCCTCCACGTGAGCCTCGAAGAGTTCGCTCGGACCCTCTCGAGCCGGGAGGAAACTCGGGAACGCTTCCGCGAGGGGGGCGTGCCTGCGCACGCTCTTCCGAGTCGGCTCCGAGCCGCGGAAGCGGCTCAGGAGGTCCCCACGTTCCGCGCTGCGTTCCGCGAGTTCCGGGGATTCGACCGGCCGAACGTCCTCCATCTTTTCGCGACGTTCCGTCCGGACCGCGCGTTCGCCCGGGAGTTCCCGGAGGCCGTGCAGACCGGGCCGCTCGGCTCCGGTCACCGTGCCCCCCGCTCGTCCCGCCGTCGGTCCCGGTCGGGGACCCGGGAATGGGTCTGGTATGCGAGCCCGGCCAGCGCGGAGCGAATCGCGGCCGAGGTCATCCGCGGCCTTTCGGAAACGCGGCCTCGGGTGAGCCTCTGGGTCCGCTCTCCGCGACCGTGGCCGACCGTGCCCGGCGGCCCCTGGGTCCGGCTGGTGACCGACGCGGTTCCTCCGCGAGCCTGGAGGCGCCGATTCCGGCGGGCCGAGATGCGGGTCGTGACCGGGAGTCGAACGCTGATCGAGGCGATGGAGCTCGGCGGTCCGTTCCTGTACTTCAATGGGATCCTCGGTCGCGGAGCGGCCCGGCGACCGCACCGACCCGAGAAGGTTCGCGCCTGGCTCGACCTCGCCCGACACGCCGGCGTCGCTCGGGCGTTACGCCGGGACATCGCGGATTTCGCGCGGGGCCGTCGCGTCTCGGACGTGGTGCGACGGGCCGCGCGGCGCGAGGACGGCTGGGCCCACTTTCCCGGGTCGCTCCGACCGGTCGGGTTCCCCGCCGACCGCTCGGACGCCGGTCGCGTGATCGTCGCCGTGGCCCGCGCGCTGGCGCGGCCGGGGGCGCGCGCTCCGGAGATCGTCGCTCGCTGGCGCGGTTCGAATCCTTAATCGGGGCGCGGCTTACGTACTGTTATTGATGCCGGCCGAGGAAGTGACCCCGCCCGCCGTTGCGCGGGCGATCGTCGGTCGTGCGCTCGGCGTCCGCCGTGGCGAGCACGTCGTGGTCGCGAGCTGGAACCACACCCTCGCCTGGGCGACCGCCTGCGTGACGGAGGCGCGCCGGCTCGGGGCTCGGGCCCTCCTCCTCCTGGAGGACGAGGCGGCGTTCTGGCGCAGCGTCGAGGGCGCCTCCCCACCCCGGCGATGGGCCGGGGTCTCCCGTCCGGTGCGCGCCGCGCTCGCCCACGCGGACGCGCTGGTGTTCTTTCCGGGCCCGGCCGACCGGCCCCGCCTCCACGCGCTCCCCGCGCATCTGCTCTCACCGTTCGTCGGCGCCGACGATGAGTGGCTCACCCTCGCCCGGAAGAGCCGGGTGCGCGCGGTTCGTTGCCTGCTCGGATACTCTTCGGACGCGCAGGCGGCGCACTGGGGCGTGCCGGGAGCGATGTGGAGGAGCCAGCTCATCCGGGGCATCACCGAGGTCGATTACGGTTCGCTCCGCAAGGACGGTCAACGAGCCGCCGCGCTCCTCGCGAAAGGCCGGGAGCTGCGGTTGATGGCCACGAACGGCACCGACCTAAGGCTGCGACTGCGCCGGCGGGTCCCGTGGGTCGACGACGGGGCCTTCGGTCCCGCGGATCGGGGTCGTTCCCGGCCCGTGGCGACTTCCCCGGCTGGGTCGGTCGTCGTGGCGGTGGACGAGAGCTCCGCCGAGGGGATGGTGGTCGCGAATCGGCCGAGCTTCCTATCGTCGGGTCGAGCCGAGGGGGCCCAGTGGGAAGTCGAGAGCGGACGGCTTCGCAACTACTGGTACACCGAGGGCGGCGAAGCGTTCGAGAGTGAGTTCGCGCGGGCGCCCCGGGGCGGGGACACGGTGTCGCTGTTCGCCCTAGGTCTCAATCCCGAGCTCGCCCCCGGCGTACCCCGGGCCGAGGACGAAGAGGCCGGGACCGTGACCGTGGCGATCGGTGGGAACTCGCTCTACGGGGGCCGGAACCGATGTCGGTTCCTCTCCTGGATCACTGTCGGGGAGGCGACGGTAGCGGTTGACGGTACGCCGCTCTGCGACCGGGGGAAGGTCCTCTAGGGCCGGCCGAGGCTTCTTCGATCGGCCCGCGGACCAGCTCGCGCGCGACCTCCTCGGTGCGACGCTGACCGTACGCTTCGGAAAGGACGTTCGGTCGGCGCGGATCGTGGAGACCGAGGCCTACGTGCGCAACGACCCCGCGAGCCATGCGTTCCGCGGTCCCACGCCGCGGAACCGCTCGATGTTTTCACGGCCCGGAACCCTCTACGTGTATCGGATTCACCAGGTCGTCTGCGCGAACCTCGTGGCGCGGCGCGGGGAGGCCGTCTTGGTGCGCGCGGGCGCGGTGAAGGGACTGCCCCCCAAGGCCGCTTCGGGTCCCGGCCGGCTCTGTCGGGTCCTGGGTATTTCGCGGGAGGATGATGGCGAGGACGTGGTGTCCGGCCGTCGGGTCGAGGTTCGACCTAGCGTGGAGCGGGTGAATGCCATCCTCGTCGGTCGCCGGGTCGGCATCCGAAACGCGGTCGACCGACCGCTGCGATACGCGCTCATGAACGAACCTGCGGTCTCCCGCGTTCGGTTGTTCTCGATCGGGTAGCGACGTGGGAAACGGACCGCAGGGGTCACGGGTCTCCATCCTCCTGCGGGAGGGCGGCGTAGAGGTCGGCTCGTCGCCGCGCGGGTCCGGAGTGGCAGGCAGAATGAACAAGAGCGTCCGGCCGTTGTCCGGCCGTGGGAGGATCCAACACGCCCGAATCTGCGGTTCGGGAGCTCGGACCCGCGTCGGACCGCGGTCCGGTCGGAACCTCATCGGTGCTCCGGAAGGTCGGTGGTCCGCTCTTCCTGTACCACGTGCTGATCCTGCTCGGCGCCTACCTCATCGTGTGGGGGTGGATCCAACGGACGCCGGCGTGGGAAATCGTCGGCGCCGTGCTCGTCGCCGCGGGGATCGCGACCGAAGTGACGGTGCTCGCGTGGTCGGCTCGCCTGGTGCGGCGTACCGCGGCGCGACAGGGTCCTACGCGTCGTTCGACGAGAGAGCTGCCCCGCGAAACTTGGTTATGCGTACGGTGCGGGAGGAGCGAATCGGGGCCCTGCCCGACCTGCCCCCGATGCGGTGGCACCGTCGTGAAGGTGGCGGCCCCGGACGGGGAGTAGCTTCCACCGTGCCCCCGCCGGGGCGGTTACTTCAGCTTCGCCCAGTCGTACCCGCGCCGGCGCGGCGAGGCGCCGAATCCGCACGAAGCGCAGACGCCCTTCTGGCGGTGGAACGAGTGGCGGCCGCAGCGGCGGCAGATGATGTGGACGATCTTTCCTCCGCGGCGGGCCGGTGTTCCCTTTCCCATGTTCGTCTCCTTGCGAGCGTGGCTAACTCACGGCGAGATGTAGATGATCGAGTCGCCGCGCACGAGCGTGAGGCCGGTACGGGGCGTCACCTGGTCCTTCACGACCTCCTCGGCGGAGGAGAGGACCAGATTGAGGTGCTGGTCGTACGCATCGAGCGTGCCCCGGAACGAGCGTCCGCCCTTCAGCTCCACCAGGACACGCTTGTGGAGGTTCTGTTGCAGGGCATCGAGCGGCTTCATCGGTCCGTCGTAGCGAGGGAGCGGAGCAGGCCGGGTGGCCTTTTTAACGATTGGGGCGGAGCGTCGACCGGCGGATTTCTCGGGCCGGTCGCCCGAGCCGGGCGAGGAGCGCGAGCGCATCGCCCCGGGACGCTGGACGGACGGGGGTGGCCTCGACGATTCGCGCGAGCCGACGGGCCAGCGCGGCCGTTGGGCCGTGGGCGCGTAGGATGCAAAGCCCGGCCGGGCGGACGGCCGCGAGCTCCCGCTCAAGAAACCTCCGCTCGAACCTTCCGACCGCCTCGTGCCGGGGAAAGAGCTCGGGGGGGTGCTGAGACGGGTCGGCCCGGGCCCGGCCCGCCCGCTCGTGCGCGGTCGTGCGGAGGTAGACGGTCACGTCCGGCAGCCCGAGCCGCCCCGCTCGCACGAGCGACCGCGCGCTTGTCACGAGCTCCGTCGCCACCGCAGCGGGCGCCAAGCCGAGGTTTACCAGCCCGAAGGTGTACGTGAGGGGGCCGAGAAAGCCGGTGTCGGCGAGGACCGTGACCCCCCTCGCGCAGAGCCGCCGAGCCTCCTCGTACCGCCGCGCTTCCTCCGCGAGCAACGTCTCCTCGAGCCGCCGTAGGTCGTGAGGGGATGCGAAGTCGAGGGACAGTGCGGGGTCGAGCCGGTCGAATGCCTCGGGAAGGGTTCGCCAGCCGAGAGCGTGGGCGGCCGCCGCGACCACGGTCGTCTTGCCGGACGCCGAGCTCCCTTCCACCGCGACGAGTCGACCCCGCCGAGCCATCGCCGCTCCGGCGCGGCACGCCCTCGCTCACGGAAAACCGTGCCGCCGGCTCGCCCGCTTCTTTTTCTCGGCCCGTTCCCATCCCCGCCGCCGTGTCCGACCCGCCCGTCTCGGCTCCCGTACCCCGGCGCCATCCGGCCCGGGTCCTCGAGGTCGAAACGCTCGCCGAGGTCGCGCGCGAGGTCGAGCGTACGAAGAGCGACCCCGAGGGGGTCGCGATCATGACCCGGAAGGGCCGGATCTACCCGGTCCGAGTGGACGGGGTCTCGCTCAAGGCGGCCCCGCTCCTCAAGCAGGAGACCCTCTCGGTCGGCGCCGACTCGGCCCACGCCCGCGGAATCGCCGACCACTCGGTCGCCTCGACCTCGGTCGTGATCCTGGCGACGTGGGGGCAGTACCAGCGGCTCCTGCCGAAGCTGCGGCGCCAGCCGTTCCGGCTCGCGGAGGCCGCGACGGAGGTCGAACGGGCACTCCGGGCGTACGTCACCCGCGTTCCCCGGACAATCCCGGGCCCGCACCACTCGTTCGTGGTCAGCGACTCCCCTCGGGTGATGGGGGTGGTGAACGTGACGCCCGATTCGTTCTCGGACGGCGGTCGCTTCCTCGAGCCGGCGGACGCGATCGCCCACGCCGAACGCCTCGCGGCCGAGGGCGCCTCGATCATCGACATCGGCGGCGAGTCGAGCCGGCCGAAGGCGACGCCGGTATCGGCCGAGGCGGAGTGGTCGCGGATCGCCCCGGTGCTCGCGGGCCTCGCAGGGCGAATCTCCGTGCCGATCTCGGTCGACACCCGCCATGCGGAGGTGGCGGCGCGAGCGGTCGACGCTGGCGCGGACATGATCAACGACATCGAGGGGCTGCGCTCCGAGGAGATGCGTCGCGTGGTCGTCCGCAGCGGGGCGGCGGTGGTCACGATGCACATGCGCGGGGAGCCCGCGACGATGCAGTCGGAGCTCGTCTATGGGGACCTACGGGCCGAGGTGTTCGACGCGCTCGCCGCGGCGACCGACCGGGCCGTGGCCGACGGGATTCCCCCCGACCGGATCCTCATCGACCCCGGCCTCGGGTTCGGGAAATCGGCGGAGCAGTCGCTCGAGCTCCTCCTCCACGTCGGCGAGTTCCGCAGCCTCGGCTATCCGGTCGTGGTCGGCGCGTCCCGCAAATCGTTCCTCGGCTGGGTGCTCGGCAACGACGACCCGGCGCGCCGCCTCGAGGCCGGGCTCGCCGCGGCCGTGGTGGCGGCGGAGCGGGGGGCCGCCATCGTGCGGACCCACGACGTCGCGCCGACCGTGCAAGCGCTCGCCCTCGTCCGGGCCGCCCAGCGGCTCGGCGCCGGGCCGAACCCCCCGGCCAGCGAGCTTGACGAACCGGACGCGCCGTAGCGCGACCTACCCTTCGTCGGACGGCGGCGGTCCGATCGGGGTCCCGTCCTCGGCGACCTCGGTCTCGAAGACGAGCGAGCCGACGTAGTCGCACTTGGCGCAGTGGTAGACCTGACCGATGATCGACCCGGCGATGAGGGTGACCCGCACCGAGCCGCACTTCGGGCAGAGGAGGACCGTCTTACCCCGCTTCGCGCGACGACGCATGGTCGTCCTCCGTGTCGTCGTCGGACGAGTCGTCCGGGGCCGGGCCTTCGTCCGTCGTCTCCTCGTCGTCCTCCGCCTCGTCCTCGGACTCTTCGTCCTCGGCGGGGGGCTCCGGTGATTCCGGCTCGGGCTCCGCGGGGGCGGACCTGCCGGCGGTCCCCTCGGGTCCGTTCCCCTCGATCGGAGGCTCGAGAATCACCGCGTCCCGGACCGTGTCGCCCTCGTCCAGGCGGATCACGCGGACGCCGAGAGTGTTGCGGGCCTGGGAGCGGATCCCCTTCACCGCCATGCGGATCGTGATCCCGTGCTCGGTCGTGACGAGCACCTCGCTCGCATCGGTCGTCGGGAGGACGGCGACCACCGAGCCGTTCCGGCCGCCCGTCTTGATCGTGCGGACCCCTTTCGCCCCGCGCCGGGTGCGCCGATAATCCGCGGTCGGGCTACGCTTGCCGTAGCCGGTCGTCGTAAGCGAGAGCAACATCGGGAACCGTTCGTCCACGGGCGCCATCGCGACCACCTTGTCCCCTTTCGCCTCGGAGAGGCGGACTCCGATCACGCCGTAGGTGGCCCGACCCATCGCGCGGACTTCGGCGAGCGGGAACCGAACGAGCTGCCCGGCCAGGGTGGCGAGGAGGATCTCGGTCGCCTCGTTCGTCACGAGGACGACGTCGACGAGCTCGTCCCCCGCCTCGAGCAGGACCGCCTGGATGCCGTTCGTGCGGATGTTCTGGTATTCGTCGAGGTTCGTCCGCTTCACGAGTCCCTTGCGGGTCGCGAAGACGAGCGACCCCTCCCCGGCGAGGGTCCGGAGGGGCAGCAGCGTCTGAACGCGCTCCCCGTCCTTGAGCTTCGGCAGGAGGTTGATGACCGCCTTCCCCTTCGAATGGCGGCTCCCCTCGGGGAGTTCGTACGCCTTGAGCCGGTACACCCGGCCGAGGTTCGTGAGGAACAGCACGTCGTCGTGCGTCCGCGTCACGAACGTCCGGATGACGAAGTCCTCCTCCTTCGTCTCCATCTGGATGAGGCCGCGGCCGCCGCGTCGCTGCCGGCGGTACTGGTCGAGCGGGAGGCGCTTCACGTAACCGTCCCGCGTGACGAGCACCACCACGTCCGTGTCGGGGATCAGGTCCTCGAGCGTCCGCTCGGTGAACGCGGGGACGATCCGGGTGCGGCGGGCGTCGCCGAACCGCTTCTTCAAGTCGGTGAGCTCGTCGGAGATCAGTTGGTCGAGGAGCTTCGGGGAGGCGAGGATCGCCTTGAGCTGCTTCGCGAGCGCCTCCTTCTCCGTCTTCTCCTTCTCGACCGCCTCCCGCTCGAGCGCCGTGAGGCGGGCGAGCCGCATGTCGAGGATCGCCTTCGCCTGCTCGCTCGAGAGGAGGAACTTACCCATCAGGTTCGTCTCGGCGACCTGGACGTCCTTCGACCGGCGGATGATCCGGATCACCTCGTCGATGTGGTCGATCGCGGTGAGGAAGCCCTCGAGGATGTGGAGCCGTTCCTCCGTCTTCCGGAGGTCGAACTTCGTCCGACGGGTGAGGATCGTCCGACGGTGGTCGAGGTGGAGCGCGAGCAGCTCGAGGAGCGAGAGGACCTTCGGGTGGCCCTCGACGAGGCAGAGGTTGATCACCCCGAAGCTCGTCTCGAGCGGGGTGTGTTCGTAGAGCCGGTTCAGGACGATCTCGGACGGAGCGTCGCGGCGGAGCTCCATGACGACGCTCGTCCCGTGGCGGTCCGACTCGTCGCGTAGGTCGGTGATTCCGTCGAGCCGCTTCCCCTTCACGAGATCGGCGATCAGTTGGAGCAGGTCCGCCTTGTTCACCTCGTACGGGATCTCGGTCAGGACGATCTCGTCCTTCCCCGAGCGCTCCCGGATCTCCGCCGTCCCGCGGAGGTGGATCATTCCACGGCCGGTTTCGTACGCTTCCCGGATCCCCTCCGTGGAGAGGTAGCCGCCCGTAGGGAAGTCCGGGCCGGGGAGGACCTTCATCACGTCGTCCAGCGAGGCGTCCGGCCGGGCGAGCAAGATCAGGAGAGCGTCGACGACCTCGCCGAGGTTGTGAGGCGGCATGTTGGTCGCCATGCCGACCGCGATCCCGGCGGAGCCGTTGACGAGCAGGTTCGGGACCTTCGAGGGGAGCAGGAGGGGCTCCTTGAGCGTCCCGTCGAAGTTGTCGGTCCACTCGACCGTCTCCTTCTCGATGTCGAGGAGGAGCTCCTCCGCGATCGCCGAGAGACGCGCCTCGGTGTACCGCATCGCGGCCGGGGCGTCGCCGTCGATCGACCCGAAGTTCCCCTGGCCGTCGATGAGCGGATAGCGCAGGCTGAACGGCTGGGCCATCCGGACGAGCGCGTCGTAGACCGCCATGTCGCCGTGGGGGTGGTACTTGCCGAGGACATCCCCGACCGTGCGCGCGCTCTTGCGATACGCTCGGTCATGGGTCGCCCCCGACTCCCACATCGACCAGAGGATCCGGCGGTGGACCGGCTTCAACCCGTCGCCGGCGAGCGGCAACGCTCGACCGACGATGACGCTCATCGCGTAATCGATGTACGAGCGGTGCATCTCCTGCTCGAGCGCGCGGTCGTGGACGCGGTCCGTCGGCGTCTCGGGGACCGCGGGGGGCGGGCTGCTCATCGACCCGTCCCCTCGCTCGGCCCGAGCTGCTCGGCGAGGATCCGGTCGGCCGCCTCGAGGAACGCCGGCCGCGTGCCGGCCGGGATCGTGGCGCCGCTCGCGACGCGATGACCCCCACCCTCGCCTCCGACCACGTCGGCCGCGGCCCGGCAGACCTCGGCGAGGTCGAGACCCCGGTCGACCTGGCGGAGGAGCCCCCGCGAGCTGACCTTCGTCGGTCCGGGGTCGCCTGTCGAGAAGACGAACACGGGATGGTCGGGCGGAAGGAGGTAGTTCATCGCAAGTCCGGCCTGGGTGCCCGCGAGGGTGGTCTCGGGGCTTTCGAACCACCGAAGGAAATGCATCGAATTAACCCCGTCGTTCTCGATGCGCACGAGGCCCCGGAGGATGCCCGTGCGCCAGTCGTTCTCCGCCGCCCGGACGCGCTCCGCGGCCCGCGCATCCCCGAGGGCGTAAGCGACCCCAATGCCGGGCACGCCCGCGCGGCCCGCCGCGTTCTGGAAGTTCGCCACCTCCTCGGCGTCGAGACCGAGGGACGGGACGAACCAGCGCTCCTGGTCGAGGACATTCGCGGATTCGGGGACCACGCCGCTCGCCGCGAGGCGGTCCTTAAGCGCGGCGACCAGCCGACGGTTCTCCTCCGCGGAGAGCGCCCCCGGTCGGTGGCCCGGGTCGAGGCCGAGCGCGTGGAGGAACGGCCCCACCGCCTCGGGGCGTCCGGAGAGGCCCCGGACGAACGGGTCGATGCTGTGCGCGAGCGCCTCGCCGACCGACGGCCCGAACAGCGCCACCCCGGGGCGGCGGACCAGGAGCGAGCGATGGACCGCCTCCTCGACGAGCCGGGCATTGAGCCCTCGGAACCCGCCGACGTGCTGCCGGTCGGCGATCGCGCCGGAGAGTCCCCAGGGTGCGTTGTCCCAATTGACCGGGTCGAGGAACACCGTGTAGAGCCAGGTGAGGGTGGACGCGCAGAGCTCGTTCATCCCATCGACCCCCCAGTCGAGCGGGTTCACGAACGCGACGTGGGACGGTAGGGGCGGCGGGTTCGGCGCGCCCGGATAGCGGTGGTGGTCGAGGACCACGACGCCCGGAGCGTGGGCGGCGAACAGGTCGAGCCAGCTCGCTCCCGTGTCGACCACGAGGACCGGAACCGAGGTCGCGGCGAGGAGCGCGGACACCCGGTCGCGTTCGACCCCGGTGAGGGCGGTCGCTTGGGCCGGGTAGCCCAGTCGTTGCAGGGCGCGCAGGGCGCACGATGCGGCGGCGATACCGTCGCCGTCGTAGTGATAGATCACCCGCCAGCGTTGCGGGTGTGCGAGCAACAGCGCGCGGGCTCGCTCGAACTCGGAAGTGTAGTGCGGGTCAGCGACGAGTCCGTCGGGACCCGAGGGCATCACTCCACCTGGAGCGCCGCCGCGGCGGCCGTGTACCGCCACGTGTCGGGAATCCGCTTGCGCTGCCGGTAATACCGGGCCAGGCGGCGGATCCGGGACTCCATCAGGGTGAGGCCACGGCGGTTCGACAGGTCCTTCGGGTGCGCCTCGAGGTGGCGCTGGAGATGGACCACGCGCTTCAGGAGCGCCTGGAGGTCGTCCGGGATCTCGGGCGCGGCCCCGCTCTCTTTGAGGAGCGCACCGAGTCGCTTACCGATGACCGACCGCACGGAAGGTACGCCGTAACCATCCCGCAGGGTGAGCCCGACCTGCGCCGCGGACAATCCGGTCTTCGTCAGCTGGACGGCCTGGCCGACCAGCTCGTCCTTGGAGACGGTGACCCACGCGGGCTTGGTGAGGGGGTACGGCCGGTGCGACCCGGCGCGACCTTTGTGCCCGGAGTGAATCCGCGACATGGGTCCGCGGGGACACGCGAACGCTACTTAACGGTTGGCACGTTGTGCTCTTCCACCGGCGAGGAATCGGCCCGGGTTCGGTCAGCGGATGCGGTCCGTTTGCGTCGAACTCTCGATGAGGAACCGCTTCCCTTCGGTCGTGATCCGGTAGGCGGCGGGGGCGAGTGTCCGGGTCCGGGCGGCCCGGGGGTCGCCCGCCTGGGCGTCGACCATGCCGTTGCGCACCAAGAGGCCGAGCGCGAGGGGCACCTTCACCTGGTCATGCTTGACCGCCCAGAAGTCGGATAGCAGGCGCTCGATTTCCCGGAGCTCGAGCGTCTGCCGGTGCTCGTGGCCCTCGTGCATCGACTCGGCGCGGTTCAGTTGCTGGAGGATCGCAATCAGCGTCGCGCGTACGGGGTCCCGTTGGTCGTCGCCCGCGGACATCCCGCGGAAGATTACGCGGGCCTCCTCTACTTAAACTGAGCCGGTCCGCCGGCCGAACTCGGGGTCACTCGACGCGTCCGGTCCGACGCAGCCGAGAGACGAGGAACGCCTTCCCTTCGGTGGTGATGGCGTACCGGGTCGACACGACGCGGCCGCGCTCCCACGAGTACTCGGGAGCGTCGAGGCACCGGGCGAGGCCGTTACCGACGAGCACGCTCACGGCGCGCTCGAGGTCCGGTCCGGAAACGAACGGAAGCGGTCCCCGACCGAGGATGTGATGGAGCTCGTTGAGCTCGAGGCCCGAGGTTTGGCCGGCTTCATTCTCGGAGCGGTTCAGCTGCTTCAGTACTTCCACGAGCTCGTCGCCGAAGTCGACGGCCCGTTCGAGGGGGGAGAGCGCCATCAAGCGCATCGTTTCGGAGCAAGGTGCATTTGAACGTATCTTTCGAGCGGAGGAGCGGGCTTTTAGCTGCGTTCGGCACGTACCCTAGCGCTCATGGCGTGCACTTGCCGTAATCCCGCGCGCTGCCCGATCTGCAACACACCGGTGCGCGTCCCGCTCACGAACCTCGAGAGCTCGGCCGGCGCCGCGATCCTCGTCGAGAAGTTCGCCCGGCGGGACACTTCCTCCTCCCGCGAGGGTCTGCGCGGACTCATCCAGGGGTGGGCGAGCTGTCCGTCGTGCGGACACACGATCGACTTCGAGCACTCCCGCCAGTGTTTCGCGGCGGCGCTGAGCGCGGCGGGTGTGCCGATGGCCGAGCGCGAGGCGATTCTCTCCAAGATCACGTTCCCCGAGGGTTGACCGGCGGTCCGCATGCCCGACCCCGAGGAGTTCGTCGTCACCCCGTACGAGGTCCGGGGGCACATCGACTACGCGCGCTTGCGGGAGCTGTTCGGCACTCAGGAGGTCACCCCGGAACTGCTCGCGAAGGTCCACCACATCTCGGGCGGTGACGTCCATCCGCTGCTCGCCCGCGGGATTTACTACTCGCACCGCGACCTCGCAGAACTGCTCGACGGGTTCGCGAACGGGAAACCGTTCTTTCTGTACTCCGGCCGCGGACCGTCCGGGCCGCTCCACACGTCGCACCTCGTGCCGTTCGACCTCTGCCAGTGGTTCCAGCGGCGGCTCGGCGTTCCGATGTATATCCAGATCACGGACGACGAGAAGTTCTGGGCCCGCTCGGGCCTCACCCGCGAAGAGACGGCGAACTGGGGGCTCGAGAACCTCTACGACATCCTCGCGCTCGGCTTTGACCCGAAGCGGACCCGCGTCTTCTTCGACTCCCGTTCGATCGCGGCGCTGTACCCCCTCGCGATCCGCGTGGCGCGGAAGATCCCGTACTCGACCGTGAAAGCGGTCTTCGGTTTCGAGCCGAGCACCAACATCGGTCTCGTCTTCTACACCGCCCTCCAGACCGTGCCGTGCTTCTGGCCGTCGTGGGCGGAGGGCCGTGCGGTTCCCTGCCTCATCCCGTGCGGGATCGACCAGGACCCGCACTTCCGCGTGACACGGGATATCGCCGAGGGGCTCGGCTACCCGAAGCCGGCGCTCCTCCACAGCCAGATGATCCCGGGCCTCCTGGGCGAGGCCGCGATGTCGACCTCGGGCGACCGGCCGGAGAACGCCCTCTTCCTGAACGACCCGCCGGAGGTCGTCGACCGGAAGGTCCGCAATGCGTTCACGGGGGGCCGTGCGACCGTCGAGGAGCAGCGCCGGCTCGGGGCGACGCCCGAAGTCTGCTCGGTGTGGGCCCTGTGGCGAACCCGGTTCGCCGAATCGGAAGAGAAGTTCCAGAACGTCACGGCCGGCTGCCGGTCCGGCTCGCTCCTCTGCGGGGAGTGCAAATCCGAGCTGCTCGAGCGGATCCACGCCTTCTACCGGCACCACGCCGAGGCCCGGGAGAAGGTGAAGGACTGGGCCGAGACGGCGATTGTGACGTCCGCCCCGAAAGCCCTGTAGTCCCCGGCCCGCGCCCGACGGGTTCGTTAGAGCACTTCGGGCCGCTCGGGCCGGCGGCGGGGCAACTCGGGGGGATGGCGAGGGTCGGAAGGCGTCGGCCCTTCGGCCCCCTCCTGCACCGCCGTGATCAACCGGAGCATCGGCCGGAAGAGGGAGCGACGCGCGCGCTCCGGGTCGAGGGTATAGGCGCGCTCGTAGGCGGCGATCGCCTCATCTTCGTCGCCCAGCGAGAGGAGGGAGAGAGCGAGGTCGAGCCAGCTCTTTGCCTCGCGGGTACCTTCCCGCTCCCCGGTCTCCTCGAGGTGGTCGTCGATCGGAGGTCGTGGGGCGACCGGGGAGGGAGCGGGGACAGGAGCGGAAGCTTCCAACGGCACCGGCACGGTGTCCGAGGGGGTTGCTTCTTCCCGGGAGAGGACCAGGGCGCGTTCGAACGCCACCGAGGCGGCCGACTCGTCACCGGACTCGGCGAGCGCCACCCCCAGGCGGTGCCACGCCACCATGTCGCCCGGAGCCAGCGCCACGGCCTTCTGGTACGCCCTCGCGGCCGACACCCACTCGTCCCGGAGCGACCGGGCGACGCCGAGATGGAACCATGCCTCCGCGTTCTCCGGGGTGAGCGCGATCGCCCGGCTCAGCGCTCCTTCCGCGTCGACCGCCTGACCGAGGTGGGCGAGCGCGATGCCGAGGTACGCCCAGGCTCGGCCGTCCGCGGGGGTCTCCCGGACCACGTCCCGGAACGCCGCGGCCGCGTTCGCGTAGTCGTGCCGCAGGAAGTAATGGACGGCGATGTCGAAGCGATGGGTCACACCCGGTACCCGCGCCCCAAACGCAAAGGAGACGGAAAAGCCTGCCGTCCGGGGGTTATCCGGCGTTCGGGGGGGGCTTCCCGAGCGACGCCGCCGCATGGCGGCGGCTTTATATCCTCCGCCTAAGGTGGGTGCCCCGAGGAATCCCGAAGCCCACCCTGACCCGAGCGTCTCGCCCGTCCTATTTCTGCGACGAGTGTTCGCGCAAGGAGCGGTGCGCCACGGCTCCTCAAGGCGAAACGCGAAACGCGGAAGAAGAGGCGACCCGAAATGGTGGACAAACCCCTGACGAAAGTGCGAGACCTGACGCCGAACTCGAAACAAGTGAACGTGCTGTCCAAGGTGGTCAGCGTGGGCGAGCCCAAGGAAGTCATGGGCAAGTTCGGCGACCCGAGGAAGGTCTGCGAGGCCGTGGTCGGCGACGACACGGCGACGATCATCCTCTCGCTGTGGAACGAGCAGATTGGCACCATCGCGAAGGACGAGGTCGTCCTCGTCGACAACGGCTACGTTTCCCTCGTGCGCGGCCACATGCGCTTGAACGTCGGCCGGTACGGGAACCTGTCGAAGTCGACCGAGGCGATCGCCGAGGTCAACCAGACGCTCGACATGAGCCAGCAGGAGTTCGAGAGCGAGCGCCGGTCGTTCGGTGGCGGTGGCTACCGGGACCGGGGCGGCGGCGGTGGATACGGCGGCGGCCGCTACAGCGGCGGCGGCGGGGGCGGAGGGCGCGAGCGCTCCGACTCCTACAAGCGCTACTGAGACGCGACGCACCGACACCGGCCCGTCCGAACCCCTTCCCCCGCCCTCCGAGCGGGGGCCTCTCGCCGGTTTTGATTAAATAGGCCCGCCCACTGGGAGCCTCACCACTATGGCCGATGACCAGCGCGAGCTGACGCTCTACGTTCAATCGAAGAAAGCCGTAACGTCGTTCTACCGTCCGGCCGTGGCCACCCCGGAGGCGGTCGGTGCCCCGACCACCTCGCCGATCGCCGATGCGGTCGCGGACCAGTCGGTGTTCTTCCTGTCGGATGACCAGGCCCGATGCCAGGCCCTCACCGAAGAGATGGCGAGCAACCGCGGCTACCGCGTGCGCGTCGTCGACATCGAACGGGTCGGTCGGCTCGAGCGACTCGTCACCGAGCACCTGCGCGGCGTCCAGAAGTTCCCCGTCCTCATCTCCCCGCTCGGCCGCCGGCTCGAGGGCGTCGAGGCGTTCACCGAGGACGAGCTCGCCGCGATCATGCCGGCCGAACTGAAGAGCGTCCGGGCGTTCTCCTACCTCAAGGTCCGCGGCGGCGACCTCGACAAGATCAAGCGGCTCCTCGAAACGTTGACCGAGGTGAAGGAGCTCCACTTCCTCACCGGCGACTGGGACATCCTGGTCGTGCTCGACTTCCAGCCGACCTCGACGAACAAGCGCCGTGTGCTCGACTTCGTCACCGACAAGATCCGCGGGATCCCCGAGGTGATCGACACCTCGACGATCATCCCCGAGTACACGCTGACGAAGTTTCCGCTGTAGCGGGGTTTTCTCCCGCCGGACGGTCTAGGGGCGCCCGTGACGGCGCGGGCGTTTGCGGCGCGGAACGACGGGTAACGCCCTCGGCCGCTCCCCCGGAGCGGCCCCCGGTTCCTCGGTTCCGTAGAGCGGGTCGCCCGTGAGTGGGTGTTCCTCGAGCCAGGCGACCCCCTCGACGTAAGCCGCGAACGCCTCGAGGCTGGTAAAGAGCGGGATGCCGAGCTCGACCGCCCGGCGCCGGAGCACGTACTCGTCCTCGAGCATCCGCTCGAACTTCTCTTGGGTGAGGGAGAGCGGGACGTTGAGGAGCAGGTCGATCTCGCCGGCGTCCACCGCCTCGAGCACGTTCGGGTGCCGGTCGGGTTCCGAGACCTTGTGAAGGACCCGGACCCCCCGCACGCCCCGCGCGGTGAGGAACGCCTGGGTGTCCTCGGTGGCGACGATCCCGAGGCCGAGCGAGCGCAGGCGTACCGCCGTCGGAAGCAGCTGCTCCTTGAGGGCCGGCCCCCCGACCGATAGGAACGCCGTGCCCCGCCGAGGCACGAGCTTCACGCCGGTCGCCACGAGCGCTTTGACGAGCGCGTCCGAGAACGTCGGTCCGAAGCACGCGACCTCACCGGTCGACTGCATCTCGACGCCGAGGAGCGGGTCGGAACCGGTGAGCTGGAGGAACGAGAATTGGGGGGCCTTCACGCCCCATCGATTCGGCGGGAGCGGCGCGACCCCCTCCCGGGAGAGCGGCTTTCCCAGCATCGCCCGGGCGGCCTCCCGGAGGAGCGGTAGACCGGTCGCCTTCGTGAGGAACGGGAGCGAGCGGCTCGCCCGCAGGTTGAGCTCGATCACCTGGAAGCCGCGGTCCTTCACGAGGAACTGGATGTTGAACGGCCCGCGGATGCGCAGCGTCCGGGCGAGGTCGCCCGCGGCGCGCAGGAGCTCCGCCTGGACCTCGGGGGGCGTATGGCGGGGCGGCAGGCAGAAGATCGCATCGCCCGAATGGACGCCCGCGCGCTCGACGTGCTCGAGAATCCCGCCGACGAGCACCCGGTTCCCATCCGAGATCCCGTCGAGCTCGACCTCATCCGCCCCTTCGACGAACTTCGTGATGACGACGGGATGCTCGGGCGAGACACGCGCCGCCTCCGAGAGGAACCGGCCGAGGTCGTGACGGCCCGCGATCACGCGCATCGCCTGCCCGCTCAGCACGTACGACGGGCGGACGAGCACGGGATAGCCCACCTCATCGGCGAACGAGCTCGCCTCCTTTACGGTCGTGAAGGCCCGCCACGCCGGCTGGGGGACCTTGAGCTTCTCGAGGAGCCGAGCGAACTGGGCTCGGTTCTCGGCCGTGTCGATCGACGCGGAGGCGGTCCCGAGAATCGGGACGCCGCACATATCGAGGAGGGGGGTCAAGTTCTGGGCGAGCTGGCTTCCGACGCAGGTGACGACGCCCTCGAACGACTCGAAGTCGTGGATGTCGCGGACCCGCTCGAGCGTGATTTCCTCGAAATAGAGTCGGTCGGAGCGGTCGTAGTCGGTCGAGACGGTCTCGGGGTTCGAGTTGAGTACGGCGACGCCGGGCACCCCTTCGGACTTCAGCCCGTCCACGAGGTTCATCGTCGACCAATCGAACTCGACGCTCGAACCGATCCGGTACGGCCCGGCACCGATGACAAGCACCGAGCCGTTCGGCATCGGCCGCACGTCGTCGGCCTCGGCGCGGTAGGTGAGATAAAGGTAGTTCGTGCGGGCCGGCCACTCGCCCGCGAGCGTGTCGATCATGCGCACCCGCGGGCGAACCCCCACCGCGAGTCGGCGACGGCGCACCTCCTCCTCGTCGACGTGGGCCGCGCGCGCGATGGCGCGGTCGGAGAGGCCGAGCCCCTTCGCCCGGCGGAGGAGCGATGGCGAGAGTCCCGAGCCGCCGGCGTCGGCGATCGCCCGGTGGGCCACCACCACCTCGCCGAGCGCGTCGACGAACCAGCGGTCGATGACCGCGAGGCGACTCACCTCCTCGGCCGGAATCCCGGCGCGCAGGGCTTCGAGCACCCGGACGAGGATGTCGGGCGTGGGCGTGACGAGCCCCGCGACTATGTCCTCCCGCGACCGGAGGGTCTCGGGCGGCACGAGGTCCGCGCGGGGGTCGCCCATGCGAACCGCCTTCTCGATCGCCTCGGGGAACGACGCGCCGATCCCCATCACCTCGCCGACCGACTTCATCGCGGGGCCGAGTCGGCGGTCGGCGCGCTCGAACTTGTCGAGGTCCCAGCGCGGGAGCTTCACGACGACGTAGTCGAGGGCGGGTTCGAACGCGGCGGTCGTGACCCCCGTGATTCGGTTCTTGAGCTCGGGCAGGGTGTAGCCGAGTGCGAGCTTCGCGGCGACGTAGGCGAGCGGATAGCCGGTCGCTTTGCTGGCGAGCGCGCTCGAGCGGGAGAGTCGCGCGTTCACTTCGATCGCGTAGTACTCCTCGCTCGTCGGGTCGAGGCAGAACTGGATGTTGCACTCGCCGACGATGCCGCAGACCTCGGCGGCGCGGAGCGCTGCCTGGCGAAGCATCTGGTACTCGTAGTCGGTGAGCGTCTGGCTCGGCGCAATGACGATGTTATCCCCGGTGTGGACCCGCATGCCGAGGACGTTCTCCATGTTGCAGACGGTGAGCGCGTTCCCGCGAGCGTCGCGGACGACTTCGTACTCGAGCTGCTTGAACTCGCCGACGTACCGCTCGAGCAGGACCTGGCCGACCGGGCTCGCCCGGATCCCGCGCGTCACGACCTCGCGCAGCTCCTCCGGCGTCCGGGCGACGCCGCCTCCGCGACCGCCGAGCGTGAACGCGACCCGCACCATCACCGGGAAGCCGAGGGCCTTCGCCGCCGCGGACGCTTCCTCGAGCGAGTAGACCGCCCGGCTCGGGAGCGTGGGGACGCGCGCCCGGGCCATCGCTTGGACGAACTTCGCGCGGTCCTCGGTGGCTCGGATTCCGGCGAGCGGCGTACCGAGCACCTTCGTCGCCGTGCGCCGCAGGAATCCCTGGTCGGCGAGCTGGACGCCGCAGTTGAGCGCGGTCTGGCCGCCGAAGGAGAGCATCAAGCCATCGGGCCGCTCGGACTCGAGGATGGGGGCGACGAACTCCGGGGTGAGCGGCTGGAAATACACTCGACCGCGCTTCGGGGGGTCGGTCTGGAGGGTGGCGATGTTCGGGTTCACTACGACCGCGTAGACGCCCTCCTCGTCGAGGGCCTTCAGGCACTGGCTTCCCGAGTAGTCGAACTCGCCGGCTTCGCCGATTTTGAGCGCCCCGCTCCCGAGCAGGACGACCTTCGAGGGCATCGAGGGCGTCATGCGCGCCGTTTCACCTTCCCGACGAACTGGTCGAAGACGAACCCCGCCTCCTGCGGGCCGGGGTGGCCCTCGGGATGGCCTTGTAGGGCGAGCACGCGCCCCGAGCGGTCCCGGAAGCCCTCGAGGGTTCCGTCGTCCGGGTTCGTCGCCCAGAGGTCGAGCCCCGTGCCGCGGAGCGACCGGGGGTCGACCGCGTAGCCGTGGTTCTCGCTCACGATGTAAGCGCGTCCGTCGGCGAAGCAGATCGTCTTGTTCTGGCCTCGATGGCCGTACTTGAGCTTGAACGTCGACGCGCCGCGCGCGAGTGCGAGGAGCTGGTGTCCGAGGCAGATCCCGAGGGTTGGCATCGACCGGGTCGAGGGTCGCTTCAGCTCCTCGACGGTCACGGCGAGCTCCGCGGGGTCGCCCGGACCGTTCCCGACAAGGAGGCCGGCGACCCGGCGGCCGTCCCAGCGGTTCGGCACCGTTTGGTCGAACGGCAGGCGCAGCACGCTCATCCCCCGGTCGAGGAGCGCACGGAGGATGCTCGCCTTGACGCCGCAGTCGAGCACGGCGACGATCGGTCCTTTCGGAGGACCGAGGAGTCTCGGTCGCTTCGGGGCGACCTCGGCCATGTAGTTCTCGTCGGCGTACCCGGGAGCGTTCGCGATCGACCGCCGAAGATCCTCCTCGCTCGGCAGGTCGTCCGCGCTTCCGACATGCAGGACGCCCCGCAGGACGCCGCCCGAGCGCAGATGCTGGGTGAGCTGGCGAGTGTCAACGCCCCGTACGCCGGGAACGCCCTCTTCGGTGAGCCATTCCTCGAGGGAGCGGCCGCTCGACCAGTGGTTCGGCGTCGTCGTGCCGCGCATCACCACCCCCCGGACCTGGATTTCGTCGCTCTCGAGCGCGGGAAGCCCCCAGCCGTCCCGAGCCCGCGCGCGCGGAACTCCGTAGTTGCCAATCAGCGGGTACGTGAAGGTGAGGATCTGGCCCCGAAACGATGGGTCGGTGAGCGATTCGGGATAACCGACCATGCCCGTGGTGAACACGACCTCGCCCACGTGCCGCGTGGGCGCCCCGAGTCCTTCCCCTTCGAACCGGGTCCCGTCCTCGAGCAAAAGGGTCCCCCGGAGGGCCTCCTTTCCGGGGCGTTTCGGCACGGGCGCTGACAACCCGAACGAAACGAGGAAGCCCTCCGCCCTTAACGCTTGCCGTTGCCCCGCGCAGCTCCGGCGGCGTTCCGGGCCGACCGGGGAGACCCGGCGAGCCATCAAATCCCCTTGCTGGCTGCGCGCGGCGCGCGATGCCCGGGTTCCCCCGCCTTCAGGAACGGTACGACATCGTCGTCGTCGGAGGAGGACACGCGGGGCTGCAGGCGGCGGTGAAGGCCGCGCTGCTCCAGCATTCGGTCGCGCTGCTCGACCGCGGGCCGAAGTTCTCCCGCTCGTACTACGCGCCCCGCATGGCGAACATCCCGGGGTTTCCCGACGGCGTCTCCGGTCACCATCTCCTCGACCAGCAGATCGCGGCGGTGCGCCGGCACGACGACCGGATCGGCTACTTCACGCCGGCCACCGTCACCTCGGTTGTGAAGGACGGGGATGGGTTCGCGGTGACGTTCGACTGGTTGAAGCAGACCCAGGTCGCCCGGGGCCGGGTGGTCATCCTCGCGATGGGGGTCGTCGACCGGATCCCGGAGGTCGGCGGCAAGATCGACCCGATCTTTCCGTGGGCGAACCAGGCGATCGTCGATTTCTGCCTGCTCTGCGACGGCCACGACCTCGTCGGTCGGACGGTCGCCGTGATCGGGCACGATGTGTTCGCCGTCCGCACCGCGCTCGACATCCTCCTCTTCCGACCGAAGTCGGTCGAGCTCCTGACCCATGGGCGTCCGCTCCTCGAGGGGGTGCCCGAGCCCGACCGGACGAACCTCACCACGGCGCTCGAGCAGCACGGCATCCCGCCCGTCACCAGCGAGATGGTCGGCTTTGACGGCATCCGGGAGGGCCAGTTCGGGGTCCGGTTCGCGGACGGGAGTCACCGGGTCTACGACCGGGGGTTCAGCGGTCTCGGATGGTACGACATGCACGACCGGATCCCCCGTTCGCTCGGCTGCCGGTTCGACGCCGACGGCTACGTCGTCACCGACGAGGACTGCCGTGCGGTCGCCGAGGCGTCGGGCGAGCCGATTCCGGGCCTCTACTGCGTCGGCGACCAGCGGAACGGCTGGAACCAGATCCCCGAAGCGTGGGCGACCGCCGAGCGGGCGGTGATCCACGCGTGGGCGTCGTACCTCTGAGCGGCCCGGTCAGCGAAGCAGCGGCGGCGGCAAGGCGATCGTGAGGTGGCGATTGAGCTCCGGTAGGTCCTTCGCAATCGCGCTCGCGCCCGCGGCGAGGAAGCGGTCCTCGCTCATCGTCGAGTGGGTCGCCTCGGCCTCGCTCGGGTCGGGCATCACCGCGTAGAAGCGCACGGCCGCTCGGCGAGCGCACTCGGCGTCGAGCAGGTGGTCCCCGACGTACAGCGCGCGGTCGATCGGGATTTCCATATCCTTGAGGAGGAGGAGCAGGGCTTCGGGGGAAGGTTTCGCCGGCCCCGCCGCGCTGCGACTCCGTAGGTACGTGAAGTACGGCGTGAGCTGGGTTCGCTGGAGCGCCTGCCGCGCGAACGACTCCGAGCTCCGCGTGAGAAGCCCGAGGCGGAATCCCCGGTCGGCGAGGGTCTTCAAAAGGTCGGACGCCCCCGGACGGGGCACCGTCCGGGGAAGCGCTTCGAGCTCGATCGCGTCGATCGCCTTCTGGTACTCCGCTTCGAAGCGGTAGAGGACGCCGTCGGGCGCGCCGGAGTTGCGCATCTCCTCCCGGGCGTTCTCGACGATTCGGTGGATCGGGTCCGTGACCGAAAGGTGGCCGGGGACGACCCCGTACCGCTCGGCGAGGCGAACCACTTCGGAGCGCATGCGGCCGAAGTCGTGGTGCGATAGGATGAGCGTTCCGTCCAGGTCGAAGACGATCCCGAGCAGCGGCTCCAAAAACCTCGGCTGGGTTCCCGGGGGCGGCATTTCCCCTCCGTCGTTACGGACCGAACGCGCACTCGCCCCCGTTAAGCGTTTCCTTCGAAACGAACGTCCCCGGCGTGCCGTCAGGGCGTGAGGTGGTACGCGAGGCCGTACCAGCTGCCTTGTTCCTTGTCGAACGTCGTCCCGCACTGGAAGCAGAAGAATATCCGGAACGGCGGCTGCTTCGGCTCGACCTCCATCGTTCCCCCGCAGATCGGACAGCAGAGCTTCTCGCGCACCTCGGGGAGCCCGTGCCAGCTGTCGCGTTTCCGGTCGTAGACGATCCCGTCGTGGCCGCAGACGAACATCGGGAACGGAACGTTAGACGACGTGGGCCCTCCCATCACCCGGCCGCAGACGGGGCAGAACATCCGCTCCCCGGTAGCGGCGCGTCGACCGAAAAACTTGCGCTCCGCTAGCGCGCGGAGGCGGGCCGCTCGAGCGTAACGACCGACTCCCGTAGCTCGAAGCTGCGCCGTTGGCCGCTACGTCGGCGGCGGGCGACCTCGACCGAGGCGATCCGGAAGCCGCGCGCGGCGCCCAGCCGGGCGAGCAGGAGGTCGCCCGGAACGTACGTCCCGGCCAAGAGTGAATCGCCGACCACGACCACGAACCGGCCTCCCGGCGCGAGCGCCCGGTAGACACCGTCGAGCACCGGACGAAGGTCGGCGAAGTAGCGGTGGACGATCGCATGGACGTCGTTGCGCCGATAGGAGCTCTTGCGCGCGAGGTTCTCGCGGATCCGGCCGAGGATTTCGCCGAGCCACGGGTCCTCCACCGCGCGGGTGTCGAGGTACGGGGCCGCTTCCCGACACGGAAGGTTGTCGCATGCTACCTGCGCGCGACGGATCGCCGCGAGGTCCCCGTACGAACGGGCGTAGCCGAGCCACGCGAGGTCGACCTTGTAGTTCATCACATAGTCCATCCCGTTCACGTACGGCGGGCTCGTGACCGCGAGCGTCACCGAACGCGGTCGCCAGCCCCCGATGCGGGCGTCCCGTACCGCGACTTCCGCGGGGGCGCCCCACCGTTGGCGCTCGGCCCGAAGGACCTCCAAGTCGGCGACCATCTCCTCCACCGCCTCGCGGAATCGCTCGAACGGTGGGGTCGTGGAACCCGAGCGACGCGGCCCGTAGCCGAGGCACGGGGACCGATGGAGACGACTCGACGGGATCAGGATGCGGCCGAAGGCGAGACGGATGGCGTCGGAAAGAGGGTCTCCGCCCGAGGGCAGCGCATCGCGAAGGCGGGTGAGGTCCCGCAGCGCCGCGGGGTCGAACTGGCGGCGGGTCTCCCGAAGAAACGGCAACGCCCCGGGCCCTCGGCGAACCGCACGGCCGAGGGTCCGTTCCGCCGCCCGGGCGAGCGCCTTCGGGTCGAGCTCGAAGGAGGTCTTGACCCGCGCGGCGAGCGCGGCGGGAGCCAGGAGCTCGGTGCCCAGCGCGCGGGCTCCGGCCCGACGCGCTTCGACGAGCGTGGTGCCACTTCCGGCGAACGGGTCGAGCACGGTCGCGCGCGCGGGCAGCGCCGCTTCCGCGATCACCCTCGCCACAAACTCCGCCGAGTACCCTTGGACGTACGGCCACCAACGATGGACCGGGAGCGTCTCGTTGGACCGGAACGTGATCGGTCCCGCGTACCGTCCGAGCTGGACGCCATCCTCCTTCGCGAACCGTTCCACGAAGGCGGCCGGGTCGACGAAATCCGCCCGTTCAGCGAGCCGCTCGAAGTCGCGCAGCACGAAGAGCCCTCGCCCCATCCGCAGGACGTCCCCCCGTCGTCGCAAGGTGTCGAGGACCTCCGCGACGTGCTCCGGGCGGTCATCGAGGCGGGAGGCGATCTGACGGACCGTCGCGCCGATCGCCCCGGTCTCGCCGAGCACGTCGCGCACCGCCCCCACGAGGCCGCCGTCCGCGACCGACGTCCCGGAGGAGGATGGCGGCATCACCGAACGACCCGGGCCTAGCCCACCTTCGCCGGTGGCGGCCCCGGGACCGCCGAGAACCGGATCGACGACTCGAGCGTCTTCAAGATATCCTTTCGGCGTCGGCGCCGCTCCTGTCGGAGCCCCTCGGCCCACGCGGTCGCGCTCAGCTCATTGTCGAGCCCGACGAGGACCATATCAAGGTCATGGAGGTCGCCGAGGTCCTTCTGGAGCTTGACCATGGAGCTCGAGAACGGCCGCTCGTGCCGCGGGTCGAGCAGGACGGCGAGGTCCGAGAACTGCCGGGCACGGCGGATTCGGATCCGAAGTCGGTGCAGCCGTCGCATGGTCGGGCGTCGGACCGCCTTGCGGCGGGCGCGCCGCAGGTTATCGTAGGTCCGCGTGTGCGCGAGGTCGACCGCTCGGCGCGTGTCGCGGAATGAGCCCGACCGCGGGAGGCTCCGAAGCCGTTCCCCTACATCGTCCAAGAGCCGCGCCTGCCGTTCCGAACGCAGGAACGCCCGGAGGAGTTCGCGTCCGGTGCGGGCATCGTCCTGGAGCCGTGTGCGATACCGTTCCACCCGCTGGAGGTCCCGGCGGGAGGCCTTCTCGGGGTCGAACCGCCCCACGAGCGAGAGCGCGATGTCCCGGTCGCGGATCCGTCCGACCAGGCGGGAGAGTCGCTTGACCCGCACGTCGAGCGGGTGCAGAAGGTCCCGCTCCGCGCTCGGGAGCAGCGTCTCCCACAACGCGAGACCCGTGCGCAGACGTCGCATTTGTCGATGCAACCGGTGCAGGCTCTCCGGGGACGGACGCGACGAGGCGACGACGACGTCGACGGCCTTGGTCACCTCGGTGAGGATCTGGGCAATCTGACGAGCGACCCGTTCGGGCCGCATCGTCGGGCCGCTCGCTCGTCGGGCCATGCGCCACCCCCTGCGGGGCAGACCGGAACCCGCACGTAAATCATTCGGAGGGAGGTGCGTTCGACGAAATTCACCCGAGCCCTCTTAGCGAGGAGCGACTGTGGGGGGGTATGCACCGGCCCCGTCTCGCCGAACTCGAGCGGGACGGTCCCTCGAACCGCGCCGTCGCGACGGTCGGGGTGATGGACATCGGGTCGAACACGGCCCGGTGCGTCGTGTTCGAAACGTCGGCCCCGAACACCGTCCGCGCCATCTTCGAGACGAAGGACTCGACGCGTCTCGGCGCCGGGACCGCGGGCGACGCAAGCCTCTCCCCCGAGGCGATGGTCCGGGGAATCGCGACCGTGCGTCGCTTCGCACGGACGATGCGCTCGCTGAAGGTGGCGAAGGCGCTCGCTGTGGCGACGAGCGCCGTCCGCGACGCGCCGAACGGCCCCGAATTCGTCCGGGACGTGGCGCGCGCGACGGGCATCACCCTGCGGACGATCTCGGGGAGCGAGGAAGCCCGGTACCCCTACCTTGGCATCGCGAGCGCTTGGCAGCTCTCGAACGACCTCGTCTGCGACCTGGGGGGTGGCTCCCTCCAGCTTGCGGAGGTCCGGGAGGGCCGGCTACGCAACTCGGTCAGCCTTCCTCTCGGCGCCCTACGGCTGTCCCAGCGGTTCTTCGACCACGACCCGCCGAAGCGGCGGGAGTATGACGCACTTCACGAGCACGTCCGGGGGACCCTCGCGTCCGTCCTCGAGGCATTCGGCGGGACCCGCTACCGACTGTTCGGGGTCGGCGGGACCGTCCGGTCGCTCGCCCGCGCGGCGATCGAGTTCCGGGACTACCCGGTCCGACGGGTCCATGGGTACTCGCTTTACGAGAACGACATCGAGGCGCTCGAGGAGCTCCTCGGTGAGATGCCGAGCGCCCGCCGTCGCTCGGTCCCCGGGATCGGCGGGGACCGCGCGGACGTCGTCCTCGCGGGGATCGTGGTCTTTTCCGAGCTGTTGCGGGCGGTCAAGGCCGACCGGATCATCGTCTCGGGCACGGGCATTCGGGAGGGGATTGCCCTCGAGGCGATCGGCGCGGAGCTCCCGGCCCCCGCCGAAGTCCTCGCGGAGCGTTCCGCCGCCGCGGCCGCCCAGTCGTTTTCGTTCGACTTCCAACACGGCCGGGAGGTCGCGGAGACGGCGAGCGCGCTCTTTCGGGTGCTCGCGAGCCGGTTCGCCGCCACCCGGAGCGAAGGCCTCGCGCTCCGGGTCGCCGCGTGGATGCACGACTCGGGCGTCGCGGTCGACCTATGGAACCACGCTCGCCATTCGGCCTACCTCATCCAGAACTATCCGATCTGGGGGCTCGACCAGCGGGAGGTGATCCTCGCGGCGATGGCCGCCTATATGCACGAGGGGAACCCGGTCCGCTCCGAGTGGAAAAAAGAGTTCCTTCCGATCATCCAGCCGCCCGACCTCGAGCTCGCGGTGCACCTCGGCGCGATTCTGGGCGTCGCGGAGATGCTCGCTCCCGCGCGACCGAAGTTCTCGCTCACGTCGGACGGACGAACGTTGGCGGTGAGCTTTTCTGCGGCCGGTCATACGACCCTTCCCCCCCGGTGGGCGGAGAAGGTTCGCAAGCCGATGGAACGGTTCTTCGAGCTCGAGGTGCGCTTCCGCGATGCCTGAGCTACCCGAACCCCCTTCGAGCCACGGTTTCCCGGGCCGTCTCTTCGTCTTCGAGGGGCTCGACGGCAGCGGCAAGTCGACGCAGGCGGCTCTCCTCGGTAAGTGGCTCCAGTCGAACGGCTACCGCGTCTTCTTCACCGAGTGGAACTCGTCGGAGCTCGTCGCGAGCACGATCCGCCGCGGCAAGAAGAAAGGCCTCCTCACCCCCACGACGTTCTCCCTCCTGCACGCGGTCGACTTTGCGGACCGTTTCGAGCGGAAGATCCTGCCCCCGCTGCGCGCGGGGTACCTCGTCGTCTGCGACCGGTACTCGTACACGGCGTTCGTGCGGGACGCGGCCCGCGGCTGCGACCCGGCGTGGGTCCGGATGATCTACTCGTTCGCGCCCCGTCCGGACCGGATCTTCTACTTCCGCGTTCCGGTCGGGGTGACCCTCAAGCGGAAGCTCGCCTCGCGCCAGAAGATGAACTACTACGAGGCCGGCATGGACCTCGGTCTCTCGGACGACCTCGTCGAGAGCTACCAGCGGTTCCAGGGCCGCCTCAAGCGGGAGTACGACCGCCTCGCCACGATCGACGACTTCCGGGTCGTGGACGCCCAACGGCCGGTCGAAGTGATTCAGGCGGAGCTCCGCGCCGACCTCAAGCCCTTGCTGGCGAAGTTCCCGACCCAGACACGGTTGATGCATGACGGATAGGACGTACGGTACCCGGCTCCCCGGGATGCCCGACGAGACGTTCGTCGGGAAGCTCATCGTCGTCGAGGGCGCGGACGGCTCCGGGCGGACGACCGAGGTCACCCTGCTCCGGGAGTGGCTCGAGGTCGAAGGGCACGCCGTCGTCGACACCGGCCTGCGGCGCTCGGACCTCGTGAGCGAGGAGATCGACCGGGCGAAGCAGGGCCACACGCTCGCGTCGACGACGATGGCGCTCCTCTATGCGGCGGACTTCGCGGACCAGCTCGAGAACAAGATCATCCCGGCGCTCGCCGCGGGGAGCACGGTGCTCGCGGACCGGTACATCTACACGCTCATGGCTCGGGCGGTCGTCCGGGGGGCGTCCCGCGAGTACGCGCGGCAGCTCTACGGCTTCGCGGTGCGGCCCGACCTGATCGTGTTCCTCGACGCCCGGCCGGAGATCCTCCTGCATCGCTCGATCGGCAAGTACGGCTCGCTCGACTACTGGGAGTCGGGGATGGACCTCTGCCTCTCCCGCGACCTCTTCGAGAGCTTCTTCCTCTACCAGGACCTGCTCTCGAAAGAATTCGAATGGATGGCCGCGAAGTACGGATTCCAGAACGTCGACGCGAACCGGATGCCCGAACAAGTGCACGCGGAGGTGCAGCGCCTGGTCGCCCCGCTCTACGGGTCCTCGACCGGCGGGACCCGCAGAAAACCCGGTGCTCGATAGGCGTACACCCACGGCTCGGGCGCGGCGACGGGTGCGCCGATCAGTTGTGCTTTCCGGCGAGCTGCTTTCGTGTCAGCAGCCAGACGAGACGTCCGGACCCTGGGCGGACGGAGTTCGAGAACTCGAGACAGACCGCACCGCCTTTCGTAAGGTGGACGACGGAGAGGCTCTCCCCGGTCAGGGCTTCCCCCACGAATTCCGCGAGGGTCGGCTCGTGGCCGACCAATACCACGGTCTCCTTCCGCCGCGCCGAGCGACGCAACCGGTCGAAGATCGGGGTGGGTAGATTGCCCGGGGCGAGCTCCTCCCAGGTCTCGGGCAGCGGCGCCTTGTCGAGCTCTCGCTGGATCAGCTGCGCCGTGCGGAGCGCGCGGTCGGCCGAGCTCGACACGAGCCGGTCCGCGGAGTGGACCACGTGGGCGAGACCCTTGGCCGCCCGCCGGGTCTCCTGTTCACCCTTGCGCGTGAGCGGCCGAAGGTCGTCGTCGGGCCAGCGGGCCGGGTCCCGAACCTCGGCCGGTCCATGGCGTACCGCGATGACGCGAATACCGTTCGAGCGAGTCGGCTTGCGCGGCACAGGTCCGTAGGGGACCGACGGGGAGGCGTCGGGGAGGATAATCCCTGCGGTCCCTACGGAGTTGTGGTAGTCGGGGCCGCGAGACGCGGTCCTCCCTCGGTTTCGGGCGCCGGCGCGCAACGGTCGAGCGTCACCTGCGCGATGTCCTGCGCGTAGGCGACCGTCCGGCCGATCGACTCGAGGATCCGCGTGACGGCCGCGGCGGTGGCGGGCGGCATGGTGCCGCCACCGACCGCCGGCAGGAGCCGGTCCGAGAGCGCCCGTCCCGAGGACTGAAGCGCGTCGCCGAGGTCGAGTAGGTCGTTCGCGGTGGCCCCGTCCGGCGCCTGCAGAGCTCCCTCGAGGTGGTCCATCGCCTGTCGATGGAACTGGCGCAGCGAGGTCAGCGGTCCGGTACCGTCCGGAAGGTCGACGAGCCGCCGTCCGACTTCGCCGATCACGACGGCATGGTCGGCGATCCGTTCGAGACTGCGGGCGGTGGTCCAGAGGCCCAGCCACTCGGGCCGCCGGACCGCCGCGCCGAGGTGGATGGCGGCGACGCGCTCCACATACCAGGCCTCCCGGTCGATCTCGTCGTCCCGCCGCTCCCAGTACCCGTCCTCCAGGAACGGGAGCTGCGACCAGCTCTCGACCGCCTCACGATGGAACTCGATCACGAGGCGGCCCATCCGGAGGATCCGCTGGTGGAGCGGGATCGGGCTCTCGAACGCGAGGTCGCGCAGATGGAGGGTGCCCGCCTCGTCCGAGATGATCTCGGGCTGGCGCGTCCGGCGGCAGAACGTACGGACCACCTCGCGGGTCCCGGCCGATAGGGCCGGCCGCTCCCGGACGATGAACTCCCGGGCGCCCGCCAGGTACGCTCCCAGCAATCGACGGAATAGGTGTTCCGACGGTTCCCCACGACCTACGACGATGAGGGCCCCGTCGTCCTCGGGAAACTCGGGGGCGACGGGAACACCGACGTTCGGCATGTTTCGGCTCCGGGGCGCGGAGAGCGTACGGCTCTCCCTCAGCATGGGCGGGGACCCGCCCGGAGTGTCGGGCACCCCTCCACGGTCCACCGGGTCCACCCCGGCGGGATTCTTCGTCGTCATCGAAGGGTATACCGGGTCGCCGGCATATATAGAGTTTGAATTTAGACTATAGCTAATACTATAGCTATTGTGAACCGAGCCGATACCAGTGTCCGCGCGGCCGGTTGTCGGTCGCCGCCGACCGCGCCGACGAAGGTTCGACCGAAACGAGGGTTTTTGGCCTAGTTCGCGACCTTTTCGGAGGTAATGGGTCGTTCCCTTCCCTCCTCCCTCGACCTTTCGGTCCTCGGTCGAGGGAACGCCTCCACGTTCCTCTACGGTGAATCTCGACCCGTCGTGAACCGCCTCCTCTACGCGATGGCCCGCGCGGTCGACCCGAATCCGATCTGGGTCGACCTCGGACCGGGCTCGCTCGGTCGGGGCGAGGACGCGGGCCCGGTGGAGCTCGGCTGGGTCCCGCACGAGCGCCTCATCCTAGCGTGGGACGTCGACCGGGCGCGTCCGCAGAACGCCGTGGGTAACATGGCCCTCTCGAGCGTCGTCCGGACCGACGAGCCGTCCGACTCGGTCGCCCGCCTCGCGGACTTCGTCCGGCTCGCGCCGATCGCCCAGGAGGTCATCAGTCGGGTCGACGCTCGGGCGCCGCGGCGCGCCCTCGCGGTCGCCAACTCCGACCGGGTGCGGGGGGATTACCCGAACACCGTGGACGGGGTCCGTCCGATCGTGACGGCCCTCGTCGAGGCGCCGCTCTGTCCGCTCTTCGGGGCGCAGGGCGTGCCCGGTCCGGGCCGCATGGCGTTCAGCTACGTCTTCGAGGTTCGGGCGAAGGACGTCGTGCATTGGGAGGACGGGACGCTCCGGATCGAGAAGGCCCCGCCCGGCTCGTCATCCCGGGTCGGCCACGAGCTGGCCCTCGCCGATATCACCGGAGTGCGGGCCGTCTTCGAGACGGGACCGGGCTCGGGGCAGAATCCATAAACGCGGAGCGCATTCCCGGGGCGCGAGGTGAGGTCGTGGCGACCTCCCGTCGTTTCGCGCGTTATCGTCCGACCGAAGGTGAGGTCGGCGGGCGTCGGGTCTGGTCGGTGCCCCGCGCCGGACTTTGTCTATCGGTGTTCGTCCTCGTGGGGGACCCCAAGAACCCGAACCTGGTCGTCCTCGGCCGACCCTCGCCGTCCGCACCGTGGGCCGACCTCGGGAACCTCGAGCCGGCCTCCCTCGAGGCGCTGCACGAACACTGGGTGCTGCCCGCGAGTCACCTCGTGGAGTTCGAAGCTCCCCGTACGGCGGCGGAGCGGGTCGTGCACGAACAGCTTGGGCTCGACCACCTCGAGCTCCGGGGACCGGAAGTCCACTCGGAGGCCTACCCGTTCGCCGGTTCGTCCGAAGGCGGCAATCACTGGGACCTAGATTTCCTGTTTCGGGCCGACTGGCCCCACGGCCATGAGCTGCGGTCCCCGGCGTTCAAGGAGCTGCGCTTGATCGATACCCGCACGATCGGAGCGACGAACCTGGGTCGGGGCCACGGCGACATCCTGATCCTCGCCGGCTACCCGCTCGGCGCGCGCATGACCTGACGGTCGACTGCCGCCGACGCAACGGTCCGGTCGCTCCCTTGAACGGTTAAGAGCCGCACCGCGAATCCGCGGTCATGGAATTTCGGCACGAGTGCGGCCGCTGCCATGCTCCCTTACCCGAGGGCACGTCCGCGTACTGGTGCGCGCACGAATGCACCTATTGTCCCACGTGCTACCGTCGCCTCAACTTCACGTGCCCCAACTGCTCGGGCGAGCTAGCGCGCCGCCCGCGACCCGGCCCCCTCCCGAACGCCACGGACCCGCGCACCGCCCCTTCCCGAGCGACGAGTTCGATTCGCCGCGCCGGACCGAGCGACCTCACGGCAATCGCGCCCCTGTTCGACGCGTACCGGCAATTCTACGAACAGCCCGCCGACCTCCGGGCCTCCGCACGCTTCCTTGCGGAGCGGCTCGAACGCAACGAGTCGGTGGTGTTCGTGGCCGAGCGCGCCGGCAAGGCCGTGGGGTTCATCCAGCTCTACCCCCTCTTTTCCTCGGTCTCCCTCGGGCGGGTCTACCTCCTCAACGACCTCTTTGTGACGCCGGAGGCTCGCCGGACCAGGGTGGGTGCCGACCTCCTCGACGCGGCCCGACGCTGGGCGGAGGGGGAGCGCGTCCATTATCTCGAGCTCTCGACCGCCGTCGACAACCCGGCGCAGCGGCTCTACGAAGCCTGCGGGTGGCAGCAGGACCGCGAGTTCCTGCACTACGAACTTCCCTTCCCCGCTCGCTCGCGTGCCGTCTAGGGGATGGGTTTGCCGGACGGGAGTTCCCCGGGGGACTCCCTCGACCTAAGTACGGAGATGGAGAATCCGACCCCCCCGGATGGTCGCATGGACCCGGGTCAACGCGAGCGGCTCCTCGAGCGGGTCGGCGTCCAGGAGCACGAGGTCGGCCCGCGCGCCCGGGACGACGGTCCCGATCGCGTCCCCCACGCCGAAACGTTCGGCGGGGGCCGTCGTGAGCGACCGTAGGATCTCGCTCGGGGCGAGGCCGCAGCCGCGCAGGGCTCTCAGCTCGTCGTCGATCGAGTAGTCGGTCATGTAGCCGACGTCCGTCCCAAACAACAGCGAGCCTCCGAGCGCGTGGAACCGGCGGACGACCTCGTAGATCGGTTCGAGGTACGACCGGGCCGTGCTCACGGTACGCTCGAACATTTGGAGCGTGGGGACCATCGCCATTCGTCGTTCGACCATCTCCCGGAGCAGCGACTCGTCCACGCCGGCGGTCATGTCCGGCGGGTGCGCGAGGACATCGACCCCGGACCGGACGGCGACCCGGGTCCCGTCGAGGTTCGACGGGTGGCTATAGACGAGCAGCCCGTGCTCGTGCGCCGCCTCCACCGCGGCGCGGGCGATCGGCTCCGGCATCGGCCGGACCGTTCCCGGCTCGACGTACGACCCGGTGAACAGCTTGATGAGGTCGGCGCCGCGCGCGATGTTGCGCCGGACCGCGCGACGCGCGAGGCGGGGACTCGGAGGCGTGGGAAGAAGAGGGCGGAGCAGGAACGGGACCGTGTCGCGGAGGTAGTACGGGATTCCGCGCGGCGGATAGAGACCCGGACCGGCGGTGTAGATGCGCGGGCCGAGCCACCCCTCGTTTTCGATACGGCGCCGGAGCCGGAGCGTGCGCCGGGGGTCGGAACCGGTGTCGACGACGGTGGTGAACCCCCGGCTCGTGAACATCTCGTGGAGGTACGCCTCGATCAGCGGCTGGGCCTTCCGCCGCATCCGCCGCCACCGCGGCTGGGTGAAATGGACATGGTTGTTCCAGAAGCCAGCAGTGAGCACGCGGCCCACGCCGTCGATCACGCGGGCCGTCGGGGGAACGGTGACGCTCGTTCCCACCTGGGCGATCTTCCCCTTGCGGATGAGCACCGTGCCGCGGTCGATCGGCGGGGCATCCGGCGCGACGAGTATCCTC
>Ga0187769_10000165_pt1 | contig 35516 bp, 39 predicted proteins | sample 0116_SJ02_MP02_1_FD_133140 | JGI IMG/M metagenome (GOLD analysis project Ga0187769, IMG submission 133140) | Tropical peat soil microbial communities from peatlands in Department of Meta, Colombia - 0116_SJ02_MP02_10_MG | ecosystem: Environmental > Terrestrial > Soil > Wetlands > Peat | place...
GTCTACCATTCACGAAGCCTTCGCCGACACGTGACACGTTACCGCGCCATTGTGCTTCGCCCATTCGTGGGCGTCTAGAGTTTGCCTCGTGAGAGTCTAAAGGTCTAATCTAGAACCCGCCGCCGGAGGCATTAGTCGGTACTTCCAGTTGCGACTAGAATCGGAAGTTCGAAGACCCAACGTGACGGAAAAGCGCTACGTTCACGGCAAGTGGAGAATCGTTAAGGTATACTGTAAGGGTCAGCTCATTGAGATTGTTGTTAATCGTCGAGAAGATCAGTCGATAGATTGAGGCGCCCCGACAAGTTTTGTAATAGGCCTTATGCCTTCAGGTTCGGAGTGCGGATCTGCTTGGGTGTTGACTTAGCAGATGTCATACCGGAAGAGGTAGTCACTCTCGACAGCCTTTCCGGAAAAACCTTAGCCGTCGACGCTTACAACGCCTTGTATCAGTTCCTTGCGATTATTCGTCAACCCGACGGGACACCCCTCAAGGACAGGCGGGGCAGGGTAACCAGCCACTTAAGCGGGCTATTGTACAGGACGGCGAACTTAGCTGAAAAAGGGATTAGGCTAGCCTTTGTGTTCGACGGGAAACCCCCCGAAATGAAAGCTCTAGAGATTCGAAGGCGGCGAAAAATCAGGGAGGAGGCGAAGGTCCACTACGAAGCAGCCCTAAAGGAAGGTAAACTTGAGGAAGCACGAACGTATGCACAAGCCACTTCATCGTTGAAGAACCAAATGGTCGAGGATTCAAAGACGCTTCTCGACGCGCTTGGCGCAGCGTGGATCCAAGCGCCTTCAGAAGGAGAAGCCCAGGCAGCTTTCGTTGCGGCGCGAGGGGATGTGTGGAGTGTTGCTTCGCAAGACCACGACTCGTTACTCTTCGGAGCACCAAGAATGGTAAAGAACTTGGCAATCACAGGACGAAGAAAACTGCCGCGAAGAAATGCCTACGTCGAAGTTGAACCGAGACTAATTGAACTTGCAAGAGTTCTAGCAGATCTGTCGCTCACCAGAGAACAGCTGATCGATGTGGGAATCCTGATTGGAACCGACTTCAATCCAGATGGCGTAAAAGGCATCGGCCCCAAAACCGCTGTGAAGTTAATCAACGAATACGGAAGCCTAGAGGCCTTACAAGCGAAAGAGACAACGGTAGAAGGCCTACCCGATGTGGACCGTGTCCGGGAAATCTTCCTCAAACCCGATGTAACGTCAACTTACTCACTGAAATGGTCTACACCCAACGTCGAAAACGTGGTAGAGTTCTTGTGTAGAGAACGCGACTTCTCGGAAGACCGCGTACGGAAGGCGGTCTCCAGAATGTCCGCGAAGACAACCCCGAAAGCGAAGAGCACACTCGAATCTTTCTTTTGATGCAAGTAGAACGCGCACTAAAGCATATTCAGCTCAACTTCTTCGTGACGAAATTGTAATACGCACGCCGATAGGCACCTGTAGATCGAAGCAAACGATGACGAATGAAGGCGTGGCGGTGGGGCATTCTAGCTATGCCAGCCTCGTTTACCTCGCATTGGCACAAAGGCTACTCCCCCAAGGTTCTTGGTAGATGTAGTCTCATCATCATTCTTTTTCACTAGAATCAATTCTTGATAGAACCGCGCACTTCCAATCGGAATGAGCAGCACTCCTCCCGTCTTCAACTGCTGCGTTAGTTCAGAAGGTATTTCCGGGGCGGCACTTGTCACTATGATTACGTCAAACTTCTCTGTCACATCTAGGCCCTCGGAAGCGTCTGCGGCGAGAAAGGTGACACGGTCGGCGTATCCCAGTCGTTCCACGTTTTCTCTTCCCAGTTCAGCTAACTCCTTCACTATCTCAGCAGACCACACGTGACCCCACGACGCCCGGTTCTCATCAGAAGGCGCGACTACTTCGGCATACACACAACTCATGTAGCCACACCCTCCCCCAACTTCCAAAACGCTCTGCCCCAACCTCATGCCGCTGTATTCACAGAAGAGAGCGGTCATGTGCAGCGCACTCGTGGTCTGTCCGTAACCAATTGGTATCGGGGAATCAACATAGGCGTACGACCTTGACTCAGCGGGCAGAAATTCCTCGCGCGGCACCTTCTCCATCGCCCTGACTATGTTTGGGTTCTTCAGCAGCCCCTCTTTGACGAGGTCTCCCACCGCCTCTCTTCTCCAGGCGACGTAGTCTCTCATTTTTGGCCCCAATCATAGACGCGGGACGGGAACAATAAATGTTCAAGAAGTCAAAGTAACTGACCTTCTTCCCGCTTCGAATATGCTGTTGATTGAAGAAATTCAAGCGCACGGCCACCCAAACATTTTGGGCACTCACAGAATGACATTTGAGATTACACGAGATTCTCATTTGTCAAGACGCGGAGATTGCGTCATTGGCGTGGGCGCGAACAAGGGCCCCAACGACTTTTCAGCCGGCTTCAAAGAAGCTTGCAGAAGGGAAGAAGCCAAAATAACTGTGCATCTTAAGGCCGAAGGAATAATCGAAACGATTCAAGGATCCGGGCATCGCAATCTCACTTTCAGTCATCCGAGAGAAATTGTCGGACGAAAGTCATTCTACACGTCGGAAAGAACTGTTATGGTAGGCGCTGACAAGGCCGCCTTTGACCTTGATAGGCGGTTAATGATGGCGTTAAGGTCCCCAAGAACAAGGTTGAACGTCGAATTAATTGTCCAAGTTTAGTTTACCTGACGAATGCGTCGATGGCGATCTGAACTCGGGTTGGAGAAATCTCCCTAACAACACTGCAACCGATGAAGGTCTGGACCGTTCTCCCCTGCGATGATACAAGGGATATGAAATGTCCTTTGACCGCACTCAGATCTGTCCCCCTTTCGGCGAAGCAGTAAAAGTGGATCATGCCTCCCATGCCCTTAAGGATTAGACAGGCAGCGTCTAGGAATCGCTCCGCCTCAGAAGGAAGGTTCATGATCACTCTATCTGCCTTTGCCTGAAGCCTACTCTCCGCCAACACTCGAGCATCTCCGAGCAACGGAATAACGCGATCCGTGACTCCGTTTGCTAGTACGTTTTCTTTCAGATACTTTCCCGCTGACGGGTTAATGTCAAGAGCATAGACTGTTGATTGAGGCTGTTGTTTAGCGATCAGGATCGAGTAAGGGCCGACGCCAGCAAACATGTCTACAACAACATCTCCAGCCTCCGCCATCTTGGCGACTCGGCGACGTTCATTTCCGAGGCGCGGGTTGAAGTATACCGAAGTCACATCGAGACGGTATAAGCAACCAAACTCTCGATGAACGGTCTCCGTTCCACCGGAGCCAGCCAGCACTTGAAGTCCGCGGGTCCGAAACACTCCGGTCACATCACTCGCTTTTTTCAAAACCAGTCGAACGTGCGGGTTGACCAGAAGCACACCTTTTCCAACCACATTCGAGTAGGGTTCTAGCTCAGGTGACAGCTCGACGATTGCGATGTCCCCCACGACATCGAGGGATCGCGGTAACTTAGATAGCAAATTCGAGGGAACTGTACTCTGAACTGCATCTCGCAGATTTCTTGGCCGAGCGAGGACAGGTTCGAATGAGGCTTCCCGAATGCAGAGTTCTCCTAACTCTGTTCTGAGGTTTTTCTCATTCGCCGCGGACGGTGGGCCGACCAGAGGAATGCCAACTAACTCCCCACCCCTCAAGAACCGAAACCCCTCACGTCTCAGTTTCATCCTTCTGAGCATTTGTAGCGCCCTCTGGGCTTCCCGCACCGGTACGAAGATTCCCAGCAATGGCTCGGATCCGTTAGTTTGTCGGCTCATTCTGTTTGGGCCTCGAAGTTGACTGGTCTTCACAGCCTTTCAGAGTTACCGCCCCTAAACGCATGAGCCGTCAAGTTAACAATGCCTGCTTAAGCAACGCTAAATACGTCAAGGATGTTGTAAAAGTTCGGGCGGTTTCTGTATTGGTTGAGTGGAAGCGACGGGAAGAAGTTATCGGCAAAGATGTGATTGATGGGGACGCCAAAAAGTTGGGTGTAACCAAAGACCTCGCTTGGTCGGATGATGGTAGAATGGCTTTGGTTATTGAGACCGACGACGAGGAGTTTTTCCTCTCATTCAACGAAATTGAGCGAATTGGCGATGTCGTGTTCGTAAAGGCCAAATCTGCCCTCGCCGCGGCTCCTTCAGTCATATGCCCTGTCTGCAAGCACAAGAATCTCCCTGAAGCCAAGTTCTGCGCGAAATGCGGTCGGACGCTTGAAGCGAAGGATAGGAAGCGCTCTCAAACAGACTAGATTTCGCCTCCCATGCATGCTAAAAGACGGTGCTTGGATTGCTATCTTTTGTCTTAGGGTAGTATGCTTCCAGCTCGCCACGGGACATGTTTTGCTGTATAATTAGTTGAAAACGCCTTTATTCCGCCCCCCCCACCGGTTCTGAGTGCGATAGATGTCTCTATACACCTCAAACATTACGTCTAGAACCAATCTTGCCTTAGTCGCCATATTCATGGGTTTGATGCTCTTCTCAGCCGTGAGCCCTATCCCAACCGCGGCTGCTACCTCTCCAACTAGCGTACGGACCGAACAGGTAAGTCCCATCCAAACTCTCTCCCTCACAGAGTGGGCGGTCCCTACCACCGCATCACGTCCCTACGGAATCGGAGTCGATACGAATGGAAAGGTCTGGTTTACGGAGAATAACACGAACAAGATCGCCAGGTTCGACCCCGCGAACAACAACTTTACCGAGTGGACGATAACAACGCCTAACAGTAATCCGCATAACGTTTTCGTGAAATTAGTCACTAATGGCACATCGACGGTTACCCAGATTTTCTTCACTGAGTTTGCGTCAAATAAGATTGCTCGGTTTGACACCTCGACAAACACACTAACTGAATGGCCTCTCTCGGCAGGGAGCAACCCGGCTGGGCTCTACGTAGACGAGAATAATGATGTCTGGTTTGCAGAATCCGGCAGAGACATTATCGGTCGCCTCGTACCGAGCACCGGTAACCTGACGGAGTGGATTCTACCCGGCGCTTCTGCATCAGGTTCACCCGTTCTGAAGCCTTGGAGTGTCTTCGTTCAAGTCGTAACGACTCCTTCCTATAGCAATCGTTTTGTCTGGTTCACTGAAATGCTCGGAAACCAGATAGGTAGGATAGAAGTCACCAGCAATCGCCTAACCTTATGGAACTTAGGTTCTTTGGGATTGGGAAGCTACGAACCCACCGACATCACATTAGGAACATTCCAGACCCTCCCAGTTGCTATCTTCACTAATGGGAACAACAAGATTTCGATACTCAACAACGATACCGGCGGAGGTTCTGAATACCAAGACACAGCTTTGCCGACGATTAATGCGGGCCCAATCGGGATAACTTATGATTCACCGCGAAATGCGGCTTGGTTTGCCGAGAACAACGTCGGAAACATCGCCAACCTTAACACCACCGTTCCCCTTGCAGGGCAGCTTTTGACTCCGGCGTATTGCACTATCGCACCGCTCACGGGATCACCGAAGTGCGGTTCCCCCGCGACAATGGTTTCCAATAATATTACAAGCACCGTGAGCAACCCCGCGGCTACTTCAAACCTCGTCAGCCCCGTCGCATCGAGCAATGTAGGTATTCATTCGGGGCCAGTGGATGGAGTAACCGAATACGGCCTCCCGAACGCAGTCGCCAGGCCCACCGATGTGGTCGTCGATTCAGCAGGAAATGTTTGGTTCACCGAGAATAACGTTACCGTCAATAGAATCGGACGATTAAGTATTCCATACCTGTTTCAGATCTCAGCATCTCCAGCGACACAAAGCATAACCCCGGGACAAACCGCGACCTATTCTCTCAATGTCACCCTCACGAGCGGTAGCCCTCAAACCGTCCAGCTGAGTCTGCTCAACGTGCCCTCAGGGGTTACGCCAGTCTTCAGCCCCCAGTCACAGAGTCCGCCATTTCATGCGACCCTAACGTTGTCAACAACGAATTCAACTCCGACCGGCGACTTCCCGATGACTGTTCAAGCAGTAAGCGGAGGGGAAACCGTGACCACATCAATAATCCTTGACATTGCAACGGTAAAACTCCCTCCACCCCCTGCTTTCAATTTTAACGTAAACGTAGTCGCACCCACGACCGCAAGCGTAAATCAAGGCGGGTCAGCCTCGTTCGGCGTCATTGTCGGCCTAGTAAGTGGCAGTCCACAAACTGTTGCGTTGAGCGCATCAGGTTTTCCGACGGGCGTAAGCTACTCATTCACCCAATCCGTTGGAAACCCAACGTTCAACTCGACCCTCAACATCTTCACATCAACTGACACACCCGCGGGCTCATACCCAATCACCATTACTGGAACATCTAATACCAGCCTAACTCGTAACGCCCTACAAACACCCGTCTTAACAATCGTCGCGTTACCTCGTGACTTCAACCTTTCCGCTGCAGCCAACCAGATCACCTTAGTGCAGAGTTCCAGGAGCAATGTACTCGTAACGGTAACGTCAATCGGCTACTTCAACAGCAACGTGACCCTAAGTGGAACGTTCACACCTTCCTCCGGCCTTACCGTCACCTTCACTCCATCTCTTGTCTGGCTTCAGTCCGGCGGTTCCATCGCTCAATCGACGATGGAGGTAACGGCTCCCAAGAGCACCGTTGGAAACTATCAGCTGACAGTCACAGGAACGAGCAGCGATCCGTCGCGAACGCATTCGATCACATTCTCGATTCAGGTCTCGCCGTGCCTCATAGCAACCGCCACATACGGCTCTGCACTCGCTCCACAGGTGCAATTCCTGAGAGATTTCAGAGACCAAGAAATCATGAATACGTTCGCAGGTTCAAACTTCATGACCGCCTTCAATACTTGGTACTATTCCTTCAGCCCCGCAGTAGCAAAGTATGAGACACAAACTCCCGCAGCCCGAAGTGTTGCGAAAGTTGTACTCTACCCGCTCATGGGAATACTTCGGCTTTCAGAGTCTACATTCGTGGCGTTCGGACCCGCAACCGAGATCGGCGCGTTGGCCGCGGGATTGGTAGCTGGAACACTAATCGGTCTCACCTACCTAGCCCTACCAATCTTCATCATCCTATGGCCGCTCAGGCGAAGAATCAGCTTGGCAGCGAAATCCAGAGTACAGAGAACCACTCTGTGCATGTTTGCGTTGCTTCTCTCAGGATTCGTTGTCGCGGAGGTCTTCACTCTACCTGTCCTCATGATGCTCTCCAGTGCCGGCCTAGCCTTAGCAACCACGACCGCAGCGGGTGTTCTACCCGCCCTAATCGTCGCTGAATTCAAACGGACGCGTTAATCGTCGTTTGACTTCAGTTCCCGCCTCGCCTTCTCTAACACTAAATTCGATACCTCCCTTGCTGGGAGAGAAGTTGTACGTGAGATCGAATCTACGTCTTCAAATTCGGGTTTGATTCGAACTAACTCTCCGAGGCGTGTCCTTGCGACCTTAACCCTTACATCAAAAGATCCGCCGTTGAGTTCCAGTTTGATGATGACAATTTCTCTCCGCAAGATGAACCGTTCCCAAGGCTGATACCTCACCCCGAGAGTACCGGTTTCTGTCATGATGACTCGCGAGATCTTCGCTAAATCTCCCAGGCTGCAAAGTGCATGCAATACGTAACCCGGCCGGTTCTTCTTGAATTGGGCCGAAGTGACCCACACGTCTTTCGCGCCGGCGTCTAGAATGCGCTGCATTGAAATGCCCACAACCTCGCCCGAGACATCGTCGAGGTTAGTCTCAACTATCTGCACTGAGTCGCGATCGAACTGCTGTTCGTGTTGGTCGCTTTGGCCTATGATTAGTCGAAGCACGTTCGGTGCATTCGCTAACTCTCGTGTACCCGTGCCGTATCCGACGGTGTCTGGGGTTATCGGTGGAGGCGCGGTAACAAACTCGTCGACCAGACTGGCTAGTATGGAAACGCCGGTCGGGGTCGCCAGCTCCCCATTCGCGGGCCCTCCGAAAATTGGTATATGATGTCGACGTGCGATTTCCAGAACCGCCGGCGCGGGCACAGAGACTGTACCGTGGGAGAAGGTAACAGTTCCGCTCCCTACGGCGACGGGACACGAGTAGATCTTCCCTTCGAAGAGGTGGAGCGCGTCGAATCCTGTCGCTGTTCCCAATACGTCGGCTAGCGTGTCGGCGGACCCGGTCTCATGCAAATCAGTGCCTGACATCTCGACGCCGTGAAGACTGCTCTCCACCTCCGTAAGCAGCCGTATTGCATTGTTGGCAAACGATTTCGCCCTGTCGCTCAGACTGGTCGAATTATTGATCTCTTTGATCGCTCGGATGAGCTCGTGGGCTTTTGTCTCTTCAACCTCTTCCGCAATCGTTAACTCCGCTTTGCACGACCTGAAACCGTGTCTCTTTACTTCTACAGCTCTGAGTTCAATGCTCTTACAACGCGGGAAGTGAGCAGGAATCATGTTCAATGTTTGCTGAATTGCGCTTACCTTAGCGCCTGCATCTATCAAAGCGCCGAGTAACATGTCTCCGGAAATACCTGCCGTTTGGCAGTCGATTACTGTAACTTGAGTCAACGCCGACCTCCTCCCTACGTTTGTAGATGGATCGAAAAGGGATTTGCTTTGGCAGTCTGAAATTCGAACGATTCTTAACGGCTCGGCTGGGGTCGATGAGCGATGACGTCTATCTCAATCCGCATGCCCGGAAGAGGCAGCTCGGCTTGAATTGTAGTCCTAGCTGGCGGGTCCTCCGAGAAGAATGACTTGTAGATTTCATTCATCTTTTTGAAGTCGTTCATGTCCTTTAGATAGATGGTTACCTTCACGAGATCGGCCAAAGAAAGCCCCGAAGCCTCAACTATGCCCTTCACATTACTGAGTACTTGTCTAGTTTGAGACTCAATGTCGGTCGCCGTTAGCTGTCCGGTTTTCGGGTCCATTGCCCCTTGTCCAGAGACGAAGAGGAAACCATCGGCCCCAATTCCTTGGGAGTATGTACCTATGGGCTGAGGAGCGTTCAGCGTCTTGATCACACGTTTTGGCATAACGGTTCCTGCGTGACCCTAAGTTGATGATTTGAGGTTGAAAGGCTTGCCCTGCTCAAGTATCTTCTCCGGAATCTTGCTCTTCCACTTCTGCAAGAACGGCAAGTCCTCGTTTTGCTCCCGTAATTCGTCCGGTAACATATGAGGAATCTCGTCTATAATCGGAAACCACCGGTCACATTTTGGACAGATAATCACGCCCGAACTGATCTCTTCGCCTTCTTCAAATACTAAGAGCTCGAGAGGATAGAACTTGTCAATCGGGCACGCGAGTATATCCATTAACTTCCTCTTCAATTCAGAAGCGCCCCTCAACCCCAACGGCCAACTGAAATATACCGTTTTGGGCTCTAATTCTAATCAAATGTTGGAGCGCTTGTTGCTAACAAAATGCCCTTTTCCAGGCCCAACACCGCCCGTATAAGTTGAGCCAGCAGAAAGATGCTTACGATTGTTCGATGGCAAACTCAGCGCAATCTAGTTGATCAGTCGGCAAGAGCAACTTCTCCGTTCTCTAGAAGCTGCAGCCGGAATATGTGAACATGACGAAGAAAGCCCCGGTTTTCCTGCGGGACGCAACGGGCTTAGTTAGGGATGGCTCATGCCCAGCACTGCTGGCAACTAGCGCCATGTTGTTAGCGGTCGGCAACCAAGGTTTTGATACGGTTGCCAATATGGATACTTTACAAAATGGCTACGTGTTTAACGGGCAATCGTTTTCGCGGGGGAATGAGAAGTGCCCATAAGCCAGAATCCCATGCACGAATTTAGAGTCGGGATCGTTCGTTTGATTTTGGATGGTAAGGCGGAGGAGGCCATCCAGCATCTCTCGAAACATTATGGCATTCGTGAACCCACGCTTCGTGTGGGGACGGTTAAACGGCATCGGAAAGTTTTGGCTGTCTACGTAGAGAAGGAGAAGCGAATCTACCTTTCCAACAGCAGCTTCATGACGAATCCTTTCGTCTTATTGCATGAATTCTATCATCACTTACGTGCGTCAGGGGTTGAGAAGGACAGGCAGGTTGAGAAACGGGCCGATCTGTTCGCGGTAACTTTCATTCGTGATTTCTTAACTTGGAAACGCGCTATAGAGCGGAGGAAAGAGTGAGCGGGACAGTCTGTCCCGCTGCGCCTGCTTGAAGGACTACCTCGCAGATCTCAACCGCTCTCAGACCATCCTCCGCATTGACCCTGAATGGCTTTCCGTTCAGAGTGGAATCCGCGAAGTGCGCAAGTTCTAGGCGTAGCGGCTCTTGTTTCTCAAGGTTTGGCTTAGTCGATTGCTTCGAATCTTCGATAACGATCTCTTGAGATATGTAGTCAAGTTGGACGGTTGCTTCGCTTCCTGTTACGATTAGCGTGCGAGTCTTTCTAGGGGTCAGCCAATTGGCATCTATGAATGCCGTACCACCCTTCTTGAATTCAAGCATGATCTCCGCGTAGTCCTCTTTCGTGTGGCGCATGCTCCCGGTCTTGGCGTGAACCGATTGAGCCTCGTCTCGGAAGATGTATCGCGCCAAATCGATGTCATGGATGGCGGTGTCCCTCACGACACCGACGTCACCTATTCTTTCAGGCCATCTCCCGACGCGTCTAGCGAGGAAGAGTGTCACCCTCCCCAGCTTCTTCTCGTCGAGCAAAGACCTTAGGTAATCAACGGCAGGGTTGAACCGCTCAATGTGTCCCGGCATCAGCCTGAGCCCACGTTCCTTCGCTAAGGCGACTAGTTCGCGGGCTTCAGCTGCAGTGTTCGTCATGGGTTTCTCAACGAGTGCATGCTTTCCAGCCCGCAAGGCTTGGGTGGCAACGTCCTTGTGAGTTATAGTTGGGGTGCATATTGTGACTGCGTCGATGTCATTTCGCGCGAATACATCTGCTTTGTTTGTGAAGTAGGGGACATGAAATTCGGCGCTAACGGCCTTCGCTCTTGTCTCGTCTAAGTCACAGACGCATACCAGTTCGGTTTGTTCTAGTTGGGATAGCACGCGGGCCTGGTTCTTTCCCCAAAAACCAGCGCCGATGACTGCTACCCGAAGTTTCTTCATCGGGTCCACAAGCCGCGACCGATTCCTCTGTATACGAGGCCGGATTTTTCAACGCTGGAAGGGTTCATGACGCCAGTGCAATCTACGATCAGGCCCTTCTTCGACATGTGTGCGGCGAGTTCGATTGTATCCATCTTCTTGAACTCGTCGTGTGCGACTGTCAATATGGCGCAATCCGCTTTCTCCATAGCCTTCCTGAGTGTCGGCTCCGAGACTAGCCCCATCGATTCCATATCCGATGCGTTGAACAGGGGGTCGTAAGCGACTACTCTCGCTCCGCGTTTTTTCAGGATGGAGATCAACTCAAGCGATGGAGAGAAGCGAGTTTCCTTAACGTTAGGGCGATAACTTACGCCCAGCACAACAACCTTCGCTCTCTTCAGAGACCTACCGCACACCCTCATCCCGTCCGCAGCCAACTTCACCACGTGTCGCGGCATCAGATCGTTTATCTTTCTACCATCCAAAACCAACCTAAACTTCGCGTCGAGTGCGTAAGCCTCCGTCTGCAGTAAATACGGGTAAACCGGGAGGCAGTGCCCGCCAACCCCGGCGCCCGTTGAATGTAGATGAGAGTAGGGTTGGCTGTTGGCTGCTTTTGCTGTCTCAAGGTAATCGACACCCACTTCTTCGCAAAGGAGGGCGAACTCGTTGGCGAGGGCAATGTTCACGTCTCGGTAAATGGTCTCGAAGAGTTTGGAAAGTTCTGCGGTCTTGATGTCATGGGCGCGAATGAGTTCCCCTTTCACGATTACGGATATTGCGGCGCATGCGGCTTCAAGGCTTCTCGCGTCCGTGGCGCCGACCACTTTATTGTAGGTTTGAATATCTTGTAGGGCTCTCCCCCCCATGGCCCGAATTGGGCTGTAGGCCAGACCGAAGCCTTCCCCTGCTGTGAGTCCGGAATATTTCTCGAGCGTTGCCTTCACAACACGTTCGGTTACGCCCGGGCCACATGTACTCTGGAAGATTACGAGGCTGCCTGGTTTTAGACTCTTGCCGACGCTCACGCATGCGTCTTCCACCGTTGAATAGTCCGCGCGCTTTTGTCGATCAATCATCGTGGGTACGACAATGAATAGAATGTCGGATTTCTCGGCGGCTTCCTCAGTGCTTGTTGTCGCCGAGAATTTGCCTGCCTTTATGGCTTTCTTCAACATCGCAGGAAGGCCTGTCTCATCGATCGGAGGATCTCCCTTGCTAACACGTTCTACTACCCTCGGATTCATGTCGGCTCCAATGACTCTGGCGCCGGCTTCAGCGTAGAGGCATGCGGTTGGCAATCCCATCCAACCTAGACCCACGACGCCAATTGTGAGAGTGCCGTTGCGAATTCTGACCGCTATCTCGCCCGGCTCAAGCGAGAGTGGCCCCGAATGAATGCTGGCGGGTGTGGGCATCAAGATCAATGTTCGACGAGGTCTATGGAAATATTTAACTGTTTTTAACTCTACACCAGTTAACTATGTCAAACCGCCTGATGGAGGACCTTAAACAGGCCGGGCTTACGACGTACGAGTCTCAAGCTTACTTGGCCTTGCTTTCGAAGAGGGTAATGACTGCGGAAGAGATCTCGGATAAGACTTCGGTTCCCGTGACCCGCGTGTATGGAACTCTAGAGCAGTTAATGCAGAAAGGGTTCGCGAAGATCGTGCAAGGAAGACCTAAGCGTTTTCATGCCGTCTCTCCCGAACAGGCGAAACGTGAATATGTGACTCATCTGCGCGAGAGTTTCGAAACTGAACTGCTTACTATCGATGAAACCTTGAGACATTTGCAACGGCAGCTTGAACCAATCTACGTCGAAAGTCATCTTCAAGTGAAAGCTGAGGAATTGCTAGAGCCGCTCTCTGATCTTCGCGTAATGGAAAGGAGAACTATCGATTACGTGAATGCGGCGACGGACGAGATTCTGATTTCAACGGCCTTATTTTCGTGGTTGCCGAAGGTTAAGACATCGCTAAGAGAGGCCATCAGGAAAGGGGTGGAGGTTAAGGTACTGATGCAATTTAGAGATACACAAGTCAAGAATCACGTCGGTGAATTATCGAAGTTGGGTGTGCAATTTAGGGAAACTCTCGACCCATGGCATCCGGTTAGAGGGACACTAGTCGATAACAAGGAATTGGTGTTCGTGATTTGGGCTGCCGAAGAAGCTGAACGGCATTGGAGCCCAATCGTTTACACCCCCAACCACACCAAGAATCCAGGCTTGATCCGAATTTTCCGGGAGTCTTTCCTATTCAGATGGTCCGGTTCGCGCGGCGGCCTCTCCAATAGAGGGATCTCAAGATGAAAGTCTGGTTAGACATACTTACGCCGAAGCAAGCGAATTTCTTCGGAGAACTACAAAGGCGGCTTGAATCTAGTGGAGTGAAGACTTTCCTGACGACGAGGGAGTACCGTGAAGTGAATGAACTCATTCAGATTAAGGGAATGAAGGCGACGCAGATAGGGCGCCACGGCGGCAAAGATTTAGAAGACAAGCTTGTTGAGAGTTCGAACCGCGTTTCTGCCCTCGCAAAGGTTGTCGGCGAGGAAGATATCGACGAGGCAATTTCGTTCGCCTCGCCTGAGGCGGCAAGAGTAGCGTTCGGCTTGAAGATGCCACATTATTGTGTGAGCGATTCACCTCATGCCGAGGCCGTAAGCAAACTCACGGTACCGCTCTCAGTAAAACTGTTCACACCTTGGATAATACCCGTTGCTGCATGGACTAGGTATGGAATTCACCCTAGGGATCTGGTGAGATACCGAGCCCTAGACCCAATGGCATGGCTTCCACACTACAAGGGCGACTCCAAGGTCCTTGACTCCCTAAAACTCGACCCGTCCAAGCCGGTCATCCTAGTCAGGACTCCGGAAGAATACGCTTCCTACCTATCCGACAGAAACGAGACAATCGCAAGCAGCGTAGCAGACACCGTAGCGAAATTGGTTGAAGTCAACGGCGCAGCCTCACAGATCATTATCCTCCCGAGATACGAAGGGCAGGGCGAGCGTTTTGCGAAGAGGTTTGGGAACCGAGTGATCGTACCAGAGCATGTCGTGGACGCGATTACGTTGATGCGTATCTCCTCTGTCTTCCTCGGAGGAGGCGGGACGATGACGGCGGAGGCCGCACTGCTTGGAGTGCCCGTAATCTCTTACTACCCAGGCGAACCGACCTTCGTAGAGAAGTTCCTCATAAACTACGGCCTAGTGGAGAGAATTCTCGATTCGGGGCGAATCGCGCAAAGAACTCATTCCATATGCGTCAGCCAAGAGTTTCGAGAGTTCTGTCAACGAAAGTCAAAGAGATTGGTTGAGAGCATGGAGGATCCTATACGAGTGATAGTTAGAAAGATCAAACGCTAGCGGCGCGAAAGCATTTTTGATAGATAAAGATCAGCCACTTTCCTCCACGCCAGAAGCCATCCGAGCACTAACGCTCCGGACACTAACAGCCTAATCATCTGTGTTGCAATTCGCGCCAGAAGTGTTCCAGTTCCTAGGTTAATTTCAATCGCTACTTTGGAAATAAGAAACGTAATCGCCAGCAAGAGGAACCAAACGAAAACCTCTATCGCCGCCAGCGGTAGAATGCGTTTCATCTCACGAACACCGTCAACCAATACGTGAGTACTGCGAGTAGAGATGATACGGCTGTCAGCGCCATCATTGCTCTAACTACCTCTTTTTCCCCTAACGGCCCGGCAGCGAGTATCAGACGTGCGAGGGTGACGGGTGCGCCTTTCTGGTTGCTTGCCCGTAACAATCCATTAGGTAGGAGTTCTGTCGGCCTCTGATGAATCTCTCTATGCTCCCGCAAGCCGCGGACCGATGATAACCCGTAAAACGAGTTCATTATGTGAGGGATCAGAGCTACTATCATCACTGCCTCTATCCGTCCAATGATTGCGAGGGCTCCAAGCGCAGTGCCAACGGCCAAGCTTCCGGTGTCTCCGTCGAATACTTTCGAAGGGTAACGGTTGAAGTAAAAGAATGCCAGCATAGCGGCAAGTAAACCGGCAGCCAAGGCCGCCGTTCTTACCTCGCCCGACCACAGGAGAACTCCAAGCATTGCGAAGGCAACAATCGCAACGGTACCGGGCATTGCGCCGTTCATAACATCCATCATATTGATGGAATTGGACGTCACTGCGAACGCTATCGGTATGAGGATCGGGTACACTATTGTGAGCCGTACAGGGCCGTACAGAGGAATCTCCGGATAAGGAATGTAAGTGCCTAGGATGAGGATTGGGACGCAGGCGAAAGCAGTTAGAAGGGGCTTCGTCCGTGCTCCCAACGGGTGAAGGTCGTCTACAATTCCAATTGCACCAGCAATTAACACAGCACCGATAAATGCCGCTGCCTCACGTACGGCCGAAGGCACAGTGATGGAAAACGCCACTACACCGACCGCTAACCCGATTAGAATGGCGAGACCGCACATTTCAGGTACTTCGATCTTCGATACCTTGTGAATGTCTACTCCAACTATTCCTCGGGCTCTCATCACCTTAGCAACGAGTGGAGTCGCTGCAAACGTCGCGACGAAAGTTGCAGCGAATGTGACCCCCAGGGCCGAGTAGGAGTCAAGCATACCTTCCGCAGTCCTTGATTATCCTGGACAGTTTGGTCTTGTAATCATTGACGATACGCATTGCTTTCCCTTTGGTCGGTCCCTCTGCCAGTATTCTGAAGAGAGGTTCTGTTCCGCTTGGTCGAATTAGAATCCACGAACGCGGAGGAATCCAAAGCTTGATTCCATCGATCTCCAAAGCTTTGCCTTTGCGAGGAAGGTTTCGAATCGCAGTAGTCACTCTCTCCTTAATCGAATCTGGGCACGGGATTCTGTCTTTTACGATGTAGGATTTGGGTAGTTGAGAGACGAGCTTAGAGAGGGGCTTGCGTTCTTCGGCCAGTATCTTGTAAATCCAGGCCGCGGTGATTCCGCCATCTCTTGCAGCGACATGGGGTAGATAGAATATTCCGCCGTTCTCTTCGCCGCCCAGTTGAGCATTTATCTTGAGCATCAAGTTTGAGACGTAAACGCTTCCAACGGGTGTGTAGACCACTTCTCCGCCGTGCTTCTCGGCGATCTCTTCGATGATCTGAGACGAGCTGATGGGCGTGACTATCTTTTGGCCTGGGTGGTTCTGCAAGAAATCTTGAACCACTAGAGCGAAGGTGTGGTCGCCCCAGGTAACATTTCCGTGTTCGTCAAGAAATACTGCCCTATCCCCGTCTCCGTCATGAGCAACACCGAAATCAACATGAGTGTTTCGCATGATTCGTGAGGTTTCCCGGAGGTGTTCCGGTGTGGGCTCTGGCATCCTGCCGGGGAATGTTCCATCTATCTCGCCGTTCACGAGTGTCACGTTACCCCCTAGCTTCTCGATGATGACCGGGGTGGAGAGAACGCCGACGGCGTTTGCACTGTCCACTAGCACCTTCAAGCTTCTATTTCTCGGTGGTGTGCCGACTTTTTCAATGATTGACCTGATGTAGCTCGAGAATTTGTCTGGCACAGGAAGCGGCTGCTTGATCTTATCCCAAGCGGCCAAGCTGAATTTTGACTTGAAATATAGCTGTTCGATTTTCAGTTCTTCTTCATGTGGGAGTTCCACGCCGCGGTCGCCCATCACTTTTAACCCGTTGTACTCCGGCGGGTTGTGGCTTGCCGTTATCATGATGCCGCCTTTCAACCCCCAGTCTTTTGTCAAGAATTGCAAACCGGGAGTCGTGATCATGCCCAAGTTCCACACTTGGCATCCCACGCTAGCCAGGCCGGCGCTCACTATGTCTAGGAACATTGGGCTTGAGAGGCGGCCGTCGCAACCGACCGTTACGTCAGCGGACTTAAAGTAGGTCCCCGTTGCTTGCGCGAGCCTCAGAGCTAACTCGCCCGTCATCTCTTTGTTGACGACTCCGCGGACGCCGTTTGTTCCGAAGAGTTTTCTTCCTTCCGACATTAGAATCAGCTCACATCATGTGTGCCTTTGCTCTGACGTTTCGGTCAATCTCCTTGTACGGGTGGACTATTGCTCCATCACCGATCTTTGTTCGGTCAGCGACCTTCACGTAGGGGGAGATAATGCACCCCCGGCCAATTTTGACGCCTTTGCCGACTCCAGCACCTGTCGAAATAATCGCCCCGTAGATTTTTGATTGTTCTCCGACGGTTACTCCGTCAAAGAGTATTGATTGTTTGACTTCGGCGTTTTTGCCAACAGATACGTTATTTCCAAGTAGCGCTTTCGGGCCGACCCGCGCCCCACTATCTACACTTGAATTATCACCAAACCAGACTGGCATTCGTATGATGGCGTCGACAGCAATTTTGGTGTTTGGGACCTTTCGCTCCAACTTCTGAACCGAATAACGCAAAAGCGCGAAGTTGGCTTTTCGAAATTCGGATAAGTTGCCTATGTCAAACCAATATCCCGAGAACTCGAATCCGGAAAGCTTTCTTTCCTTCGCGAGATTTGGGAATATTTCCCGTTCTAAGGAGACTTTTCGATTATCGGGAATACGACGCAAGACTTCCGGTTCGATAAGATAAATCCCAGCGTTTACGAGACGGCTGGGCGCTGCGCGTGGTTTAGGTTTCTCAACAAATAGCTCAATCCTGTTCTGCGTGTCCATCTTAACGACGCCGAATCTGCTTGGGTCTTCAACTTGATGCAGGGCATCGGTGATGAGGGCTTCAGAGTCTCGGTGATGTTTCAACATATCCTGCAGGTCGATCTGAGCTATGACATCGCCGTTCATCGCGATGAATGTTTCGTTGAACTCCGTGTCCGCTGAGGCGAGCTTTATGGGACCGGCCGTCCCAAGTTCCCGACTCTCAAGGGAATACTTGATTCGCATTCCTTTGTACGTCGATCCGACCTTCGCTCGCAACGTATCCGCGAGATAATTCACACCAAGTACTACATCGGTTATTCCTGCGGAGTCGAGCATGTCCAGCGTCCAGTAGATCATTGGCTTGCCGAGAATCGGAAACAACAACTTGGGCAATGCATAGCTGATGGGCCTAAGGCGAGTCGCGTAGCCCCCCGCAAGCACCACCGCCTTCAAATCCGTCCACCGCCTTTTGTTTCGCCATTAGGAAGTTACCGCTTCTATTTGTTCTTTGGATGAAACCGAAATGAGAGGTACTTACACCATAATTGTGACGAGTAGGTCCAATGGTCACAGAGTTTTTGGTTGCCTTGGCAGGGTAAGACTACGAAGAGGCAATTATCTGTACACTGGGTCGGCGATGGGGACGGGTTCCACTTCATTGGAGCGAAGGCTGCAGAGGCATATTGCGCGGTCGAAGACCGTACGGTGGCATATTGACTACCTTACTTCTTGGCCCAGTCGTAAAGTAACTGGAGCAGTTTACGTGGTTTCTAGCAAGAGATTGGAGTGCAAGGCCAATCGATTGATCGCTAGGGAATTGAAGCTTCACCCTGTGCTCCCGAGGATTGGAGCAAGCGACTGCGAATGTGACGGTCACCTATTAGGACCTGAACTCCGATTAAGCAAGGCTGCGTTGCTCAAACGGCTGACAAAGGTCTACTCTCGTTTGACCGTGAACGAGTCTTCTTCTGAGCGTGTAGCTCAGATTGGTTGTCCTTCTTCCCATCTTTTCTGAAACGCGTCCCGAAAGATTCTGATTAGGCCTTGGTTCTGGGTATAGTTAGGTCGAAAGTAGATCGGGCGAGGTACTTCGCTCTTCTTTGTGGCCCAGACGACAAAGACGAGTTCTTGATCATCAACGAGCGTTCCTCGGACCGGGTACCATTCCTCCGCACAGTGCCGGACCTGAATCCCAAGTCCGCCCAGCTCCTTGGCACGTTGCTCCGTTGACGCATCCTTTACCATCATTAGTACCTTCATCGCCACTCTGCGATCGTGTGCTTGGAATATTGACTCTCGAACCTTTTCATACCATCCGAATGTTTCGGCAAAGATGAACACCTCACGTCTTGCGCCACTCAGAATTCGTGCCGTTCGCAGCTCCATGTCGGGCAGGTCCCGGAGGGGCTCGATAATATCCTCAGGCCTAATGCCAAGCCTCTTCTCCCAATAGACGGGCTCAAGTAACTTCTCAAGGTCTAAGGCAGTGGCGTTTTGTCGTGACAATTCTCCCTCAAGCGTTCGCTTTCGTTGGTCAAGTATCCTCTTAAGAACAAGCCTGGGTTGAATAACCTCCACCCTATTGCTGGAGACTTTAACGAGCCCCTTATCGCTCAAGGACTTGAGGGCATCCTCCGCGATCGGCGTCGGTATCCCAAACGCCGTGACCACCCGGTCCAGCATCTCTCCCTGCGGCTCCGCGAGGAGCTTTAGATAGACCTTCGACTCGCTCGCCGACAAGCCCAACGAGACTAACAGCTCCATTTCCTTACTGTAATCACGAGACAAAGCAATCACTGCGTCATTAGGTGAGTCCGCTGTTACCAATGGGGCAACTTAAACGCTCGTGGGCAGCCCTACTTGGCTATGGGCCATGGTCTATAGTTATGTCGACTACGACAGTTGAAAAGGAACACTGCGAGAATGCTCGAGCAACTGAAGAAGTACCATTGCAAAAGCATGGACGAAACACTGAGACGCTTGATCGATAAAGCCGAGAGCATTCCGAATTCCATGTTTGGTTCTCATCCAAAGATGAAACCTTTCACGCCGAGAGATGAGGCCAAGTTCCATGAGCTATGAATAGAAGATAAGACCCCCAATTCGCAGGAACAAGGGTCTGGTTTTGTGGGCGATTACGTCTCTGTCCATTTGGCTTTGAAGAGGGCGAGGAGAAGGAAGACCAAGGCGAATGCGGGCAACGCCAGCCAACTCAGCGTGGTCTGAGTGGGCGGCGTAGATATGCCAATCGCGTTTTGGATCAGGACTGATGAATGTGTTGTCGGGACGATTTCGGCCAGCCATCGGAGTCGGTTTGGAATTATCTGTATTGGGTAGAAGACCGGCGGCAGAACCGAGAGTATGATTGAGATGAAAGCGACGGTTAGGAATGCGGTGCGCGTGTTCAGGACGTAGGTGGATAGGAAGAAGCCGATTGAACTGGTCGTTATCCATGTGAGTAATACTGCCGTCGTGATTTGGAAGACGGTCGCGGATGTGACGCCGGCTGTGAAGTACGGAATGATTGCGAATAGGATTACGAGCGCTGGTACCGCGAAGGCGAGTTCCGACATGGCTACAGAGAACATGTAGGTGAGCGGAGAAACGGGAGAGGCGACTACTACCGACTGGAACTTGTGCTCAATTCGTAGGTTCGTCAAGTCTGCTCCCAAGAATAGGCCCTGCTGGGAGACGGTCATGGTTACGGCGCCCGCTATGCCGTAGAGGATTGTCTCCCCTCTTCCCGTTACGAAGAGAATGAAGAGAATTGTGAACGGGGTCGAGAAAACGAAGGGGAGCAACGTCGGGATCCGGATCATCGGTAGAATGCCGATGTAGTAGCTCAAAGCGCCGATAGTTCTGAGATCCCTCGCTACTCTCGCCCTGAATGATTCGCTCACTCTTAGATGCCCTCCTTGGTCCGCATACCCTGATCTTCCATATCCTCCGTTTCTTGCTCTTCTTCGATCCGCGAGCCTACGATCTCGACAAAGACGTCGTCTAAGGTTACGGGGGAAATGGAGATTGAGGCTTTCCTACTCAACGCCTCTCTACTGATCTTCTCGGCTGCTTGTTCGTCCACGAAGACTCTGGATAGGTTACCAAACTTGGCCACTTTCCCGTACTCTTGAAGTTCCGCTTCGCTGAAGCCTGAGGTGACGTCGACTCGAATTCTGGAGCTAAGGTGTTTCGAACAGACTTCAGCGGGTGTGCCGGTCGCGAGGGCACGGCCGTGGTCTATTATGGCTAATTCATCAGACAGCGCTTCCGCTTCGTCCATGTAATGTGTTGAGAGCACTATCGACTTTTCTTCCTCCTCCTTTAGCCGAATCAGTTCGTTCCACACTTTCCTTCGCCCGACGGGATCAAGGCCGATGGTGGGTTCGTCGAGGAACATGAGGTCTACATCGCAGGCGATCGTCATGGCTATCAGAATTCGCTGCCGCAGGCCTCCGGAGAGTTCCTCCGAGTGGACTTTTGCGAACTCTGTAAGCTCTAAGGTTTGAAGTACTCGCTTGGCTTTCCTGGAGGCGTCTCCGATGCTGTCCCCGCGCATCATCAGCGAGAGGATAACATGGTCGTACGCGTTCAACGTCCACAGTGGCTTGGCCTCTTGTGGGGTGATCGCTATCCGTCGTCTGATTTGCTTCGCATCCTTTCTAGAGTCAAGGCCAAAAACGCGGACCGTACCGGACGTTGGCAGAAGTTGAGTTGTGGCGATTCTGAGGAATGTTGTCTTTCCCGCGCCATTTCTTCCGAGCAGGGTGAATATTTGTCCCTCCTTTATGGATAACTTGAGGTTATCGAGAGCAGGGTCACGTTGCTTACGATAATACTTCACGAGCTCATTCGCTTCTATCACGAAGGAGGACAAATCAATTCACCTCGCACGGCACTCGAGCAGACACACGACTATATTAGGCGTAAGTGGATAGCCGCCTAACCAGGCACCAAGGTCTGCGCTTAGGTCGGCAATCGGCTAGGAGAAGTTGTAGCTCAACATGGATCTCTGTGAAGGTGTTCGCGGACGATTCACCGGCGACTCGCGGGCAAGTGCATGGGCCGCCAGCTTGTTCAACTATACCGTTCGAGTTTCGTCACGGTTTCAATCGTTCTGCCGCTATGTCATCTATCACGCTTATCGCCCTAGCAGTCGAGGTCACTGTTAGGTTGGATCGACGAAAGAAAGCCCTTACAGCATTGGAGACGTATCCAAAATCGCCCCCTTCTCGGGGGCGTTGATAAAGAGCTACGAGGCTGGTTGGGTCTTCTCCGGCCATACCTAAGACTTCGACTCGTGTATCAAGCGCGCTGGGCCAAGGAACTTTCATGTTTCCATTTGACTCGACGAACACGGCGGCCACTTTGACCGGCTTCCCATTCTTGACAATATCAGAGCTTCCCGGCGCTACGCCGGTTATGTTCATCGCGTAGTGCAATAGAGCTTGAAGTGTAGTAAAATCACGGAAGATTGAACCGAACGATCGATTGACTTTCACCTTTGAGACACGGTTTATCGCGTTCGAAATCCTAGCTTCAATCACGGAGGCGGGCGTCGGTGAATATACTTGGAAAACAAAATTGCCCGAACGCCTCCAATGGTAGTGGGTGAATGTGAAGTCACTGCTTGGCGTCTTTCGAAGTTCTTCAAAAATCAATTTGGGTGTAATGTTATTCCTGCCATAGTTACCGAGGTCGATCAAGAAAGCGCAGTATCTTTCAGGAGGCAAAATGCGCAAAGCCAGACCCGCCGTCCGATTTGCTTTGAACAAACTGCAACCTAAAAAGCAGAAGAAATGCCGAAGGTTTCAACCCCCATCTACGGATAATGCATCTAGCAATCCAGGGCTTGAACTCAGTTAGGGTCATAACTTGGGAAGGTTTGAACTCAATAAGGCGTGAGTCCCATGAGTCTATGTCAGCGTTAGGAGCGAAGGATTTTTGAGGTCAATCTCCCAGCACATATTCAAGTAGAATGAGTCAGAGCGGGCGTTGAGGTGGGTGCAAGCCCCACCTCCCGGCGCCAAGGGACATCGACATCCTAGCCGCAATGTATTTTGCGTGATCAAACTTCCCCGTTGATTCGCCTGCTGTTCTGCTTTCGCCGGACTTTTTGCCCATCAAAGTGAGTATTAATGACGTTCTAAGTAGTATTTCTGCGGCAGTAGACGTCGCCGAGTATTTCTTCGAGCATTTCTTCTTGAATTTCGGTTAGGCGGTGGTGAACCGGGCTAAATCTGGTGAGGCGTCTAAGCCCGCAACTTGAGGCAGAGGGAGTGGTCGAACAATAATGGCCACTGAGGAACATCATTCCCAGCAAAATGATGAATCTTCCGAGCCGAATGAACTTGACAAAGACGCAGGGCTCTTTGAACCTCCGAATTCAGGCGTAACGTGTGTGTGCACGCCAAGAGATACACCACCACAGAACTTGAACTACGACGATTCTCTTACCTCTTGTGGAGCTCTTTTTTTCCAGTCTATGAACATTAACGAAGCTACACTCAGTAGGCCGATGACGTCGGATACGTACCTAAGATTCGGTATGCCAAATCCTGCAGCATATGTGTAGGCCAGAGATGAACCATACACCAAAAGAGTGTAAGAGATGAATCTTCCGAGAGCAAATCCTGCAATAACTGGTAGCAGATTCACTCCTGAGATGCCTGAACCGATGAAGAGGAAGTTGGATGGAAAGGGACCTAGAGAGTAGAGGAAAGTGCCAATAAAAGGTCCCAGTTTTCTTCCTTCGACGAGTTTTCTAAAGTAGCGAAGGTTTTCAGCCTGCTTTCGAGGAACATGATGTCCCAGCACCGCTGAGTACCGATACATAACTAATCTTCCAGCTACGGAGCCAACTACTCCGAAGAACGCGAGCCAGAGACTGTCTAGCTCCGGTCGATTGATTTTGATCATGCAAAGCACGATCCAAGTAGGCGGAGCGAAAGCTGGTATTATATTGACTACGAACGCTGCGAATATTACTTCAACGTACGTCAGAATCTCTTCTACGATCATTAGATGTCTCTCAGAGCTTACGCGCCTTGAAGAAGGTAGTACAAATAGCTTTACGTGAAGAGACAGGCGCTGTCGGCTTAGGGCTCTTATGGGGACCCATTCGGTGGTGGTGTGCACGATTGGACCCGACGATGAAAAACGAGTGAGTGGTTCGTTGATGGTTCTTGGTGTGTGGTTATGCTAGTGGGAGCAAGGCATTTGAACTTGGCGTAGTTGTTGACCTAAGAGTGTTAGACTCGCATTATGCTTGAATGAGATCAGATTGTCTGACGAGAAAACCTCGCAGCCCTGCAAGGTCCGGTGTTCATCCAGCTGTGACGTTTCAAATCGCTCGCGCCGCCTGTTCAGGGACCCCCCTGGGGGGCATAGTTTTCTATGGAGGGTTGTTCGGCCGGGCAGCCGACGATTCCAAGACGTATTAGGGAGAAGGTCGGGCTGCGGGCCGAGTCCTTGGTCGTGTTGGATGCGAGACGAGCTACCGTACCGCCGGCCCTTCCGTCAACTAATTATCAGAAACTATGGCGCGTGACGTTGAACAACGTCACCGCCGACGTTGAACAACGTCACTGGCTTTAAGCGAGGCCTGCGGCAACACCGAAGAACTAGTTTCGTCTCAGGGTCTTCACACCGAACTAACAGTTCACCAGTGGATATGAAATGAATTTCATGCCAACGCCCCGGCCCTAGCCTCGGCTTTCTATGCTATTCTAACCAACTGCTTTACCGCAAAATTAGCTTCGACCGTGACAGACACTCAGCGATAAGTACGATAAGTACGAACGCAGTGAAGAGACCTTTCTGGCTTCTCATGTTAACATCACAGGATTTCAATTATTGTCGCTTCGCCCTGACCGACGCCGACGCATAATGTTGCAAGACCATATCGGATGTCCTCACCGGCATGTTTCCTGCGATGCAGCTCATGTATCAACGTAGTAAGTAGACGCGCTCCGGAACAGCCAAGAGGATGACCTAAAGCTATGGCTCCGCCATTCACGTTAGTTATCTCGTGTCGCAAGCCCAGTTCACGCATGACGGCTATAGATTGAACCGCGAACGCTTCATTTAGCTCAACAACATCCACCTCCTTGAGGGGCAGGTCAGCCCGCTGCAAGGCCTTCTTCGTAGCGGCAACCGGTCCAAGACCCATAATTCGAGGGTCGATACCTACAGCGGCTGAAGCAATCCAGCGTGCTAACGGTTTTAGGCCCAGGGCCTTCGCTTTGTCGCTGGACATTAGCATCAGGGCCGCTGCCCCATCGTTCAGGCCGCTGGAGTTGCCCGCTGTCACTGTGCCCCCCTTACGAAAAACCGCCGGCAACCTGGCTAACTGATCCAGACTAGTGTCAAGAACGTAACCGTTCAGTGTCTTCTTGATACGTGGCTGCTCGTCTGTATCTACAACTGTTGGGTCGCCGCGTTGTTGCGGAGCTGTTACCGGCACTATTTCTGAAGCAAAATGGCCAGCATTAATCGCAGCACAGGCTTTGCGGTGGCTTTCCAGAGCGAAATTATCTTGTTCCTCTCGACTGATTGGCCCGCCGGGCACGCCGCCCTTGCAACTTAGTTCATAGATGTTTTCGGCGGTTTCTCCCATAGCCTCCAACGGGAACATTGCTTCCATCTTGGGGTTGGGGTAACGCCAACCCAAGGTTGTGTCCCACGCAATCGCATTTCCTAACGGAACCTTGGCGGATCTATGCTTGGGTAGGGAGTACGGAGCACGGGACATGCTCTCGACGCCGCCGGCAACGTAACAATCCCCTTCCCCCGCTCGGATCGCCCGGGCCGCATGGTTCACCGCCGTCAAACCACTAGAGCAGAGGCGATTGAATGTCACAGCGCCCACGTGATGAGGTAGCCCCGCCAGTAAGGTAGCCATTCGCGCGACGTTTCGATTATCCTCACCCGCCTGGTTGGCGCAGCCCATATACACTTCCTCAACTATGCTCGGTTCAACTTGGGCACGGTGAATCACCTCCCGGATGACGACTGAAGCCAAGTCATCCGGCCGAACATCTGACAAAGCGCCCGAATGCCTTCCAACAGGCGTTCGCACCGCGCCGACGAATACGACCTCATTCAAGTTGGCATGCCCGTAAGAATGAGCCAACTCTTCCAACCCTGCTCGTCCGTCTCGTTAAAACGCAGATAGTCCGACACTACTTCGCTTCCCACTTTCTCCAGGACGTAAATTCTGAGCCAAGCAACTGAAGGGCGATCACGATCTTCTGGGCGCTTCTCGTTCCTTCGGCGATTGCTTGTTGCCTTGCCATCCTGAATGCCTGCTGTAGGTCGTAGTCGGTTGTTGTCCCTATTCCACCGAACCATTCTATTGCGTCACTGATGGATTTTATACAGCTCTCTGACGCCGCGAGCTTGGCACAGGAGGCTGCCATCATCGCCTCGTTGAATGACGCTTTGCCTTCATGATGCCTATCCACAAGCCATGCCGCGCGATAGCATAACCATCTTGCTGCAAGGACATTCGCGTGGTCCTCAGCGAGTTCAAACTGAATACCTTCAAAGGATGCAAGTGGCCTTCCGAAAGCACGACGCTGCTTCATATAATCGATCCCAAGTTCAAGGCACTTCTCTGCTGTTGCCACAAGCGTCATCGCTGTCGGAACGCGAGAGTGAACGAAGGATTCGTACGTTAACTGACGTCCCTTTCCCTCTTGTCCGAGGAGGCAGTGTTCTGGAACTTTACTGTTCTCGTAGCGGACTCCACCCAGGTCAATTCCCATTCCCTCAAAATTCGCCGTACTGATCCCATTTGAGGTGACTGGGATGTAGATGAGGCTCATCCCTTTCGGTCCAAGTTCAGGCTTCGTCTTCACGCTTGTGAGGAAACCGCCGCCATACTTCATTGCCTCGGGAACGCAGCTTAGGATCTGTTTCTCCCCGTTGATGATATATCCGCCATTCTCCTTCTTGGCATTGGTAGTGATGGCCGTGAAGTCGGTGCCGCATCCAGGCTCCGTACTGTGAAGCGGAGTTATCCACCCCTCCTTCACGACTTTTGGGAGAACTTCATCTTTCAGCGCAGAGGTTCCGTACACGGCAATCATACGAGCGCACGCCGCGCCGTACCAGACAGGAATCCCGGCAATTCCCGTAGTATCGGCTTTCATCAGTTCCTCTACGGCGATATTGAAGGTGACATACTCTGCTTCGCTTCCGCCAAACTCCTTAGGAAGTAGCAGGCCGAAGAATCCTTCACTTGTCAGAGCCTTATGCACATCGGGCGTTATCATGCGAGTGTTTGTTATCTCCTTGGTCTTCGGTGAGACAGTTTTCGCGTAGCTTTCTTTGATAGTCCGTCTGAACAGTTCTTGCTCCTCAGTGAAGTTGAAGTCTAGTGGCGTGAGTTACACCCCTCTCAACTTCTGACTTTGGCACATGAATCCCCTCGCTCTTGGCATTCAACAGCTCGTATGTTGAATGACGAGGAACCTGATAACCTGATAACCTGTACGCATTTGATACCACCAACATCCGCTCATATCCAGGGCTTTCCGTTATAAGACAATCAGCGGGAGGGCGAAAGTTGTTCTTGCTTTCGGAGTATTTGTTACTAGTTAGTGGTGGGGCCGGTGGGATATGACCCCACCAATATCGTGGGTTCCATCAGGGTTCCAATTTACGACTAAACAAAATTCGCTAATTTGGACCTTCGAGTCTTGAAGCGATATGCTTCAACAATGCGCTTCGAAATTCCCTTCAGAGGTTTACGGTATCTCACAATTATCAATGCGGTAACTCCCGCAATGATGCCGCCTGCGATTGACTCAACCGGAAAGCCGCCGATATTCGTTGAGGCGGACGTTGTGGCTGTAGAGGTGTTTGCTGAACTCATGGTGGTTGAAACTTGGGCGGGAGCCAATCCCACTGCAGGGCCTCCCACCATCGAGATGACACCGTTTGACGATGTCCCCGTTAACGTCACGACAAGATTTGAACCATCAATGGAAAGCTGATTTGTGGGAAGCTGCAACCACCTTCCGCTTGCGTTGAACCACCACGCCGCATTCGGGGGCAGGACATTAGGGAAGCTTATCATCAGTGTTACTGATTCGGTTGAATTCAAGCCTTGAATTGTGAAGTTGAACAGGCCGTCAATGAATGACAGTGAGCCCACCTGACTGGTCGGAATATATAACAAGGGCATGAGCAAGCCCTCATGATTCTCAAAGTATGCAATTCCTTCTTTGGTTTCCACGGGGTGAACTTGAGCATCGTAGCCGACAATGCGTCCGAGAAGGTACGTTAGCCAAGTTGCTCGTGAATCTACAACCCATAGATTGCCGGCCGAATCAAAGCTCACTCCAGTTGGAGTTATCACGTTCGGAATCTGCTGGGGATTCTCATTGCAGCAGTAGGGAGAATATCCGCCCATTGCGATCGATGCGTTCGATGGTGTTCCAACATCCCAGAGGATGCTGTTTTCACTGAATGGCGGCTTGAATTCGGCTACGTGTCCGCAGTTCCAGCACGCAATCCAGAGGTCACCGGCAGAATCGAACGCCAGGTTCTGAGCGTTCACGGAATCAAGGCGGAACGACGGGCGCATCCCATCACTGAACGGCGGTTTGAATACGGAAATGCCAAAGGTCGAAGACCAAGCCTCTGGAGCCCAAAGATTCCCTTGTTGATCGAACGCGACTTCCGTCGGGCCTGTCAGACTGCTGTGGTTACTGCAATGCGACTGAATTCCCAAAGAGTGTGGGTCGCAGTATCTGTGCGTGAAATCTGGCTCTCCGAGGACGAGGGATGCATTCATTCCAATGGTGAAGGGTGGCTCGTATTCGAGAATACGGCCGTTTCCTCCGTCCGGAACCCACAGGTTACCCGATGAGTCGAACGCAACTTGTCCAGGGTAAGACAGACTATTCTGAGTCGTGGTGTCGAGAGAAGCTGTGAAGTTCCGTTGCCCTAGAACGATGGAGGCATTCATGTCGTTGTAGAATGGTGGTTGGAACTTCAACAGTCGATTGTTGTTAGAGTCTGAAACCCAGAGGTTTGCGGAGTGATCGAATGTCACATACATGGGATAATTCAGTTGGTTGGCGGCGGTGCCTGCTTTAGTTCTCTGGAAGTTGGATTGGCCGATAACGATCGTAGCGTTCATGCTATTGTAGAATGGTGGCGTGAATTCGAGCAAGCGATTGTTCTGCGAATCCGCCACCCATAGGTTTCCATCTGGGCTAAATGCGAGTCCTCCCCAGGGAGTGAGAACTCCGTAATTGCTGGTGTTCTGTTCACCAATCCGTATTGCCGGAAGCTGAGTACTAGAAAAGCCAGCTGCCTGCGAGGGACGGAGGAGCATGGAGAGAAGTAGAAGAGCAGCTATGGAAATGCCGACCCTCATTCTATTCGTCAATGTCCGCCATCGAAATTTGCTCTAGGAGTGTCGTTTCGATCTAATCAACCTGCTTCAGAAAACGAGAGTTTCACGCGCCCAAACTACAAAGTATCTAGACTTCGCTTCCAAAGGACAACCAACTTATGAGATCACGCTTTGGAACGCAACTGCTCATAATGCATCCCTCCGAGGTCACGAATATTGTGGGTTCGAGACGCACCTAAGCCTAAAGTGGTGGGGGCCGGTGGGATACGAACCCACCAATATCGTGGGTTCCATGCGGGTTCCATCTAAGTTTACGATATTGTCAACCGCAGCCGTGAAGCTGCAACGCGCAGGGCCCGGAGGGATTCGAACCCTATTACTTTCAGTATCTTGCTTGCGGTGTTCATCATCAGCATCATCATCACCATCATCATCTTGGCCTTCGTCTTCGCTTTCTCTTTCGCAATGACCATCGGCCTTCAGCCGCATTAGTTATTGCATTCGCAGTCGCTTTCAGTATCCCAACGCTGCAACTAGCTTCTTGAGGAATGTTTCAAGGCCCCTTAGGAACCTGTAAAACTCTCCCTCGTCAATATTTGAAAGCAGCAACTCTTTTTCGGCGCCCCAGTCAAACAGCTTCCCGGAATTCAGCAGCGCCACCTTCTGCTTCAGATGCGCTCTGTGCTTTGAGTAGAGCTTAAGCGAGAAATCTATCTTGCCAAGTATACATTTCTCTTCGTCCTCAGGCCTGATCCCGAATTTCTTCCATATCAGATACACATCGACGAAATCCCGCGCCTTAGTCCCTTGCCGTGTGAGGAGCGCGCGCACCTTCTCGCAGAGTATCTCGCGGATGTCGTAAACGGCGAAGGGTATCTTTTTTGCATACTCAGCGGCCTCCTCAGGAAAGAGCGAGTCGAGTTCGCCTTGCATGCCTGTCAGCAGCCCGCCTAGCTGCCCGTTCTTCGGAGCGAAGTACATCTGTTCGACAAAATTGATCTGGACTTTCAGAAAGCTTTCGGCGTCGAAGCATTGCAGCATCGTACCACACCTTAAACGTGCATGTCTTGTCGCTGCCGCCGAGCTCCACATAGTTGGCGTTGCTCTTCACGCACTTGAAGTCAAGTCCCCTCTTCTTGGCGATTTGCTCGAAGATTGCCCCCGTCTTGTCGATAACGCCTGAAAGGTAGCTCCTGATCTTGCCCTGCGACTTGCCCCTGAACACACTCTGGTCATTCCAGGTGAAGTCTATGTCCTCCGAGAAGCGCAGGTATCCGAAGTAGCACTTGATGAGACACGTCCCTCCCTTGAACACGAAGTTCTTGGAAAAGAAGCTGTCCTGCGAGAGGTCGGTTAGCATTTGATGGAGTATGACGTCTTTCTCGACTAGGTCTCTCCTGTCAATTTTGAGAACACTTGCCAGTTGGTTGACGAACTCTCCGCTCATCTCGCTACCACCCTCTCCGCGATCTTCGCCACTGTCTTCGGATACCTCTTCGCATACTCCTTCACCTTCTCCTTCGCCGCACCCTTCGCCCACATCCTGACATCTACGGCAATCTTCTCCTCAGGCATGCCGTTGTATCTCCATATGTAGACGAAATCGAGGATCGTCTTCTCTGGATCTGAGTACCTGACTCCGTGCTCAGCCTTCCTTACGCCAAAACCTAGGAGCGACGACGACAGCCTCGAAAACTTGAACTTGTATCCTGCAATCGTGAAAGGATTTGCACGAAATATCTTGTCGCTTATCACGTCCTCAATGGCGAACGTCTCATGGGTCATGTTGTTGAGTTTGAGCGCTGTATGCAGGCCGAAATACCAGTTCGTTACCTTCTTGAGTTCTAGTCCTTTCGCCACAAGCTCAAGATGATTGTACTTGTTACGTGCCAGCTTTGCTTCCTCCAGCGATTTGACATAGAAGATCCCTCGGAATATTCTGACGAAGTACTTCCGCTTCACGAAATAGTCTACTACTGCTGGATAGGCTAGCCTGAATGACCGGCAATAAACCCTAAGCTCGCTTGCAGTGACAAACTCCTTCTTGTCAATCCACAGCTTCCTTAGCAGGTGACTTATTGGCATTTATATCACAACCGGGCATAAAGTGCCCTATTATGATATATATCATAACACGACTTAACTTTTACGTCGCCCTTTATTGGTGTGCCCCAGACGTGCTTCCCCTTCTGAAATCAGATTTCATGTCTGCCCTTTCGCTTCTACTTGGAGCGGAGTCCGTTGTTCAAAATGTCGTTTGGAAAAGACCGGGGATCTCAGTAATTCTGTCGCGAGGAGTCAGTGGGATTTGAACCCACCAATATCGTGGGTTCCATCCGGGTTCCACTTTACGATCGGACAAAATTCGACGATTTTGTAATTCAGAACTGCTCGTCGACTTTTCGGTACTCCTTCCGCAGATAGTCAATCTCTCGCGACAACATCTCCCTGGCATGATCCTCTTTCCGAGCCACATGCCCAAGCATGAAATCAATCACATGCTGTGAAACGCCTACCTTCATGCAGGATGCGTGGAAGTAATCCCTAAGATCATGCCACCGAATCCCCGCCGCATGAACTGCCTCCTCAGCCGCCTTGAACGCCTGCTCCGTGACCACCGGCGAGTCGACGTGCAGCGGCTGAGACCGAGACTTCAAATCGTCGAGCAGCTCCCCGCATCCTCGCGAGGACAGAAACGTACAGTACTTGATAATGGCGCTATGTCGGTTTCTGACTGGAATTTCTACAATCTGAATCCTCGACGGCACTTCCACGAACCGCCTCTTCGCCAGTTAACGTCTTAGCCCCTAAACGTCATCCTCTTAGGGGTACAGAAGCAATCAGCCCTAAGCACAAACCTACAATTCTCCGACGGCCATAAGGCTAGTGATGGACCGGGCGGGATTTGAACCCGCGACCTCCCGCATGCCAAGCGGACGATTTGATCGCATCGCGCTAGTAAGTTCGATGCTCATACCAGGCTGATCTACCGGCCCATTCAATCGACACCTTTCAAGGTGTCCCTAAAAACCTTCTCAAACGCAATAGTCCGAAAATTGTCAACTGAGATTACCCGCCCCTTTGAGTTGCAATCGCGTTTTGCATAGTTTCTGTCTTCACAAATACTATGTGCGACACGTCCTTCGAGGCACATGTCTTGAAACAAAAATTGGGGTGAAGCTTCACCCTGATCATTGCAAAAAAACATGGGTGTAATACGCCCTGATTGTTCCCACTTAGACCGTGCGAAAAAGAGCTATCTAGTAGCGGGACTCTTCGAGCGTGGAAAATGTTCTTGACAAAGAACGAGACCCGCCTCTTGTTGTTTGCAGTTATTCTTATTTCAGCTTGCGGACTCGCCAATAATTCTCTTCGACTTGCAAGCGCGCAAGGCGCTTTTGATTTTGGCATCAGCCTTAACGGCTATTCGATGACCGTGGCTCCGAACCATTCTGGTTACGTTCAGGTGGCGGTCTCTTTGGTTTCTGGGACGGCGCAAAATGTGACGCTGTCATCGGCCGTGTCGCCTCAGGATGGGCAATTGTCGGCCTCGTTCGCCCCCCAATCCTATGGAGACCCACCATTTGTAACCACGTTAGTAGTCAGCGCGCTTGGAGCCGCGCCGAGTAGGCAATACGAAGTTACAGTTACAGGCGCGGCGGGCGGCTTGGTAAAGGATGCGCCAGTGCTCACGGTCACCATCGGTTGCGTTCAGGGAACATGCGCCACGCTGACCACCACAACCGTAGGGAATGGAATGGTCGATCCCTTATGCTCCTCCGGATGCTCGGAACCGATTGGGGGGGCAATCAACGTCTCCGCAGTCCCAGCCCCCGGTTGGGCTTTCGCCGGTTGGAACGTAACAGGAGCCGCATGCATTAGCGGGTTAGCCTCAAGCCCCTGTGATTTCAGTATGCCAAATGGTCCGGTGTCGGTTACGGGGAATTTCGTTCCGTACCAGCAGACCCTCTATACAACCTATACCGGGCTAGGGCAGCTCACGCCTTATTGTCCCAATGGTTGCCCAGAACCAATAGGAGCTCATATCTCAATAACCGCCACTCCCGCACAGGGATGGATGTTATCCGGCTACCAATTGACGAACGGAGTCAGTTGCGGTTCGGAAGCGGGCTATGCTTGCAGCTTCACAATGCCCGACTTCCCAGTCTCATTCCAGGTAACTTTTACTCCGATGATCGCGAAGACAACCCTCACGGCCGTATCTTCTTGGACCATAACCACCAGTTTCACCCGCAGCATAGTGCTCGAAAGTACGAGCACGTCGACCGTGACAAGTTCGACAGTATCTATTGTGGCTATGGGCGAAACAACAAGTTCCACCCTAATCTCAACCACCGGCCTTTCCGTTACACAAACCGAGACCAGTCTCTCGACTCAATTTCTGACTTCGACTGCAAATGCAATATCTGTAACCACGAGCTTGGAAAATCCCCCACTCGAACTAGCTCTCGCTCTCATCATTCTCATCTCGACTGTACTGATTGGCGTGAACCTAATACGGCGATCTCGTCGGGGAAGGGCCATTGTATGTGGCCACTGCAGTTTCAATAACCCGTCCGCCAGAGTTTACTGTGCGAACTGCGGCGAAAAACTTGGGGCGGCTTGATTCATGCCTCAACACTCGATCCTTCGGCTTGCGGTTATCGCAACTGTGGTTCTTGTAGCCCTCTTGTCCACATTCTCCTTGACCACGGCTCAGGTCACGCAGACAGAGACGTCGACACTAACAACCAATCTCTATCAGACAAACACGATGCTGACCACCATCACGAGTCAAACGGTCACCTATACTACAACGACCGAGACGATGAATTCAACCATACAAGGGACACAAACAATGATTCTGCCCTCCTCAACAACAGCCACCGCGACTCTCATCTCCACGGCCGTTGCCACGCTCACCATAGCGAACACCCTGACCCTAACTTCAGTGACCACGCAAACTACGCAAATACTTGCCAATATCTGGGGAGAGTCATTGGCAGTGGTCCTGGTCGCGAGTGCACTCGCGAGCTTCCTCATACCCAAGACCCGTTCCAGGCTGCCTAAGGGTGTGGTCTGTAGGGACTGCGGCAAAGTAAACCCGCCATTCGCTCGAGCGTTCTGCGTATCGTGCGGCCACTCGTTGAAAGAGAACGCCTAGGTATGCGAATGCTCATTGTCTTTCGAGAATGACGATACGTTTTTAAACACGCCTAGACACACATACACTTAGACAAATGATCAGTGGGGAGGAAGACGAATGGTAGCCGATGAAGAGCTAAAGAAATGGCTTGAATCAAGATTCTCAAAGATCGACCAACGCATCGGAAGGCTCGAAGAAACAATCGCGGAAAGCAAACAACCGAAGATCCGCATAGCATGGTACCGAACCCTGCTTGGTATGACAGAGCTCGGCGGAAAATCTGGAACCGAAAAACTCGCCGATCACCTAGGTATCAGCAGAAGCGTGATCAGCGAATACCTGAACAGGATGGAGGAGGAAGGCATAGTTACACGTGACTTCAACGAGAATCCTAAAGAGTCGTCGCGGTACATCTGGCAAATCGACTGGCAATCTCTGCCGCCGGAAATAGCCTCGCGCCTCAGAAAAAAATGACTGAACTTCAATCAAACTTCCCGGCACACACGCATACCAAACGGTAGAGAGCTTTCACTGCGGCGGAATCAGGGGTATGCGATAGAAGTTTGATAGAAATGGCCTCATAGAGCTGGAAATGTCGTCGACGTCGCAGTCGACGCAGGACGGATCCAACCTAACTGGCACACTCCTCAATCCATCCAGCAATTCGATTTCAAGCAACGCATGTCCCGCCAGTTGCCGCTTCTCCCGCGTCCCTGAGTCCATGTATGTTCCTGGTGGGAGTATGAGAAAATGCATGCGCCGGTACCCTAGGCTGGCGAGCATTGAGCCTAGCAGGACGACTTTGCAGTCGCAGTCGCCGCCGGTTTTTATGGTCTCCCAGGGCCATCGGACGTGTTCCCCGAACGATTCCCCTTTGTAGATTACCTTATCGCGTGCGTACTCAAACACGAGTGTAAGCAACCTTAGCTGGTCTTGGAACGAGAGCTCTTGGGCATCTTGGGGCTTCTCCCGGCCGAGCGCGACGGCTCCGATGGTGGTCGTTAACTCGTCGATCTCGGAATATTCAGGATGATCCTTTGCCTTCACTACTCGGCTCAGCATTGTCAAGGCGACCTTCATGGTTCGAGGGTCGAGGATGGGTTGCGGTCCGGCTTCTTCGATCTGGATCTGCTTTGCTCCGCAGTACCGGCAGAAGGGCTCGTCTGCGCCTACGGCCTTGCCGCAGGACTTGCAGTTGCGCATTCGCTCGACAAAAGTAGTCTCATCTCGCTGAATCCGGCCTTTAGTCTGCAAACGGGTGAGGGATTCGATAAGCTGGTCTGTGGAGACGTTAAGGTCCTGGGACGTACGCCTTATCGAGA
>Ga0187769_10000166_pt1 | contig 35431 bp, 31 predicted proteins | sample 0116_SJ02_MP02_1_FD_133140 | JGI IMG/M metagenome (GOLD analysis project Ga0187769, IMG submission 133140) | Tropical peat soil microbial communities from peatlands in Department of Meta, Colombia - 0116_SJ02_MP02_10_MG | ecosystem: Environmental > Terrestrial > Soil > Wetlands > Peat | place...
CGGATGGAATTTTCAGCATCCTTCGAGCGCTGCCTACCAGCGGGGAAACGAAGGCCGCATCATCGCTTTCCGATTGGACGGTGGACCCACGCCCATGCCGCCGCGGCTGCCTCCCGTTTTATCGATTCCCGAGCCGCCTCCCCTCACCGCGTCAGCGGAAACGATTCAGAAGGGCGGGGATCTTTTCAAGGCGCACTGTAGCTCGTGCCATCTCAACCTACCCGGCACTCTCGCTCCCGATCTGCGCCGAATGAGTCGAGAAACGCACGAGGCTTTCCATCAAATTGTGCTCGACGGGGCGCTCATCAATGCCGGGATGCCGCCCTGGAACGATGTTCTGAGCGCGGCGGACGCCGATCAGATCCACGCCTATCTGATCTCGATTTCCTGGGACGCATATAACAAGCAGCAAGCAACACCGAAAAACGGAGATACCCGGTAGCTGAGCAATGTAGGTTAGAATCGCGCTTACGATGGCCTCGGAAGCGAAAAAGCCCGTCATTGCGGTCTACCCCGGTTCGTTCGATCCCGTGACGAACGGCCATTTGGATTTGATCGAGCGAGGGGCGCTGATTTTCGACCAGTTGATCGTTGCCGTGGCGCGCAACCTCGAAAAGGATCCGCTGTTTCCCGTAAAAGAGCGCGTTGAGATGCTCGAGGCGGTCACCTTCGAGCTCAAGAATGTTGAAGTCGGCGTGTTTGATGGCCTTTTGATGGATTACGCTCGCGAACAAGGCGCACGCGTGATCCTGCGCGGTATCCGCGCCGTGTCCGACTACGAGTATGAGCTGCAGATGGCGATGATGAACCGCAAGATCGAACCGCAGATCGAAACTGTGTTCATGCTGCCCGGCGAAGCCTACAGCTACCTAAGTTCCCGCCTGGTCAAGGAACTCGCCCGTCTGGGAGGTCCGGTGAAAGGACTGGTCCCGCCGATTGTGGAGGAGCGTCTCCGCTCGAAAGTCGGTTAAGATAGAGCGAGAAATCTAGAGGGGATCGTTCATGGAACCGGCTACCGTTGTGAAGACCGCAGCAACCTTCCCGCTTTCCGATCGGGTCAATCGGATTGCCGCATCGGCAACAATGATGGTCGTGCAGGCGGCGGACCAGTTGAAATCAAAAGGTGTCGACGTCGCAGACTTCGGCGCGGGCGAACCCGATTTCCCCACACCGGAGCACATCAAGCGCGCCTGCATACGTGCGCTCGAGGAGAATCGGACCAAGTACACGCCGGTTCCGGGTATCACGCAACTGCGCCAGGCGGTTTGTGACTGGCACAAAAGAGAGCTCGGTTCCTCCTACCAGTTTGCGGAGTGCGTGGTCACGGTCGGAGGCAAGCAGGCGATTTTCAACGCCGTTTGTGCGCTGGTGAATCCGGGAGACGAAGTTGTGTTCGCGGCGCCGTACTGGGTCAGCTATCCGGATATTGTGAAATACGCCGGCGGCAAGCCCGTCATCATCGAAACGCGCGCCGAGGACGGTTTCGTCATGCATGCGGCCGAAGTCGAGCGGGCGATTACAGCGCAGACACGCATCGTCATCGCCAATTCGCCGAGCAATCCGACGGGCGGCGTGATTCCCCCGAGCGAGCTACGGAAGATTCTGGAGGTCTGCCAACGTAACGGGGTTTGGCTGATGACGGATGAATGCTACTCGCACTTTACGTATGGCGATCAAAAGCCGTACTCCGTTGCGAGCGTCCCCGACTCAAAACCGGGGCTCATCGTGATCGGGTCGCTTTCCAAAACCTTTGCCATGACCGGCTGGCGCATCGGGTACGCGCTCGCGCCACAGCCATTGATTGCCGCGATGACCAAACTGCAAAGTCAGTCCACTTCGAATCCGACATCGATTGCGCAATATGCGGCGATGGCTGCTATGACGGGACCGATGGACTCAGTGCCGGTTATGCTGGCCGAATATGCGCGGCGGCGCGAGCGCATCGTTGCCGGACTGCGCGCCATTGCGGGCGTTCGGTGCACGGCGCCGGCGGGGGCGTTCTACGTCTTCCCGGACGTCTCCGGCTGCTTCTATCGAGAACTGAACAGCTCGGCGGCCGTCGCCAGTCAACTGCTCGAGCGCGAGCACGTGGCCCTGGTTCCCGGAGAAGGCTTCGGCGCGCCCGGCTTCCTGCGGCTGTCCTACGCTACTTCGATGGATTGCATAGACGAAGGATTACGGCGGATGACCCGCTTCTTTGCCCAAGCGAAGTGAGCGCTTTCAGAACTCGATGACGCTGTGTCCAGCGCGCCTGGAACCCGTGTTCAGTCCGCGGCCTTGGGGCTCTCGTTCGCTTGCACCATTTTTCCCGGAAATGTCGAATCTCATCGAGCCCATCGGCGAGGCTTGGATGACGGGGAACGAGTCCCGTTTTGCCAATGGGCCGTTTGAGGGAAAAACCCTTGGCGAAGTCTGGCCACATATATCGTCAGACTGGGCGGGAACCTCGCTTGAGCGCAGCAGCGATTTTCCGCTCCTTGTAAAATTCATCTTTCCCGAAGACAAGCTCTCGGTGCAGGTTCACCCAGACGACGCCTACGCCGCACGCCACGAGCAGGCTGCCGGCGGCCGCGGCAAGACAGAGATGTGGTACGTTGTCGCGGCGCGTCCGGGAGCGAAAGTGCTCGTGGGCTTGAAGTCCGATGTGACGCGCGAGCATTTTACTCGGTCGATCTCCGAGGGCACCGCTGAAAACTGCCTCGACGCGATTGCTCTCGGGCCTGGCGATGGGATCTTTGTTCCTGCGGGAACGGCGCACACCATTGGACCCGGGTTCGTGCTTTGCGAGATTCAACAGTCATCCGATCTCACCTATCGGGTATACGACTACAATCGTCGCGACGCGAATGGGCAATCACGCCCGCTGCACATCGAGAAAGCACTCGACGTTATGCGGTTCGGGAAACAATCGGCCGGCAAGATCACGCCCGTTGCTACGAAGCGCGGCCACCTTGCCGAAACGCACTACGCTGTGTGCCGGTATTTTGCGACCGAGCATTGGTCGTTTGCTTTGGGGGTCGAAGCTGCGAGTTTGCCGGAGCGATTCGACCTGCTCGTCTTCCTCGAAGGCCGGGGCCATATCGGCTGGGGCGCCCAGCGCGCAGCGTATCGACCTGCCGAGGTGTGGCTGATTCCCGCGGCGCTCGGCTCATTCGAGCTCCTGCCCGAGGTCCGTACCTCTCTGTTAAGGACCTATGTCCCCGGCGATTTGAAGGAGCTAAAACAGAGGCTCTCCGAGAGGGGCGTGAGCGAGGCACAGTGGCTGAGCTTGGTACACGTGTGAAACGGGGGGTGGCTCGGGTTCGCCCGAAGGGGCTGCCTGTTTGCGCCGTATTGCTTGCGGGCGGACGCGGCACGCGTTTCTGGCCGCGCAGCCGCACGCGCAGCCCGAAACAACTCCTCAATATTGTTGGCCGCGAAACCATGCTGCGGCAAGCCACGGCACGCCTCGGATCCTTGGTGGCTGCCCGCAACATCTGGGTGGTCACAAATGGCGAACAGGCCGCCGCTGTCCGGCGCGAACTCCACACCCTTCCTCGGTCGCACATCCTTGCCGAGCCGGTCGGACGCAACACCGCTGCAGCCATCGCCCTCGCGGCTATTCACCTGGCGCGCTTGCACGGCGACGCGCTTATGGCCGTTCTGCCGTCGGACGCCTACGTTCACGACGTGGCGCGATATCGAAGGCTTCTCCGGGCGGCGCTCAACCAAGCGCGTACGCCGGGCAATCTCGTCGTGCTGGGCATTCCGCCGACTCGCCCTGAAACCGGATACGGTTATATCGAGCGGGGCGCTTCGACGGCCCGTTCGCTGGGCGTGCCCGTCTATGCCGTACGGCGCTTCACGGAAAAACCAGCCCTACCGGAGGCGCGCCGCTACGTGGCATCGGGGAGGTATTTCTGGAACGCCGGAATGTTTCTCTGGCGCGTATCCACATTTCTTGAAAATCTGGAACGGTTCCTTCCTCGGACGCATGGCGCGCTCGGCCAGCTGGCCGGCGCCATCGGCACGCGGCGATACGACTCGGTGCTGCGCCGCATTTACCCTCGCCTGGAAAACATTTCCATCGACTACGCCGTTATGGAGCCCGCCACACGCGTGCGAGGCAAATCACGAGTCAGCGTGATTCCGGCAAACGTTGGCTGGAGCGACATCGGTTCCTGGGCTGCGGTTTACGAGCTGCTCGCTGAGAAGTCTGGTCAAAACGTGTCGGCCGGTCCATTGTGTGTGCTTGATGCCGCTGGCAACTATTTCTGGAGCCCGAAGAAACTCGTTGCCGCCATCGGCGTGAGCGATCTCGTGCTCGTCGACACCGAGGATGCCCTGCTCGTTTCGGCGCGCGACCGTTCGCAAGATGTTGGCAGGATCGTGAAGTGGCTGGAGAAGGAAGGGAGGCGCAGCTTGTTGTAGCATCGTGTTCTTATTTGCAATCCTCCGTGATTGCTGGTTCGTTTTCAGTCATGAGAGCGAGGAAAGCCCGAGTTAGGATATTCGACAGACAAGGAGGCGTCGCTGGCTCATCCACATAACACTGGAAAAGGCGCTTCGGCCGCAATCCAGTTCGGCACCGACGGCTGGCGCGGCATAATCGATGAGGATTTTACGGACGAAAACGTGCGCAAGGTGGCGCACGCAATCGCTCGCTACGTGGTGCGCGCTGAAAAGCCCGGCCGCGGCGTGCTCGTGGGCTACGACACGCGGTTTGGTTCGGAGCGTTTCGCCCGCGTGGCTGCGGAAACGGTCGCGGCGACCGGTACGCCCGTGTGGCTTGCGATGGAGGCCTGCCCCACTCCGGCCCTGTCTTTGATGGTCCGGCTGCGGGGCGCTGCGGCCGGCATTCAAATCACGGCGAGCCACAATCCGTACCGCTGGAATGGCGTCAAACTCAAGGCGAGCTACGGAAGTTCGGCATCGTCCGCCATTGTGGCGCAGGTCGAAAGCGAGCTCTTTAAGGTGTTGCGCGATGGCGTTCCCGCGCTTGTGCCCCGCCTCGATCTGGTTCAATCGCTGGATGTGCGTACACCGTATCTCTCGACGCTCAGCCGACTCGTGGATTGGGACCGGCTGCGTCAATCGGGGCTTCGTTTTCTGATCGACCCCATGCATGGAGCCGGCCGCGGCCTTCTTCTGGAGCTGTTTCAGCGTCATGCGATTGAGGCGGGCGAAATTCGCGGCGATCGCGATCCGCGCTTCGGCGGTGTGAACCCAGAGCCGATCGAGCCGCATATCGAAGCGTTGAGGCAGGCTATGCGCCAAGGCGACTATGACGCGGGCTTTGCCTTCGATGGCGACGCGGACCGCATCGGTGCAATCGATCACGACGGTACCTTTGTTACACCGCACCAGATCTTTTCGATTCTTTTCTGGCATCTGGCTGGAGCACGTCGGCTGACGGGCGCCGTGGTCAAGTCCTTTTCGACCACAAAAATGATCGACAAGATCGCGGAAAAGCTCGGCCGTAAGGTCTGGGAGACACCTGTCGGCTTCAAATACATATGTGATCGAATGCTGGAAAGCGATGTGGTACTCGGCGGGGAGGAAAGTGGCGGAATCGCCACGAAACTGCATCTTCCCGAGCGCGACGCTACGGTGAGCGCTCTGCTGCTGGCCGAAGTGATGGCCTGGCACGGCAAGCGCCTCGGCGAGTTGGTCGCGATGCTCCAGGGTGAGTTTGGAGAACACCACTACGGTCGAGTGGACCTCACGCTTCGAGACGGCCAAAAGGAAAAGGCCATCGCCCATTTCTCCGATCAGAAGTTCTCGCACCTTCTAGATTGGCCGATCGTTCGACGGGAAAACCTGGATGGAGTAAAAGTCTATCTCGGTGACATTGGCTGGGCTATGGTCCGCGCCTCGGGGACCGAGCCGATGCTGCGTGTGTACGCGGAAACGACACGCGCGGAAACGACCCGGCGCGTCCTTGATGAAATTACTTCGTCGGCAAGAAAACTATAGCCTGCGCGATTTTCGCGCCCGTACGGCCATTTCAGCTGGCAAAAGTCTTGTGGGCCGCATCGAGTATGCCGTTTAAAAACGCGGGGGCTTCGGCGGAAGAGAATTTTTTGGCCAATTCCAGAGCCTCGTCGATGACAACTTTGGGCGGGGCCGTCTGGGCACGCAGTTCGTAAATCGCTAGGCGCAGAATATTTCGGTCGATCGCCGCGAGACGCTCCAGCCGCCAGTTCTCGGCAAGCCTTCTGATCAGTTCATCGATCGCGCCCGCCTGCCGGACGGCTCCTTCAAACAGTTCGTTGGCGAATTCGCGGGTGGAAGCTGCCGCGGGCGCCGATTTCCAGAAGAGTTTTTCGACCCTTGCCGGCTCCTGGCGCGTCATGTCCCACTCGAAGAGCATTTGTAGCGCGAATTCCCGCGATTTGCGCCGCAGCGTCATCGGCGGTGGCCGCGGCGCCGCGAATCAGAGGTAGAGGCCCTCGACCTCCGCGATAGCTTCTGAACCAGTCCCGCCATTTCCACGGCGGCAAGCCCCGCTTCATAGCCTTTGTTGCCACCTTTCAGGCCGGCGCGCTCGATGGCCTGTTCGAGCGTGTCGCAGGTGAGCACGCAGAAGGCCATGGGCACTCCAGTATCGAGCTGCGCGAGTTGAATGCCTCGCGCCGTTTCCGAGCAAACATAATCATAGTGCGAGGTCTCCCCACGCAGGACGCAGCCAATGCAAATGATGGAATCGAAACGGCCGCTAGCGGCCAACTTTTTCGCCGCCAAAGGAATTTCGAAAGATCCAGGGACGTGAAAAATTTCAATTTGTTTCCGTGAGGCGCCGGTGCGGTCGAGCGCGTCGAGAGCGCCACCTAAGAGTCTGTCTGTGATGAAGCTGTTGAATTGGCTGACGACGATGGCAAAGCGCAATCCTTGGCTGTTCAGTCGGCCCCGCCATCCGTTTGATTTCGAATCGACCGAGGTCACACAGCACCCGTGGTTTCTTTAGGGAGTTGCGAGCGGCACGAGCGCGTCCCCGCCGCGCTGGCGCGCTTCTTCGAGTCCTGCTTCGGCGCGGTTGATCCACTCCGTCACGCGGTCTTCGGTGTCGTCCCCGGGCCGTGACGACGCCTCTGCCACAATCGCGCTCACCGTGAGATCTGGCGCTCCCCAGGGGGTCTCGACCGTGACTGCAACTTGGCGCAGTTTTTCCGCAAGCGCACGAGCACTTTCCAGCGACGTATTGGGCAGCACGAAGACAAGCGACCAAGCCGTGTACTTTACGGCGATGTCCGTCTGCCGGATCGACGAAGAAAGGGTTCGCGCGAGCTGCTCCATGTACTGTTCCACTGCAGCATCGCCGCGCTGCCGGAGAAGGTCGCCGCCGCGATCGATTTGCAGCACGACGAGCGACAGAGGCGTGCCCTGGGAGCGCGCTCGATTCGATTCGACCAACAGACAGTCGATGTAGGCACCTCGGCCGAGCAAACCGGTCTTCTCGTCTGCGACGGCGAGCGAACGGACGAGCGAGCGCAGTCGCGTGTGGCTGACCGAAAGCACGAGCTGGTCACCGATGGCTTGCAGGAAGAAGGATTCGTTCGGCTTCCATTTTCTTGCGCCCGCATCGCCCACCAGCAGCATGCCCGAAGTGCTCTGAGCCTCTTTGTCGGTGAGCTGTACGGCCAAGGCAGACTCGAGCCCGAGTTCGCTCAAGCCAAGACAGGAAGACGCAGAGAGCTCGATGCCACCCAACGGGTCCGGCGTCATCGGGGAGACGAGGTGGACCGTCGACTGGATGCGCGAAGTACCGATCGGTGCGACTCCCGGAACGCAATACTCCGCCGTAAGCTGCGCTTCGCCAGCGGCACCGAGGGCGATCAGGCACCGCGTCACCCCGAGGTACTTTCCGACTTCCGCTGCGGTGGCTCCAACCACCTCCCGCGGCGTCGGCTGGCGGTACATCAGGCGGTTCATCTCCGCAATGGCCGCAAGATCGCGATGCGTTTCGGCAGGCCCGGGCGTGGCGACGGCGGGCGCAGCCGCGGCGGGAGCGGGAGGCGCCGGAATTTCTGCGGGCGGAGGCGGTATGGCGGGAGCAGGGGCCGGCTTTACCGGCACGCCCTTGGGCCACCAGTTGGCGCGTTCATAGAGTGCACGAAGGCGCTCATTTCTCTCTTCTTCACCGGGAAACAGCTCGGCGATCCGCTCCAACCGTTCAACGGCCTTGCTCTGCAGCGAATACTGAAGAAAGATTTCCACCTGTACGATGAGGTCTTCCAAAGCCTGCTGTGCGCGAACCTCCTCGGAGACAGGGGCGGCGGTGGCAGCAACCTCCGATCCGGCCCCGGTAAACCCCTCGGTGCGCGTTGAGACAGTGGCCGCCTTGGCGACTCGGGAGAGAATGTTGTTTAGAAACGCCGGTTCCACCTTTCCTGCGAGCTTTTGGATGCGCTCCTGGTTTCGATAGTCGTAAGGATCGATATCGACGAGGCGGTCGAGCGTTTCGCAAGCCTCCCGAATGCGGTTTGCGGCCAAGTAGAGATCGAATAGGCGCACCAGGGCGTCGAAGTACTTCGTTTCACGGTTTAACTCCTCATAAGTGCGTGCAATCGTCTCTGCCAGGGGTAGGGAAGACGGATGGGCAGCGGCGAGGCGGTCCATCTGGGCGGAAAGCTCAAGACCCCGGCGTCCGGCGTGCATCCAGTCCTTGATTTCAGTCAGCAACGCGGCGCCCTTTAGGTCCTCACCGGCGCCAATGTATGCTCCGGTGAGCTCGAAGAGCTTCTCGAAGCTGTCCGGTTTTTGCCGGTAGTAGGCCTGATACATCTCCCGCGCTCGATCCAGCCGACCGGTGCGAAGCAGTGCTTCGCCGAAGAGAGCAAGATAAGCTGTATCTTTGTCGTTCGGCACGAGGGGTTCGAGTAGGCCAACCGCTCCCTCGGCGTCGCCCTTCCGTAGCCTGGCGTCGGCAAATAGGAGCGATCCGGAGCGGTCATGCGGGCAAAGCTGGTGAGCCCGACCGAAATACTCCAGCGCCTCATCGAGAGCACCCACGGCCATGGTCAACTGGCCGGCGCGAAGAAAGCTTCGCGCGGCGAGGTCGGCGTGCCGGAGCCGTTCGGCGAGTTCAGCCAGGATCACGTGACGCGACGCATTGTCGGGATCGAGAACGGCCATGCTCTCGTAACACGCCAAGGCTTCGATGCCGCGTTGCTGTTCGAGGAACAGCTCTGCAGCGGCGCCGAACTGCTCAACAGCCTCAGGAATGCGGTTCTGCTTCTGCAGCAGCGTTGCATACTGCAAAAGCCGTCCGGGTGGCTGAGGAAAGGGACGGAGAAAGCGGCTGAAGATGGCCGAGGCCTTGGTATGGTCACCCGCTTCCAAAAGGCGGTCAAACTGAATTCCGTAATACTGGGCAGCGACGGCCGGCTCGTTCAAGCGAGTATAGATATCGGCTAGGGCTTGCAGGGCTTCGTGATGGCCGGGAACTTCGTTGATGACGGCCTGATACTCGGAAACGGCCTCTCGGAGCTTATTTTTTTCCAGGCTGCGTCGCGCGCGATCGAGATGCTTGTTGATATCTGGAGCCATGGTGCGTCCTTGGTGCGCGGCGAGCCCGACGGGGGCACGCGCCCGGAGGATACCGCCTCGACGAGAGGCCCACCAGCGGCAGTTTCCGGTGCCGTGAACCGAGATATTCAACTATATAACGGACGCCTCGTGAGGCTTCAAAGGAAATCCATACGATGTGCCAATGACGGTTCGGATCCGCTAGCAGGCCTCAGCTCTGGGTGCTGGGCTTGAGACCCTGCCTCGGCAAGCTGCTGAGTTTTTCACGCAAAGAGTGAAAGGAAAGTCCGCTGCGCAGCAGTGCCACGAAACCGAGAAAGACGAACGGGATCGTTAGCGCCAAAAAGGCAAAGATCGAAAAGCCTGTGGCGGTCTCCTTTTCTATGTCAAACACGCTCAGGCCGAGAACGCAAAAGAACTGGTAGGCGCCGACATTCGCCGGGGCGTTGGGCAGCGAGACGCCGAGGTTGATCACCAGCAAGACAACCACGGTTGCCAGAAACGACAGGTGCAAACCGTAGGCTCGCGTCATGGACCACAGGCCGAGCACCTGGCAGAATGGGATCAATAGGGAGGTAAAGACCGCGCCATAGAAACTCGGTGCCGTCCCCATGGAGTGAAGATCAATCAGCGCCCCCATTACCTTCCCAGGCAAGTGCCGCCGTGCCACCGTTGGTTCGACCGTTCCACCGAGCTTCATTTCGAGGTAGAAAATCACGATCACAATGATGGTGACCACGACCAACGTGGCGATCCCCAGTGTGTCCGCAGCCCTTTGAAACCGCCTCGGCAAATCGACGAAAAGCGATACGACGGCGAGCGACGCCGTCGCAATCACGAGGTCCACGAGGCGTTCAACTCCGACCGAGCCGAGCACGCGCCCGAGAGTGATGCTTTCGGAATCTGACAAAAGGTAGGAGCGCAGGACCTCGCCAGGGCGCAAGGGAAAGATTAGATTTGCGAATAAGCCCGAGTACACGGCACGAATCGAACGAGTCAGTCGCACCTTTCCGAAAGGAGTCAGCAGAAATCGCCAGCGCATGGCCTGAATGCCGTAGCTGAGGACATCGAAACCCATTCCTAACAACACCCATTTCCAATCGACCTCCGCCAAATCACGTAGGAAACTGACCACGTGGAAATAGCGGAGCACCCAGAGGAAAAAAATGGTGGCCAGCCCGTAACCCAGGATGCTCAGAATCCTCGATCGCGGCCGGCCCGCGCTGTTTGTCAGATCACTCAATGGGAACTTTCCACGGGATGCTTCCGATCACCGGAAGTTCGGACGGGATCAGCCGTAAGAAACCTTCTGATCCGTGGGCAGAGAACCTTCCTGCCGCTACTTCGGGCAGCCACCAATGCATCCCATCTCCTCTGAGTGCTGGGTTCCGGAGAGCCTGTGCCGCGCCAGCCGGCCCCCTGTGCTGCTGGGTTCGTGCGGTAAACAAAATCCTGGTGCGGTCCGCTCGCTCGGCCACACTCCCAGGCAGCGGCAGTTGGGCGCCTGGGTTGGCTACAGCCTACGACAATCGGCGTTCCTCAGGCAATCCGGGACTGCGCCCACTACAAGCATCCTGCCGAGCAGCGCTTTTGGGGCGTATAATTGGGACAGATGAGATGGGGTCCTCGCACGACCGGCATACCGGCCCACCTGACAGCCGCATGAAGGCACCCGAACCTGTTGATCCGAGAGAGCGTGTCTGGCTCGTGGGAGTGAGCCTAAGGCACGCACGGCGGGCACCGGGCAGGGGCGAGAGCGGCCCGACAGCAACCAGTCGAGATTCGCTCGACGAATTGCAAGAGCTGGCCGAAAGCGCAGGCGCAAACGTCGTGGGACGAGTCCTGCAGGTTCGGGACACTTTGAATCCGGCAACGCTTATCGGAAGAGGCAAACTGGAAGAAATCGGGAACGAGGCGCAGGCCCGGCACGTGCCCCTGGTTATCATCGATCACGATCTCACACCCGTACAGCTGCGAAATGTGGAAAAGGGGATCGGTTGCCGCGTCATCGACCGCACTCAGTTAATACTGGATATCTTCGCGACACATGCACGGACACGAGAAGGCCAACTCCAAGTCGAGCTCGCGCAACTGAACTATCTGCTCCCACGATTGACGGGACGGGGCGAGGCGCTTTCCAGACTCGGAGGCGGCATTGGGACACGAGGTCCGGGTGAACAGAAACTCGAAACAGATCGCCGCCGCATTCGAGAGCGAGTTCGAAAAATTGAAGAAGCGATCGAGACGGTCCGACGTCAGCGCACCACGAGGAGGCGAGCCCGCCAGGCCGTTCCGTTGGGGATGGTGGCGCTCGTGGGCTACACCAACGCGGGAAAGTCCACTTTGTTCAATGTCTTAACTGGTGCGGGCGTTCACACATCCCCTAAAATGTTTGCGACGCTCGATCCGACGATTCGCGGAATTCAACTCCCTTCGCGCCGGCGCGTGCTGCTCTCCGACACAGTCGGATTTCTGCGTGATCTGCCTCCGGGCTTGATCGCGGCTTTCCGGGCCACACTGGAGGAGGTCGAGGAGTCCGCGTTGATCTTGCATGTGACCGACATTTCCAACCCCCACCACGCCGAACAGGATCGAGAAGTGCTCAAGGTTCTCGGCGAACTCGGCGTCGAAGATCGTCCGCGGATTCACGTGCTCAACAAGATCGACCGTCTCAAACAGGAAGATCTCGACCACCTCCGCAATGGAAACGGTTCAGGGCGCGACTGCGTCCTCACCTCGGCAGTGACAGGTGCCGGGCTCGAGGAACTGCTGGCGCGGATCGACTCCGCAATGCCCGTCGATCCGCTGGTGCGCCTGCGGCTGCGGGTGCCTGTGGCCGATGGGCGTCACTTGTCACTGGTGCAGGCCCGTGGACGCATCCTTCACTCAGAGCTGTCGGATGGACATTTGCTCGTGGACGCGGAATTGCCCCAATCCGCAGCGCGGCGGCTAGAAGAATTCGTCCAAAACAAGACAAATCCACACGAATAAAGTCAACAGCCCTCTGTGAAAAATACTGTGGAAAAATCAGGCATTCAAAGAATTATTTCGATTGCGGACAAACGCACCCGCCTCATCTCGATCTGGCAATTTGTTTGTAACATATTCATGCCAAAAGGCTTATGTATTACTAAAATACCCTAGGCGAGCGCTGTTCGGCGGGACCGCCCATGGCGGTGAGAAATCGGATTTGCACAGATCTAGGGCAGAGCGATTCAAAAAAGCCAGTATCTTCAGCATCTCCCATCGAGGCCCGTACCGTTGACTGGATGGAGGCGACCGACTATAGTCGATGCCATTAAGGCTCTAGGTGTCTTTGCGGGAGCGCAATGAACCTGCCGAACAGCCTAACGGTCCTGCGAATCTTTTTTGTTCCCTTGTTGGTCGTGGTCCTGCTGACCCGACAACCCAACTGGACCTTCCTTGGGCTGCCGATCCACTTTGAGGTGTGGGGCGTTTTGATCCTGCTGGTGGCGGCAGCGACCGATGCGATGGACGGCTACATCGCGCGGAAGCGGGGAGAAGTCACGACGCTCGGCATTTTGCTCGACCCGATTGCCGACAAGCTTCTGATTACGGCGGCGTTCGTTCCCCTCGTCTGGATGCACCTGGTGCCGGCCTGGATGGTTGTAATCATTCTGGGGCGCGAGTTCCTCGTGGTTGGGTTAAGAGAGATTGCTTCGGTCGAGGGACTGGTGATTCCAGCGTCGCCGCTGGGCAAGACGAAAATGATCTTGCAGGTTTTGGCCGGTTCAACGGTCATTCTCACTGCGAATCACCCGGCCCTCGAGACGCTGGGAACAACGTTGCTCTGGCTTGTGGTAATCAGCGCCGTTGTCTCCGCGATGCATTACTTCCAGGTGTTCTGGAGCCAGATCAATTTCCGGGTTCAGGAACGACGTCGGACGAGCGTCGTTCTTGTCGAGCCCAAAGACAAACCGCAGGATGTTCTTACTCGATAATCACGAAAAGCTGCTGCTGTTGACCCTAGCACGGCGCACGATGACCACGGCCGTTCTGAGCGGCCCCTCGGCAGAAGAGTTGCCCCCGGAGATCACCACTCTTGAATGTGCGGGTGCCTTCGTCACTTTGAGGCGAGGTGGCAGGCTACGAGGATGCATCGGGCAGATTGCCTTGAAACAGCCTACCGCGGAGCTGGTCGCGTATTCGGCAAGGGCCGCGGCCCTAGAGGATCCTCGCTTCGAGCCGGTTCGAGTCGATGAACTCGCGGAAATCGAAATTGAATTGTCCATCCTTTCTCCTCCTGAGGTTGTCGCTCCCGAACAGGTGAAAGCCGGCCGCCACGGCCTGATTGTGAGCCGGGGATCTCGGCGCGGAGTCCTGCTGCCTCAAGTGGCGACCGAGCATCGCTGGGGAAGTTTGCGACTGCTTGAAGAGACCTGCGCAAAGGCCGGACTTGAGCGAGACGCCTGGACCGATCCGGAGACGCAGATCTTTGCTTTCACGGCCCAGGTGTTCAGCGAATCAGAATCGTCGGAAACGCCCCGATGAGGGCCCCGACGCTGTCAAAACCGGGGTTATTCCAGTTCGACGTAATCGCCCGGATAGATCTCAATCAGCGAAAACGTGATCAAAACGGTCGATGAGTTCGGGGCCGTCCGCAGCACAATACCCTCACCGATGTCCTCGCGAGGCACATTGCTCCAGTTCCACTTCTTCGGTGACTCTCCAAACCCGAGGGTCGGCCCGAGAACGCCTTCGACGTCAAAAGCATGCCGCGGAGTTTGATAGGCCGACTCGTGCTCAGTGCCTTCGTAGCGGAAGATACGGAAGTAATCCCCAATCTTGACCCCTTGGCTGGCGCCCAAGTTGACATACATGATGTTGTTTCTGCCGAGTTGCTGTTGGAACGTTTTGCCTTCAATCACCATCGCGAGCGGCTTACCATTGGGGGGAGCGAACTGATCGAAGTTCCCTTGCGGTTTCAGCGCTGGCGCCGGTCGTTCGGTAAACGGCAGGACGATATCGCCCCGCTGAACATATTTGCAAGCGTGCTCGACCTGTGCGATCGAAACGTTCGCCTGCGCAACGATCACCTTCAGGCGGCTCTCATCTTCCCAGACCGTGCCCATTTTGTGCAGGATCGCTGTCTGCCACTTGGTCCATTCGACTGGGTCGGAATCCTCCACCGGCCGGACGACGAGGAACTCATCGCCAATCTTGACTCCTTCACTCGAGCCTTTGTTGATATAGACATACTGCCCTTCGCCGAAGGTGAGAATGCGGTTCGACTCCTGGCCGGTGATGATGTAGGTGTCGTGCGGGACAGGCTCATTGGTGACAATGCCCGAGCAATACAGCTGGCCCGGCGGTGGAGTTTGAGGCTTCGTCTGCGCGGCGCAGACCCCACCCGATAGGCTTAGAATCAGACCGGCAATGAAGACTTTCCCGCGCATGACGCACGCTCCTTGTTGTGGAACCCGGGCCGTTCGGTACTAGACCCTCCCCATGAAGGGACCGTAACAAACGATTTCCGGAGCGTCAAGACACGGATCTGCGGGACTTTACACATTATGCACCGCGTGGTAGAAGCAAAGATCCCTTGTTGAGCCGATAGGCGACCCATCGGAACCCTCCGGAAGCAACGAGAAATGCAGATGTTAGGACACAACAAACTCTGCGCCGTGGCCGCAGCTTCGACCGCCCAAGACCTCTACCGCCAACTACGGCTAGCCGCCCGGCAGACGCGCACGATTGAGCTTCGCCTGGACTGGTTGGCCAATGATCGGGAAGTCGATCGTTTTCTCGCAAAGATGAAGGCGTTCCATCTCAATGTGACGCTTATCGCGACCCTGCGGCGGCTGCAGGCGGGAGGCCGCTACCGGGGCTCGATCGCAAAGCAGCTTTTTTATCTTGCCGAGGCTATACGAGCAGGCTGCCGATGGTATGACCTGGAAATCGAAACGGTCCGCCAGTGTCCGTCGGAACTCATCGAGGCCCTTTTGGGGGAAGGCCAACAACTACGGTCGGCGCATTTTTTTCGGCGCATGCCTCGAGGCCTCGGACGAATCGCGAGAGAGCTCCAGCGGGGCGGTCCGGATGCCATCAAAATCGCCGCCCGATGCGATTCCCTTGCCGACGTCTGGAAACTGGAGCGCTTCGCTCGAAAGCAGAAAAACCTGGTGGCCATTCCCATGGGTGATGTAGCGCTGCCCGCCCGAGTCTTGGCCTTGCGCGCCCGGAGCGGCTTTGCATACGCACCGGTTGAGAATGCTACGGCGCCGGGTCAGACTTCGCTCGACGAGCTTAGAAGTCTCTACCGGGGCGATCACATCAATTCCCAGACGCGCGTCTATGGTGTGATCGGCGATCCCATCGCGCACTCATTGTCGCCCGCGATGCAGAACGCGGGATTCATAGCCCGCCGGATGAATGCGATCTACCTGCCGTTCCACGTCGAGGATCTCAAGGATTTTATCGATTCGATCCCTCGGTTCGGCATCCGCGGGTTCAGCGTGACGCTGCCGCACAAGCGGTCGATCCTCAACTACCTAGATGGCTGCGATCGGCTCGCGGCCAAGATTGGAGCCGTTAATACGGTTGTCGTGCGCGGCGCGGGAGGGCTCTATGGTTACAACACGGATTACGTCGGTGTGCTGCGCACACTTCAGTCCCGAATGCCTCTTGCTAAAAGCCGCGTCCTGATTATCGGAGCCGGCGGCGCCGCACGCGCAGTGGCTTTTGCGCTCGCCCGAGCAGGGTCGGCCGTATGCGTTTTAGCCAGACGATCGAAGCAAGCGACCCAACTTGCGAAAGCGGTGGACGGTGAAGCGATCGCGCGACCCCGGCTCCAGCATGAGTTCTTTGATGCGATCGTCAACGCCACACCCGTGGGGATGTTCCCGGCCGTAGGGGAATCTCCGCTGGAGGCACGCGAATTGAATTGCCGGCTCGTCTTTGACACGATTTACCGGCCGCGTGTCACGCGCCTGCTCGAATTGGCAGCGCGCCGGGGAGTGGAAACTGTTTCGGGGGTGGAGATGTTCCTCGCGCAGGGCACGGCACAGTGGGAGATTTGGACCGGTGAGCGCGCGCCTGCCGAGGTGATGCGCCGAGCGGTCCTCGCTGCCCTCCGGCGCGAGGAAACGAGCGCCCGTGGACGAACACAAGGAGTTCGATGATCGAGCCCAACTTCAAGACATTCTGCCAGCTCGCACGGCAGGGAAACCTGGTGCCAATCCACGACACCTACACGGCGGACCTCTTAACACCGGTCGGGGCCTATCTCCGGCTAGCGCGTCGGGGGGAATACTCGTTTCTGCTCGAAAGCGTGGAAGGCGGCGAGACCATCGGTCGCTACACGTTTGCAGGCGTGATGCCGGAGGAGGTGTTCCGGGCACGAGGCAGGTGCTGCTCGCTTGAAACGCGCAGTGGCAAAACCCAATTTGAGGGCCATCCCGTCGAGCAGTTGCGCCGGCTCACAGCTCGCTACAGGCCGGTCCGGGTCCCGGGCCTGCCTCCGCTCGCCGCCGGGGCGATTGGCTACTTTGCCTACGACATGGTGCGGTTAATCGAGCGCGTCCCGGACAGTGGCCGCGACGACGTGGGTGTCGATGACTGCGTGATGATGTTTTACCTCAGTCTGATTGCGTTTGACCACGTGCAACATCGTGTGTCGATCATCCGCAATGTCTTTACCGAGGGAGGGGGCAGCTTGCGCAGCAAGTACGACGCGGCTCTCAGCGAAATCCGCCGAACCCGGCGCCTGCTGGAAGGTCCCTTGCCGCGGCGGCATCGGGCGCAGCGCGCGGGATCTGTGCGGCTGGAATCAAACATGACCAAGCAAGAATTCGTTACCGCCGTGGAAAAGGCTAAGGAATACATTCTGGCCGGCGATGCCTTTCAAATTGTCGTGAGCCAGCGATTTTCCGCAAAGAGCCGCGCGGATTCCTTCGAAATTTATCGTGCCCTGCGCGTCGTGAATCCCTCTCCCTACCTTTACTTCCTGAAGCTCGATGACGTTTCTGTCGTGGGGAGCTCGCCGGAAATGCTCGTCAAGGTCGAGGGCCGCGATGCGTTTTACAAGCCTCTGGCTGGCACACGCCCACGGGGCCAGAGCGAAGACGAAGATCGGGAGCTCGAACGAGAACTGCGCGTCGACCCCAAAGAGCGCGCCGAACATATCATGCTCGTCGATTTGGGGCGCAACGATCTGGGTCGCGTTTGCGAGTATGGTTCGGTAAAGGTCGATCGCTTGATGTTCGTGGAACGATTTTCGCACGTGATGCACCTGGTTTCGAGTCTGAGTGGCAGGCTGCGACCAGAAGTCGATTGCTTCGATACGCTCATGGCCTGTTTTCCTGCGGGGACGCTTTCGGGTGCGCCGAAGGTCCGGGCCATGGAGATTATCGATGAACTCGAACCCACACGCCGCGGAATCTACGCTGGTGCGATTTTGTATCTGGATTTTTCCGGGAATGTGGATTCGTGCATCGGGCTGCGCACCCTGGTTGCTAAGGGTGGGCGTGTCTACATACAGGCGGGCGCGGGCATCGTAGCGGACTCGGTGCCTGAGCGCGAGTACGAGGAGACACTGAACAAAGCGCGCGCGCTCGTCAAGGCACTCAAGATCGCGCAATCGGGCCGAGATCGCAGCGAGTGACAATTCTGCGCTATGCTAATAGCGAGCGATGATCCTACTTGTCGACAACTACGACTCGTTTACGTATAACCTCGCGCAGTATCTGGGCCAGATGGGCCAGCAGCTCGAAGTGCGACGCAACGACCAGATCACGCTCGAGGAGATCGAAGAGCTGAAGCCTGAGCGGATCGTGATTTCACCGGGGCCTTGCACGCCGGCCGAAGCGGGCGTAAGCGTACCACTGATCAAGCGGTTCGCGGGCCAGATTCCGATCCTGGGCGTATGCCTGGGACACCAGTCGATCGGCGCGGCCTTTCAAGGGCGGGTGATCCGTGCCAAGGAAGTAATGCACGGCAAAACCAGCGCCATTCACCATGATGGCAAAACCATCTTTCGCGGCCTGCCGCGGGATTTTCCGGCGACCCGCTATCACTCGTTGATCGTCGAACGGGAATCGCTACCCGACATGCTGGAAGTCTCCGCCGAGACGGCCGACGGCACGATCATGGGTTTGCGTCACAAGAAGTGGAAGGTTGAGGGCGTACAGTTTCATCCCGAATCGGTTTTGACAGAAGTTGGCTTTCGGCTACTCGAGAATTTCCTCACGATCTAGCCCGCCCGCCTTCCTTTTCGGACTGGGAAAAAGCGATGAGTCGGTCCAGGCGCTTCTGGGCAGCGCCCGAATCGATCGATTTCGCGGCGAGTTCGACGCCCTGGCGGAAATTCTGCGCTCTCCTAGTGGCAACGAGCGCAGCGGCCGCGTTCGCCAGCACGATGGCGCGATAGGGATCGTTCCCTAGGGGCTGGCCCAGAATTGCGTGAACGATCTCCGCGTTCTTCTTGGCGTCGCCGCCGCGAATCGCCTCCAGAGGCGCGCGATCGAGCCCAAAATCCTCAGGACTCACCCGATAGCTCGCGAGTTGACCCTCGCGCAGTTCCGACACATATGTTTCACCGGAAAGGGAAATTTCGTCCAGACCATCAGCTCCGTGCACTACGAAGGCGCAGCGCACTCCCAACTCTCTGAGGGCGCGTGCCATTGGTTCCACCACCCGTCGCTCATAGACGCCCACAACCTGTGCCGAGGCCCGCGCCGGATTGGTGAGGGGACCGAGAAGGTTGAAGACCGTGCGTTTTCCGAGCTCGCGTCGAGCCGCCGCGGCATGGCGGGTTGCGGTGTGCATTGCCGGCGCGAAAAGGAATCCGATCCCAACCGTCTCGATCGAGCGTCGAATGCTCTCCGGTGGCAGGTCGATTGCGACACCAAGCTCCTCGAGCACGTCCGCTGAGCCGCAGCGGGAGCTGATCGAGCGATTGCCGTGTTTGGCCACGTGCACGCCTGCGCCGGCAACAACGAAAGCCACTACGGTCGAAATATTGAATGTGCCCGAAGCGTCGCCTCCCGTGCCGCAGGTGTCGAGCAGAGCCTCTTCAGCCCCGCCGTCAAGGGTCGGGAAAATCGGTGGAGCGTGACGTCGGATGGCCGAGGCAAATGCGACCAGTTCGTCAACCGTCTCACCCTTGGTGTTCAGGCCCGAGAGAAGTTCGACGATCTCATCATGAGTGGCGCGGCCTGCGAGGACCTCCTCCATCGCAGCTTCGGCTTCAGCGTGCGACAGATCCCGGCCGGCGGCAATGATTTCCAGCGTGTGACGAAGCATTTTGATGGCCGTGCCTTGCCCGACCTGCGGGTCCCAGGTACACTGGAGTGCCCTTATTGTCTATAAATTGTAGCATTTCTAAGGTCGGCTTCTGACCGGCCGCGATTTCCGCATGAAGATTCACGAGTATCAAGCCAAAGCCATTCTTGCCGGATTCGGCGTTGCAGTGCCGCGTGGCGAGGCCGTGTTCAGTAAAGAGGAAGCGGCCGCCGCAGCCAAGCGGTTGGGAACCTCGATTGTCGTTGTCAAGGCGCAGATTCATGCCGGCGGGCGAGGCAAAGCCGGTGGAGTGAAGATCGCCAAATCAATCGACGAGGCGGCCACAGCCGCCGAACGCTTGCTCGGGAGCAAGCTCATCACGGCGCAGACGGGGCCTGAGGGTCGCCTGGTCCAGAGGCTGCTCGTCGAGGAGGGACTCGACATCCGGCGGGAGCTTTACATCAGCTTCGTCGTGGATCGCGGGGCCGGTGCTCCCGTTCTCATGGCCAGCGCCGCCGGTGGAATGGAAATCGAAGAGGTCGCCAAACGGCGGCCCGGGGCGATTCTGCGCGAAGTCATTCGGCCGGAAACTGGACTCGAACCCTTCCACGTGCGCAAGCTGGTTTTCGGTCTGGGGCTTGCTGCGACGGTTCTCAACGCCGCGGCAGCCTTCTTCGAATCGTTATATCGTGCGTTTCTGGAAACCGACTGTTCGCTTCTGGAGATCAATCCATGCGTCATCACGGGCGACGGCAGATTCGTCGCGCTGGATGCGAAAATCAATTTCGATGACAACGCGCTGTACCGCCATCCCGAGTTCCAGGAACTGCGCGACCTCAGTGAAGAAACGCCACTTGAAGTCGAAGCCTCGAAATACAAGCTGAACTATATCAAGCTCGACGGGACGATCGCCTGCATGGTCAACGGAGCGGGGCTCGCCATGGCCACGATGGATATCATCAAACTCAACGGCGGCAACCCGGCGAATTTTCTCGATGTGGGCGGCGACGCTTCGGAAGCACGCGTCAAGAACGCATTTCGTATCCTGTTGAGCGACCCCAACGTGAAAGTGGTCTTCATCAACGTGTTCGGTGGGATTCTACGGTGCGACATGCTCGCAAGCGGCATCGTGAACTCGGCCAAGGAATTGAATATTAAGGTGCCGGTCGTCGTACGCATGGAAGGCACCAACGTCGAACGAGGCAAGGAAATTCTGAGGAAGTCGGGGCTCGATCTCACGGTCGCAGATGGAATGAAAGATGGTGCCGAGAAAGCGGTGAAGCTCGCAGGGAAGTAGGTCGCGAGGAGTCTTGGTGCGACCGGCGAGAGGGGAAGGCCAGAGCAATTTATGAGCATTTTAGTCGACAAGAGCACGCGCGTCCTCGTACAGGGTCTTACCGGCCACGAGGGTAGCTTTCACACCCAGCAGATGATCGACTACGGCACGAAAATTGTTGCCGGCGTGACTCCGGGCAAGGGCGGCACAAAACATCTGGGTGTGCCGGTGTTCGATACGGTGGCGGAGGCTGTTTCGAAGACGGATGCCAATGCGGCGCTGGCTTTCGTTCCTCCTGCCTTTGCGGCGGATGCGATTCTGGAAGCGGTCGACGCGGGACTGCCGCTCATCGTCTGCATCGCCGAAGGCATCCCGGTGCTCGATATGGTGCGCGTGGCGGCCACCGTCAGACATTGCAAGTCTCGGCTGCTCGGGCCGAATTGCCCGGGGATCATCTCACCCGGGAAATCGAAGCTTGGCATCATGCCCGGCTTCATTCACAAGCGCGGAAATGTCGGGGTCGTGAGCCGCAGCGGCACGCTCACCTATGAAGCCGTGAGTCAACTGACGAAGCTTGGAATCGGCCAGTCCACGTGCGTGGGGATCGGCGGCGATCCGATCATAGGGACGAGTTTCCTCGACGTCATCCGCATGTTCCACGAGGATCCGGATACACACGCCATCGTGATGATTGGCGAGATCGGCGGCAACGCGGAAGAAACGGCGGCGGAGTTCATCAAGGAGCATGTGACCAAGCCGGTGGTCGGGTTCATCGCCGGGCAAACCGCCCCGCCGGGCCGACGCATGGGGCATGCCGGCGCGATCATTAGCGGCGGACAGGGGACCGCGCAGGAAAAGTACGCGGCGCTCGGCCGAGCGGGAATTCACACCGTCGAAAACCCCGCCGAGATCGGTGAAACCGTGGCGGGAGTTCTTCGAGGACCAAAAGGGGCATGGCGTGGGAGGCCCGTGTTCGGCAAGACTTCGAGCCGATCAGCGAAACCAAGGACGCGAAGCAGAAAGTAGCTGGAATCAAAACTCACCTGTTCGAGGAGGGATCGATTTGGCAACCGAGCGTACTCTCGCAATCATCAAGCCGGATGCCGTTCGCCGCAACCTGGCGGGCGAAATCTTGAGTCGCATTCACCGGGCGAAGTTTCAGATCACTGCGATCAAGTCTTTGCGACTGACCAAAGTTGAGGCGGAAGGTTTCTACGCCGTTCACCGAGAGCGGCCGTTTTTCGGCGAGCTGACCGATTTCATGAGTTCCGGGAAAGTCGTGGTCATGGTGCTCGAAGCCGAAGATGCGATCTCGAAGTGGCGCGACAGCATGGGAGCCACCGACCCCGCCCAGGCCGCGCCTGGCACGATCCGCGGCGACCTGGGGACGAGTATTCAAAACAATTGCACGCACGGCTCGGACGCGCCGGCAACGGCGACGTTCGAAATCGGGTACTTCTTCTCCGGCTCTGAGCTGGTGTAGGCCGATGCTTCGGAAGTCGAGCTAGAATACGGATGCACGATGGACCCGCTGCGCGAATTGGGCAGGCTGTTGCTGGTAGCCGGCCTCCTCTTGGTGGTAGCCGGACTCTTGTTGAGCTATGGGGGAAAACTGCCGTTCCGGCTAGGACGCCTTCCCGGGGATATTCACTATTCCGGGCGCCACGGAAACTTCTATTTCCCCTTGGTTACCTGCATCGTTTTGAGTCTGGCCCTCACGTTGATTCTCTGGATTGTGAATTCCATTCGTCGCTAGAGTCATGAGTCAAACGTCTCTGTTCGATCTCGTTCCCCAGCGGCATACCTGGAAGGTAAGTGAGCTCACCGAACAGATCGGTCGAATGCTCGAGGGGGCGTTCGAAGATGTGTGGATTGAAGGAGAGGTATCCAATTACCACGCGGCACAATCGGGGCACCTATATTTCACGCTCAAGGATGCACACGCTCAGATTCGCTGCGTCTGCTTTCGCGACCAGCTACGAGGCCTGAAATTTCGGCCCGAAGACGGCTTGCACATCACCGTGCGGGGTTCTGTCGGTGTGTACTCGCCGCGCGGTGAATATCAGGTGTACATCAACTACATCGAGCCCGTGGGTCGCGGCGCGCTGCAACTCGCTTTTGAACAGCTGAAGCGCAAACTGGAGGAAGAGGGGCTTTTCAACCCGCAGCGCAAGAAACCGCTGCCGCTTCTGCCACGCTCGATCGGCGTCATCACCTCACCCACGGGAGCGGCGATTCGAGATATTTTGCGTGTTCTCAAGCGCCGATTCGCCAATGTCCATGTCCAGCTCTACCCCGTAAAAGTCCAGGGTGAGGGCGCCGTCGGCGAGATCGCAGCTGCCCTGCGACACTTCAATCGCGTAAAGTTTGCGGAGGTTTTGATCCTCGCGCGCGGGGGCGGCTCCCTCGAGGACCTCTGGGCCTTCAACGAGGAGGGCCTGGCCCGCGCGATCGCCGCCTCGGAGATTCCGGTCATTACGGGCGTCGGGCATGAAACCGATTTTACGATCGCCGATTTCGTGGCTGATCTGCGCGCCCCAACGCCTTCGGCCGCGGCGGAAATCGTGGTGCGATCGCGGCAGGAGTTCGAGCGTCACATCGAGGCCCATTTTCGAGACCTCGTGAAAGAGATGCGGTACCAGCTTTCCTTGAGACGGCGCCGGCTTCATGACGTGCGCGTCGATCGCGGATTTCGTCAGGTCGAGATACTCATCCGGCGGCACCATCAGCAACTCGACGAGCGGTCCCGGGCGCTCGGAATCTCACTCGGACGCCAACTCGCTTTCGCCAGACAACGGCTTACGCGAGCCAGCGCGCACATTCAATCGTTCGATCTGCATGTACGCGCGACGGCTCTCAGGCGCAGGATTGAGCAGGGCCGAGAGGAGCTCGGCGCCGGTCTCGCGCGCGTCCTGACACGCAAGCAGCGCCAATTCTTACTTACGCACTTGCGTTTCGCAGGATTGGATCTGCGGGCTCGTGTGGAAAGGCTACGCCGACAAGTAGACGAGTCTTTCAGAAATCTGTGTGCGCGAAGCGACCGCGTGTTCGCTGCCAAGCGTCGGCGTTTTGAAGCCGCCAAACTCAAACTGGAGGAACGCAGCCCGTTTCAGCTCTTGGAGCGCGGCTACGCCATCGCCTACGATCGATCCGGGAAAGTCTTGCGCTCGTCTGAGCAAGTAGGAGTCGGCGAGGAGATCGCCGTGCGCCTGGCCCACGGCCTGCTGGACGCCACCGTGCGCCAAAAGCGCCAAACCTAGGACTTCCCCCCGCTTCATTCCGGTTCGGCGCTGCCAGCTACCTTCAGCACGGCGAGGAATGCTTCCTGCGGGATATCCACGCGGCCGACGCGCTTCATGCGCTTCTTGCCTTCCTTCTGTTTTTCAAGCAGCTTGCGCTTGCGCGTGATATCTCCTCCGTAGCATTTCGCGAGGACGTTCTTTCGGATGGCGCTGATCGTTTCCCGTGCGATGATGCGGCCCCCGATGGCGGCTTGAATGGGTACCTCGAACATCTGACGCGGTATCAACTTTCGCAAGCGAGTCGCGAGTTCGCGTCCTCGCTCATAGGCCTGATCGCGATGGCAGATGATTGTGAGCGCGTCGACCGGCTCGCCGCCCACCAGCACGTCGAGTTTTACCAGATCGGATTCGCGATAGCCGGAGAGGTGGTAGTCGAGCGAAGCGTAGCCACGCGAGACACTCTTGAGTCGGTCGTAAAAGTCGAGCACGATTTCGTTCAGAGGTAGTTCGTAGGTGAGCATAATGCGTGTGGGCGAGAGATATTCGAACTTTTTCTGCACGCCGCGCTTTTCTTCGCAAAGCTGCAGCACGGCTCCGACCGACTCCTCCGAGGTGATGATCATGGCAGTCAGGATCGGTTCCTCGATTTGGCGGATCGAAGAGGGCGGCGGGAACTTCGTTGGGTTATCGACTTCCAGCACCTCATTGCTCGTGGTCGTGATGCGGTAGCGCACGCTCGGCGCCGTCGTGATCAAATCGATGTTGAATTCGCGTTCGAGCCGCTCCTGGACAATTTCCATGTGCAGCAGACCCAGAAAGCCGCAGCGAAAACCGAAGCCTAGCGCCGCGGAGTTTTCTGGCTCGTAGAAAAACGCAGCGTCGTTGAGCTGAAGTTTTCCCAGAGCATCGCGCAGGACCTCGTAATCCGTTGCGTTCACCGGGAACAGACCCGCAAACACCATCGGCTTGATGGCCTCGAAACCGGGCAGCGGAGGAGCAGGACGGTCCGCCTCGACCACCGTGTCGCCCATGCGCGCATCGGCCACGCGCTTGATGTTGGCGATGACAAAGCCGACGTCGCCAGCCGCGAGCTCGTCGAGTGAGACCGGCTTGGGCGTCAGGGCACCGAGAGCCTCGACTTCATAGACCTCGTTGCTTGCGCAGAGGCGAATCTTCATGCGAGGCGTGAGTCTCCCCTCGACCACGCGCACCAGCACAACGGCACCGCGGTAAATGTCAAACCAGGAATCGAAAATCAGCGCCTGCAGCGGTGCGTCCGCCGAGCCCTTGGGCGGAGGGACACGCCGAACGATTGCTTCGAGCACCTCTTTCACTCCCAGACCGCTTTTCGCGCTGATGGCGAGCGCATCATGGGCGGGAATCGCAAGCACATTCTCGATCTGCTCCTTCACGTACTCGGGCTGCGCCGCGGGCAAGTCGATCTTGTTGATCACGGGAATGATCTCGAGATTGTGCCGAGACGCTAGGAAGGCGTTAGCGACAGTTTGCGCCTCCACGCCTTGGCTTGCGTCTACCACGAGCAGAGCACCTTCGCATGCGGAAAGTGCCCGCGAGACTTCGTAAGAAAAATCCACGTGGCCCGGTGTATCGATCAGGTTCAGGCGGTATTCGTGCCCGTCCCGCGCCGAATAGTGCAGACGGATACTCTTGGCTTTAATCGTGATCCCACGCTCGCGCTCCAGGTCCATCGAGTCGAGCACCTGCTCGGTCATTTCTCGCTGGCTGAGAGCCCCAGTCAGCTCGAGCAGGCGGTCGGCCAGGGTGGATTTACCGTGGTCGATGTGGGCGATGATGCAGAAATTCCGAATGAACCGGGGATCCATGTATTTTCGTGCGGAGCGCAGAGCACTAGGGATGGCGCCAAGGGCGCAGCCGCCGCGTCCCTATCGAGTGTGCCACAGTTCCGAGCGTCCAGCTAGCAGCGCGCGAAAAGATTGGCTCTGCTTTCACGAAGCGCTTGGAGCGCCTGTCGAAGTCTCCCTTAAAAGCAGCCTCAGCTTCTCCGGCTCAGAAACGGGCGGATAGCAGGTCCTGTCGATGCACACAAAAGCCCGTGCCTCCGCCGCATCCACGTGGGGCAAGGTCTCGTCTAGTGCCGCCGGCAAAGGGCTGTTGGTGAGCCGCTCCGGCGTAACCCGTAGGACTGTCTTGCCAAAGCGATACACTGAGTGCGCAGCCCTGTCCAGTGCCTTGGCCGTCTCATCGCCGGTTGCGCCTGTAACGATGACTTCCAACGGGTGGCGCGCATGAAGCAGCGCCGCGAGCGCATAGGTGGAGGCGAAAAGCCCATACTGCGGAATCGGGCCGATGAACGCCTCCAGCGTCCGTTCTGCCCAGGCGCGGTAGGACGCTTCGCCGGTGAGCGCGTAGAGGCGATTGAGCACGATCGCCGCGATGGAGTTTGCTCCAGGGGTCGGTGAGTCCTGCAGAGGCTTGCGGCGCACATCGATTCCGCCCATCGTCTGAGCGTCCTTCGCGCGATCGAAGAATCCGCCGCCATCGGGATCGCCGAAGCGCTCGACGGCCCGCCGCATCGCCCGTTCGGCCGTGTCGAGATAGCGTCGGTCCAACGTCGCTTCATAGGCATCGAGGAGCGCGGCTGCCGCAAAAACTTGATCGTCGAGCGAGCCTTCCAGTCGCGGTCCACCGAGACGATGTAGAAACCCCTTCGACTCCTCCCAGGCCTCGTTGAGGATGCGCTCAAGCGTTCTGAGCGCAAATTCCCGGCAGTCGGCGCGATCGAGGATATTCGCGGCTTCCAGATAGGCCGATGCAAACATCGCGTTCCAGGCGACGTAGAGCGTTGTATCGACGGCCGGCGTGGGACGTCGCTTTCGCCGCGCCTCAAGCAGCTTGGCTTTGGCCCGGGCCAGGACGACCACGGCCTGGTCCGCACTCATTTTCAGCTGCCGGCCAAGGCCTTCGATGGGTTCTCTGATCCATAGAACATTCCTCTCGGCATTGTGATGCATCTCACCGCGCGGGCCGACGTCGTAGTAGAGCTCCGCGACCCGTGCTTCGTCGGGCGTGAGAGCGGCGCGCAACTCCGCCTGCGTCCACGTGAAATAGTCGCCGTCGTCGTCGAGCGTTTGATCAGCATCCTGGCTTGCGTAAAAGCCGCCGCGATCAGGATCGGAAAGCACTTCGCCGACCCACCCGATGATTCCCTCCGCTACACTCTGAAAGTTCGGCCGCCCGAGCACTTGAAAACCGTGCAGGTAATTCTTCAGCAGCTCGGAATTGTCGTACGACATCTTTTCGAAATGTGGTACGCACCAGCGCTCATCGACCGAGTAGCGATGAAATCCTCCGCCGATCTGATCGTGGAATCCTCCGGCGGCCATTCCCTCCAGGGTGACCTCGGCGATCCCCTCGAACTTTCCGGCCTCGGGTCCATAGGTGCGCTCGAGCACGAGATCGATGGCAGAAGAGTGTGGAAACTTTGGAGCGTGGCCAAAGCCTCCGTGGGTTGGATCGAACCGGTTTACGATCGCCTCCATGACCCGATCCACGACGCGTACATCAAAGGCTCCCCGTGCGTCGTGAAACAGCTCCGCTTTTGCCACGGCCTGTTCGAGTCCGCGTGCCGAATCGTCCACTTCCGTGCGGCGGTTCTGGAACGCATCGGACACAGCAGCCAGAATGCGCTTCAATCCCGGCCGGCCCATGGCGTCCTCGGGAGGGAAATACGTTCCGCCAAAGAAGGGTTTCCCTTCTGGCGTTAGAAACGCAGTGAGCGGCCAGCCACCTTGCCCTGAGATTGCGCCGATCGCGGATTGATAACGCGCGTCCACATCGGGCCGCTCGTCGCGATCAACCTTCACCGCGATATAGAGCTGATTAATCAGTCTGGCAATCTCTGGATTTTCGTAGCTCTCGCGGTCGATTACGTGGCACCAATGGCACCAGACCGCGCCAATGTCGAGCAGGATGGGCTTGCCTTCAGCGCGCGCTCGCTCGAAAGCCTCCTCACCCCACTCGTGCCAATCGACCGGCTGATGCGCGGCAGAGCGCAGGTAGGGGCTCGCAGAATCCTTCAGTCGATTTTCTGTCGTTTGAGTCATTCGCAACGCACCGAGCGCCGCCTCTCGACACTTTCGTACAGATGAAGGCAGCTGACTTAGGAAATGAGCGCGGTTGGATTGGTCACGCACATGCGGCGAACCTCCGCCGTGCGGAAACCCGCATCGAGCATCTTCTGCGCGAACATGGCGAAGCCATCAGAAACGGGCGGATTGATCGTCTGCCCCAGATCGGTTGAAAGCACGACGCGCTCCGGGCCAACCTTGCGCACGCTCTCGAAATAGACCTCCCAGGGAGCTTTGTTCGTGTACATCGTCGTGAAGCAATGCTCGATCATCGCGCCCAAATCGGCCAGCTCGACCTGCTCGGCCGCCGTGAGATTCTGAGAGGGGAATTCGGCGTGCGTGACGAGGACACGCTTCAGCCCCATTTCTTTGCTCGTCTTTACCAGCGCGTGAATCTCCTTCTTGCCCAAGTGACCGGTAGCAAGAATCATGTCGTGCTTGCCGATCAATTCCAGGCAACGGCGGGCGGTCTCATGGACCTTGCCGTCTCGCCCAAGGACGGTCAGCGGCGGTGGCGCGATGCCCGTCGAGGAAAGTTCACGTTGAATCTTGGCCCAAAACGGCAGCTTGTCCGTCGGGCCGTCGCTGCGGCCGGCGGTTTCGTTCTCGGCATCTACGGTAGGCATCCAAACAATCTTATTGCCTGAGCGACCGGCGATCTCAAGCGCCACGGGGTTTAGTCCTCCAACGCTGTGGTTGAGGGTGATCGCGCCGAACGCTGTGATGCCCGGGGATGCTTTGGTGACCACCTTGGCGCGCTCATAGGTGGGCGCGTAATGCGACTTCAGCACAAATCCCTTGAGCTTGCGCGCAAGAAATTCCCTGGCGAGGTCCAGATCATCGATGCGCCGCGCGATCACGTCCGGCGCGACGTGAACCTGCAGGTCATACCCTCCCTCGATCGCTTCCCAGGCGGCATCGCTGACTCGGATCGGCGCAGCGGCGGTTTCTGTGGCCATGGCTCTGTTTACTCTCCTTGTCCAATATGGCCCGCTACTGTTGCAGCCGCCTCGCCCGGTGTCAAGCGATGGATCCGATCTTGCCCGAGAGGGGAGCTACTGCAGGGGGCTGTTGTAATCGGCGTCACGCGGATCGATGGGCTTTCGGCCAGCGAAGCCTTCATCCTGACGGTGGTAGAAGCGAATGCGGTCTTCGCCCAGTTTCCAGCAGAGGTAGACTTCTTCGCCGTCGATCCGCGCGGGGAAATCGAGCAGGCCGACTTCGAGGTCCTTCACGATGCAGCCGGTCGAATGAATTCGTTCCAAGGCCTCGCGGATGGTTTCCTCGACCCGGTTGCGCTCGATGCGCAACTTCGCGGCATCTTCGTAGCGGACCATTAACCCGCCGGAGCGTTGGATGCGCTCGGCCAACTGGCCGAGTTTTTCCTCTAAATCGCCGAGCTTGCGGCGTGACTCAATCGCCTCGATCAGAGTCGGCTCAAGCTGGAGCCGCAGGCGTTCGGCTTCCCGTAGTGAAAACAATTTGGATTCTTCGTCCGCCATAGGTTGTTTATTCTACCGCGGAGTTGGGAGCGGCGCGATCGTTTGCTCAACCTCCGATCGAAACCATCGTGCGCGAAGGCGGCACGAAGCCAGGTTCGTTGATCGGGTGCCCTCGCTCTTTCTGAGCGACAATGGCGAGAATTTCTTCGCGGATTCGGCCGTCGCTCGCGCCGCCGCGCAACAAAAATCTGAGGTCGTGATCCTCCTTGCTGAACAGGCACGTCCGCAGCTTCCCATCGGCCGTCAGTCGCAGGCGCGAACAATGTCCGCAGAAGGGTTCCGAGACCGGAGAGATCAGTCCAATTTCCCCGCGCCCATCAACAAAGCGATATTTGCGAGCCGTCTCGCTTCGCCCATGTGGGATCGGCTCGAGAGGCCACAGAGCCTGAATACGACCGTATACCTCTCGTCCCGTGACGACCATGTCGCGCGTCCATGCGTGATCTTGATCAAGAGGCATGAATTCGATAAAACGCATAATCAAGCCGCGTTCGCGCGCGAATCTGGCAAAGGCCTCCACCTCATCATCGTTGATGCCGCGAACCAATACGGCGTTCACCTTCACGGGCCGCAGCTCCGACGCCTGCGCTCGGTCAATCCCGGCAATCACTTGATCAAACGTTTTCGTGCGGGTGATCCGCTCGAACTTTTCGCGATCGAGCGAATCGAGGCTGATGTTGATGCGGTTCATCCCCGCGGCCACCAAAGCATCCAAGCGCTCCGCGAGCAGGTAACCGTTCGTAGTCATCGAAAGGTCTCGCACGCCGAGGGCACCAAGCCGAGCTATGAACCGCTCGACTCCGGGGCGCACCAGAGGTTCACCACCCGTCACCCGCACCTTGCGAATGCCCATGCCAACCAAAAGGCGGACCAGCCGCTCATATTCCTCCCATGCCAGCAGTTCCTCTGCCGGCCGATGTGTTTCTGGGTTCGCTGAACGGCAATACACGCACCGGAAATTGCAGCGATCGGTGACCGAAACGCGCAAATCGGTGATTTCTCGGCCGAATTTGTCTGTAAGCGGCATCGGCTTTGCGGGATCTACCCCCCAAACAAAAAGCCCAAATCCGCATCTGGATTTGGGCATTCGCCCCGAGCACACCGTGCTTCCGGGCGTTCCCCTTTCCAAAAAGACGGATCCATCCGCCAGAGGCGGATCAAAGCAAGGGAGGCACGGGCGTTTCCCCCCGAACCCTCGGCTCGTCGAAAGCAGAAGAGCGTCGCCTCTCAGCCGTGGGATTTCTCTCCTTTAGGCCTGAGAGGTCGGAGAACGTGTTTGATTCTACCTTTCAGCAGGGAAGGGATCAAATCGCCTAAGTCGATGTATTTACATTCTCTGAGCAGCGTGAAACCTATACAGTTCCATACGATCGCAAGACACAAAACTAAGTGCGGAAGCGACTGATGTTGCGGATCTCTTTTCGGTAATCCGGAGCACAAATCTCAACCGTGCGGCACATTTCATAGAGCCGCGAGCGAATGCGCTTCCCCACGCGATCGGTGAGCGAATCATCGATCGCCGTTGGGCGCACTCCCACCGCGCGCGCAGCGATCGATTCCGATCGGTCGGCATCGAGGAAATTGGTGGTCAGCAATGTGACGCGCTTCTCGTTGTAGCGGGTATTCAGAATGTGCCCGACCGTTTCTAAGGCCCACAGGGAGGGCTTGCTCGAGCCAACGTCATCGAGCACTAACAGTTCAGCCTGAAGCACGGGCTCGAGCACGCTCATCTCCGTCGTTTGGCTCTCCGGGTTGTAGCTATCCTGAATGCCTTTGAGCAGTTCGCGATAGTCGTAGAAAAGGCCGCGATGGCCTCTCCGCACAACCTGCTTGAGCGCGGAGACCGCCAGATGGGTCTTGCCGACACCACACGGGCCCATCAGGAGAAGCCCGTGTTCGCTTTCGACTTCACGCACGGGGGAGAATTCTTCGGCGAAGCGCCGCACCACGAGCTTGGCCTGCGACAAGCTGTGATTCCAAGCACTCGATTGCTCGCGCGAGACATTTTCGATTTCGTTGTCGACCTCGTAATTGTCGAAGTCACAGTGGCGATAACGCTCGGGAACGCGCGCTTTCGCCAGGATTCGCTCCGTGCGGTCTCCCACCGTGCAATCACAGGGAACCGCCCAGACCATTTTCGATTCGGTTGAGAGCGCCTCGGCGCCTTTCGTCGTGCGCTCGACCACCTTCCAACCGCTGCCCTGACACAGGGGACAATCTGTTCGCGCCATTTTGCAAGCATATGCGGCCCGTCGAGCGAGCGCAAGCAGACACTCGGCTGTTGAAATCGGCGAGAGCTGTGGAAGTTGACCCGCAAGGCTCTGCGGAGCCGATCGCCGTTGATATATACTCGCCAAGGTTTGACGCGGGAGGCCGCATGCCGAAGTTCCTCATTGAAAGAGAAATCCAAGGTGCCGGGTCCATGCCGCCTAAGGAGCTTCAAGCTGTATCGGAGAAGTCCTGTTCGGTTCTGCGGAACTTAGGTCCGCAGATTCAGTGGGTCACGAGCTACGTCACCGATGACAAAATCTATTGCGTATATATTGCTCCCAACGAACAGATGGTCAGAGAGCATGCCCTGCTTGGCGGATTCCCAGCCGATCGTGTCTCCCAGATTAGGCAGATTATCGACCCCACAACCGCCGAGAAGGCCTGATCACTTCAGCTTGGCCAATACCTCTGATACTTCTCCGAGATCGGGAACTGTCGGAATGTCGTAGTTCTTGAACCAAGCCACTTTTCCGCTGCGATCGACGATGGCAATGGCACGCCCGGTGATGCCTTTGTCCGCCAGATACACTCCGAACTTGTCGGCGACAGCTCCGCGAGGCTGAAAGTCAGCCAGCAGTGGATAATGGATGCCCATTTTTTCCGCAAATGCCTTGTGCGACCAGACACTGTCCACACTGAGGCCTAGCACTTGCGCATCGAGTTGCTCGAAGCGCTTCATATCATTGACGAAGCAAACGTGCTCGTTCGTGCAGACCGGACTCCAATCAAGCGGATAGAAAACGATCACAACATTTTTCTTTCCGCGAAAGTCCGATAGCTTCACTTCCTTCTGGTTTTGATCCTTCAAAGTAAAATCTGGCGCTGTCGTTCCCACTGACGGTGCCATCGCCAACCTCCTCGCCCGCACGAGCGGGTCCCGGATTCAAGATGCTTCCGTCCTGTATGATAGCGGAAGGTTCTCTGCCGGACAAACCGTCCCCGTGCTCGCCAGGAGAAAAGCCTCTCCGCCCCTCTGCCGGAGAGACCGGGTTGTCTACGGTTTTGAGGCCGGCGTTGCGGGAGCAGGCCTGGGTGCAGGCTTCGGAGCTGCTCCGGAGGAGGCTGTTGCATTCTTTACCGGGTAGCTCTGATCATAGAGACGGATGATATCCTGCGTGACGTCAATCTGATTGGCAGCGTAGATGACGGGCGTTTGCTGTGACGACTCATCGAGGATGACCGAATAGTTGTTTTCCTTCGAATATTTATCGATCACGTCGATCATCTTCCGACCAATCCGATTCACCACCTCTTGCTGCGCGTCGTTCGAATCGTCCTGAAATTCCTGCTGCTTCCGCTGAAACAGGCGCGACGATTGTTCATATTGGCGCTGGAGACGCACTTTCTCTTCATCGCTCAGAGTGGTTTGGCCGTTTTGCACCCGAGCACCAAGGTCTTGGATCTGCTTCTGCAGATTTTGAAGCTCGGTCGTGCGGGGAGCAAATTGCGACTGCAGCTCGGCCGCCGCCTGTTTTCCCTCGGCGGTGCCCGCAATTGCTGCCTGTATGTTGATCACCCCCACTTTCGCAGCCGCCGTAGCCGTGCTGCTCGCTTGGCTCCAAGCCGCCGGTATCATCCACAGTACTGCCAGGACTGCAAATGCCGCTCGAATCTTCATTCTCACTCCTTACCTCAAGTAGGTTGTGAAATTGCGGTCAGTCGAAATCGGGCATTATAGCTACCCATTTAGACAGTGGTCAAGCTGCCTGGGTTGCCCCTCAGTGTGGCAGCGGAACCAGCAAAACCTGATTGTTGTCCTCATCTACCACCACGGCCAGGTTCAGGATCGGGTCAATGGCCACCGCGTTCGGACCGAACACCGGCGCCGTCTGTTGCGCGCCTCCCAGACCGAGCACCGTGGCCACCTGTGGCCCCACACAGGCGGGGGCGGCAAGGCTCGGGGGACAAGTGTACGACAGGATGGACGTCGAGTGGCTGATGGAGTTCACCGTTACGAGCGTGCGCGTCTGGTAATTGTAATCGAGCGACGTCGGCCCGATCCCTACAGCCACGGGGGTGGGCAGAAAACTGGTGGGATCAAGAATCACCACCTGGTTTTGCAGGCTATTCGCGGCTAGAAAAACCTGGTTGACCGGATCAAACACGATTCCCGTTGGGTTTGCCAACCCCGATGTGCGTCCCGCCAATGCTCCGCCGTTCGAGAGGTTCAGGAAATCGACGCTGCTGGTCGCTGAAGCGGTGGCCACGGCCGCATAGAGAAACGAGGGGTTCGGATCAATCGCGACCGCAACCGGGTTGTGATCGATCGTAGGCCCTTCGGTGGCTGTCGCCGACGAAAGGATCACGAAACTCACGCTACCCAGCGTTGTCGAGCTGCCCGGATTCGTGTTGGTTATGACGCCCATGGCTGAATCCTGATTGACCCCGACACCGGTTGGCCCGACGCACTGTGCTCCGCACAGAGCCACGGTGACGGGGACCTTCGTTTGGGTGACGTCAACGATCGCTGCGTTGTTGCTTCCATTGTTCGCGACCAGCGCCAGGCCCAAGCGCGGAATCTCAGCGACCCCCTCCGGTTGCGTGCCGACCGTTATGGGCCCTCCGACAACTCCAATGGCTCCAGCCTGTATCTGGTTGGGTCCCACGGGAGTCTCTGGTGTCAGAGCAACCAGTGAAACCGTGCCATCGGTCATGTTGGTAACAATCGCCATGTCGCGATCCGTATCGATCGCCACGCCAATGGGAGACTTGCCCACGGGTACGGGCAGAACAACCGCCAGGTCCGCGACATTGGAAACCGCGCTGCTGGGGTTTACGACTTGTACAGCGAAGTTTCGCGGCACGCTGAGCAAGCCGTCGACGCCGCCGGGCACGATCGCCGTGAGCTGGCGGGAGCTAACGAACGTTGTGACGAGCGGGGTGCCGTCTAAGGTCACTTCAGAACCGCTGACAAAGCCCGATCCATTTACGGTCATCAAAACATTGCCCGCGCTCGCGCCCCCGAAGGCAATGGCAGGGCTCGCCTCCACGATCTGAACGGGGTTGAGCGCCGGCCCGAGAGAAATAAAATAGACCTTATTGTTGGTTCGATCCACCGCGACCGCCTGGTTGCTTACCGGATCGACGGCCACAGCTTGTAGGTTCGCACCACTGCTGAAGCCTCCCACAGTTTGTAGCACCGTACTGTTTTGCAAATTGACGACCACAGCGCTTGCACCAGAAGCATTCCCGCTGACGGCGATCCCCACGCTCTCAAGGGGATTTACGGCCACGGCGCCAAAGCCTTGCTGATCGAATGGCAACCCGCCGCTCGTTACTGCA
>Ga0187769_10000167_pt1 | contig 35412 bp, 30 predicted proteins | sample 0116_SJ02_MP02_1_FD_133140 | JGI IMG/M metagenome (GOLD analysis project Ga0187769, IMG submission 133140) | Tropical peat soil microbial communities from peatlands in Department of Meta, Colombia - 0116_SJ02_MP02_10_MG | ecosystem: Environmental > Terrestrial > Soil > Wetlands > Peat | place...
AATCCCGACGCGGCAGTCCTGAGTTGCGCTTAGAAGTGGAAGCCGATCTCTCCCGTAATCGTTCGCGGCGTAACGTAATGCGTGCCGCTAAATGTGGACAGGAAGTTGTAAAGCGCGTATTGATTTGACAGATTGATCACCGTGAGCTGCGCACTCCACTTATAGTGATCGCCGTTGAACAGGTTGTCATCGCCCACGGCGAGATCAAACAGGTTTCGCGGCTGGATACGTGGTGGGTTGGTATTGTCATTCTCCTTGTTCGGAGCGGGCACCTGAGTGAGCGTCGACCCGAACACGGAGGCTGGGCAATTGAAGGGCAGAGGCGTAGTGGGTGTGGCGTGCACGCCATGGCAAGTGAACCCAGCCTCAAACTCTTGATCGGCGGTCAAGGGGATGAGGGGCGGGGATCCGACGTTGCTCGCAACCATCGATACGTTCGCCACGCCATTGATCACGACCGAACCAGGGCAAGTGTTCGTAGGCAGGATCCCGTAGCAGGGAGTAGCGCCAGCAACCAGGCCGCTATCATAGCGCCAGTTGAAGCTAAACCAGGGTCCCCGCTTCCACGGCTGATATTGAAGATGTGTTGTCTGGTTAAAGTGCTCGTCATGGTCGATACGGAACGGCGTGAATTCGCCTGGAACGGAAACGACGGGGACGGCGCCGGCGCCGCCGACCTGCGGCGTAAAGAAGACCGCCGCCACACTCGACATGACAACATAGGCAGTCAACCCATGTAGGTTGGTGACGTTGACGCGTCCTGTGAAGCCGGGAATTTTCGAGTTGTGCCACTCGATCGGGAAGGTAATCGGCGTGTTGCCGAGCACGCTGAAATCGTATCCGTTGTGCGTGTACTTCCAGATGTACTCACCGTCGAAGACCACGTGGCTTCCAAATGCCTGCTGCAGTCCGGCATGGAACTCATTGCGAAAGCCAGGGCTCAAGGGCGTCAGTGCGCTCGAGGAGCAAAGCAGGAGCGGGTTCAGAACCGGCGACTCACAGCCAATGCTGGAGAGGATGAGATTTTCATTGAAGGGAGTTTCCAGAGTCCGCGCGTAGGAGGCGCGTAGAACCGTGTTGCTCTGCTTCACGTTGTAGGCAATGCCGATTCGCGGCTCTGCCTGACTGGCGCTGGTAAGTCCGTTATAGACGTCTCCTCGAAGGCCCAGATTTAGCGACCAATTTCCCTTGGTGATCGTGTCCTGCACGTAGAGAGAAAACTCTTTCACATCTGTGTGCTCAAGGAACGGATAGAGCCCGCCTCCCGGAGAGCACGGTGTAGGTGGTGTGGGGACGAATGCGCAGCTCCGCGTGAGGTCGTAGGGCAGCAACAGCGGGTTAAACAGAGGGAACTGCACCGAGTTGGGCGCATTGGGATTGGACGAGTTGTTGGGCTGGCAGCCATACGGTGCACATACGCCTGTCGCGGGCGCCGCAGCGCATTGCGACGGGTCGATGAAACCTTGGACGGATTGGTAGGAACCCGGGATCCCCGTATTCGCATTGACAAGAATCGGATTGAATGTGATGCAGGGTGCATTAAAGGTGGGATCGACGATGCCCAGCCGATCGTGCTCGGTCAGCGGGGTCTGTTGGTACAGGACGCCGGCCTTGAAGTTGTGGATACCTTTTACATGCGACACATTGGCGAGGGCGCCCGCATTGGTCAGAAAACGAAGCTGGGAGACGGTCTCTCTCTGAAGGCTTGGTGCAATCAGATCAGCGAATGGGTTGTCACTCGGATAGTAATTGTACTGATCATGCCGCACGAAGAGGCTCCCCGTAATGACGGTCGTCGAGCCAATCAAGTGCGTCCAGGTGGGCGCCACATTGTAGCTCAGGATTTGAGAGCGCTGATCGGTCGGACCGACGAGCAGGCCATTGGGCCCGATACCGTTGTCGCTGACAGACATAACAGTGTTGCCCAGATCAAAGCCGTACCAGGCCGTTGCGTGTTCGGCGTCGAAGGCGTTGGGTGTCTGAAACCAAGACCTCGAGAAGCCCAGGTTCAGATGCAGCGAATCCGACTTGGAAAGCTGAAAGTCGACACGATCGAAGATGTTTTCTTGATTGCCCTTGTCATGCGCCACGACGAACTCTGGCGGGTCGAGGAAACGGCCCGTATTGAGCCCATTGACCGAAATGAAGTTTCCCCAATCCTGACCACCATAGCCGAAGTTAAGGCCGCCGTTCACAGTTCCGAACGAGCCGTAGGAGGCGGTGACAGCACCGTGGGGCGTGGTCATTCCCTGTCCGGAGCGCGTGGTCACGTCGATCACGAGGCTCGTCTTTCCGCCATATTCAGCCGGCGGCGCCCCTTGAATCACTTCCAGCGATTGAACCGAATCCACAGGAATCTGGTTCGAAAATACCTTGCTCTGCTGATCGGTGATTGGCTGGCCGTCAACAGAGAAGGAGTTCGATGCGTGATCGCCCAGGCCGTGGAACAGGCCATTTGAATCTGCGGCCACGCCGGGCGAGGCGAGAGTCACGAGCGAGCTGAGCGACGACGACGCGCTTTCGAGCGGCAATCGTTCGATGAGCTGTCGGTCCACGTCGGTGTGCGCCGTCGAGTCCGTCTCAAGCAGATCGCCTGCGGCTTCAACTGTCACCGTGCTGGTCGCTACGTTCAACTCCAGCTTTATATCCAAATGCAGCGGGACGCTCGATCGCACTTCAATATCCTGGACATGCGCGGCAAAGCTCGTGGCGGTAACCGTCATGTGATAAGGATTAAAAGGAACGTTCGGGATCGTGAAGTTCCCCATCCCGTCGGTGGTCGTGATGCGTTCGAATTGGCTCACTGGATTATGAAGCGTCACGGTCGCGCCGGGTATCACCGCGCCAGAAGGGTCTGTGACGGTTCCCGTGACGCTGGCCGAATTGCCTGCGTTCTGCGCATAAGTCCCGGTAGCGCCGAACAAAAAAAACAAGATCGAGAACAGCATGCCCAAAACGGTTCTCAGAGACCTCATGAACTTCTCTCCCCAATGGACCACGGCCCGAGCGGATTCGCCTGGGCGTTAAAGGAAAACTGAAACGCGCCGCTTACAGACGGCGCTAACTGAAAAATTCCGTATCGTCCGAAGAAACCTACGCGGGGGGAGCGCGGGGAATTCGGGAGCTCGAGACCGGCTCGAGAACGACGAGAGGTATTTCCGGCGGGGCGAAGCGCGCAATCGGCTGAGGTGCCTTGACCGCCAGCTGCAAAGCAGGCTGCGACATCGCCACGCGCCCTGTGTGGCAGGCCTGACAATTGTCATAGTTTGGACCGTGCCAGTGAAGCGCTGCGTGAAGACCCAGCAGGCCCACGGCGAGGACCAGCGCGACGGCCAACGAACGCTTTAAGGGCTGCTTCGGCATGCTCAGCTCAGCGGAAACCCAAGCACAATCTTAGCTCTGATGCCGTTGGACAAGAAACAGTCACTTCCGATCTTGCACGATCGAGCAACATCCCCAGGACAGACCTTAGACCTGCAAGACGTCACCCTCGCGGGCGACGATTTGGTAAAGAACCGGATTCACGAAAAGACCGATGCACAGACGCGAAACAAGTCCCGCCACAATCACGATGGCGAAGGGCTTTTGCGTATCAGAGCCGATACCGGTTGAGAGCGCCGCAGGCAGCAGACCGAGGCAAGCGACCAACGCCGTCATCATGATCGGCCGCAGGCGCAGTAGCGACGCCTCCCGCGTGGCGGTCCGAATGTCCCTGCCCTCCCGGCGCAACTTGTTGATGAAGGAGACCAGGATGACAGCGGTTTCTACCGAAACGCCCAGCAGCGCGAGTAGTCCCAACACAGAGGAGACACTGAACGGCGTGCCTGTCAGCTTCAAGGCCAAAAAGGCACCCACAGGCTCGGTGATCACCACACCGAAGGCGATCGTCACCGGAAATTTGAAGTTGCCGTACAGCGCAAACAGAATCAAAAAAATGAGCAGCACGGCGAGCGGTCCGATGATCTCGATCTGGTGCTTGGCCTCGAGAAATTCGCTGTATTCACCGCCCCAGCTCAGCTGGTAGCCGACCGGGAGCGATTTCAGGATGTCCGCGATGGCGCGCTGACCGTCCGCGACAGCGCCTTGCAGGTCGCGCCCTTCGATGCTGTATTGCACTCCGATGTAGCGGGAATTGTTTTCACGATAGATAAAGGATGCCCCGCTCGCCTCGTGAATATCGGCGAGCTCGCTAAGCGGAATCTGCTGGCCGCTCGGCGTGCCGACGAGCAGACCACCGATCTGCTGCGCGCCCTCGCGGAATTGCGGCTGCATCCGTACAACAAGATCGAACAGCTTCTCGCCTTGAATCACCTGAGTGGCAGCCTGGCCACCCACGGCCGCCTGGACCACGGCTTCCACGTCGGCCACGTTGATACCGTAGCGCGCAATTTTGTCGCGGTTCGCATCGATGAGCAGACTGGGCTGGCCCAGCTCGCGCACCACGGTCAGCTCCGTGAACCCGGGCACTTCCGAGAGCCGCCGCTTGATCTCGAGCGCCGTGTTCTGCAGCACATTCAGGTCCCCTCCGTAAACCTTCACGGCGAGCGCGCTTTTCAGCCCCGTGAGCGCCTCATCGACTGCATCCTCGGCCGGTTGCGTGTAGTTGAAAATTACACCGGGGAATGCGGCGAGCCTCTTTTGAAACTCTGCGGTCAGTTGCTCTTTGTTGTGAATCGCGGTCTTTTGCCAAGAGGAGTCGCCATACGGTTTCAGGCCAACGTAAAACTCATCGTTGAAAAAGCCGGTGGGATCGGTGCCGTCATCCGGCCGCCCGAGTTCCGAGCCCACGTCAGTAACCATCGGATATCCCATGAGAATGTGGCGCACCTGGGGGCTGAACTTGGCTGCCTCCTCGTAGGAAATCGTGTAAGGCATCGTCGCGCGGATCCACAGCGCGCCTTCGTCAAGATGCGGCATGAACTCGCCGCCGATAAAAGGGATGAGCAGCAGCGTCAGACCGAAGATCCCGACCGCCGCGAACAAGGTCGTCTTGGGGCGCGCGAGGCAGCGGTCCAGACCCGCGGCATATTTTCGACGGACCCACTCGAATGGCTTGTTCACCACTTCGTGTACTCCCCCCTTGAACCAGTAGGAGCAGAGCACGGGCACCAGCGTAAGCGTCAGCAGAAGCGCCCCGACCAGCGCGATGGCCATCGTGTCGGCCATCGGGCGAAACAATTTTCCCGAGGGCCCGGCGAGCGCGTAAATCGGAATGTAGCCAGCGATGATCACAGCGACAGAATAGAAAATCGGCCGGTCTACATCCTTGGCTGCCGCGAGGATCACTTCGCTTAGGTCGTAGGTCTGTCCTTCGCGCAAGCCCAGCTCCCGGAACACATTTTCGACCATCACGAGGGTGCCGTCGATGATGATCCCGAAATCGATGGCCCCGATGGAAAGCAGGTTCGCAGCCACGCCTTTGGCGTGCAGAAAGATGAACGAGAACAGCAGCGCGAGCGGAATCGTCAGCGCCACAATCAGAGCGGCGCGGAGGCTCACCAGGAAGAAAAGCAGCACAACGAGGACAAGCACCATGCCGCGCAGCAGATTGCTTTCGACCGTGTCGGTGGTGAGCCGCACCAAGTCGCTGCGGTCGTAATAAGGAACCACCTTGATGTCCGGCGGCAGCACGCGCTCGTTCAGTTGCCTCGTTTTGTTCTCAACGCCCTTGAGAACATTTTGCGTTTGCTCGCCGCGAAGCATCAAGATTACGCCCTCGACGGCATCGTCCGTGTTGTTGAAGCCGAATTCGCCGAGCCGCGGCGCATGACCGATGACGACTTCACCGATGTCGCGAATGCGCACAGGGACGCCGTTCTGCGAACCGACGATCACGTTGCCGATATCGGCCGTGTCACGCAGTAGGCCGATTCCGCGCACGTAATAAAATTGTCCGCCCTGCGAATAGAAGCCGCCCCCGGCGTTGGCATTGTTGACCGAAAGCTGCTGAATCACCTGGGGGATGGTGACGTGATAGCCATAGAGCCGGGCGGGATCGAGCAGCACCTGGTACTGCATCACCGTTCCTCCGAATCCCGAGTCATCCGCGACACCCGGCACCGCCTTGTACGCGCGTTCAATCACCCAGTCTTCGTAGGTTTTTAGTTCCTGGGGCGCGCGATCGGGGCTTTCGAGAACATAGCGATAGACGAGTCCGGAAGGACTCGAAAGCGGAGCGAGCGTGGGCGTGACGCCGGACGGGTAGGTCACCTCGCTGAGCCGCTGAAACACCACATTGCGCGCGAAGAAGTCATCGGTCTCTTCGTTGAAGGTAAGGATTACATCGGACAGTCCGTAGAGAGAAATCGACCGCTGCACCGACATTCTCGGCACGCCGTTCATTTCGACTTCTGTTGGCAGCGTGACCAAGCGCTCGATTTCTTCCGCGGCGTGACCTGGCCACTGCGTGATGATTTCCACCATGGGCGGCGAGAGATCGGGATAGGCATCGACGGGCATGTGTTGGAAGGAAATCGCTCCACCCACAGCGACGAACAGGGTCAACATCAGGATCAAGAACCGCTGCTGGAGCGCAGATTGAACAACACGATGAATCATTCGCTGTGCGCCGCCTTAGTGTTGAAGCGAATTGGCGAACTGCAAGAACAGACTGCCATCGCCCACAACCCGATCTCCTTGGGCGAGTCCGGTCAAAATCTGCGTGTTGCCGTTCTGGCTCTGCCCGATCGTTACTTGTCGTCGGCCGAACTGGTTGGCACCGGTTGCGACATAGACGAACGGCTGATTTTCGTCATCGCGAAGCACTGACGCATCGGGCACGACAATCGCGTTGGCGATCGTGCCGGCCATCACCGTGATCGTGCCGTACATGTCTTTCTTCAATTTTTCGCCGGGGTTGTCGACCACGATACGGGCCTGCAGCGTCCGCGTGTTCGGATCGAGTGCATCTGAAATGTAGGAAATGGTGCCGTGAAAGCTCTCGGGATAAGCAGAGGTTTCTACGACCACGGGATCGCCCACGTGCACGCTCGACAGATCGTCCTGATAAATGTTGGCAAGCACCCAGACGGTGCTCATATCGGAAATCGTGAATGCCTGCGTCTGGCCTGCCTGCAGCACTTGGCCGGGCGAGACCAGCCGCTCGACCACTTCTCCGCCAATCGGTGCAATCAAGGGAATTTCAGCCGACAAGGGTGCCTTCACCAAATCTTCCGGATTCTTGATGCCGAGAATCTTCATGGCCTGCTCGGCAGCATTTAGGTCCGCCTGTGCCTGGATGCGATCGGATTCGGCTTGAAGCAGGTCGCGCTCGGCAATCGCGTTGTGTTGGTAGAGGTCTTTCGCGCGCTCGTAGTTCTTGTCAGCAACCCGGAAGATATCGCGGGCCTTCAGATAGCTGTCGAGAAGTTGCGAGTAATCCGGGCTCCTCACTTCGAGCATCGGTTGGCCCTCCTGGACCCTCTGGCCGGGTATGACGAGAATCTGGCTTACCGGCCCACCCACTTGCGTGATCACCGGCGTGGTCTTGAACGCGTTGTAGGCCACCGCGCCGGTCAACCGGAGCGTGCGCGTCAGTTTTTGGGGCTGAACGGTGACCACCTGGACATGCGACATCTGATCGGGGGGGATAATAAAGAGCTCGGGCGTGGAGGATTTCGATTGCTTGGAGGAGAACGATGTCATCTCGCTGGCGCGTCGGTTAGAGCCGCATCCTGCCAGCAGAAGCGCGACGAGCGGGCCGGCGACGACTCGAACGTTTCGCCGGGGGAGTTTGGGTGATCTGCTCATGGCAGATTCCTTGTGCCCACGGCTTCCCGAAGCTGCTCCAGCACCGTCGTGTACGATGCCAACGCCTGTCGGTAGCCGAGTTGAGCGGCTCGGTAGCTGCGCTCCGCGTCCAGAAAATCGAGCAGGCTTGCCGCACCGCGCTGATAGGCGTATTGGCTAATGTCGCGATCCTCCTGCGCCTGATCAAGGTAGCCGGAGCGGTAGAGTCGAATCACCTCGTCGTTGCTCTCCAGCCCCTGATACGCGTCGCGCACGTCGGTCATCACCTGATTACTCGTCGCTTTTTCCTGTTCCTGCGCCTGCGTGATCGCAAAGCGCGCGCGCGCGATTTCCCCTTGGTTGCGGTTAAAAATCGGAATCTGGAAATTGCCGAACAGCGAGGCCGTGCTCAGATCGTTGATGTGGGTGTAGTTGATCTGCCCGGTGACATCCACCTTGCCGATCGCTTTCTGCAGTTGGTACTGGCTCGTGGCCGCGGTGACGCCCTGCTGGGCCGCGTGGAGATCGGGCCGTGAGGCCAGGGCCTTTGTCTGCAGGTCTTCGAGACTTGCGTGCAAGGGTTGATAATCGAGATCGCCCGCTACGTCGTAGTCGGCTGGCACCGAGTCATAGCCCAGCAACTGCCTTAAATCCGACAAGGCCTGCACTCTGGCCAGACGCGCCTGCGTCTCGTCCATCTGAAACTGAAGGAGTTGCAGTTCGATCTTCAGGAAATCGTCTTTGCTGATATCACCCGCTCTGTAGCGTTCCTGATTGATGCTGACCGTATCTTGAAAGCTCTTGAGATCCTGTCGTGCGAGGTCGAGCGTGGATTCGGCCAGCTGCACGCTGATGAACAAACCGGCCACCTGGAAGGTGAGCGTGCGCTCGTTGTCGGCAACGGTGGAACGGGTCACGGCGGTCTGGTCCTTGGCGGCCTGCAGCCGGTGCTGGCGCTTCTTGCCGCGCTCGAACAAATAACTGACGCCCAGGTCGAACTGCGCGGTGCTGCTGATATAGTCCGAGGTGAATTGATCCCAGTTAAAAACGGGGAGGAATTGCGCGTCGCCGATAAGGACGGGATTAGGGCGCAGGTTCGCTGTCGTTTCCTCCGCCTCACTTTGCTGGATCGTCGTTCGCGCCGCGAGCAGGGTGTGGTTGTGCGCGAGCGCCATCTGAATCGCGTCGTCCAGCGTGATCTTCACCGGTCCTTGCGTGGACGAAGCTTGTGCGAAGACAGGCGGGGGGGCCGTCAGGCCGACCGATACCACTACTATGGAGAGTAGAAGGCAAAGGGCTTGTAGGCGCATAGGTGTCGACACCTCAGTTCGCAAGTTGGGATGTGGATCGGCCCACCGCAGCGGTGCAGACGAGCGGATCTTACGCGGTGGGAGGGGCGCGCGCGGGAACGCGGCGAAAGACGGGGCTCGACCCCAGCTGAATCTCTCGAGCTTCAGAAGTCGGCGCGAGCCGAACGAGGGCCGGTCGGTGACTCCCGTTCAAGGGCCGATCCATCGGCTGATGGCCCAAATGGCAGATCGAGCAGTTCGAATCAGACGAGCCAGTATGATGGTGGCAGGCCGTGCCAATCGTCGAGCACACCAGCAGCACCGCCAGCAGCGTCACCGGTAGCTGATGCCGAGATGGATTGGGCTTGCTCATTCCCCGCCGGGGCAGCTCTTTCGGCTTTGTGATCATATAGCAGATGCCCAGGGGGTCCAACAGGAGGTGCCCCGCGTGCTTGCTCGAAAGGCAACCCGACTCGGGCACCCACGCGGAGCACGCTCGATTCCGGCGCTTTTAGTTGGAATGTTCCAGGGCACGCTCGACCAGTGCCACACACTTTTTCACGCGCTCGCGCAGCGGTCCTTCGATTTTCTCCTGGTGGGAGCGAAGAGTAAAGAATTCGTCGGCGATGTTCAGTGCCGCGAGTACTGCGACCTTCAGCGAATCGACCGTTCGAGTCGCCTCGGCAACCTCACGCATCTTGCTGTCCACATACGCTGCCAGTTCTCGCACGTATGCTTCGCTGTCGCCTGCGCTGACGTTATAGCTTTGATCGTAGATTTCAACTTTCACGTGGGTGCTCCTGCTTTGTGGGGCTGAACCGCGCCATTGTGGGCCATTGCACGTGGCGGCGCAACTGTCTTGGCCGAGAAGGAATCGTTCCCGACCCGGAAGGTGGTCTAGGAGGCCCGCAGTGTCGCGCCGAGCTGGCGCTCGAGCGCCGCGACGATACGCGAGCAAGCATCAGCGATCTCGGCGTCGGTCAGCGTAGCCTCTGCTTTCTGGAGCGTCACGCGGATCATCAGCGAGAATTTCCCAGCGGGGACTTGCCCGCCCCGAAACAGGTCCGCGGCCTCTACGCGCCGCACTTCCGGAATCGCCAACCCTCGGATGGCGTCAGCTACTTCGGCGAAGGCCACGCCGTGTCGCAGCACCAGCGAAAAATCTCGCTCGACTGCGGGAAAGCGTGGTAAGGACTCAAACCGCCGCGACGCCTCCGCTCTCTCGATGCCCTCGAGCAAGGGTTCGAGCCTGAGTTCAGCAATAAAAATCTCCTGGCGCAGTTTTAGTTGATCGGCAACCTTCCGTGCGAGCAGCCCTGCGATGCCGATGGGCAAAGATGAGGCTGGCTCGCTGATCTGTCCCGCCCGCGCCGGGTCGAGCCACACCTCCGTGATGGGGTTCCAGCACCAATTGCCACTCGCGAGGTGGCCAATGCTATCGAGATCACCTTTCAAGTCGGCAAAGCTAAATTCGCGGGCCGCCTCGTAAATCGTTTTTTCACGTGCCAGGCCCGTTGCACCGAGCGTCAGCACCACCGTCTCGGCCGGTTCCCCCTTGCGGAGTTCGTAGGTCTTGCCGATTTCAAACAGCCGCAGGTTGTGCTGCCCGTGGTTCAAGTTCCACTCGAGTGCAGCGACCATGCTGACGGTTCCGTTTGATCGCATCACCGACGCATCCTCTGCCAGAGGGTTTTCGATCACTGCGGGTGTCATGCCCTGGGGGCGAAAGATTTCGTCACGACGCCGATCGACCAGCGGAATCGCCACAATCTGCTGGTAGCCGAGCGCCATCAACCGCTCACGCACACGGTCCAGCGCGCCGGCGTGCGGCTGCCTGCGGGCGGGTTGTCGGGCAGACGGCAGCCGCGGCGAGAACTTGTCGTACCCGTAGTGCCGCGCCACTTCCTCAATCAGATCGATTTCCCGGGTCACATCCCTACGCCAGGACGGCTGCCGGCACTCCCAAACGGCCAGAATCGATCCGGAACTTCCGCGATTTTGGTCTTTGCGAGCGGGGCGAAATCCGAGCGCGCCGAGAATCTCTTCGATATCGCGGTCGGGGACGTCTTCGCCCATCACCCGCACGAGCTCCTTACGAGAAAGCTCGATCGTAAGCGGTGATTCCCGACGCGGATACCGATCCACAACGCCCGCCAGAATTTCGCCCCCGGCCAGTTGCTCGACGAGCTCTGCCGCACGCCGCGAAGCGAGCTCCGCCATTTCCGGATCTAAGCCGCGCTCGAAGCGGTACGACGCTTCGGTGCGCAAGCCCAGCGCTTTCGATGTATTCCGAACCGAAATCGGATCAAACCATGCCGACTCGATCAGAAGATTCTTGCTCGCGAAGCCGATTTCGCTATCCGCGCCACCCATTACTCCGCCAATCGCCACGGCGCGCACCGCGTCCGCAATCACGCACATTTCCTTCGCAAGAGTGCGTTCGGCGCCGTCGAGGGTGCGAATTTTCTCGCCCGGGCGTGCACGCCGCACGACAATGCGCTTTTCCGCGAGCGTATCGAGATCAAACGCATGCAGCGGCTGCCCGAGCTCGAACATCACGTAGTTTGTGACATCCACCACGTTGTTGATCGAATTTTGTCCGATGGCTTCCAGACGCTGGCGCAGCCAGTTGGGTGAGGGCTGAACCTTCACGCCGCGCAGGACACGCGCCGTATAGCGCGCGCACAGCTCGGGAGCCTCGATTTCGACACGCGTCGCGTCGGAAACCGAATCGGCCACTTCCCTCAACTTCGGCTGAAGCGGTTTCACCCCCAGGCGGTAGATCGCCGCGACTTCGCGCGCAATACCGTAGTGGCCAAGGCAATCGGGACGGTTCGCCGTAATCTCCGCGTCGAGCACGGGACCCACTTCGGAATCTTCCACTGCGTCGATCGCAATGCCCGCAAGCGACAGTCGCGAGCGCAGTTCCGCCGCTTGTTCCTTTACGTCCACGAATTCCTTTAGCCAGTTGTAAACAATCCTCATCGCGGTTCCAATGGCCCAGAGGAGTCGAACGCCACGGCTCTACGGAAATTGTTTCAGGAAGCGGACGTCATTCTGAAAAAGTACCGGCAGTTCCACGCCGTGCTTCATCATGGCGAACCGATCCACGCCGATGCCGAAAGCGAATCCCGAAAGTTTCTCTGGATCGTAATTCACGAAGCCGTACACGGCTGGATCAACCATCCCGGCTCCGAATAGCTCGATCCAGCCTGAAAACTTACATACGCGGCACCCGCTTCCCCCACAGACATGGCAGCTGGCGTCGACCTCCGCCGACGGCTCGGTGAAGGGAAAATAGCTAGGCCGCAGTCGCGTTTTGACTTTCTGTCCGAGAAAGTCGCGCACGAAGTACTCAACCGTACCTTTAAAATCGCAGAACGTGATGTCGGTATCGACGGCAAGTCCTTCGATCTGGTGAAACATATAGCCGTGGGTCGCGTCGGGATTGTCGCGTCGATAGACTTTTCCGGGCACGACGATGCGCACGGGTGGCGCTTGCTTCTCCATCGTACGAATCTGCATGGGAGACGTATGCGTGCGCAGCAAGTGGCGCCTCGCGGAACCTGCGATGTAGAAGGTGTCCATGTTATCGCGTGCGGGATGATGTTCGGGAATGTTGAGCGCCTCGAAGTTGTAGTAAGGGGTCTCGATTTCCGGTCCTTCGACCACACTAAAGCCGATCGAGAGGAAAATCCTGATCAGTTCATCGAATGTCTGCTGGATCAGGTGGCGCGTTCCGATCGAATGCTCGACCCCAGGAAGCGACAGGTCAATTCGATCGCGCGCCGCTCTGGCAGTCTCCTCCGCGGCTGCTACCTCCTTCTGCTTTTCTGCAAGCGCCGCCTCGATGTGTGCCTTCAGCTGGTTTAGCTCTCCTCCGACAATCGGTTTTAATTCTTTTGGCGCAGGTTTGAGCCAGATTTCGCCAATCAGCGACAGTACGCCAGCCTTGCGCCCAGTCCATGCAACTGCGAGCGTCTTCCAAGCTTCCGAGTCGGCGGTTTGGGTCACCACCAGCTCATCGAATCTTTGGCGCAGCTCAACAAATCTCCGTCTGATGGCGTCGGGGTTGTCCGTGTCGAGCGGTAAGATTTTCGGTATGTTGGGGTCGGTGGTCATGACTGACACGTTCGCTCGGAACGAAACTCGGATTCGCCCCGCCGAGGCGAGCGACCTCTAGGCCCGGCGCCACATCTTACACGGGGAATACCAATCGTCAGGCGGCGGTCTCGGGCGGCGCGGCCGACTTCAGGTGCGGCTTGACCGCGGTGACGAGCGCCGCAAAGCCCTCGGCGTCTCGCACGGCCATGTCCGCCAGGATCTTCCGGTCGATCGCAATCCCGCCTCGCTTGAGACCGTAGATCAGCTGGCTGTAGGTCGTGCCGTTCGCTCGCGCCGCGGCGCCGATGCGTTGGATCCACAGCGTGCGAAAATCGCGCTTGCGCGCGCGGCGATCGCGATAAGAATATCGCAAGGAACGGTTTACCGCCTCTCGGGCCGAGCGGTAGAGCTTTCCTTTTGTGAGGAAAAACCCCTTCGCGTGTTTCAGCAGCTTTTTGCGCCGGGCGCGGCGCTTCGTCCCTCGTTTGACTCGAGCCATGCTTTCCCTCTCCTATGATGTCAAGACGTTCGGTTACGCGGAGAGATTCATCAGGCGCCTGCCGCCCTCGTTGAGGACCGGCACGCGTGGAATTTTCTCCGCGGCGCGTTCGTTGAACTCCCGATTCGCCCCATTTCGAGTCGATCGGGAGAAAAGAGCCCGCTCCGTACTACGGGGCAACGCCGGCAGGCCCGCCGCGGGCGGGATGTGCTCTGCCTGGCTCTAAGAAATCGAACCTCCCTACTGGATACCGTAGGGCAGGGCGAGACGCACGTTGGGTGCGTCCGCTGGACTGACTTCTACTTTGTTCAACAGATTCCGCATGCGCCGTGGCTTCTTGGTGCCAAGCAGATGACGTTTGCCGGAGCGCCAGCGCATCACGCGTCCGGTGGACGTAATCTTGAAGCGCTTGGCAGCGCCCCGGTGCGTTTTCGCCTTCATTTTTGTGTTCTTCTTCACGATCTCCTCATTTGAGGCGGCTTTTTCTAGTTGTCCTGCGCCGATGGTGCGACTCGCGCAGGCGCCCCTTTCTTGGGTGCGAGCAGCGCGAGCAGGATATTCGCCTCCATCCGCGGCCCGAATTCCACCTGCGCGTAATCCAAGATATCCTTCAGCAGCCGGTCCATTTTGGCGCGTCCCACGTCTTGATGCGCCATCTCGCGTCCGCGATGAAAAATCATCGCCTTTACTTTGTAGCCTTCGCCCAGAAACCTGATGATCTGGTTTTTGCGAACCTGGTAATCGTGCTCGGCGGTGGCCGGCCGGAATTTCACTTCCTTGATATGCGAACTTTTCTGGTGCTTCTTCTGTTCGTGGGCCTTCTTGTTCTGCTCATAGAGAAACTTGCCATAGTCCACGAGCTTGCAGACGGGCGGAACGGCATTGGGCGAGATTTCGACTACATCCAGACCCGCATCCCGCGCGGCCTTCATGGCATCGAACAGCGACATCACGCCGAGCTGATTCCCCGCGTCATCGATTACACGCACTTCCCGGGCGCGGATGCGCTCGTTGACCCGAAGACCGCCACTGCCACCCCGATCTGCGATAAACCCACCTCCCGGACGCGCTACGCTGGCTGCGCCCGCCCGACGGCCCGCCCCCCGCGCGCTACCCAACCCTTGCGCGGAGACAGGGCAAAAAGTATAGCACGGCGGCGCGGGCCGCTCGCAACAATCGAATCAGTCGTCATTCTTGTCGGTCTTGGTGCTGTCGCCTTTGGAGGAAGCGCAGGCGAGCAAGGCCTTGCGCGTTTGGTTGGCCCAGCGCGGAATGGCGCGCGAGGCGATGAACTCGATCACCTGCGAGCTACCGCCCCCGACGGTTTCATTGATCTCGTACAGGATGGGATTTTCCCCAACCTCGTCGTCATCGCGCGGCCGCACAAACTGGATGTTCTGAAACGCCGTGAACTGGGCTAGCACGGCGGGGCACTCGGCTACGGTGAGATTCCAGGTCTGGATTTTCAGTTCCGGCTTCAAATCCGTATAGGGCTGAGAGGGGTTCTGTCGGTGGAGTGTCTGGAGCTGCTGATAGAGTGACGCGCCCTGCGCTTCGCGGATAATGCCGCCAATCGCGTGAGGGTCCTGCGTATTCTCGATGATAAACGAAAATTCCAAGGCTTCATTGCTGCCGTTCTGGTGTGCGCGAACCGCAAGGAAGTCGCCCTCGCCGCTCCGGATGGGGAAAAAGTCCTCGAACGCGGTGAGAAAGTGCTTGTTGGTCCATCCGCGGTCAGGCTGATTTTGGCCGGAGACGTGGCCCAGCGCAGCCAGCCCCAGCGAGAGTATCGCAAGCATTCGTAAGGGCAGTTTTGTCATCCGACGGTGGCTACGGCCGCGCGCGGGAGTCTACCTCGTGTCGAAGGTCGGTGACAAACTGTTCGAGCGGGCGCGGCCCGAGATCGCCCCTGGAGCGGTGGCGCACAGAAACCGTTCCGGCTTCGGCTTCCTTGCCGCCCAGAATCAACATGTAGGGGATTTTTTCAAGTTGTGCGTCGCGGATTTTCGCTTGCAGTTTTTCGTTGCGGTCGTCGAGATGGATGCGAAAACCGGCTTCCTTCAGTTGCCGTGTTACCTTCTTCGCGTACTCCTCGAATTTTCCGCTGACTGGCAGCACCGATGCCTGCACCGGCGCAAGCCAAATGGGAAAAGCGCCCGCATAATGTTCGATCAGCACGCCGAAAAAGCGTTCGATCGAGCCCCACAGGGCACGATGCACCATCAACGGTTGATGGCGCGAACCGTCCTCGCCGACGTATTCAAGTTGAAAGCGGCGCGGCAGGTTGAAATCGAACTGCACGGTGGTGAGCTGCCACGGGCGGCCGATCGCGTCGACTAGCTTCACATCGATTTTCGGGCCGTAGAAGACCGCCTCACCGGGCATGTATCGGTGGGGGACGTTCATCCGCTTGAGCGTAGAAATCAACGCGTCCTCGGCGCGTTCCCATTCCTCGACCGTGCCAGCGTAATCGCCGGGGCGCGAAGGATCCCGCGCCGAGAGTTCGACCACATAGTCGTCGAAGCCGAAAACGCGCAAGACTTCCCAGGCGAACTCCACGCAGTCCTGAATCTCCGACTCAATCTGATCGGGCGTGCAGAAAATATGGGCGTCATCCTGCGTGAATCCACGTACGCGCATCAGGCCGTGGAGAACGCCGGAGCGCTCGTAGCGATATACGGTGCCGAGCTCTGCCAAGCGGACCGGTAGCTCGCGGTAGCTGCGCAGGCGCGATTTGAAAATCAAAATGTGCCCGGGGCAGTTCATCGGCTTGAGCTGGTAATCAGTCTTTTCCACTTCGATGGGGCCAAACATGTTTTCGCGGTAAAAATTCGCATGGCCACTCATCTTCCAAAGATCCAGGCGCATGATGTGCGGGGTGTAGACCAGATCATAGCCGCGACGAGTGAGTTCCGTGTGGAGCCAGTCCTCCATCTGCCGACGGATGACGCCGCCCTTGGCATGCCAGAAGATGAGACCAGGGCCGGCTTCGTCCTGGATGCTGAAAAGGTCCAGCTCGGTGCCCAGCCGGCGGTGATCGCGACGCTTGGCCTCTTCGAGACGGTGAAGGTAATCATCGAGATCCTTCTGTTCGACGAAGCACGCGCCATAAATCCGCTGCATCTGTGGATTTTTCTCGTCGCCTTTCCAGTAGGCGCCGGAGATGTTCATCAGCTTGAACGCCTGAATGCGCCCGGTCGAAGGGATGTGCGGTCCGCGGCAAAAATCGATGAACTTTCCGGTGGTGTAGAAGGAAACCATCGGCTCGTTCGCTTTTTCCTCAACGAGTTGGCACTTGAATTCCTGGTTCAGTCGGCGATAGAGGTCGAGAGCTTCGGCCTTCGGGATCATCTTGCGCTGGTTGGGGAGGTCCTTCGCGGCTAGGGAGTGCATTTTTGCCTCGATTTTTTCGAGGTCTTCCGGAGTAAACGGCTCGTCGCGAATGAATTCGTAGAAAAATCCGTTTTCAATCGGCGGGCCGATGCCAAGCTTCACGTTCGGATAGAGTTCCAGAACGGCAGCGGCGAGGAGATGCGCGGCGGAGTGGCGGAAGACTTCGACCGCCTCGGGATCCTTTGCCGTGAGGATGGAGAGCGTAACGTCATGATCCAGGGGGCGCGAAAGGTCAATCAGCTCGCCATCTGCGCGCGCCACGAGAGCTTCCTTTGCCAGGCGTGGCGAGATTTTCTGGGCAAATTCTGCGGCGGTTGTTCCACGAGGAACCTCGCGGATGGCACCGTCGGGTAGCGTGATATGAATCGTTTCCATAGTCTCACTGAAAATTAACCTAGCACGATCCTGGGACGATTTCATCCGCTTCGACAAGCTCGACAAGAAAGATGGTTAAATGACCTCTCTCTGACATCCTGGGCGTGGAACGGGTCGGCACCAATGGTGCCGATGAGTGAGAAACGTTTGGATGCGTCGATCCGCCGGGCAGAGGTAATCGCCGAGGGGCGTTCCTTTTCATAGTGATGGCGCAGAAGCGGACGCGCGATTTCAACGAAGCGCGCGACAGGAATTGGCTGTACGGGGTTGGCCGAGGGCGGCGAGCTTGAGATGAAGATACTCGAGCAGTTCAGCTGCAGTTTGGGGTGTGGCCATGACGGTCCCTGGCCCCCCACCCCCCAATCGCTTCGCCGTAAGGCTGAGTGTAACAGCAACTTGCCGGCGCGCATAAGCTTCCGAGTTGGGAACTCGTCGCTCAAGGGATGATAACGCCGGGGAGGCCCCGAAAATGAGTGTTGGCCGTCACAAGCTGGGCTTGGCAAACGCGGGCGGTCGCATAGAGGATCGCATCGGCCCCTAGCAGGCGATGCTCGAGACTGGCGTTTGCCGCAGCCAAGGCAATGGTCTCATCGATCGGGACGACGCGGCGGTAGAGCGCCTGAGAGAGGAAACGGTCGGCGACGACGCGCCCGCGATGCTTGGCCAGTTGTTTGTAGACCTCGTAGATTACAAGCGAAGGGACAATCACCGCGGCTTCGTTCTCCAGATAGTGGCCGAACGCATTGGCCTTCGCCTCATCCGTCATGTATTCGAGCCATCCGGAAGAATCGACAACGTAGAGCTCAGAAGCGCTCCGCATGATCACGCAGTTCCTCTTTCCATCTCATGCCCTTGGCGATGCCGCGAAGCTCTTTGACCAAGCGGTGGGGCACCAGACGCAACGCCCCGTCGGCCGAGTAGATCAGAAGCTCCTGGCCGGCTTCGATTTTCAGCTCCTCGCGAAGTGATTTCGGGATGACAACCTGAAACTTGGGAGAGACCTTGACTTTTTGCCGTTCCATAGCGTTCCACTAACGCGAATCCTATCGATAATGATGTGGTATGTCAACTCTTAATCGATCGCATTCTAGTAATACGCTACGGTATCGACCTTGCAAGGGATTGAATTTATGCGCGTTATTCTGAATCGAGAGCTCTGGTTCGAAGCGCAGTCTCATCGGAAGAGCTCCGACGCGCACCGAGAGGCGAGCTTTGTTTTCTGTGTTGGATCCACGAAAAATTTTCAGTCGACTCGCCGACATCGGGGTCGGTTCAAAAAGACTCGCACGCAACGTTGGGCGATTCGTTCAAAGCTGCAAACAATGTGGCAGGTGGCGCAAACTGTGCTATCTAAGTGGCGGAATGCGGATTCGGTTTGAGAGGAGCCACCATGGGAAAATTCCTTTGGGGACTGATTATCGGATTGCTCGCGTTCCCCATTCTGGGCGCTGCCTATCTCGTGAGCGGCCATGCACCGGTCGCTGTGACGGACCGTTCCTTCCCCTTCGAGCAATACGTCGCCGGAGCGGCACTGGAATCACGGATCCGTCGAGTGGCGCCCGAACGCAATCCCGCCAGCTTTACGACGGCCGACCTCATGGCTGGCGCACAGGCCTACCGGCGTGGATGCGGTTGTCACGGACTGCCCGGCGATATTGCCAATGGGCCTCGACCGAAGATGTATCCAGCGCCGCCACAGCTTTTTACCCCCGATGGCTCGGTCGCGGACGATCCGGTCGGCGTGACGTATTGGAAGATCAAGAACGGTATTCGCATGACGGCCATGCCGAGCTTTCAGGGCGTACTTCAAGATGAGCAGATGTGGCAGATCGCAGCGCTTCTGGCCCGTAGCGACAAACTGCCGCCGGATGTGATGGACGTTTTAAAGCAGCCGCTCGTCCCGCCGCCACCGTCGCCGAACGCCACGTCTAGTGCCGAGCCCAATCGGAAACATTAGATCTTGGTTTAGAAGTGTCCCGACCCGCTCCCACACTTTTGTGCATTTTCAGAAATCGGTATGGAAGCGGAAGGTGCCCACGGTGACAGGACCGCGGACCTGGTTGTAGCCGGGGTTATTGATGTGCTGCAGCCCCAGCGAGGCGAAGAAGCCGCGCCAGAGATGGGCGGTGTAGAAGCCTTCAAAAATCTTCTCAGAACCATAGGTCAGGCCGCCATCGCCGAGCAGAAAACCGAGCCCACCCAATGCGAGGTATTGTTGGTGCGCCGCTACGATTCCGTTGGCCACAAACGCGATCCCGGCTCGGTCATTGCGCCGGTGCCACGGGCCGCCTGTTGCGAACCCTCCGAGCTCGAGCGTGCGGTCATCCTCGGTGTAAGCCCAGGACTCGTTGTGGCCGTCACTCCAGCCGAGACGCCCGAAAACGCCCACAATGGGAGTGATCTCCTGCTCGAAATTCAAGCCGAAGCCATATTTCTTACGGCCTTGACGGCGCGTCGAAGTGATATCGGGTGGGGAGGTCCGGGGGCCCGCCAGATACTCCTCGACCGTCTTGCGATAGCTGCCCATGTCGGCGCGATTCAGATAGCTCAAAAAGCGAATGGTCCCTGCACGATGAGCGATCCGCTTTCCGTTGGCTTCGAATTGGAGGTTCGCGGCGCGCGCCTGGGCCACATCCGCGTTGAGATAGATTCCATTGGCAATTTTGGGCTCCAAGACTTCGGCGAACAGAGCCGAGAACCAGTGGTCATCGTATTCCAGGATAACGCCGTCGGTGTACCCGCGTGTGTTGGCGGCATAGTCCCAAGTGCCGTTGTTGTCGACCGTCCAATTCAGGAATTGCAGGTGGCTATCCTGGCCCCACGTGTTCAGATCAAAGAAGTCGGCGAGGTCGAATTTGCCGAAACGGATCTCGATGCGCCGTACGGGCAGCGAGGTTGCCAAATGCAGCTCATCACGGTCCACTTCGATGCGCTCATCGCTGAGCGGAATAATCTGCCGCAGCATGAGACGGGCCAAATAGGGAGCCGTGGAAAGCTGCGTCCCTTCTACTGTCCGCACCGAATCCAGGTTGGTGTAGCCGGCCAGGCCGAACGCACGCCCGATGCCGCCCCCGGTTGCATACTCGATGTCGCAGAACCCTTCCGTGGTGGAGGTCAGTTCGTAGCCGGTATAAAGAGTCAGAACGTGTGTGGTGGCGCTCTGAGACCATGGGGTCAGGCTGTTGGTTCCAGTGTATTCTGCCGGGAACGAGGGATGCCACTGGAAGACGATATTTGCCTGGCCGGAAATCCAATAGCGGCTGGTGTTGGAATGCGGGAACATGGTCAGCAGATCGCTCGAAGTGGAATTTGAACTCGAACCTTCTGGCGTCTGATCGCTAGGAGGCGTGCCGGTCGGCTGGGCGGGAGGGGTCTGCTGTGTGGGTGGTTGGGAAGGCTCCTGCGCGCGAGCCATCAAGACCGGCGCAAGGCACACCCACGCTGGGCAAAGGAATCGCACTACGAATTGAGCGAGCAAGCGTCGCATATTCTGAGTCCGGCCGCGGGTGGGCTACCAAGGATCCGAGATTAAACCACGCCCGTTCCTGGCGCGATGTTAAAAGACCGTTACCGTCACCGGTCGAAGGATCTTCCAAAAAGCCTGGAGACCTGGAGGTTCTGGTTCTCGAACTGTGATTTCCATATACTCGAGTCGCCTCCGAGCCGCTGGACTCAAGGCCACAGGCGTTGTACCATACCCCCCTAGGGTAGTCAAGGAAAATGTCTCATCTATCGCGAGAGAAATTGGATCTGGTCACGCGGACCAAGAAGGTCATTGGGCAGCTCGAAAGCGTCCTGCGCGCTCTCCATGAGGACGAGCAGTGCGCCGAGGTGCTGCAGCGGCTCGCGGCTGCGCGCGGAGCGATCAATAGCCTCATGGGCGAACTCTTGGAGGATCACATCCGCAATCACATGCCGCGCAATACAAAGTCTTCGGAGGAAGCTGCCGACGACGTGATCGAGATCATCCGCACGTACCTGAAATGAGCCGCGCCTTAGGGCGAGAAAGTAAAAACCGGCTTCACGACCGTGCCGTTCGCCTGATCCTCGATGGCTTGATTGATCTCATCGAACGGATATTTCGTCACAAGCTGGTCAAAGGGGAATCGGCCCGTCTGGTAGAGATCGATGAGGCGGGGGATGAACGCGTCTGGAACACTATCGCCCTGCACGATGCCTCGGAAGGTGTGTCCGCCGAGCATCATCTGAGCAAGATTCGGCTCGAAAGGCTCTCTAGGGACGGTCACAAAGCCGAAGCGGCCCTTGGTTGCAAGCGATAGGAGCGCTTGATGGTAGCTCTCGGCGCGGCCAGTGGTATCTAGCGCGCAGGTGACGCCGCCGGGAATGAGCCGACGAATTTGGGCCGCGCTACCTACACCCGGGCGGGCCCGTACAGTCGAGGTCGCTCCCATCCGTTTTGCTATCGCCAAGCGCGATTCGAGCAAGTCGACGGCGACAATCTCACTCACGCCGCACGCCGCTGCGGCCAGAACAGCGCTCAAGCCCACGGGGCCCGCGCCGAAAATCGCAACGCTCTCTCCGGGCTGGACGGCGAGCGAATTCATGATCGCACCAGCGCCGGTTTGGACGCTGCAGCCGAGCACGCCGAGGATATCAAGCGGGGCGTCTCTTGGCACCGGGATCGTGTTTTGCGGCCGGGCGATCGCATAGGTCGAAAATGACGACTGGCCGAAAAAATGGCCATGGATCAGATCGTTTCCCTTGCGGAAAAATCCCGGCTCATTCTGGCGGGCGTCCTGAAAATTCAGCGCACTCGTCTCGTTGCAGTATGCTGGATTGCCGCTTGTGCAGGCGGGACAGGCGCCGCAGGAGTCATACGTCAGCACGACAGGATCCCCAGGCTTTACCTTCGCGACGTCGGTGCCGATCCATTCGACGATGCCCGAGCCTTCATGGCCGAGGACGATTGGCTTGGGAACGCGCATGCTTCCTCTGAGTGCCTTCACGTCCGTGTGGCAGAGTCCGGCACCGACCATACGCACGAGAATGTCGTCTGGCCCAGGCTCGCTCAGTTCGAGCTCCTCGATGAAGAAATGCTTCGAGCCTTCCCAGGCGATGGCGGCCCTTACCTTCATTCACTTGCTCCGGTCAGGCGATGATTTCAGGCGGGATGATCAGCAGGCGCAAAATTCATCGGAGCTAAGCGCGGCCGAGCGTGGTAAGCACGCGGTTCGGTGTTAACGGAAACTCGGGCATATGCACGCCCGTCGCGTCGAAGAACGCGCACGCGATCGCTCCGGCAGCGGCGGCCATAACCTCCTCACCGGCGCCTGTCGATTTCTGATCGAGGCGCTGTACCACGATCGGGAACACCTCAGGGCATTCCTCGAAACGCAGAATCGGGTAGCTGTTCCAATCGAGGCTGGTGACGTTGGTCTTGCTAAACGTCACCTCTTCGAGCAGCATGCGGCTTGCGGTTTGCACCAGTTGCCCGCTGATTTGGTTTTCGATGAACGCGGGATTGACAGCCAGCCCGGCATCGATCGCACCGTACAATCGCTTCACGAGGACCTTGCCGGTTTCCTTGTTTACTTCGAGAAAGGCGACGGCACCTCCGTAAGAAGTGAGATGGGTGCCAAGGCCGATGCCGCGCCCGGTGACGACCTTCTCCCGCGATAGTTTCGAGGCGGGGGGTCGTGACTCCCACCCGGAGGCCTTCGCGACCTGATCGAGCACTCCCATCCAGCGCTCGTTCGTGATGTTGCGCCGCCGGAATTCGTAGGCGTCGACCCCTGCCTGGTGAGCCAGCTCGTCGATGGTCTGCTCGGAGGCGAACGAAAATGAGAGATCCAGCGGTGAGCGTAGCCATGCTCCCCGGAGGTAGTTCATCCCCGGCACATGATGATTCACGAGCCGCACGTTGGGGATGTCATACATTCCTCCGCAATCGGAGGGGTTGACCATTTGCGCCGCGCCGTCGCGCCATTCCGAAGCCTGCGTGCCGAGCGCCAACTGCGCCGACGTTTCCACCGCGCTCCAGTTATGATGCCAGCCGTCATATTGATACGCGACGATCTTGCCATTGGCATCGGCGGCCGCGCGAACTTCTCCCACATGGGCGGGTCCATACAGATCCCATCCGTGCTCATCCCAGCGCATAAACTGCAGGCGCACCGGCTGACCTGCCAGCTGCGAGAGGATCGCTGCTGCCTGCGCAACATCGTCGTAGCAACTGTGGCCATAGGTGCCCGATCCTTCGTAATACTGCACGCGTACCTTTGGTGGTGGCAGTCCCAAGACAGCCGCAAGCGTATTGCGCGTGGCGTACACATCCTGAGTCGAGCAAATTACGAGTGCTCCATCGCGTGTAACATCCGCGAGGGCGCCGTTGGGCCCGAAAGGCGCATGAGCCTGATAGGGCCCGCGATAGTGACCGGACGTGACGTGTGCGGCGCCTGCGATCGCGCGATCGACATCTCCGCGCTCTAGGACCACCCGGTCCGATGTTTTCTCCGCGCGCATCTGATCGTACACGCCGTCGCTGCCTGGTAAAACCGCCGGAATCTCCCACGTGATTTTCAAATCGCGCGCCGCACGGACAGCATCCCATTCGCGCTCTGCGACGACGCCGACGAAGTCTGCCTTGCGTAGCACGCGGGCTCCGGGAATATGCGCAATCGAGTGCTCCTCCAGGGTGGCGACTTTCGCTCCTGAACCGTACGCGGTCTGCCCGCGTGGACGAACGACACGCCCGTGAACCATGCCCGGCAAGTGCACGTGCTGGAGGTAGACGTATTTTCCGCTTACCTTCTCGGGAACGTCATTCCGCAAGGGGCTTGTGCCCACGAGCTTGTACTCAGAGACGGCCTTGACCGGTGCTGTACCGGTGAATGCGAGATGGAACAGCTGATTGCCGATCAGTTCTCCGTATGTGACCGACTCAGATTCGCCGCCCATCGCCCCCACGGTCACGACTCCTTTTGAGACTGTGAGTCGCTCGACCGGGGCCCCCAATTTCTTCGAGGCCATTTTGAGCAGCGCCTGTCGCGCTTCGGCTGCCGCAGTGCGAATCGCAGAGCTGCCGCGGGCGATCGACGAGCTCGAGTAGGTGCCACCCTGATTCGGCGTGATATTCGTATCGAGCCGAACCGTGCGGACCTGGCTCATGTCCAGATCAAGCTCTTCTGCCGCAACCTGCAAAAGAGAGGTCGTCGAGCCTTGTCCAAGTTCGACGTAGCCGATGTAGGCCGTCGCCGTGTTGTCGGAATGGATGGCGAGCCATGTGTCGATCTGCTTGGGATCGGGAGGCCCCGCGACACCTCCGCGCGGAACCGCTAGATCCTGAGCGGCGCGGGCATCCACCATCGTCCCGCGCAGGCTCAATCCAATGACCAGCGCGCCGCCCGTTTTGAGGAATTCACGGCGGGGAAGCGCCGAGAGAGGTGTCGCGCCCTTCATCGCTCCACCTCTGCCGCGGGCATCTGTTGTGCAACAGTGTTCGCTCCCTTCTCAATCGTGCTTGCCATGGCGTGAGATGCGCGCTGAATGGCCCGAATCACACGTGGATAGCTGCCGCACCGGCAAAGATGCCCATTCATCGCCGTGCGAATCTGGGCTTCGGTCGGCCGAGAGGTTTTCGACAGCAGCTCGGCAGCCTGGATAATCATTCCATTAAAACAGTAGCCGCATTGAACTGCCTGCTCGTCGATCAAGGCTTGCTGCACGGGATGCAGAGCAGGAGTCTTGGAGAGCTTCTTCTGCTTGGCGTACCAGGAAGGGAGGCCTTCCAGCGTGACCACCGATTTGCCCACCGCCGCCGAGATGGGCGTGACGCAAGAGCGCGTTTCGGCGCCGTTCACGAGCACCGAGCACGAGCCACATTGTGCTAGCCCACAGCCGAACCGCGGCCCTTGCAATGCAAGGTCATTCATGAGCACGTACAGCAGCGGCGTGTTCGGATCAGCCGTAACGGTGTGCACCTGCTCATTGACTCGTATCTGGATCTCGCTCGCCACGGCTCCCTCCAGGCGCCAGAAGGTTACCATGCCGTGTCAACTTCCAGCTTCCTTGGGAGTTCACTCCATAGGACCCGCGCCGGGTGGGGAAACCACGAGGACGAGCGAAGCCAGGTAAATCAGTATTCCCAGGCCGATCAAACACATACCCACGAAGGCAAACAGCGCGAAAGCCAGCGGATGAATCCAGGCCAAACTGATGAGTTCGACGACTAAGCCGAGGATGATGAGCGCGCTCGCAACTCGCAAAACTTTTCCTTCCGACACTCTTATTCTCATTGGCCGGGACTCCACATCTTCAGGTGATCCACCTCCGAGGGGTTGTGGACCATGTCATGACAACCGCTCGAAATGCAAGACAACTCGTTCGATTTGAGAGAATCCATGACGGCGACGTGAATGGGATTCGACTCAAAGCTGCGGGCTCCCAGATGGCAGTGCAGGCACTGCCGGTTCTTAAATCCACCAGGTATTTGAACCGTCTTCGATGGCGTTCCAAGATACTGCACGTAGATGCGCTTGACGCCCTGATATTTGTCCTTCAGAGGCCCGTAGATTGTGTAGTCAGCATGGCAGTTGTAGCAGGCCATATCCGCGGGCACACGATGATTCTGAAAATGTTGTGCAGGGATGTAGCTAGGGTCGTCGATCCAGAGGCTCTTGCCGTAGTTCTCCATGCTGTGGCACGAAATGCAGAATTTGGTCTGTTCGGAACGATCCATGTGGGTATTCAACCCCATGCGCATGCATAGCGCGGGGAGGACACACAGGGCGACAAAAGCCAGAGCCTTGCCTGTCGCTCCGGCGGTGATTGAGGGGCGCAGAAAAAAAACTGCGGCCAGCACAATCGTCAACACGATCAACGCGATGAGAATGCCCGGGAGTCCCATTTGGCGTTCCGAATTCAGTCGGCGAGAGTGGCAACCCACCTCGCCTATCTATCCCTTTTTGGCCAGCTGACGGATAAAGGCGACCAGCTGTTTGATTTGGTCGGCCGTCATCTTGTCTTTGTACGGGGGCATAGCTCCCTTGCCGTTCGTGATGATGCCCGCTAACTGTTCATCGGTTTGTTTCTGAACATCAGCAGAGCCCAGATCGCGGATCTTCATACTCTTGCCAACGGTCGTGTTGCCGCTGCCGTCTGCTCCATGGCAGGCGGCGCACTTTGATTTAAAGGTTGCAGCTCCGTCGTCGGCTCTGGTCGGCGCCGAAAACCACACACTGAGCGCACTGAGAAGCAGGAGCGCGCCCATCTTCCGGGTTCTCTGCTCGTTCATCGTGCCTCCTTAAAGCGGCGTGCGATCCGGGCCGGAGATCGCTGTTTAACTCAGATCGGATCAATTGTCAAAAGGCATATCGGAATGAGTAGGTGAAGGTGTTGCCATTGAAATCCTGCGACGGTATGGCGGGAAGCATATGGCATTTGGTAGTCGAAGTTGAGCATGCCGGAGGGCGTCAGCGGATTCAGAAAGATCGTTTTGCCCCAAGATCTGGGCATGAGTGCAAAATCGAAATTGGTGCCCAAACAATCGGCCGCACTCAACCCACTCCAAGTCTAGTGATTGGCCTGGGTGTTGGCGCCTGTCAAAATTGACAGATGGATCCCCTCATTTGCCCAGAAACACTGCAACGGGATTCGTGAAGGTCGAATTCATCCTGTTTTCCACTGCCTTGAGGGACCTGAGCTGTGTGATATTCATCACTGCCGCCGGTTGGAGAAAGCACTAAAAGGGAAACTGCGGGATCAGGAGAAACGGAGGTCCCTGGGCTGCCCGTCGAAGGAGATCGATCCATGGCTGCGAAAAAACTGTTGTTTCGCTCGGCGGCGCGGGAAAAGATTCTCGGCGGTGCGACTGCGCTGGCCGATGCTGTTCGGATCACGCTCGGTCCGAAGTCGAAGTGTGTGCTGATTCAAAAGAAATGGGGAAAGCCGATCGTATGCAACGACGGCATCACCATAGCCAAAGAGGTCGAGCTGAAGGACCCGGAAGCAAATCTCGGCGCTCAGATGATTCGCGAAGCGGCCGAGCGTACTGGCGACATCGTGGGAGATGGAACAAGCACCTCCGCCATCCTGGCGCACGCGATTTTCGCCGAGGGTTTACACAATGTGGCGGCCGGGGCGAGCGCCGTCGATTTGAAGCGAGGACTCGACCGAGGTCTGCGTTCGGCCGTTCAGGCCCTCGAAACGCTTTCGCGTCCAGTGACCAGCCGGCGCGAGAAGGCGCAGATCGCTACCATTTCCGCTCATAACGAAGCCAGTATCGGGGAACTCGTTGCCGAAGCGTACGAAAAGGTCGGGAAAGAGGGAGTCATTACGGTAGAAGAATCGAAGACGACCGAATCGGCCCTCGAAGTTGTCGAGGGTATGCAATTCGACCGAGGATACATTTCTCCGTACTTCGTAACTGATGCCGAGAAAATGGAGGTCGTGCTCGAAGACGCCGTCATTTTGTTGTACGAGAAGCGAATTACCAACATGAAAGACATGTTGCCCTTTCTTGAACAGGTGGCCAAGACGGCCCGACCCTTGCTCATTGTTGCCGAAGATGTCGAGGGTGAGGCCCTGGCAACACTCGTTGTGAATAAGGTCCGTGGCACGCTTCTTTCCGCGGCGGTCAAGGCGCCCGGGTTTGGTGACCGACGAAAGGAGATGCTACAGGATATCGCCACTTTAACGGGAGGACAGTTAATCGCCGAAGAGCTCGGAGTGAAACTTGAAAACCTCACGCTCCAGGAGTTGGGCCACGCAAAACGAATTGTGATCGACAAGGACAAAACGACGATTGTGGGCGGAGAGGGATCGAAAGCTTCGATCGAAGGCCGTTGCACGGAGATCCGTAAGCAGATCGAGAAGACAACATCGGACTACGACAAAGAGAAGCTGCAAGAGCGCCTGGCCAAACTGGCCGGTGGAGTGGCCGTGATACGGGCCGGTGCACCTTCCGAGGCCGAGATGAAGAACCGAAAGGAGGCGATTGAAGATGCAATCAGTGCGACGAAAGCCGCCTTGGCCGAGGGGATCGTGCCCGGAGGTGGTCTTGCTCTTCTTCGGCTCATCGATGCGGTAGGGGCCGAGGAGGCGAAATGTGCAGGCGATGAACGCACGGGTCTGTTGATCCTCCGACGCGCTCTCGAGGCCCCGACGCGGCAGATTGCAGAGAATTCCACGGTAGACGGAGGCGTTGTGGTCGACCGGATGCGCTCGGGAAAGGGGAACTATGGCTTCGACGCGGCGCGGTGTCAGTACGTGGATTTGGTCGAGGCCGGGATCATTGATCCGACGAAAGTCGTGCGTATCGCACTGGAAAACGCCGTATCGGTTGCAAGCGTGCTGCTCTTGGCGGAGGCTACGTTGACCGACGAACCGGAAGAAAAGAAGGAATCGGCAACGCCTCAGGAATCATTCGCCTAGAAGCCGCCCTGAGCGCTACCTGTCGAGAGCAGTGGCAACGGATTTCGACGCCGATCGAGGAGACACCCCATGGTCTCAGGCCGAAACTTGGTTCAGAAGGATCGCACGGAAATTGAGGTTTCGATTGATACGGGCAAGGTGATCTTACAGGGCACTCTGGGGCTTCCTAAGGATTCTGAAGCGATCGTCCTTTTTGCACACGGCAGCGGGAGCAGCCGGCATAGCCCTCGAAATCGCTATGTGGCACATGTGCTTCAGTCGCAGGGAATCGCCACTTTGCTCTTTGACCTGTTGACGGTCGAAGAAGAATCCATTGACAGCTACAGTGGCCAGCTTCGTTTCGACATTCCCCTGCTTGCGAACCGATTGATCGACGTAACCCGGTGGCTCGTCAAGCGTCCCGAAGCGAAGCGGGCGCAGCTGGGCTATTTCGGCGCCAGCACAGGAGCTGCGGCAGCCTTGTGTGCTGCGGCTCAAATGCGGGACGCGATTCACGCCGTTGTTTCAAGAGGTGGTCGTCCCGATCTCGCCGGCGACGCTTTAGACGCTGTCCGAGTGCCGACCCTGTTGATCGTGGGGGGAGACGATGAGCCGGTGATCGGGATGAATCAAGAAGCCTTGGCACGGCTTCGCTGCGAAAAGAAATTAGTCATTGTGCCGGGCGCAACGCATCTGTTTGAGGAGCCTGGCGCCCTGGAGCAGGTTGCACGGCTCGCGGCGGAGTGGTTTCAACAGCATTGTGTGGTCGCTGACAAGCGGACCGTACGGGACTCAAGGCGTCTGTGACCCTGTCGATGGCACGGTGGGAGCATTTTGCGCACGGCGCGGATATCGGCGTGCGAGGGTTTGGCCAATCGGTCGAGCAGGCGTTTGAGCAGGCAGCCACGGCCCTCTCGGCGGTTGTGGCCGACGTTTCTACGATTCGATCGAGGGAAACCATCGAGGTAGAGTGTGACGCCCCCGATCTTGAACTCTTGCTGGTGAGCTGGCTCAACAGAATCATCTACGAGATGGCCGTCCGCGGCATGCTGTTCGGCACGTTCCGGGTGGTTATCTCCGGGTGCTCCTTGAGCGGGCGCCTTGGTGGCGAGTTGGTCGATTCGGAACGTCACCAAATGGCGGTCGAGGCCAAAGGCGCTACGGTGACCGCTCTTCGAGTCGCGCGCGGTCCCGATGGCGAGTGGATCGCACAGTGCGTTGTGGATGTTTGAGCCGATGGAGGAGCAATGGACCGGCAGTCGCTCGAGCGTCATTCGGATTCTGAGTGGTGGATCAAACCTACCGGGCAGATGCGTGTGCCGGGCATTATCTATGCGGGCGAGCAGTTAGTTGAGGACATGGACGAAAAGGTGCGCGAGCAAGTCTCAAACGTTGCGACTCTGCCCGGGATTCAGCGTGCCTCCTATGCCATGCCCGATGCGCATTGGGGCTATGGCTTTCCCATCGGAGGAGTCGCCGCCTTCGATCCCGAGCAAGGTGGGGTGATCTCGGCCGGAGGTGTGGGATTCGACATCTCTTGTGGTGTCCGTACTTTAACAACCCAACTGACGGCCGATGAACTAGAACCTCAAAAAGAGGAGATGGCGGATGCCTTGTTCCGAAGCGTCCCGGCGGGAGTGGGAAGCACCGGTGCGATCCGGCTTACTGAGGATGAGATGGACGAGATGTTGCGCGGCGGTGCGCGATGGGCCGTCTCCCATGGCTATGGCAAACCCGAAGACCTCGAGCGCATTGAGGAGACCGGCTGCGCTTCGGGCGCAAAGCCGTCCTGTGTATCAGATGAGGCGAAGAAGCGGCAGTCGCGGGAAATGGGGACACTCGGCTCAGGCAATCATTACCTGGAAGTTCAGCGTGTCGCCGAGATCTTTGATTCCAAATCAGCTCGCGTCTTTGGACTTCGGCAAAACGACATCGTCGTGAGCATCCATTGCGGATCGAGAGGTCTCGGCCATCAGGTGGGAACCGACTACCTAAAACGGATGGTGATTGAGGGATACCAACCGATCCCCGATCGGGAACTGGCTTGTGCGCCGATTCACTCGGAGTTGGGGCAGCGTTACCTAGGCGCGATGCGCGCCGCCACAAATTGTGCTTTGGCCAACCGACAAATCATTACTCATCTGGTGCGCAGTGCCTTCGATGGAGCCATGCCTAAGGCAAAGCTCGCGCTAATCTACGACGTGTCCCACAATACCTGCAAAATCGAACGTCACGTCATCGACGGCGCCAGTCGAGAATTGTTCGTTCATCGAAAGGGCGCAACGCGTAGCTGGGGACCCGACCACCCTGAGCTAGCGCCTTCGTTGCAGGAAATCGGACAGCCCGTACTGATCGGCGGAACGATGGGGACGGAGTCCTATATTTTGGTGGGCACCGGCGAGAGCGAACGACTCGCCTTCTCATCGGCGTGCCACGGCGCCGGCCGCTCGATGAGTCGCACACAGGCGACGAAGCGCTGGCAGGGGCGTAGGGTCATTGAAGAACTGCGCGGGCGCGGTGTGCTCATACGTACGAGGTCGTTTCGGGGCGTCGCTGAGGAGGCCCCGGGAGCCTACAAAGATGTCAACTCCGTCGCGGAAGCAGCCGAGCAGGCAAAATTGGCGCGCCGAGTGGCCCGTCTTGTTCCTGTGATCTGCGTAAAAGGTTAGGGAAAAGGCTTGAGATGCGAAAGCTTTCCTGATCTAGGAACTGATTTCGACGACAGAAGCCTGGCAGCTTCCAGAAATAGAGGCGACATCTTGACCGACCTGATCGGGTGCGAATCGGTCCCCTGCGTTGCTTAATCCGGAGGCTAACGTAAACACGGTGGCTATGAGCTCGCGGCCCATATCGATCTTGGCCACGAACGCCCCGGCGCCCTGTTCGAGAAATTCGTTTTTGGCGGAGGGGTCGGCACTGACCAAAACAAAAGGAATATTGCTCCCCTTGCGTTTTAGCTGGTCCATTGCTTGCGGTCCAGTCAGCGACGGCATGGAAACGTCACTCACAATTACGTCGGGTCGCAGGGATATCGCTGCATTCACTAGCTGGGCGCCATCCGCAACCGCGCCAACCACCTCGCATTCTGGTTGCAGCAGATACGCCATAGCCCAGCGAGCCTGTGCGTGGTCATCCGCAACTAAGACCCGCAGTTTTCGATCGCCCATGTCCGCAAAGTCCCAGACGCAAACTCAAAAAGACTGATTACATATTCTGAGATTCGGGCGCACTCTGTCGTTGCTCCATGGCAATCAACGTGACAGAAGTGGGATCAGGAAACCGGAGCCAAAACTGTCGCGCTCTCCAGTCGTCAGTTACAATGTTTCAAGAGCTCAATCCGGAGGGGTGGGTGAGCGGTTGAAACCGGCGGTCTTGAAAACCGTTAGGCCCGCAAGGGTCTCGTGGGTTCGAATCCCACCCCCTCCGCCAGATTTCAAAAAACTGAGAATGGCACTGCTCATCTGCAATTCCCTCTGATTGCAAGAGCCGAGCGTGCGGGACGAATTCTAGGACCACCCCTCGGCACCGCCTTTCCTGTTCCAACGCGAAGCTGCCGGGCACATCACTGGCTGCAATTTTTTTCCGCCGCGCGTGTGCTCAATATTTTCTTCACTCGAGCCGTCTTCTATGATGTTGTGAACTCACGTGGCCAGCGAAGGCGGCTTCGGAGCTGCAGGTTTTCCTCAGCGCGGCAGTGTGCCCCGTGCAGAGTCGTATATACTCCTGAAGTCTCATTCGACGCCTTCACTTAGAAAAGGGGACTCTTTCAGTGAAATCAACTCGTCTGGTCCGGCAAGCCTCGGCCGTTTTGCTGGCCGCGGCGCTATTCTGCTCAGCCATCCCCGCTGACGAAGGGATGTGGACTTTCGACAACCCGCCACTCAAGCAGCTCAAGGAGAAATACAAATTCGCTCCCACACAACAGTGGCTCGACCATCTGCGGCTTTCCTGTGTCCGCCTGAATGACGGCGGCTCTGGCTCGTTCGTCAGCCCTCATGGCCTTCTGCTGACCAACCATCACGTTGCCCTTGGCCAGCTTCAGAAAAACTCAAGCGCCGAGCACGACTATGTCCGCGACGGTTTTTACGCCGCCACGCCCGAACAGGAAATGAAGTCGCCAGACTTGGAAGTCAACGTTTTAGTCTCGACGGAAAACGTCACCGATCGCGTGAATGTGGCCGTACGGACCGCCAAAAACGCGGAAGAGGAATTCGTCAAGCGCAAGGCAGTTATTGCGGATATCGAACGGGAGAGCACGGAAAAAATGGGGCTCCGGTCCGATGTTGTCACGCTCTACTCCGGCGGCCAGTATTGGCTCTACCGCTACAAGAAGTACACAGACGTCCGCCTGGTGTTTGCCGTGGAACAGCAGATAGCATTCTATGGCGGCGATCCAGACAACTTTACTTACCCACGCTACGACTTGGACATGGCCTTGTTCCGCGTCTATGAAAACGGCAAGCCCATCGACAGTAGGGATTATTTGAAATGGAATCCGAAAGGAGCCGAAGATGGCGACCTCGTGTTCGTCTCCGGTCATCCTGGCGCGAGCGAACGGCTTAACACCTATTCCCAACTCGTGACTCTGCGCGACATCGCGCTCCCCAGCTACATCGAGCGTCTGAAAGGTCGCATCGCCACCCTCAGGGATTACAACGCCCGCGGCCCCGAACAGTCTCGACAAACGACCGCGCTACTTCTCGTTTTGACCAACAGCCTCAAGGTCTTCGAAGGCCGCCTCGACGGGCTCGAGGACAAGACCCTGATGGAAAAAAAACGCAAGGAAGAAGAGGACTTCCGCAGCAAAGTGGACGCCAATCCAGAATGGAAGAAGGAATACAGCAACGCCTGGACGATGGAAGACGAGGCCCTTGCAAAAGAACGCCTGCGGCTAAAGGAACAAGTCTTCCGCTCTACCGACTCGCAGCTTTCTGCGCTGGCGGTTCAGATTGTGACCTATGTCGCCGAGGTCAAGAAGCCCGACGGCGTGCGGCTACCGGGTTTTCACGACTCCCAACTCGATTCCCTGAGGCATCAGCTGTTCTCTCCCGCTCCGATCTACCTGGAGTTGGAAATTGCGCGGATGACTGGCGCTCTTCAGCTCGATTTAAAGGAGCTCGGACCCGGGGACGCTTTTCTCAAGGCGGTGCTAGAGGACCGGACTCCAGAGGACGCGGCGAACTACCTCGTCAGCGGTACGAAACTGGGTGACCCCGCATTCCGCAAGTCCTTGATCGACGGTGGCCAGGCTGCCGTCGACGCTTCGACCGATCCGATGATTGCCATGGCTCGCCGTATCGATCCCATCCGCCGTGAGCAGATCAAATGGTTCGAAGACAATGTCGACAGTGTTGAGCAACGCGCCGGCGAACTTCTGGGCAGAGCGCGCTTTGCAGTTTACGGCACGAACCTATATCCCGATGCGACGTTCACGCTGCGGCTTTCTTATGGCCAGGTGATGGGCTACCCCATGAACGGGACCGTCGCGCCGTACAAGACTACGTTTTATGGCTTGTATGATCGCGCCGCCAGTTTCGACTATCAGGTGCCTTTTGATCTGCCAAAGCGCTACGTCGACGGTCGGGGCAAGCTCGATCTCACCACGCCGTTTAACTTTGTCACCACCAACGACATCATCGGCGGGAACTCCGGCTCGCCCGTGGTCAATCGCGACGGTGATATTATCGGGCTCATATTCGATGGCAACATCGAGTCATTGGTCGGCGATTTCGTTTACGATTCCTATCAGAACCGAGCCGTGGCCGTACACACCGGGGCCATGACGGAGGCAATGAAGAAGCTGTATGGCGCGCAGAAATTGGTCGACGAGCTTCTCGGACAGTAACAGCGTCCCAGGTCGATGAGCGGCCACCGTTCCGCACACGCGGGTTCGGAGTCGCTGCGACGGACCTTCCCGGAAAGGTCGGCGCAGCTGTGCTAAAGTCGGTCGACTCCGATGGACGCACCCGCCATCGCCACCGAGCATCTCACGCGCCGTTTTGGGCAGCTCGTTGCAGTCGATGACGTCAATCTGCGCGTTGCGCCAGGACAATTCTTCGGGTTTCTCGGACCCAACGGCGCTGGGAAGTCCACGACGATCAAAATGCTGACCGGGCTGCTCGCTCCCTCCGGCGGGCGGATGGAAATCCTTGGCCTCGACCTGATCCGTCACCCGGTCGAAGTGAAGCGGCAGATCGGCGTGGTTCCCGAAGGTATGGCGTTGTTTGGCCGGCTGACCGGCGCGGAATATCTGAACTTCGCCGCGCGTATGTATGGGCTCGATCGCGATACCTCAGCGAAACGAACTGCGGAGTTGCTTGATTTCATGAGGCTCGACGATCAGCCGAAAACGCTGATCACCGACTATTCGCACGGGATGCAGAAAAAGCTGGCCCTCGCCGGCGCCGTAATCCACGGCCCGAAGATTCTCTTCCTGGATGAGCCATTTGAAGGCGTCGACGCCATCGCTTCCGGCACGCTGAAGGCCATGCTCCAGCGCATGATCGCCCGCGGCGCCACAATCTTTCTTACATCGCACGTTCTTGAAATCGTCGAGCGGCTCTGTAGTCACGTAGGCATCATCCATCAGGGGAGGCTTGTCGCGCAGGGATCGATCGAAGAGCTGGGTGCGGGCGTTCAAGCGCACCCCACCCT
>Ga0187769_10000168_pt1 | contig 35353 bp, 39 predicted proteins | sample 0116_SJ02_MP02_1_FD_133140 | JGI IMG/M metagenome (GOLD analysis project Ga0187769, IMG submission 133140) | Tropical peat soil microbial communities from peatlands in Department of Meta, Colombia - 0116_SJ02_MP02_10_MG | ecosystem: Environmental > Terrestrial > Soil > Wetlands > Peat | place...
GGCGAAACGAGGTCATGTTCGGCGAGCCGGGGCATGCCTACGTCTACTTCACCTATGGAAACCACTTCTGCCTCAACCTCACCTGCGAGCCAACCGGGAAGCCAGCGGCCGTGCTGGTGAGGGCCATCGAGCCCATGGAAGGGATTGACGTAATGAAAGGGAACAGAGGGGTGGAGGACGTGCGGAATCTGACAAGCGGACCTGGGAAGATTACCAAGGCCCTCGGGATTGCAGGAGACCTCAATGGGGAGGACCTCGTAACCTCCGCCAGGCTGTTCTTGGAGGAAGGCATGAAGCCCAGCGGGGTGGGAACCAGTGCGAGGGTAGGAGTAACCGAAGGGGGCGAGCGGAATTGGAGGTTCTTCGCGAGGGGGAGTCTCTTCCTTTCTCCGGGGAGGCCGTCGGGTGGCTCCCCCAGAACCCATAACTACCGCGGCCGTCGACGCGGCTAATGAGGGGTCGTCGGCTAGTCTGGTCTAGGCTTCAAACAATGCGGAAGCGGCCTTGGGATCATCCCACAAGAACGCTTGAGATCCCCGGTTCAAATCCGGGCGACCCCACATTCAAATCGTCCTTCCAGAAATGGCGGCTTCGTCTTGTTAATTGCATTTGACTCGGCTGGGGACTTTTTTCAGCGGCTTAGCATCTCTCGCCATGGGGTTCCTTGCATCAGTGTGGTGACGGGATTGCTGGAATGGTGCGAATGCTGGACGTCCAAGGGGACCGTTGGGAGATTCCCCAGACTGTTGCGTCAACCGCCCAGGAAGTCAAAGGGCACTGTAAAGGGAATCCCGCCGAGGGCTATAGTTGCGGTCCCGTTGACTTTCCAGGTTGCCTTCCCCCCGTCCATGACGTAGCTTCCCACGGTTCGAAAGGCCGATTTCCAGCCGACGCTGACGGGGAAGACGAGAGTCTGGGAGGATTGGGGAGCCAGGCTATACTCGCGGGCCGTCCGTCCGGTCCCGAAGTACTGGCCATCGACGTATACGGAGTAGTTCGCTCTGTCTAAGGTTGCCCCAAGAGTGTTAGGGTTGTATACCACGGCATCAAGGTTCAGGCCGAGGCCGCTGTGACTCATGCCCGCCATGCTTACTGAAGTGGACTGGATTTGGAGGCCCCCTATCTCGGTCCCTTCTGAAGCAGAATTCGCAGGATAGTACACGAGAGCGACTGCGGCGACGGCGACGAGAATGATGAGCAGGAGCAGGGCGAAGGCAGAATTGTCCTTGGACGAAGCCAAACGGGTTGCCAGCGACGATTTCTGCGATTAAAGGGTTGGCATGCTGAAACAGCAATTCTCCGAGGAGGGCAAGTCGCAGGAGGATCGTCAACGCGACACTCTTATCAGGAAGAGGGGAAGTAATGTGTAGGTCATGAGTTACCGCTCGTTCGTCCTCCTGTGGATGGCGCTCCTCCTGGGGGTAGCCCTTGCGATTCAGACGGGCACGGCGGCCTCCGAAGGGTACGTTGTCTACGATGTGCAGGTGTCATACGGCGGCAACCCGCACAGCGCCTACGTGAACGAGAGCGTCTCTCCGAGCTCGACCCAAGGGGAGTCTATCCTTTCACTCGCAGTGAGGTGGACTTCGGCGAACTTCACATACTCGCATGTGGTCAATTCTTCGTTGGCCGCTTTCCCCTACATGCCAGCGATAACGAATCAGAGCTACGATTACCGGAACGAGTCCTACGGCTTCAGCGCGAAGGTATTTCGAGTGGGGAGTTCGCAGGTGACGTTCGGGGGGAAGGCGTATCCCCTTAGCGACTTCGCGTTCTCCGTCAACTTCACCAGGGGAAACTCTTCGGGAAGCGCCAGCGGCAACCTGTCAGCCTTCCCATCGGGACTGGTCTATTCTGTGACCCTGCACTCGAAGGGCGTGGCGGCCAGCGCGGCCCTGGCGTCGACCTCGCTTCAGCTACAGGAGAGTCCCACGCCCCCTGACCTCCAGGCTGCGTCCGTGGGGGTGGGGGCGTCCATCGCTGCGGCTGCCGTCGTTCTCTCGCTCGGCGTGACAGGGAGACGGAAGAAGAAATCGCCAGAGGCTCAGAAGCCCGAACACTGGGTGGACTGAGTCCCGTAAGCGCATGATAACAGGGAACGCGCAAGCATGGAAGAAGTAGCTAGCCTCGAAGGAGCGGTCAAGGACTACGGGCCGAAAAGGATAGGCCCGATAACCTTCTCCGTGACGGGAGGCGATATCATGGGCTTTCTCGGCCCCAACGGCTCAGGAAAGTCGACGACGATTCGGATGCTCCTGGGCCTCATCCGCCCCAGTTCAGGGCGTGTCCGGCTGATGCAGATGGACCCGCTGCGCGACCATGCGAGGGCGCTGGCCGGCGTGGGGTATTCGCCCGAACTCCCGAACCTGCAGTCATTCCTCACACCGCGCGAGCTGCTGCACCTCATGGCGAAGGTCATCGGCCTCCGAGGCAGGGAGGCCGAGAGTGATGCGTTCCGTCTCCTTGAAAGGGTCGGCCTGACCGAATATGCGGACTACAGAATCGCCAAGCTCAGCAAGGGAATGATTCAGCGGCTCAGCATCGCTCAGGCGATGGTCGGCTCCCCGAGGTTCCTCATCCTGGATGAACCGACTATAGGGATAGACCCAGGCGGCGTCGTTCACTTCCGCTCTGTATTCAGGGATTTCGCCAAGGAGGGTGGCACGGTAATCATGTCCTCCCATATCCTGTCCGAGGTGGAGTCGCTGTGCACTAGCCTCGCGGTGATCCACTCCGGGAGGCTATTGTTCAGAGGAGGAATCGAGGAGTTCATCATGAAAGGTCTTGGCACCAGGTCGATAACAATCCAGGCAGAGAATGTCGGCAGTGGGCTCGTCAGCGCGCTGAGTGAAATGAAGGGGGTGACGCGCGTGACAATGAACGCCACTGGCTTCGTCGTGGAGACGGCCAAGGGCTCTGACCCGAGAGCCGAGATTTCGAAGCTAGTCGTCGAATCTGGGGCCAGGTTGCTTTCCATTGGGTACTCGAGAAATGAACTACACGAGGCCTACGTAAACTTGGTCAGGGGCATGGCCGAATGAGGCCGGACAGGGTCGTCGCGTTTTCCCGCTATGAAGTGAGGAGGGCGGTGGCTAGGAAGAAGGTCCTTGCAGTAGTGGCGCTGACTGTCCTCTTGGACACGGTCCCGTACTATGCCCTTGCAGGGGCGGGGCTCGCCTTGATTCCCGCCCCGTTCCACCCCTATCTGTGGGCCGTGGGGGTCTTCGTTCCGCAGGCGTTCTTCCTCCAGTTCATCGCCCTCCTGATTGCCGCCGGTTCCATGTCGGAGGAGTACGAGCAGGGCACGGCTGAGGTCCTCCTCTCGAAACCCGTGGGGAGGGACGAATACTTTCTTGGAAAGTACCTCGGCGGGTATTCTCTGCTTGTCATCGTCATAATCATGAACTCCGTCCTGAGCGTGGCCTCCGCCACCTACGTCTTTGGGCCGCAACTGGGGCTGGGAGTGCTTCCTCTGGTGCTGCTGGTTCAGGCATTCTCGGCGCTGGTCTTCTTCTCCCTTTCGTTCATGATCGGGGAGCTCGTCAGAAGGTCGTCTCTCTCCTACATCCTTTCTTCGGCTGTCTTCTTCACCAGTCAGATAGTGGGAATCTATTTGACCATAGTCTACAGCCTGACCGGGCAGGAAACATTCAGGGTCGCCAGTCTCTACCTGCCCACCTCGCCAGTCAATTCGTTGCCCGTGCTGCTGGCGGAACCCAGCTTCCCCAGCACCGTCCGGATACTGTTCCGACTGGGCAATACTGGCGCAGTGGAGACCTCAATCCTGTTCTCCGTCCTCTTGGTCGCGGTCTACTCCTTCTCCACACTTGCGATAGCAGCGGCGTATTTCGCAAGGGCGGACGTAGCCAAGAGAATCGCGTGAGACCCAGGGCCTCACTGCCCCTGCCTGGAACGCGTCCCGGTGTCCAGCCGCCAGATTGCTACTCGCACGCGAACGAGGTCGAATTCGCAGACGGGGTGCCATTCGCTCTCTAGCCTCCGGCCAAGGCAGTCCATCCTTAGGGTACGGGCCGGACGCTGTTTGACGCAGCATTGACATAAGCATTAATACTTTTGACACCGACAACGCGCGCAGAATTGCAAGCAGCTCCTAGAAGGGTAAAGACGATTTACAGCGTCATCGCATCTCCGCAGAGGCTGGAGATCCTGAGGATTCTGAACATCAAGGGACCGCTCACCTACAGTGCGCTGAAGACCCTGGCCGGGTTCAAGTCGAAGAAGGAGTCCGGCAAGTTCGCCTACCACCTGAGGAAACTGGTGAAGCAGCTCCTGATCCAGCTCAACAGACAGGAGCGTAAGTACACCGTCACCAACCTCGGCAGACTGGTGCTCAACCTAACCCGCCAGATAGAGGAGCAGTCGCTGGTTGAGAGTGGAAAACTCTACGTGAGGACTTCCCACCAGACCATGGAGGAGTTCAACGCCAACAAGATACTACAGTCGCTAGTCAAGGAGGCCGGAATGCCGGTCGAGCTGGCTCAGAAGATAACCAGTGAAACGGAGTCGCGCCTGTACAAGTTTCAGACGCAGTATCTCACCGCCCCCCTCATCCGGGAAATCGTCAATGCCCTCCTGGTGGAGCACAGCCTTGAAGAGTACAGGCACAAGCTTACCCGTCTCGGCATGCCGATCTACGATGTCACGCAGCTGCTGAGCAAGGCGGGCGACGACGGGGGAAGCGTCGAAACCCTGGTCCACCAGACTGGGAGGCAGGTCTTTTCGGAGTACCTCCTTTTGGAGCAACTCCCCAGGGACGTTGCCGACGCCCACCTTTCGGGAGACATCCACATCACGAACGCCGGAACCTGGGGGCTCACTCCTGACGCCGTCTTCGTTGACCTGCTCTCGGTGAGGAGCGCTGGGTTGAACCCCAAGGGGAGGATTGTAAACACTTCGATGATACCGAGTCCGGAAAGCGCGGAAAGAGCGCTGAACATAGTCCTCAACCTGTCGTCGATGCTCAACAAAGAGGCCTCGGACGAGGTCACCTTCAGGAACTTCCTCCAGTACATAGGGCCGTTCTGCAGGTCGAGGGGGAAGCGGGAGCTGGAGAACCTCTTCCTGCGCTTCTTCGAAGCCATGAGCACCCCGGGAGTCGGGGCGGGGGCGCCGTCCGTCAGCATCGAGCTGAACCCGTACAGGCACGACGAGGTGCCCAGAGACGTGACAGACAAGACCCTCGATGCCGTTCTCGGGGCCTACAGGAGCTTCGTAGAGGAGACCCCCAGGCCAGATGTCAAGCTGCTGTTGGCGAAGCCAAACCGGGTCGACGAGACCCAGACCCTCAAGGACGCGGCGGGGATCATATTCAGAGGGGGCAGGATAGCATTCTTCTCGTCCGACCAGAGGAGAAGTTTCCTCGGGCTGAATGCCAACGTGCTACCTCAGGAACTGCAGGCGGACAACGTCAGCGTTCTCCACGGGCTCAGCCTCAACCTCCCGAGACTCGCCTACGACTCCAACCAAGACGAGACTTACTTCAGGGCGAAGCTGGCCCTCCTGATCGCCGTCGCCTCGGACGCCCTCTCGACGAGGAGGAGGCTGATAGAGAGGACCCTCAAGAGAGGTCTTCTCCCGTCGCTTGCTGGAGGGTCCGACGCCGTGACGACCGATACGATGCCCCTTGTGATGAACATGGTCGGCCTTGAAGAGACCCTCGCGAGCTTGATTCGGGATCCGACGACGGGCTCCAGGTACGAGCTCGCGGACAAGATAGTCCAGACGGCTACTCAGGTCGCCCTGGACAAGTCTTCGAAGAGTGACAAGCTGGCTGTCGCCATGCTCGACCTGGACGGCGCCCTGAGGCTGGCCACACTCGATTCTGAAAAGTACGGGAAGGCCAACCTCCAACCCCTCTCGAAAGGGGCGTACAGTCAGTCTCCCCGGCTCCTTCTGTCGGACCTGGAGAACCCCGAGAAGATGGACTACATCTCGAAGCTCTCGTCTGGCCTTGTGGGCGGACTCTCGCTGACACTTGACGGCTCCTCCGAAGAGGTCAGGGGAATCTACAACCTGATGCTTAACGCCACCCCGAAGCTGCCGTGCTTCAAGGTCGAACGAACGATTTCCGTCTGCAGGAACTGCGGAGCGAAGCTGCCGCAGAAGGCCGTGCGCTGCAACAGGTGCAAGTCAGTGGCCACCATCCAGTATTCGACGGCAGTGTAGGACGCGCGAATCGAGTTAACATCCTGTCAAAAAGAGTTCACTACAGAACGCTTCATGCCGCCAGTCGCTCGAAGGCGAACCCCCCAATTGTCAACGGGGCATTAGCCAAGAGCGAAATATATATCGTCGAATATGGGATGCAGGTCAAGGATTATGACGTCTATCGCTGAAAATCCACGTGACTCTGCGGACGCCGCAGAGCAGGAAAGGGGGGAGGTAAAGCTCCCCATAGAGACTCTCGCAGCATTCGGCGGGGATGAACTGCGGGCGAGAGTTTTCTACGAGAAGTACGCTCTGAGAGACCAGTACGGGAAACAGGTAGAAAAGACTCCTGAGGAACTCTGGCGCCGCGTGGCCATGGAGCTGGCCCTGCCCGAGCAGAACGACGAGAAGCGGAAGGAGTGGACCACCAAGTTCTACTGGCTGCTTCAGGATTTCAGGTTTGTCCCTGGGGGGAGAGTTCTCTTCGGCGCTGGGCAGTCCAGAAAGTCAACCCTGCTCAACTGTTACTTCTTCAAGATCAAGGAGGACTCGATCGAATCCATCTTCGACTGGTGCAAGGAGGCGGCCAGGACATACAGCTTCGGCGGAGGCGTGGGGACAGACATCTCGGTGCTCAGGCCGAGGGGGGCGCCGGTCAACAACGCCGCCATCTACAGCTCCGGGTCGGTCTCGTTCATGGAGTTACTCTCGACCACCACAGGCACCATCGGCCAAGCGGGAAGGAGAGGGGCGTTGATGATCACGATACGGGTCGACCATCCTGACATCATGGACTTCATTACCGTCAAGCGCGACCTGAAGAAAGTCAACTACGCCAACATATCGGTCAAGATAACGGACGACTTCATGCGGGCCGTTGAATCGGACGCTGACTTCCTTCTCCGTTTCAAGAACGAGAAGGCGGACGTGGCGAGGACCGTCAGGGCGAGGGAAGTATGGAAGTCGCTGGTCAGGGGAGCTTGGGAATCCGCTGAGCCGGGAGTCCTCTTCTGGGACACCATCAAGAGAGACTCGACCACCGAATACGGCGGCATGGAGGTCGAAGGGGTCAACCCGTGCAGCGAGCAGACCCTAGAGAGCTACGGCTGCTGCTGCCTTGGCTCGGTCAACCTCAGTGCCTTCGTCAAAGAGCCCTTCACTGAGCGCGCAAGCATCGACGAGGAGGCGCTCACCAGGGCCTGCCAATTCGCCGTCAGGTTCCTCGACAACGTTCTCGACTACAACGCCGAGAGACATCCGCTGCCTCAGCAGAAGAAGGCCTCTCTCTGGAGCAGAAGGATAGGCACAGGCATAACGGGTCTGGGAGACATGCTAATCAAGCTCGGCCTAAAGTACGACGATGAGTCGACCATCGAGTACGTCGACCATCTCTTCGAGAGAATCAAGAATGTAATATACGACTACTCGACGGAGCTGGCGAAGGAGAAGGGGAGCTTTCCGGCCTTCGACGCCGAGAAGCACCTCGCCCAGCCTTTCATCCAGAGGCTGGATGGCAGAGTGAAGGAGAAAATCAGGACCCAGGGTATCAGGAACGCCGCGGTCACGACAATCCCCCCCGTCGGCTCGGGGTCGATTCTGGCTGGATGCTCGAGCGGGGTCGAGCCGGTGTTCGCGCTCTACTACACGAGGAGAAGCAAGTCGCTCAGCGAGGGTGAATTCAAGGTGTTCCACCCGCTGGTGAAGGAATACATGGCCCTCAGCGGGTCGGCCGACGAGGGGCAGCTCCCGAACTACTTCGTGACATCCCACCAGATCAGGCCGGAGATGAGGGTGAGGATGCAGGCGACCATCCAGAAACACATCGACACGGCGATATCGAGCACGGTCAACCTCCCCGAGGAGATAACACTGGACGAAGTCGAGAACGTCTACACGCAGGCCTGGAAGCTGGGGTGCAAGGGCATAACGGTGTACAGGGAGGGAAGCAGGGAAGGAATCTTGGAGACCGAGAAGGTGCCAAGGAAGGAGGAGGAACAGAGGATGACCTTCGAGCGGCCCAGGCTGATGGAGGGCAAAACCCTCAAACTCAAGCTTCCCCAGGGGGCGCTCTATCTGACGGCGAACCTCGTCGACGGCGAGTTGAAGGAGGTCTTCGTGACCCTCGGCAAGTCAGGAGGGGACGAAAAGGCCGACGCGGAGGCCCTGGGTAGGTTGATCAGCCTCTATCTGCAGCACGGAGGAGACGCTCAGAGTGTCGTTTCCACGCTGAAAGGCATCAAGGGGAAGTACGTCTCCTGGGACGAGGGTACGCAGCTCCTCTCGATTCCAGACGCGATAGCGAAGGCCCTGGAGCTCCTGACCCTCAACCACGTAGTGAAGGAGTCGACCATCCCGCTGCAGCCCCAGGGGCCTAGGATGCGCCCTCTCGGAGCCACCTGCCCGGACTGCCATGAAGACACCCTAGTCTTCGAGAACGGATGCTACAGGTGCTCCACGTGCGGGTACTCGAAGTGTGAGTAGGATAGCCGTACCGCCCGTGCGGCCCGAAACGATTTAACGTCAGGCAACGTCCCCGCACTTGTGTCCGCCAGGAAAAGAGGCAACCCGGTGCTGTCAGTTATTCTGATCACCCCGCTGGTGATCGCGCCGTTGGTCCTACTGGGCGTCTACCTGGGGTTCTACGTCGGAGACGCCGTGGGCTACTCGAAGACCATCCTGGCCATAGCATTTTCCACCATCGGCTTCCTGGCGTCGATCGTAATCCTGGTAAAGGTGATAACGGCGTTGGTCGCCAGAAGCAGCTGGGCTAAGTCTTGACCTTCGCCAGGGCCTCGGACTTTGCCTTGGCGACCTTGGCGCGAAGCTCCTTGACGGAACTCTGGTGGGCCTCTTCCACCTTCTCGGACGCCGACTTGAACGGTTCGGCGGTTATGTCTGCGCTCATCCTGCCGCCCTCCTTTCGAGGACCTTCTTTACATGCTTTAGCCTGGTGAACTCCTCCCTCTCCCTCTCCTCTAGTGTCTGCTGAATGAAGCGGATGGACGTCTCGTAGCGGGGGATGATCATATACTCCAAGGCGTTAAGCAGCCGCTGGGTCCTTTCTAGCTCCTTGGCTAGTCTGAAGATCGCGTTCTCGTACTCTGCGGCCTTGAAGATGGAAGGGAGAACCCGCCTCATCTGCATAGACGCCCTGTCGACGGCGACGTTTGTGTCTGCGAATCCGTAGGTCATCCCCACCTCCTTCTCTGAGAGCTTGACAGAAGGGATGTCCACGTCGACGACCCGGCGGACGGTCACTTCGGCTTCCATTCCAGGCGGCGTGTTGGCCGCCACCCCCTCCAGCCTCAGGGGCCCGAGCTTCAGATAGGCGTCATATAGCGCGAGGTACGCGTCAGAAAGAGGCTGCGTTATCTCGTCTCGGGCCTCCCCCGCCTGTACTATCATCTCGTCGAGGCGCTTGAGGAGGACGTCCCGCTTGTCGTCGAGCACTTTCTTCACCCTCACGGCAGTGGCGAGCCTCCTCCTGGTCCCTATCAGCTCAATCTTGGTCGGAAGGACCGCCGAACCGGAAGCTACTGACACTCTAACCAGCCGGCTCTTTCGCCACGTAGTGTTTCTCGATGAACTCTTCCTTGATGTTGGTGAGCTCGTTCTGGGGAAGAACCGAAAGGGTTTCCCATGCTATCCTTAGCGTGTCCTCGAAGGTCCTGTTCTCTTCGTACCCCTGATTGAGGTACTTCTGCTCGAACTCGTCCCCGAACGAGAGGTAGCTCAGGTCGGACCCGGTCAACCCAGACTTTCCGACGATCTCCGCGAGCGCTCTCAGCTCCACAGCCCTCGCGTAGGCGTTGTAGAGCTGGTTGCCGACCTGGTGATGGTCGGGCCGCGCCTTCCCCTGCTTGATGACGTGGCCGAGTGCGGGGCCCATGAGCCTGCTGAGGCTCGAGAGGACGTAGACTGGGGGGTAGAGACCCTTCCTGAAGAGTTCCCTGCCGAGAAAGACCTGGCCCTCGGTGATGTAGCCCGTGAGGTCAGGGATTGGATGCGTCACGTCGTCGCTCGGCATCGACAGAATCGGCATCTGGGTGATGCTTCCCTTCTTCCCCTTGATCCTCCCCGCGCGCTCGTAAAGGGTGGCGAGGTCGGTGTAAAGGTAGCCGGGGAAGCCCTTCCGCCCCGGGACCTCCTCTCTGGCGGCCGATATCTCCCTCAGCGCCTCGGCGTAGTTCGTTATGTCAGTGATGATCACAAGTACGTGCATGTCGAGCTCGAAGGCGAGGTATTCGGCCGCCGTGAGCGCGACGCGGGGGGTGATTATCCTCTCGATGGCAGGATCGTCCGCCAGGTTGAGGTAAAGGATGCTCCTACGGATTGCCCCCGACTCGGCGAGGGTCCGCTGAAAGAAGGTTGCCTCGCTGGAGGAAACCCCCACGGCGGCGAAGACGACCGCGAACTCCTCGCCCTCGCCAACGACGGTCGCCTGCCTGGCCACCTGGGCGGCAAGCATGTTGTGGGGCATTCCAGCCCCCGAGAATATGGGGAGCTTCTGGCCCCTCACGAGCGTGAGCATGCCGTCTATGACCGAGACCCCCGTCTGGATGAGGTCGGTCGGGTAGTCCCTCCGCTCAGGGTTGATTGGAGCTCCGTTCACGTCGAGAAAACTCTTGGCCACCGGCTCGGGCAGACTGTCGAGCGGCCTGCCAAGCCCGTCGAAGACCCTCCCGAGAAGCTGGTCGGAGACCGGCAGCTGCATCGTCTTACCAAGGAACCTCGCCTTCGTCCCGCTTATCGAGAGTCCTGACGTTCCCTCGAAGACTTGGACGACCGCCTTGCCGAATCCCGTCTCAAGGACCCTTGCGAGCCTCCTCTTCCCCTCGACATCCTCGATTTCTACCAGTTCGTCGAAAGCCGCCCTGTCGACGCCGTCGACCACGAGGAGAGGGCCCCTGATTTCGGCCACCTTGCTGTACTCGAGGCCCGAGGACGACCTGCTCACGATGCCTTGACCTCCTGCACCCCCCCGAGCGAAGCGAATTCGTCGAGCATCTGTTTGGCCAAGGCCTGAAGCTTTTCCGGCTCCTCGCTCTTGATCGCGAACTTCGCCCTGAGCATGGGGGCGATGACCTGCATTCCCCTAATCCTCGCCAGAGGGACTCCGTTGCGGATCGACCTGAGTGCCTCCTGGTGGAACCGCACGAACATCCTCATCATCGTGAACTGCTTCTGTGGGCTGCAGTATGCGTCCACGTCGTCGTAGGCGTTCTGCTGAAGGAACCCTATCTGGATCATCCGTGCCACGTCGAGGATGAGTTTCTCCTCGTCCGGGAGAGCCTCCGGGCCCAGAAGCCGGACGATTTCCTTGAGGGCGTCCTCCCGCTGGAGCACTGCGTAAGCTTCGGCCCTCACGGTGAACCAATCCTTGTCGACCTTGCCTCCCCACCACTTGCTCACCGACTCTACGTAGCCTGAGTACGAAGTCATCCAGTTGATTGATGGGTAATGCCTCGAGTATGCCAGCCGCGCGTCCAAGGCCCAGAAGTTCTTCACGAACCTGATGGTCTGGGATGTGACCGGCTCGGTGAAGTCCCCTCCGGCGGGCGAGACGGCACCTATGAGAGTGATTGACCCGGCGCGGGAAGGAGTGCCAAGCAGGTCGACCCTGCCTGCCCTCTCGTAGAACTCAGCCAGCCTTGAAGCCAGGTACGACGGGTAGCCCTCCTCGGCCGGCATCTCTTCGAGCCTGCCGCTGATTTCTCGGAGCGCTTCAGCCCACCTGCTCGTTGAGTCAGCGACGAGGACGATGTCGTAGCCCATGTCCCTGTAGTACTCTGCCATGGTGACCCCAGTGTAGATGCTGGCCTCCCTCGCGGCCACGGGCATGTTGCTAACGTTGGCCACGAGCACCGTCCGCTCCATGAGGGGCCGGCCGCTCTGGGGGTCGGTCAGCTCTGGGAACTCCACCAGGACTTCAGTCATCTCGTTGCCGCGCTCCCCGCAGCCGATGTGGAAGACCACCTTCGCGTCGGCGTACTTCGCGACGCTGTGCAGACTGACCGTCTTTCCAGTCCCAAATGCCCCTGGTATTGCTCCTGTGCCCCCCTTCGACATTGGGAAGAAGGAGTCGAGCACACGCTGTCCCGTAATCAGAGGGATTTCCGGGTCGAGCCTTTCGCGGATGGGCCTCGGAGTCCTCACGGGCCAAGAATGATAGAGCTTCAGCTCAAGCTTCGCCCCGGACTTGTCTTCGGCAGTTACAACAGCCTCGTCAATCTTGTACTTCCCTGCCTTCGCCACGTCTGTGACCTTGGCCTTGGGGGAAGTCGGGGGGACGAGAATCCTGTGCTCTATGAGTGGAGTTTCCTGGACGGTGCCCAAGATCGATCCTCCCTCCAGCTTGTCCCCTTGTTTGACAGAGGGGACGAACGGCCATTCCTTGTTAAAGGGGATCGAATTGGCCGTGACTCCCCTCGTGATGAAGGCGCCGGCCTTCTTGGCGATCACGTCGAGTGGTCTCTGGAGGCCATCGTAGATTGTGCCTATCATCCCGGGACCGAGGGTTGTAGAGAGGGGCTGGCCGGTTCCTACGACGGGCTCTCCTGGCCGAAGGCCGCTTGTGGACTCGTAGACCTGGACGAAGCCTATGTCTCCTGTTAGCTTGATGACCTCGCCGACGAGCTTCTCCTCCCCGACCTGGACCACCTCGTACATTTTCGCGGAGGACATCCCCGAGGCTTTTATGGCCGGACCTGAGATCCATTCAATCTTCCCCTTGACAGGCAAAACGGAATCTTCTGGGGCGTCCTAGATCTCGGCCTAATAACGTTTTGAAGCGAAGAGTCAGCGCTTGAGCCCGAGCACCGCAGCTGCCTCTTTCCGGAGCGCGGGCTTCATCCTCTCGAGACGTGCCTCGAAGGTGTTGTCGAACCTCACGTTGCCGTCGCCTGCCGTAAGGACCACTCCGCCGATGGTGTCAAAGGGGTTCGGGTCGACCGTGAGCGCTACCGGTCCCCTGCTGAGTTTGCCTGCCACCGCTGACACCAAGTCTCTGTCCTTCGCGCTGCAGGAAACGGCCGCCTTCGGCCCAATGATTTCGACTCCTTCCTTGATGAGATGGACGATGCACTTCTCGTAGCGTGCCTTCGAGACCTTGCGGATGCCTCGAGTAGCGTCGTAGAACGCGTTATTCACTGCCTCCTCCATGGCCTTCAGCTGGTCGTTTCTCACCTTGAGTTCGGCCGCTCCAATCATCTGCCTCTTGAGCGACTCGGCCTGCTTGGCACCTGACTGCAGGGTCTTGGCAACCGCCGCCGACGCCTCCTTCTTTTCCGACTCGATGAGCGCCAGGGCCTGTCCACGCCCTTCCTGGAGGTCGGAGAGGACGCCGGCTTCGAACTCTTCAGAGACCTTCTCAAGGGTGTCGGCAGCAGCCTTGCTCACGATGTCATACCCCCAAAATCGCCCTCAGCATCGCCCTGTATTCGACCTTCTCAGGTTTGCTGCCAGGACCCGGGACTTCGTATATGAGCGGAACCGCTTTCTTCGCCTTTACCGCCATCAGCTCTTTCCTGATCGGTTTGGCCACTTCGTCGCTCACCATTATCAGGCCGATTTGAGGATCTTTGACAAGCTCCCGTATCCTGTCGAGGACGGCCTCCGGCCTATCGACGTACTCGCCCTCCACGCCTGAGAGGACGAACCCTGTGACGAAGGCCTTCCCGCCGACCGCGACGACCTTCAACTTCGCTCACCCAAGAGCGTCTCTTCTACGAGCTCCACCGCCTTGGGCCGCTGAGTCGCAAGTGCCTTCTTGAAACGCTCGACGGCGACGTCTCCCTTCTTCGCTATTGACTCCGCTTCTTTCTCGGCCTCCTTCTTCGCCTTGGCCAACGCCTCCGACGCGATCTTCTGTGCCTCCGCGACCGCAGCTCCCTTCGCGGCCTCGGCCCATTCTGCGGCCATCCGGAGCATCTGCCGCTTCGCTTCAGAAGCCTCGGCCTTCGCGCTGTCGAGTTGGGCTTCGAACTCTGTGAGGGCCTTCAGCGTCTCTTCGATGGCCGTGCTCATGAAGGTGACTTTTCGGTCTGGCCCTGAGTTCTGTAATTAAACGTTCGGCTCAGGATGTGAGCTTGAGGATCGCCCTTGCGACCTCGCCGTCGGCCTCGGTGAGGGCGGCCATCGCCCTCTCCCGGTTAACCCCCGCCTGTTGCTGGACGAGGACGATGTCCTCTTCGTTGAAGGCCTTCTTCTCGACCTCCGTCTCCTCGACCTCGCCGGCGACCTGGAAGACCCTGTTGCCCTGGGCGTTGACCTCTGAGACGGTCGCGTTTGTAATGTGAAGCTCCTTGTCAGAGGTCCGTATGATCACTTCCTGGACGTCGGGGAGCTCCTTCATGTTGATCCCTAGGCGTTCCATCGCCCTCCTGGCCTGTCTGTTGTCCATCTTCATCTGTTTGCGCCCGCCCTTACCTTGACAGCAATCCCAGAGCTGAACTGCTTGATGAACTTTCCATTCAGCACTGCTGTCCCCACCCCGAGGACCCTTCCTCTCCTGTCGATCACAGCCACCTCGCTCCTGGGAAGGACGTTGCGCCCGGCTCTTGTTACGAACTTGCAGAAGACCGACTTTCCGCCGTGCACGAACTCCGCTGCCTCGTCTGCCACTGTGACGCAGCTCTCCTTGAACTCCGGGCTCCGGCAAAGCAAGCCGGCGCCGTAAATGCTGAGGGCCATTGAGCCGTTGGGCTTGACCGTGGCCATGAGCTTGCCTGCATGGAAGACGAGTTTCACCCTCCCCGACCTTCGGGAGTACACGAGCCTGATTCCTTCTTTCGGGAGGGCCCTGCTCACCCCTCTACCGAAGAGATAGTCGAGCATGAGAGAGAGCCTTCGTCTCTCGTCGATGATGCGCATCCAGCGGCGCACCCCTGCGGGGCGATAAAAGGTCTGGCTAAATAGCGAAGAGCGTCACGCCCCGCCGCGTTGCCGACGCCAAGAGCGCTGCTCATTCACTATCCCGAGAGGTTCGAGGCGGAGGAGGCTTTGGCCCTCACCGATGCGGCGGGCTATGAAATAGCCGGTACGCTGACGCAGCGGTATCTCTCTAGGTCGAAGTTCGGCGTCGGGGAAGGGAAGGCCGAGGAAGCGGCCGACATGGTCCGCGAGAGGACGATCGATGTGATCGTCTTCGATTCGTCGCTCAACGCGGCCCAATCGTACAACCTCGCGAAACTCTGCAAGGTGGAGGTCAAGGACAGGGAGAAGCTGATCCTCGAGATATTCGCGAAGAGGGCCACGACCGCGGAGGCGAAGCTCCAGGTCGAACTCGCCGAGCTGAGCTACGAGCTGCCCAGGGCCCGAGAGAAGGTGAAGAGGGCGAAGCTCGGAGAGCAGCCCGGCTTCTTCGGTCTCGGGAAGTACCAGGTCGACGTGTACATCCGCATGATGAAGAGGAGGATGGCCACGCTGAAGGCGAAGGTGGCCGAAGTCAGGGATAGGAGGGAGATATTCAGATACCGAAGGGAGAAGACAGGCCGACAGACCGTGGCGATTACGGGGTACACCGGTGCGGGAAAGACCACCCTGTTCAATAGACTCACGGGAGAGACAAAGGAGGTGGATGCCGGAGTGTTCACCACCCTCAGTCCCACGACCAGGGGGGTGGACCTGGGGAGGAAGCGGATTCTGTTTTCGGATACGGTAGGTTTCATCAATCGCCTTCCCACCTACATGATCGAAGCGTTCAAATCGACTCTCGAAGAAGTTTCATTCTCGGACCTAGCGTTGCTCCTGGTTGACGCCAGCACACCGGTAGAGAGACTTGAGGTCAATTACATGAGCTGCGTGACGACCCTCGCCGAGCTGGACGTTCCCGAGTCCCGGATTCTGAAAGTGGTGAATAAAGTCGACCTCCTGGCACCCGAAGAGCTGGAGGACAAGATGCAGAGGCTGGGAATCAAGGACGCAGTCTCAGTCTCAGCGAGGACGGGCGCTGGAGTCCCAGAGCTCCTCCAGCGGGTTTCCGCACGTCTCGAAGGTAGCGGTGCAGGGTAGGAAATTGACGAGAAGCATAAGGGTGCTGCGGGTCGGTCAGAGATACGTCAGGGACGACAGGACTCTAACCCACCTCTGCCTGGTCTCGAGGGCTCTCGGGGCGGAGTCGATCTACCTCGAAGACGTCGAAAAGGACATCCTGGGAACCCTGCAGGAAGTGAACAGGACATGGGGAGGGAGCTTCAATGCAGTCGTGGGAGAGCCCTGGAAGAAAGTGCTCAAAGAGGCAAAGGGGGAGGGGAGGTCTGTTGTCCACCTGACGATGTACGGCATGCCTCTCCAGGACAAAATCGAGGAGCTCAGGAAGGTGGATAAGATGCTGATAGTGGTGGGAGGGCCGAAGGTGCCGGGCAAGGTGTACCATGAAGCCGACTACAACGTAGCGGTCTCGTCGCAGCCTCACTCCGAAATCGCGGCCCTGGCCATCGTCCTTCATGAGATTCAGGGTGGAGAAGAGCTTAAGAGGAGCTTTGGGAAAAGCAGGCTCAGAATCCTGCCGTCTCAGACTGGCAAGAGAGTCGTAGAATCATGAAGATTGAGTATGAGGACACGTTTGTGAAGGTGGCCGGCCTCATCGGGGGCCCGGATTACGTGAGGGTGGCCAGGGCGCTCCTCAACAACGAGAACGCGACAGATGAGGAGATAGCGTCAGCTACCGGCCTCAAAATCAAGACCGTGCGCAAGGCCCTGTACGACCTGTTCGGCAGGAGCCTGATAACCGGCGTAAGGGTGAGAGACCCCAAGAGGGGATGGTTCGTCTACAGGTGGAAGGCCCAGAGGGACCAGACGGACGGTTTCATTCAGACTCAGAGGCGCAAGGTTCTGAACCGACTGAAGCAGAGGCTGGAGTTCGAGGACCTGCACGAGTTCTACCACTGCGGAACCGCCACTTGCCAGACAAGGACGTTCGAGGACGCCATGGAGAACTTCTTCAAGTGCCCGACTTGCTCTAAACCGCTCAACAGACTGGACAACGCAGAATTGAAGTCCGCGCTCAAATGGAAGATTAACCAGCTCGAAGAGGAACTGGCCAAGTGATTCCCTCCGAGGAAGAGGCCCTGGCCCTTCATCGGAGATACGGCAGCAACGACGTCATGGTCAGACACTGCCTGACCGTGGCAAGAGTGGCGAAGGTCATCGCAGATGAGTTCCGTCGGTCGGGAAAGCCGGTGGATGCCGCGGCTGTGACCGCGGGGGCGCTTCTGCATGACATCGGGAGGAACCGAACCCAGACGGTGCGGCACGGCCTAGAGGGGGCGGCGATGCTCGCTGACGAAGGGGTCCAAGACAGTGTGGTCCAGATCGTAAGACGACATGTGGGCGCTGGAATCTCGGCCGAGGAGGCGAAAAAGCTCGGCCTCCCCGACTTTGATTACGTGCCACGGGCCCTGGAGGAGCGAATCGTTTGCTTTGCAGACAAGCTTGTTGAATCGGACAGAGTCAGGCCATTCGCAGGGGAGGTCGAGAGATTCGTCCAGAAGGGGCACGACGTGGGGCGATTGACGGCACTGAAGAAGGGGCTCCAAGACGAGCTGGGGCAGGACCCTGAAAGGCTCGTGCTGGACAACGTTAAAGAATCCGGGTAGAGAGCGGCCTATTCGTGGCCTCGTGCATCTGCCGTGTCTGCAAGCACAAAGACCTCGAGAGCTGCCAGAAGTGCAACTGCTGCAGCTATCACAGGTGCGCCTGCATGCCGAAGCCGGTTTCTGTCGGGTGATTGGTTCGGCAGTCGTTAAGTAAGGGACTCCAAGATTATTTCACGCCACGATTTAGCCCGCAGGAGCGTCAGGCTTTCGAAACTGGCTGGTAACGGGGCTTGTAGACGGCGAGGGAACCATACAAATTCGATACAGAAGCGACAGGGACTCGATGTACCCTCGCCTGAGAATCTACGAGACCGTCAAGCCCATAATCGATGAGGCAGCCCTGATAATGGGAGTCAACCCGTACCCAAGGAGGGACCATGGAAGGCTGGTAGCTGGTACACTTCAGTTTCCCACAGAAAGGCCCTCATCGTGCTAAGGAGGATTGAGCCGCACCTTACAGACCCTTCGGAGAAGTGCCGTGCTCGGACGGTATTGGACCGTTTTGGCGATGTGGGAACGGCTCACGGGGGGATGAGTACTGCCGAATTCTTCAAGGACTGCCCACCGCCGACGAGGATTCGGCAAGCGGCAAACGTATTTAACCGCCAAAACGGTCGCCCCACTTCAGCGAGGTGGGGAAGCCAGGATCATCCCGGCGGGCTCATACGCGCAAGCCGAGAGACCCGCAGATCGGTGACTTGGCGAAAACCAAGCCGAAGGTTCAAAGGGGGTGAAACCCCTGAAACTCCACCCCTCGCTACTTCTTTAGTGGGATTCGAATCCCTGTTTCGCATGGTCGTGAGCTTATCTACGCCGCTTGCTGCTCGTCTGTCATCTTGACTGGAGACTCTACAAGGTCGGTGCATGAGGCTGAACCATACGATCAGGAGACCGGGGCGCTGGTAACCCCCATCTTCGAGACATCGACCTTTGGGTTCACGAAAGCGGCGGAGGTTGCTCCAGCGATGGCCGGCGAAAGGGGGTACGTCTACTCCAGGTGGGACAATCCAACCGTCGTGAGACTGGAGAAGAAGCTTGCCGCGTTCGAGGAGACAGAGGATGGTGCCGCATTCGGATCTGGGATGGCGGCCATCTCGACGACTGTGTTCTCGCTGATAGAGAAGGGGAGCCACGCGGTCGGTATCAGCGATTTGTACGGCGGGACTTTCGCACTGCTGAGTTCGATCCTCCCCCGCCTCGGAGTCGAGACGACCCTCGTGGACACGACGAACTTCGAAGAGATGGCTAGAGCCGTCAAGAGGAACACTAGGCTGATACTAATCGAGACCCCCACCAACCCAACCCTCAAGCTAGTGGACATCTCGAGGGTGGCAAAGCTGGCCCATGAAGTCGGGGCCGCACTTCTCGTCGATAACACGTTTGCTTCTCCAATCAACCAGACTCCCATTACCATGGGGGCCGACGTCGTCCTTCACAGCGCAACCAAGTATCTCAACGGCCACGCCGACGTCGTGGCCGGATTGGCCGTCGCCAGTAAGGAGAGGGCACACGCAATCAAGATGATGAGGCGCGAGTTCGGGGGGACGCTTGACCCCCTGCCCGCATGGCTGGTCCTCAGAGGGATGAAGACCATGGCCATCAGGGTGAAGCAGCAGAATGACAACGCCCAGGCACTTGCCGAGTTACTTTCGATGCACCGAAGGGTGAAGGCGGTGAACTATCCGGGCCTGAAGGCTCACCCGCAGCACGCCCTCGCGAAGAAGCAGATGAGAGGGTTCGGGGGGATGCTGAGCTTTGACCTGAAAGGGACCGTGCACGACGCCATGAAGTTTACAGAGTCGCTGAAGGTGGCGAGTCTAGCTGCGAGTTTGGGAGGAGTGGAGACGCTGGTGTCGCAACCCGCTCTGATGACGCACACTCAGATGTCCGCCGAGGAGAGGGCGAAGACAGGGATTCCAGACACTCTCGTGAGGGTCTCGGTCGGAATAGAGGACTCGGCCGACCTAGTTAGGGACTTCGAGCAAGCGCTTTCATCGGTTTAGACGGCCCCTCAAACCACCCGGGCACCTTCGGCGATGCGACGCCGGCTGTCTCGGTTCCGTAGCGAATGAGGGGTTTCGTCAGATGCCTGTTGGCCCGGGGGGAGGAGATATACGTCCCCATCGCCAGCGTCCTCCTCTCCGTCGACCGAGCCATCCCCAGAACCTCCATCTTCTCCACGTTCAAGACCTTCTCGTGGGCAGTGGTTGCTCGCCTTACGCCACCTGAAAGCTTCACCCGGTCTCCTGGAACGAGCCGCTTCGCCGCCCTTCTGAGGTCGCCCGTGGGCTCGTAGAAGGCGCAGTGCCGTGCGCGTCCGTCGCTGTTGAGTTCCAAGTAGACGTGCCCACCTCGGCCAGTCTCGACGCTGTCCACTCTTCCTTCCGCCCAGCCTGAAGAGAAGACCTTCCAGTCCAGTGGGTCTTTCAGGTGGGCGTCGGTGTGCTGGTTGGAGATGTAGACCATGTGTCCCTCCAGTCTTTCCTCGAACCTGAGTTGGGCGAAGGCATCGACGACCACCGAGGGGGAGTCTCCTCTCACACCAGCGAAAACAGGGTCTGGGCCGTGCGGAGCAATCAGGACCTTGTTCTTCTGGTAGTCGTAATTGTTGAACGTGTGGGGGAACGTCCGCCTGTCCATGTCTCGCACCGACGAAGGGTCGACGACTCGCTTGAGGCCCCACGATTCGCGCCGCCTGTAGGAAATGAGCTCGAAGGAATGGTCGTAGGACTCGCAGAAAGCCAGCGATGCGGCGGCTCCCACCAGGCCCATCCCGTTGCCGAGGGAGGCGCAGCGAACCCCCCTGTCCTTCAGGAGGGCGCGGACGCTTGCCGGATTGATGACCTGCGCGAGCGCCCTGTCGTAGAGCGGCCCGAAGGAGGGGGCGATCCTGGGTTCCTCGAGGAAGACAAGCCCTGAGTTCGCGCCGCCGTCCACGTCGGCAAGCTCCTCGAACTTCTCGCGCAGTGCGCGGAAGGCCGCGTCAGGCTCCGGGGCCTCGACCTGCAGGCAGACGGCGGCGTTGCCCCTGGTCTTGAACGGGATGTTGGGGTTGAGCCTCACGAGCCTCGGGTACGGGACGACGGTTAGGTGCGCCCTCAGGTCGGCAGCGATGCGGAAGGCGAGGTAGGTGGTGCAGTAACCCCTTGCGGAGTCGGTGTCGTCGATGCCCACCAAGCAGCGCATTCGGACCCGATTCCTCGGTGCCCCATATTTCAACGTAGGTCGGGGGGACCACGCAGGATGGGATGGCAGAACCGACTCCGGCACTCTTGCCTGCGGAGAATTGTCTATTCTGCGGACATCGTCAAAAGCTAGGAGAGGGCGTGGCTTGTGCACCGCGACTCGAACCTGATGGCCTTCCTCGACTAATACCCAGCTATGGGGGCACATGGCTCATCATACCGACTCGGCAGTACGAGAGCAAGTTCGATGTTCCCTGTGCAGCGGGGAATCGTCCCCCTCTCGAAGAGGCCCCGCAAGGAGTATCAAGCCGCCCCAAAGATTCAGGAGTCTCCATCCAGGTGCCGAATCACAGGGCCAAGACCAGCCTCCACATCCACCGGTGTGCGATTCAACGCTAGGACAAGCGCGAAAGGAGGGACCGGGCCAGAGGTTTCCTAAGGCTACTGGAGCGACCTCGACAGATGCCGGCCAAAACAAAGGCGGAGTTCCCCGGGCAAGAACGAGCGGCCGGGCAGGCGTGGTAAACGAGGACTACGCTTCTACGACGATCATGGTGAGGGTGCTCCTCACCTTGTCGAGCCTTCGGATGTTCCAGGTTATCGTCTCCTTTACCTTCTCCATCGTGTCGGCTTCGACACGCGCAACGACGTCGTACACGCCATAGACGACATAGACGTCCTTGACGTTCTGGATGTCCTTGAGCTTCTTCAGCAGGTCCTCTTCAGCCCCAAGGTCTGCGTTGATTAATACGAACGCCATCGGCAATTGGCGAAGTTCTACCTCTCGCGTATCATTGGTTTCGAGTGGTAATAACCGTTGCTGCTTTATCGGCTATTCACGTCGTGGCTAGTGCCGCCTTACAGCATGTGGCAGCAGGTCGCAGGTCATTTCGACGGCGACGGAACAATTTCCTTTTCCGATGTCACGAACCGGCCGTTCAAGCTTGGCTTATCCCTGATAGACGTCGACCAATCGGTTGATCAAATCACCACGGTCAGAAGCTTTCTGCTAAACCACGGCTTTAGGACGAGCAATGTCTTGAAGACATCGAAGGGAAGCGCCTGGATGGTTGCGGTCAGCGAATTCAGCTCAGTCAGGGAGACCTTGAGGGGAATGGGCGCCTTACCTCTGCAAGAAGTCGAATGAGGCAAACTCCGCTCTGGATTACTATGAGGGCAGAATCACAGGAAACGAGCTGATTGCAACGTTCAGAGCGGAAGTCGAGGCGGGCCGTCGAGAGAGGCGAGACCGAAAGGTCCTCCTTGATGTCCCATATAAGCGGCCTGAAGGAGACTTGATGGTGAAGCGGATTCGAAATGATTAGCTGCGCGACGCCATGGGAAGAATCCGAGCAAAGGTGACGCCCGAGGACTACGGGGCCATCAGAAAGGAGCACTTCGAATGCAGCACGCGCCTCTGCGACCTCGCAAGGGAATACCCTCAGTACGCGCGCGAGACAATTCGCCGAGTTCTTGGTGGAAGAAGAGGCTACGTCCTCGTCAAAGGGCGAGTCAGAGTAGCGAAGGCGAACAGCAGATAAGCAACCCGTCGAGGGGCACTTCGGAGAGTCATGCTCAGCGTTTATGCAATCGAACTCTGCCAGGACGACCCCGCCAAGTGCACCGCAAGGAAGATGATACGCATGGACCTAGCGAAGGGCGTCGGAAGGAAGTTCCACGCGTCCGACAGCATGATAGTCTTGAATCCGTACGGTCACAGGGTTGTCTCGCCCGACGACGGTGGCGCGAAGGGTGTCGTCGTCGTGGACGCGTCCTGGAACCAAGCCCAGGAAATCTTCTTCAAGAAGCTAGGGGGCAAGCACAGGAGACTCCCTCTTCTGCTCGCGGGGAACCCGATCAACTACGCGAAGCCAGGCGTACTCAGCTCATTGGAGGCGGTGGGTGCGACTATGTACATATTGGACGAGGTAGAGGAGGCTAAACGGTACTTGTCCATCTTCAAATGGGGGCCCACATTCCTTTCCCTCAACGCCGAGCCGCTGGAAGCATACAGGACCGCCAGGGACGAGTCGAAAGTCCTGACGCGAGAGAGGCAGTACTTCCCTCATCTCTTCGCAGAGTGAGAAACAGTTATTTCCTGACCCTCTGACATGGGGCCAGACGCGAGTCGGCGGACGGGCCACGGGGACCTCCTGGGGAAGTTCCTCCCTCACGGCAGGACGCGCGGCGCCAAGAGGCGCAGTCGGAGACGGCTGGCTCCAGAACAGAAACGACACCCGTCCCACCAAGGGCGATGATGGGGCGACCTTGAGGTCGGTGGGGTGCGGGATGAAACGGCTGACCCGCGCGGAGCAAGGCCGAACGTGGTCGATGACAGGCCTGCGGGAGACCAAGGTAGGCCGCTTAGCTGAATCCCGTCTAAAACAGGAGGAGGACTACGGCCGAAGACGCGTCTGAATCCCTATGGAGGGAGTAGCTCTCCCTCCGTCAGGGACTTTCAGGACTTTGAGACCTTCGACGTGCCGTTGGACTTCGTCACACGGAAGATGTGGTCGGCCATTGATTCGAGTTCTCTCTCGTGGGAAACAAGGATGACCTGCGTGGAGTCCAGCTCTTCGAGCAAGTCCCTCATCTTGTAGACCTGATCCTTGCTGAACCCGTCGGTAGGCTCGTCCAAGATCACGAGCTCGGTCCTAGCAGAGATGTCCTCTCGGACGACCGAGTTCAAGGCGAAGCGGTAGGCGAGTGCCATGCTGGTGCGCTCGCCGCCGCTTAGTGCCTCGTATTCTTGCTCGAATCCCTGGCGCTCGAAGACGGGGGAGAAGTCCTCCTTGACCCTCACCGCCAGATCGTGGTCGTCTACCAAGGTCGTGAAGAACCTTTGAAAGTGTTGGTTGAACCTCGAGTTTGCCTGGGTCAGAGTCTGTTCTTCGATTATCCCAATGGTCGGAAGGAAGAAGCCGTGGAGCCAGCCTTCGTAGTTTCCGAGTGTCTGCGCTCGTGACTTGAGGACTTCCTTGGAGGCGACCGTCTTTAGCAGTCTCTCGCGCTCCTTCGTCACTTCTTCGCGCTGGGTTTTCGCCCGGGCAACCGCTATGCCGGCATCCCTAGCCCTGAGGCGCGCCGTGTCCAGGTCCCCTTCCAGTTTGTCAAGGCTTGCCGAGAGTTCTGCGATGGAAGAGACTTCGCGTCTTGCACTGTCCAATTCGCTCCGATTCTTCAGGAGTTCCCGCCCGATCTTCTCCAGTCTGGCCTCAAGATGCTTGACCTCTCTTTCGATATCCGCCTTTTCCTTGACCAGGGAGAGCACCACCCGCTCTTCTTCTTCGAAATCGCGCGCCTTCGCAGTTTCGTCGGTGAGCCTAGCGACTTGCGCCTCGAAACTTGCGATCCTCTCCGACACTTTGACAGACTCCTTTTGCGCATGCTGAGATCTTTCGAAGTTGGGAGGAATCTTCTGACCGCAGACCGGACAGACGCCCTTCGAGATCAGATCTCCTGTGTCCCTGAGCTGAGACTCCAAGACTGCCCGGGCCTCCTTGCTTGTCTGAAGCTCGGTCGCCGCCACTTTGAGCTCGCCGTCGAAGGTCTCGGCGCTCTTCGTAGGCCGGCGCGTCGATTCGAAAGCCCCAATCCTAGGGTTGATATCGCCCTGTATGCGCTCCTCCAATTCGCGGACTTTCTCCGAGGCGTCTGCTTCCTCGGCGACAAGATCGCAAATTCTTTCCTCGATGACTGGAATCTTCCCGGTAACAGCCTTGACCTCCTCGCGCTTGTCTCTCAGCCCCTTCCATTGAGACTCTAGTCCATCAACCAGCCCAGCTGCGGTCGCCTCCGCCTCTCCCAGACCTGGAAGCCGAGAATCCAGGTCCTCCAGGACCGTCTCCTTCTCCCTCAAGTTCGCCTTGACCTCCTCCAGGTCCGCGCTGGACTTGTTCAGGCCGTAGGAGATTTCAGCCACCTTCCTCGCCACCAAGCCGGAGTTTTCAGCCGCAACTTCGTAACTCTGAACCCCAAGTACCCTCCTGAGCACTTGGAAGCGAGTCTCCACGTTCTGGAGAAGTATCTCTTTCATCTGTTCCTGTGGCGTGAAGACGGCGTACCTGTAGACCAGGCTCTCCGCCCTCGGATGCGTGGGCTCGTTGAACCTAAGGATTGCCACTATCCTCTGCTTAAGGTCGCTCGGAGAAATGCTCTCTCTTGCCCCCGCCGATGCGATGGAGCAGTTCTCCTGCACCACTTCTGATCCTCGCCGCCTGAGCCCTCGCCTCACGACGTACTCGCTGCCGTCAGCGAGAAACGTAACCGTGACGTGCCCGTCGTTCTTCCCTTCGCTGAGGAGGTGCCCTCCCTTCACGTCGCTCAGGCCGAACAGCGCGAATTCGACAGCGTACAGCAACGTGGACTTGCCGGAGCCGATGTCCCCCTCAAAGAGGACCACACCTTCCGGGAGCTCGATGCCCACCTCTTCGCCGTCGTTGTAGCTGCGAATGTTCTTCAGCCCGATGCGTTTTAGCAGCATCACACTTCCTCCCCTGTTAGCCCGAGGGCGTGGAGGCCTTCCTTCTCGATTCGGGACTGGTATTCACCCTTGTTCTCGTTCTCGAGCCTTTCTGCCTTCATCGCCTTCAGCAACTCGAGCGAGAGGGCCACCCCATCTTCGCCCCGAAGTCGCCCCACGTTGGACTTCACGGCCGCGATGCGTTCCCGGAAGAGTACGCCCTCCGTGACTTGCGCAGGCTTCGGGTGAGGAACGCTCCTCGATAGGTCTACCGAAGTGAGACGGCTGAAGTTCGAAAGCACGGTTATGGGAGAGGAGGCCATGAGCAGCCTCCGTATGCCACCGAAGTCGATGTCGGAGGTTTTCCCGCTGCCCAGTACGCCGTCCACGGTAAGAAGGACAACCTTCCCTCCGACCCTCGCATTACGGGCAAGAGAGAGAAGGTCGTCTGACGCTTCGCGTGACGACTTGCCCTCGGCCCTGTATTGGAGCTCCACAACCTCGCATACCTTGATTGGGACGAACTGCACGTTCCTGACATCGTCGTCGAAATCGACAAGGTAGAAACCACGCTCTTCGCCGCGGGCCAGTGGGATTAGTTCAGAGTATTCCGTCGCGAAGATGGGGCCCGGGTAGGCGATGTTCTTCCTCCCGGGCAGCGACTGCACCTGCCGACCGTGGACATGCCCCCCCGCGTAGTAGTTGAAGGCCGAAGGCAGCAGCGAGGAGCTCATCCCTTCCATCCTCTCGAGGGCAGGAGGCAGCATCTCCTGGACGGCGCCGTGGAAAACGAAAACCTTGAACCCGTCTTCCTCCTCCAGCGCCTTTCTGTCCAGGACTCGGTAGTCCTCTATGTCCAATGAGAGTTTCTTTCCAGAGACTCCGCAGATTTTCGCGCCCGTTGCGTCGTTAAGGAAGCTCAGACGCAGTCGGCCGTCCTCGGTCTTCCTCTTCTCTGCCACCAAAAAGAGCCCGGCACTTTCGAGCACGTCCACAATCGACGCGTAGTTCGGACTGAAGTCGTGACTGCCGTATACTACGTAGAACCTGATCCCTTCATCCACTGCCTGCCTCAACTTCAGCGTGGCTCTTCGCACGGAGGCCAAGTCAGGGATGTTCGAGTCGAAGATGTCCCCAGAGATTATAACAAATTCCACCCGTTCGGAGATGCATCTGTCGATGGTGCTCTCGAACGCCCTCAGTAGCAGGTCCTTCAGCTCCTGCTGCCTGAAAGCGCCGATGTGAAGATCGGACATGTGCGCGAACCTGTGCATCGTCCCCTCAGCGCTAGCCCTGAGGATATTTATCGATAGGCGGCGGAAAGTCGCAGGCCCGAGCCAAGCAGTTTAAGAGCGATGCATCAATGAAACTGAGGTCCCTTGCCTAGGCGCATCGCGTGGCTCTCAGAGGTCATCCCTTCAAGCGTCACCGGGCTAGAGGAGGAAGCGGCGAAGTCCATCCAGGTAGTGGAGAATCCTCCCGCGTGGATGTGCCTGCAATGCAGGGGAGCAAAGCTGCTGTGCGGCAAGCCGAGGTGCCCCATCATAGTGAAGGCGCAGGCGATAGCCAAGGCGGGGGCCACCCTCACCTCTGACATCGAGGGGTCGTCACCCCCGGGCGTGTTTGTGGGGAGGCTTGGGTACCCGAAGGTGTCAGTCGGCCCGATGGTCCCTCCAACCTTCGGAGACACCGCCATTCTCGACACACCTGAAGACTGGCTGGGGAGGCCCATCGACCAGATTGTCGACTACAGATACTCGCTAATCCGGGGGAACGTCAGGGCCAACGTGATAGACGCCAGGGAGCCTGGGAGGCTGCTCACAAATCTGCAGGAGCTCGCGATGGCGAGCCACCCAGTCGACTCGGAGCTGAGACTGACGAAGGCACCCCGGAAGATTTTGACTCTTAGCGAGGACACGCAGCCTTTCGGGCCCTCGGCCCCGATGGACAGGTTCAAGCTGGGGAGCTCGACTCCCGACCGTAGGATAGAGACAGCATACTACGACAGGGACCTGAAAGCGGTAGAAGCCGTCTCCGAGCTGTACAGGAAAGGCGTCCTAGTAACGAGAATACAGAAGGCCTTCAGCCTGGGAATGTTCGGGAACGGGGCTCGAAGGAGGATGGTTCCTACGAGGTGGAGCATCACTGCGGTCGACAGCACCATAAGCCTGAACACCCTCGGGAGGGTCAAGCACAACCCGACCATAGACGAATACAGGGTCTACGGTTTCAGCGTCTACGACAATCAGTACGTGGCGATTCTCCTCCCCGAGCCGTGGAGGTTCGAATGGATCGAAGCGTGGTTCCCGAACACCACGTGGAACCAGTTCACGGACGAGCCTTACATGATAGGTGACTACGAAGAATTCTACGGACGGAGTACCTACGCGAAGGTCGGGGGCTGCTACTACTCCACGAGATTGGCGGTGGCCGAAGCGCTCGGTCGGGAGAACAGGCAGGCAGCGGCCGTCGTCCTGAGGGAGACCTATCCAGGGTTCATCATGCCACTCGGAGTCTGGAACATACGCGAAAGCATCAGGTCGATGATGAAGCAGCGGTACGAAAGGCACGAGACGTTCCGCAGCGCAATGAACTCCGCTCTAGCGAAACTCAGGATACCGAGGCAGAAGTGGATGAGAGAGAGCGTTCTGATTTCAAGGGAGCTTTCGCAAACCAAGATAACGAACTTCTGAGAAGTGCAACGTTAATGACACGGCCGTTAAGGTGGGCGAAGGTTTGACGAGGAAGCTGTTCTGGGAGGACATGTATCAGCAGGTCTTCGAGGCGAGGGTGGAAACCGTGGCTGGCAACAACTTAGTGCTGGACCAGACGGCCTTCAACCCCCGTGGAGGGGGGCTCGTCTCCGATACTGGAACCATAAACGGAATCAGGGTTGTTGAGGTCACAAAAGAAGGGGACACCATCTCTCACGCCTTCGCGTCTCCTCCACCTCTCAAGACTGGCGACCCCGTCAAGGGAGTACTGGACTGGGAGCGGAGGCACAGAGTCATGCGGATGCACACGGCGGCACATATTCTGAGCTCCGTCGTGAACCGGGAGACGGGCGCGCTGATAACGGGAAACCAGATCAATCCCGACGAGTCGAGGGTCGACTTCAATCTTGATTCCTTTGACAGGGAAAAGATGTCAGTCTACATCGACAGCGTCAATGAGGCGGTGAAGCGGGGCCTCGAAATTCGGACGTACTTCATGAGGCGGGAGGAGGCCGTGACCGTTCCTGGACTCGTTAAGCTCGCCAAAGCGGCGCCGCCATCCCTTGAGGTCCTGAGGATCGTCGAGATAGGCGACGTCGATACGCAGGCGGACGGCGGCGTGCACGTCCGGAACACGAACGAGATAGGCACCGTGGTGGGGCTGAGAACTGAGAACAAGGGTAAGAACAACCGCAGGTTGTACTTCACCGTTCAGTGATCAGTAACCGAGCACGGTTAAAGTAGTCCGACTCTCGCAATGGCCACATGAGTCCGACAGAGGGCTACGTAGCCGTTTTGGGATTCGACCTATTCTACCGCCAGTTCGGCCAACCGAACAGGGGAGAGGTTCTCTGCCTCCACGGGGGCCCAGGGATGACGCACGACTACATGCTCCCGCTGGCGGACCTCGCCAAGAAGGGATTCAGGGTGACCTTTTACGACCAGCTGGGATGCGGACGTTCGGAAGTACCGAAGGACAAGTCGTTATTCGTGCCGGAAAGGTACGTCGAGGAGGTCGAGGGATTCAGAAAGGCCATGGCCCTCGGGAAACCGCACGTAATCGGTTCCAGCTGGGGAGGGATGCTTGCCATCGCCTACGCACTCAAGTACCAGAAGCATGCGACAACTCTGACGATTGTCGGCGGGCTGCACAACGTCCCCCTCGCCATCAGGGAGATGGAGGCGATGAAGCGGCGGCTGCCGAAGGATGTGCTGAGGACCATGGAGGAGCACGAGTCAGACGGGGACTACGGCGCCCCCGCATATCGGGAGGCGGTCATGGTCTTCTACAGGAAGCACCTATGCCGGCTGACCAAATGGCCGAAGGAAGTCTCGTACTCCCTCGAACACGTGAGCGAGCCCGTCTACGGCACCATGAACGGACCGAACGAATTCACGATAATCGGGAACATACGATATTGGGACGTCACCAGCCAACTTCACAGAATTCGCATTCCCACCCTAGTCTTGACCGGGAAGTACGACGAGGTCTCTCCTGTTGTGGGCAGAGACATCCACAGACACATCAGGGGGTCGGAGCTAACCATCTTCCCGAGGAGTTCCCACCTCTCATTTTGGGAGGAGCGGGAACCGTTCATGAAGAGGGTAGCGAGGTTCCTAGAGCAACATTGAGGACGGCGAGAGAAGAGCCAGGCGCGGGCTTCCGGTGAAGGGCCGGCGCAAGCCCGCGCGAGTCGCGGTTGGACGATCGGCCCAGCCAACGGTTAATAGCTCGGTCACATGGGAAGCCTATGCTTGTTCTTCGACGCGGGGATTTTTCTTGCAGCGTCAGGGATAACAACCCTTGAGCTGGTTGAGGCGGCTGCCGTAGGCTTGGCGCTCTACGCCGACTCCGGCAAGGCCTCGGCCTTCATTTATGTTGCCGCCGGGGTCCTGGTGGTCCTGGTTCCCACTATTCTCGTGGGCGGGCTAGTTTCAGCCCTCCCAGAGCTATACGTTAGGCTGTTCGGCGGCGTTCTCCTCCTGTACTTCGGGCTTAGACTGACCCGCAGCGCCAGGAGGTCCGTTGTCATCAGCAAAACGACGGGCTTCAGGAGCGAGGCGTTCGAAAAAGGGGTGATGTACACGGGCTTCTCGGTAGGAGCAGTCGAAGCATTCGAAGCGGCGATAGTGCTCGTTGGCCTTCTGCCAGAGAACTTCGCGTCTGCGGGCATCGGCATCATGGTCGGCACGGTCATCGTCGTCATTTCGACTTATGTGCTAAAGACGCAGGTCAGGAAAGTGAAGCAGGCCAACATGAAGGTAGTAGTCGCAGGCCTTCTCCTTTCGTTTTCGACATTCTGGTTCGGAGAGACAGTGTTCCCATTGCTGAGCGAGCAGCAAGCAAGCGACCTTGTCCTCATCCCCCTTTTCGCCGTTTTCGCATCTTCAGTCTACTGGTTCGCGAACAGGCGAGTAACAGCTGTGCACCCTGGACCCAAAGAGCAGCAGTGATGCCGCATGCGGGGACGCAGCGCCTTCCCGAGATTCCCTGAGCCTACCTTCTTCTGGCTAACCAGACTGGCATCCTCTTCGCAGTGCAGTTGCCACAGAAGGTCTTCATCGCCCGTGTGTTTTCGTCGAAGACAGTCGTACAGTGCGACATGCACACCTTGATCCCACACTCAGCACAGGCTGCCACAGCGTGGCCTTTGCAGACCGAACACCTTGCCGTTCACTTCACCCCCAATTTTTGCCTGCCCAACGGGCGCACGATGGGGCCACGGCGATACTAGTTCGGAGCGGCGACAGGTGCGGAGTTGGAGCACTTTCCACGGCGTCCTTCGGGTTATAAAACAGTAGCGTCAAATTGGCAGTCTGATTTCGCCGTCGAACCTTTGGACGCCCTTGGCTGCCAGGGTGCGGGCGACGACCTTGACCTTCTCCCGCGGGAGCCAACCCGAGATTGCCTTGGAGTTTCCCTCGTCATCGCAGATGACGACGGCTGCGGTTGAGTTCTTGCCCTCGACGACCGCGAAGAGGCTTTCTTTGCCGACTGGAGCCCAGTCCGGGCCCCCCAACTTCAGGAAGAGGACAGGAGAAGAGGGCCCGGCTGCCTCCTGCAGGGTTTCTATGGCCTCCCTGACGCGGCTTCTACCCTCCTGGACAGCGGCGAAGTAGTCCGTCACTGTCCCCCCAGGTACAAGAGCGCGAAGACCCCGGCTACGGCGAGCATCAACCCCAAAGCCTGATTTGTCTCGAGGCGCTCCTTTAGGAATATCAGCGCGTACAAGGCCGCCACGGCTCCCCCCATTCCGGATATGGCCGCTATGACCGGAAGGGAGTCGGAGCCAAGGGACAGCGCGTAGTTGAAGACGACGAAGCCGGCTGCCTCCAGGGCTCCCATTGCGAGCATGACCCTCGAGAACGAGGCTCTCGTAGGCTTTATGCTCTCTCCAAGTACGGGAGACGCCGAGATTCCGATAACAGTCCCCACCCCTCTGAGGAGCGCCACCGGAAGGACGTATCCTGCCACCGGCGTGGCGTAGGCGATGCCCACGTAGGCCACTCCGAAGAGAACTGACGCGACCACTGCTGGAGCCACCCCTGCGGTCAGACTCGGAAGGCCGCCACCCTGCCTTCGCCCGCGGAGTTCAGAGAAGCGAGTTGACAGGAGGAGCACCCCGGCAATCACGCACCCTATCAAGACTATTCTCATGGGAGCCAAGACAACCCCCAAGAGCAGAACGGACATGATTGCGGTGACCACGGGGTAAGTGTAGGCCACCGGCGCCACCACCGACACTACCCCGGTATGGAAAGCGCGATAGAGGTTGACGAAGGCGAGGAAGTTCAGGGCCCCCGCCGCAAAGAGAGCGAGCGCGGCTGGGAGGGTGAGGGAGGCCGAAGGGGTCAGTATCGGCACGAGGACCAGCAGTATGAGGAACGAGGTCACGTGCATGTAGACCACGGTGTTGTAGTAGCCGACCCTCTTTGACTGGCTCCTCGAGAGGTAGTCGGAGGTCCCCCAGCAGACCGCGGTAGCGAGTCCGAGAAGCACTGGAAGATACGGCATGCGGGCGAACCGGGCGCCTCGAGTGGTGCGCGATAATAAGCGCTGGGCTCCCTCGCCGTGCAGGCTCAAGAGCAGTCATCGCTCCGGCGCGTTGCTTGAAGGTCGATGTCGAGGTTCTCGCTGAGCCGGTTTCGGACTTGCCCCGCCTGTCTCGACGGGCGGAGGAGTACGGGTTCAGAGCTTGATACTGATTTCCATCGCATCAGTCACCGAACGTTCGGCATTCAGGGGCGCCTCGACGGTGCTGCTCGCGTACTTGCCAGAATTCCTTACGTATGCAAGGTAGTCGGCCACTTGGTCGGCGAAGACTCTGACGTTGTCCGCCACGACGACGCTCCCGGCATGGAGAAGAGGCTCGAAGGCCCGTATGTAGTCGATGTATTCTTCTTTGTTCGCGTCGACCAGTACGAAGTCTACTTGGTCTTGAAGCTTCTCCAGGACCTCTTTGGCATCGCCCACGACGATTCGAACGCGTTCCGATAGGCCCGCCCTTTCCAAGTTCGACCGCGCCACGGTGGCCGATGTGGGGTTCAGTTCAACGCAGGTCAGCCTGCCACCGCTCGGCAGAAGCCTGGCGATCCTAATGGCACTGTATCCTACTAGAGTCCCGATTTCCAGGGCACTGCTCGGCCCGTGCCTCCGGATCAACTCGTCGAGTATCGCCCCCTTGGTCGGGCCGATAATCGGTAGGCCCTCCTCGGGCGCCACTCTCTCAATTGTCCTAAGTACTTCCGAGGCGCTCACAAGGTGTGACTTGAGGTCGCCTGGCTGTAAAGTTGTCGTGGCCTCTCCCTTGCGGGGGAATATTTTAGTAGCGGGAGGCGCAGTTCGGACGAGAGCCCGATGTCGGCAGAGCAGGTAGATATCAAGGAGGTCCAGAGGCAGGTTTCGAAGATAGTCGACCCTGAGATCGGGATGCCAATCGTGGAAATGAACCTGATAGACAAGCTGGACGTCAAGGATGGAAACGTCGATGTCGAGTACCATGCCACGACCCAGTTCTGTCCTCCGGTGTTCGCGCTCAAGATATCTCAGGATCTCAGGGATGGCCTGATGCAGGTGAGGGGGGTCAAGAGTGTGAAGGTAGTGGTTACGGGTCACTACTTCGCTGACGCAATCAACCGGCAGGTCAACAAGCAGTCGCCGGCCGAGGCTGCTCCAACAGGCGGCCAGACAGCCCAGGGTGTTTAGATCAAAGTCAGGGCCGCGGACAGTGCCCCGAGGATCGCTTTCGTCTCGTCAGATGCGCCGCAGAGAACTATTGCATCATCATCTCGTGGCTTGAGTCTGTCCCTAAGCGTAGTCCAGGCTGGGCTGGGGAAATCGGACTCGCAGTCCGACGATCCTCCGGGAATTGTGAATTTACCGCCTTTCACTACATAGGTGGTAGCTCCTTCGGCTCCTGCCATGACGGCGGAATCCCGCTGCTCGAGCCCTTTCTTGACTAGGCTCCCGGCTCCGCGGACTGCCAGGGCAGTCTGGGCGTTGCCTATCGTAAGGTGAGAACCGTCGAGCCTCAGTGGATCCGACAGCGCGTGTCGCAGGGTTCGGTAGGCTGCCGTGCCGGATGCCGTCAGGTGGCACCCTGACGCGTCGACACGTGCATATCCGCTTTCGCGCAGTCTTTTCAGCACGGTCCTTACGGCACCTTCCCCTAGTCCCGCACTCTTGGCCAGCGCGCCTCTCCCTATGGAGCCGCTGGCGCCTATGGCCAAGAAAGCAAGGAGGAAGCGGGCTCGGTCGAAGCTTGGGGAGGGCCCCTGCACAGGGGCCTCTGCCAGCTCCATCAGGCCGGAGAGGGCCGACGGCATGTCCTCGGGTAGGGTTGGTTCGCTATAACACGTTTTACTCGTTTTCAGCGACCATGAGTAGCCCTCCCTTTAAATAGTGGATGGATTATCCAGCCATGATGAGCAGAACCTCCACTGTGGCGGTCGTGGCGGCATTCAGCGCCCTCACAGTGGGGTCAGACATCGCGCTAGCACCGTACGCCAACGTGAAACTCATGGACACAATCGTGTTCGTGGTCGCCTTCCTATTCGGCTTCAAGGCGGGCACAGGAGTGGCAATAGTTTCCGAGACGGCTTGGAGCTTCGTGAGTCCGTGGGGAGTTGCCGGGGCAATCACTCCCTTTCTCGTCGGCGGAGAACTGCTCTTCGCTCTGGCTGGATGGTGGGCGTCCAGGACATGGCGGGAACGGTCGGAGCTGGTGGGAACGCATGCCATTTTCATCGGAGCGCTGATGTTCCTGTGCGCCTTCCTCTGGGACCTGGAGACCAATGCCGCAACCGCACTCCTGGCGTACTGGCCTGCCCTCACGCTGGGAAAGCTGCTGCTCACTGAGGGAGTAGGGCTCCCTTTCGCGCTAGTTCACGAGGGGGCTGACTTTCTGTTTGGGCTGGCCGTCGCTCCCGTGGCAATCTTCGCGGTCTCGAAGGCGAGGTACGTGAACGGCCGGTGACATCCAAAGGAACACTCCACGGCGTCATTGTCGTTCTCCTGGCGGCTCTGGTTGCCAGTTCTTCTCTGGCGGCCGAGTACTACTTGCAGTACAATCGGGCAGCCACCGTCGCGGCGACGGACGCGTCGACCGTCAGAAGTCTCATGTCCGAGAATGGGGCATTGATGACCTCAAACCTCTTGATCGACTTTGGGAACGGCACGCAGCAGTGGCACAACGGCACGCGGATTCAGCCGGGTTGGAATCTGTACACGGAGACTCTTGCCGTGACAAATGGGAAGGTGAACGCGACCTGCTGCGCGTTCGGCTCTCATTTCGTGACTGGAATCGACGGCGTCCAGAGCAAGTCTGGGAGCAGCGTCTCGTGGGCCGTCTGGACGTTCAATGCAACTAGCTCATGGCAGGAGGCCAACGTTGGGGTGGACGAGATTGACGTTTCCAACAATTCTGTTTATGCGTGGACGTTCTGTCCCTACAGCCCAGTCACCTACGCCCCCCTCTGCGCCCCTTAGTTCCGCCGCCAAGGTCAGGGCCGGAGACTCGATGTACCGATTTGTCTGCAAGGCACGCTAGGCAGGCTGCGATGGCGCCAGGGGATGTCTAGCCGACGGAGAATAGCGTCGGAGGTCCCCTCAGCCTGATTCCCTTCGGCCCGTCTAGCCGTATGTGCCTCCGCCTGTTCATGGTTGCAGCGAGAGCGGGAGGGTCAATTGAAGGCGGGAATCAACGAAACCTGACCATCCGCTCAAGA
>Ga0187769_10000169_pt1 | contig 35296 bp, 28 predicted proteins | sample 0116_SJ02_MP02_1_FD_133140 | JGI IMG/M metagenome (GOLD analysis project Ga0187769, IMG submission 133140) | Tropical peat soil microbial communities from peatlands in Department of Meta, Colombia - 0116_SJ02_MP02_10_MG | ecosystem: Environmental > Terrestrial > Soil > Wetlands > Peat | place...
AAAAACCAACACCAGGATGAAATTGATCCAGGCCCCGATCGAAGTCGCCAACGCCAAGCCGACCTGCGCCAGCGGCACCATCAGCGCGATCTTGAACGCGATGTTGATTGCGGTGCCGATGAGCGCCGCCTTGACTGGCGTCGCGGTGTCGCCGCGGGCGAGAAACGGCGCGACGACGCTGCGAATCAAAACGAACGGCACGAGCCCGATCGTGTAGGCCATCAGCGTCATCGCCGCGGCATGCGCATCGGCCTCGGTAAAGGCGCCGCGCACGAACAAGGCGCGCATGATGGGCCCCGGCACCGCCAGAAAGGCGGCAACGCACGGGACCGCCAGCAACAGCGCGAATTCGATGGCGCGGTTTTGCGCCGCATGAGCGCCGGCCTCGTCGCCGGTGGCCAACCGGTGCGTCATTTCCGGCACCAGCACGGTACCGACCGCAATGCCGATCACGCCGATCGGCAGCTGATCGATGCGGTCGGCATAATACAGCGCCGAAATCGCACCGGCCGAGAGGAAGCTGGCGATAATGGTATCGGCGAACAGCGCCAGCTGGGTACCGGCCGAGCCGACGGTCGCCGGCAACAGCGCCCGGAAGAAGCGGCGAACGTCGTCGTCAAGGCGCAACGCGCGGAACGACGTCATCACGCCGGCGTAGAGCGTGTCGCCGCCGACCAAGAGAGCTTGCAGCACGCCCGATATCAACACGCCCCACGCCGCGGCGTAGCCGGCGCCGGGAAACCAGACGGCCAGCGCCAGCGTCGCCATCATCGCCAGATTGAGCAGGATCGGCGCGGCGGCGGCGGCGGCGAACCGATGCAGCGCATTGAGAATGCCGCCCCACAGCGTCACCAGCGTAATGAGCAGCAGATAGGGGAACGTGATCCGCGTCAGCGAGACCGCGAGCGCGAATTGACCGGGTTCGCGCGAAAAGCCGGGCGCCAGTACCGCGATGACCTGCGGGGTGAAGACTAGGGCAAGCGCCAGCAATACCAGCTGCGACGCGAACAAAAGCGTGAAAATGCGGTCGCCGAATGCGTTTGCCGCCTGCGCGCCGCCTTGGGTGCGGATGCGCGCATAGGCGGGAATGAACGCGGCGTTGAACGCGCCCTCGGCGAAAATGGCGCGGAAGTGATTCGGCAGGCGAAACGCTACGAAGAACGCATCCGCCACCGGCCCGGCGCCGATGATGGCGGCAAGCATGATATCGCGCATGAACCCCGTCAGCCGCGAGGCGAGCGTATAGCCGCCGACGGTCAGAATCTTTTTGATCATTGGCGCTGTTGTTCCCCTCCCCCTTGCGGGGAGGGGTTAGGGGTGGGGGTCATTAGTCTTATGCAGGCGGCGACGGATTCGCGTGACCTGTCTACCCCCCTCCCTACCCTCCCCCGCAAGGGGGGAGGAAAACTATTCGGCGAGCGCCCGCCGCACCGCCTCGATGATGCGGTCCTGGACCGGGCGCTCGAGATAGGCGTGCATGGGCAGGCTGATGACCTCTTCGGCCAGCCGGTCGCTGACCGGCAGACCGCCGCCGGCGACCGGAAAATTGCGGTAGGCCGCCTGACGATGCAGCGGCTTTGAGTAATAGATCGCGGTCGGAATGCCTTGCGCCTTGAGCGCGGCGGCGAGGCCATCGCGCCGGCCCGGCTCCAGCCGGATCGTGTACTGCGCCCAAACCGAAGTCGCTTCGTTGCCGGTCTGCGGCACGATCGCGACGTCGGCGAGGCCTTGCGCGTAACGCGTCGCGATTTGACCGCGCGCCGCGATTTCCTCGGGAAAAATCTTCAGCTTTTCGATCAGCACGGCGGCCTGGATCGAATCGAGCCGGCCGGTGATGCCGATGCGGCTGGCGTCGTATTTGTCGGCGCCCTCGCCGTGTACGCGCAAGCTTTTCACGCGCGCGGCCAGCGCGTCATCGTCGGTGAAGACGGCGCCGCCGTCGCCGTAACAGCCGAGCGGTTTTGCCGGAAAAAAGCTCGTCGCCGTCGCCGCTCCGAACGTACCGAGCTTGCGGCCGCGATAAGCGGCGCCGAAGGATTGCGCCGCGTCGTCGAGCACGGCCATGCCGTGCGCGGCGGCGATGGTAGCGATGGCATCGTGGTCGGCCGGCAAGCCGAACAGATCGACCGGGATCACGGCTTTGGGCTTAAGCCCCAGGTGCTTTGCGGCCGCAACCGCGCGCTCAAGGCTGTCCGGATCGAGATTGAAGCTGTCGGCCCGCACGTCGGCCATCACCGGCGTGGCGCCGAGCAGCGCCACCATTTCGGCGGTGGCGTGATAGGTGAAGCTCGGACAGACGACGGCGTCGCCTTGTCCGATCTCCCAGGCCATGAGGACGAGGAGCAGCGCGTCGGTACCGCTTGAACAACTTATCGCGTGGCGCGCACCGCAGAATGCCGCGAGTTCCGCCTCGAGCGTGCGCACTTCCGGACCGAGGATGAATTGGCAGTGCGTCAGCACCCGCGCGATCGCATCGTCGACGGCGCGGCCAAGGCGGCGGCGCTGGGCCGCGACATCAATGAACGGAATTGGCCGGTCGTCCAGGCGAGCGTGCTGATTCATGACATTGCGGTGCGGCGCGCTAGACCATGATCCAATTCAATTGAATCGGATCATGGTCTGGATTCTTGCGTTTGAGCATGATCTTTTCCGAAAACCGGTTTCCACTTTTTGGGATCATACTCTAGCCGACGACACGCCGCGGGCCCTTCCGCGCCGGCGCGTCGGACTGCGCCGAGCGGGTGTCGAGGCAGCGAATGGCGACTTCAAGGCTGGCGACGGCTTCGTCGCCGGTCACTGCCGGCGCTGCTTTGCCGCGGATCGCATTGACGAAGGCGACAAGCTCGGCGCGCAGCGGTTCCTGATATCCGACCGAGAGATGCCGCATCGAATAGCTGCCGTCCGGCTGGAAACCGAAACATTCGGTGACCTGCAACGTCAAGAGATCGGCGATCAGATATTTGTCGCGGGTGGCGATATGAACGGTGCGCGCCTTGAACGGGGTCAGCCAATTGGTGTTGATGTGCGCCAGCACGCCCGAGGCGGTGCGGAATTGCAATAGCGCGATGTCTTCGCGCTCGGCCACCGCGCTCGAGGTTTGCGGCTGAATCTCGACGATCTCCGAATCGGTGAACCAGCGGATCAGATCGATATCGTGCACGGCAAGATCGATGACGACGCCGACATTGGACATGCGCGGCGGGAACGGGCCGACGCGGGTAATGGCGATCGAGAGGATATCTTCGTCCTTGATCGCCTTCTTGATCGACTCGACCGCCGGATTGAAGCGCTCGACATGGCCGACCATCAGCGTGACGCCGGCGCGCCGCGCGGCTGCGACAATGGCGCGGCCTTCCTCGACCGTCGACGCGATCGGCTTCTCGACCAGCACATGCAGACCGCGCGCGGCGCATTCGATCGCGATGTCGCGATGCAGGTGGGTGGGTGCCGCGATGGTGACGGCGTCGACGCCGTGGCGCATGAGCGCTTCGGCGTCGTCGAATGCGGCGCAACCGAGCGCGCGGGCGACGAATTCGCGGCGCTTGCGGTCGGGATCGGCGACGCCGATCAGCTTGACGCCCGGCAATTCGGCGAGCACCCGGGCGTGGTTGCTGCCCATAACGCCGACGCCGACGACGCCGATTCGCAGCGCTTGCACGCTGTCCACCTTTTCCGCCTCACGCATGACCCGAAAAGCCCCCTCGCACGCCGGAGCCGACCCCATGGGTTTTCCCGTAGCATGCCCGGTGCCGACTGGCGACGGGTATGAGCCGATATCCGAACACGATTTGATTCAGAGGCTTACGACCGTCAAATCAAGTTAAGCCGTTGAATATGATCAATTATCCAAAGTCGACCCGCGTCGCTCTCGATCACGAGCGGCGGTAGTCGTCCGCGATGCGCACGATATCGTCTTCGCCGAGATAGCTGCCCGTCTGCACTTCGATCAATTCGAGGTCGATTTTGCCCGGATTTTCCAGGCGGTGCTTGGCGCCAATGGGAATGTAGGTCGATTCGTTTTCGTGCAGGATTCGGGTTTCATCGCCGACTGTGACCCGCGCCGTACCGCGCACCACGACCCAGTGCTCGGCGCGATGATGGTGCAGCTGCAGCGACAGCCGGCCGCCCTGCTTCACCACGATGCGCTTGACCTGAAAGCGCGGTCCCTGATCGATCGAATGATACGAACCCCAGGGACGATGCACCTTCAAATGCTCCTCGGTGACCGCCGGCGCCACCTCCTTGAGCTTCTTCACCAGACGGCGCAATCCGTCGCCATCTTCGCGTTTGGCCACCAGCACCGCGTCGTCGGTCGTGACCACGACCAGATTGTCGACCCCGAACAACGCCACCAGCTGCTTATCGGTCGTCACGTAGGAGCCGCGCGAATCGACGAACACCACCGAGCCGTGCCCGGAATTGCCCAGCGCGTCGCGATCGGACAGTTCCCACACCGCCTGCCAGGAGCCGACATCCGACCAGCCGTATGACACCGGCATAACGGCGGCGCGCTTGGTCCGCTCCATCACCGCATAGTCGATCGATTTCGCCGTGGCGCTGGCGAAAGCTTCGGCATCGAGCGTGATGAAGCCGAGATCGGCGCCAGCATTGTCGACGGACGTGGCGACGGCGGCGGCGCTGTCGACCTCGAAGGTCCTGTATTCGTCGAGCAGAAAACCGGCGCGAAACATGAAGTTGCCGGAATTCCACAAATAACCCTCCTTGACGTAGCGTTCCGCCGTGGCGGCGTCGGGTTTTTCGACGAATTTTTCGACCGCGAAAATATCGGCGCCGATCGCTGCGCCGGTGCGAATATAGCCGTATTCAGTGGCCGGCCGCGTCGGCCGCACCCCGAAGGTCACGATCCGGTCGGCGGCGGCGGCATCGGCCGCAAGGCCGCAGACCTTGGCGAAGGCCGCCGGATCGGTGACGACGTGATCGGCGGCCAATGCCACCAGCACCGGATCGTTGCCGCGCTTGACCGCAAACACCGCGCCGGCCGCGATCGCCGGTCCGGAATCGCGCCGCGTCGGTTCCAACAGGATGTCGGCCTCGACGCCGACGTCGGCGAGCTGCTCGGCGACCAGAAAGCGGTACTGATTGTTGGTGACGACGATCGGGCGGCCGAACAGCGTCGCGTCCGACACCCGGCGAACGGTCTCCTGAAACGTCGATAATGGACCGAACAGCGGTAAGAATTGTTTGGGCCGGCCCTCGCGCGAGGCCGGCCACAGCCGCGTACCGGCACCGCCGCACATAATCAGGGGAATGATCGGTTGAGCCAAGTTGTGCCCGTCAGATCGCGGCGCTCATGCGCGGCCTAGATTTTCCGTTTGAGCATGATCTTATCCGAAAACCGGTTTCCACTTTTCGGGATCATGCTCTAAGAGACCGCAACTCTGCCACATGACCGTTAAGAATTTCACGTCTGCGTCGCCGCCTTCGCCCGGGCGGCAATGCCGACCAGGCGTCGCGCCCGTATCGTCATTTATTTTCGTTTCAGCACGCGGCCGGCAACCGCGTCGAGCTTTCTCACCAGTCTCGGATCGCGCGCGTTCGGCGCGGTGATCAGCGCATTGTCCAGCGCGCGATCCGACCCGATCGGGCACGGCTCGTGCTGGCGCGGAAAGTCCCTCGCCAATCGCGCGACCAGCCGCGTCGCCTTTTCGGCATTCGCCATTAGCACCTTGATGATGTCCTGCACGGTCACCGCGTCATGGTCGGGATGCCAGCAATCGAAATCCGTCACCATGGCGACGGTGGCGTAGCTGATCTCCGCTTCGCGCGCCAGCTTCGCCTCCGGCATATTGGTCATGCCGATCACCGCATAACCGAGATTCTTGTAGGTCAGGCTCTCGGCGAGCGTCGAGAACTGCGGCCCTTCGATGCACACATAAGTGCCGTCGCGGACAATCGCGACGCCCTCGGCCATCGCCGCTTCGGCGAGATGGATGCGCAACCGCGGCGCGACCGGATGCGCCATCGACACATGGGCGACGCAGCCCTTGCCGAAGAACGAGCTCTCCCGCTTGTAGGTGCGGTCGACGAACTGATCGACCAGGACGAAGGTGCCGGGCGGCAGATCCTCCTTGAACGAACCGCACGCCGACAGCGAGACCAGATCAGTGACACCGGCACGCTTGAGCACGTCGATATTGGCCCGATAATTGATGTCGGACGGCGACAGACGATGCCCCGGGCTGTGCCGCGACAGAAATACGATGGGTAGGCCGGCGATTTCGCCCACCCGCAGCGGCCCCGACGGCGCCCCCCACGGGCTCTTGATATTGCGCGACCGGACCTTCTCCAGGCCGGGAAGCTCGTAAATGCCCGAGCCGCCGATCACGCCGAGCACCGACTTGGTCATGAAATTCTGCTCCTCAATGATGCAGCAGAACCATCGAAATTTCCGGCACGTAGGTAATGATCATCAGCGCGACGAAATTCAACAGCAGAAACGGCAGGACGCCGAGATAGATCCGGCTCAACGGCGCGTTGAAGATCGCCTGCGAGGAAAACAAGTTTAATCCGAACGGCGGCGTGTACATGCCGAGGCTCAGATTCACCGCGACGATGATGCCGAAATGAATGGGGTTGACGCCGACGCCGCGGACGATCGGCAGCAACAGCGGCGTAAGGATCAAGATCGCCGCCGGCGGTTCGAGGAAGCTTCCGGCCAGGAGCAGCCCGACATTGAGAATGAGCAGGAGCTCCCATTTCGGCATGTGCAGCGCCTCGATCGCCGCGACGATCTGCTGCGGGATGCCGCTGGTGGTGAGCAGCCAGGAATAAATGCCGGCCGAAGTGACGATCAAGAGGATTTGCGAGATGAGATAGGCGGAACTCAGAAGGATCTGCCAGCAACGGAAAAGATCCACCTCGCGGTAGATCACCATGGTCACGAACAGCGAATACACCACGGCGACACCGGCGGCCTCGGTCGGCGTGAACACGCCGCCGTAGATGCCGCCGAAGATCACCACGAGCGAGCCGATCGACCAGCTCGCTTCCTTGCTCGTCTTCCATACCGTTTGCCACTGCGCGCGGTCGCCGAGCGGAACGCCGCGCAAGCGGGCATAGGTCATGACGAATAGGGCATCGATGACACCGATGAGAATACTCGGCAGGATGCCCGCGGTGAACAGCTGGACGGCGGACTGCTCGGCCGAGACCGCATAAAGAATCATGGCGATCGACGGCGGGATGACGACGGCGATCGCGCCGGAGGAGGCGATCAGACCCACGGCGAAGCGCTCGTTGTAGCCGTTGTCCTTGAGCGACGGATAGATCATGCGCCCCATGGCGACGACGGTGCCGACCGCGGTGTGCGACATCGCGCCGAACAGTTCGGAGGCCGCCACGGTGGTCACCGCGAGCGAACCGCGCACGCCGCCGACAATGGCCATGACCATGGCGATGATGCGCCGCGCGATGCCGCCCTGCGCCATGATCTCGCCGGCCAGCACGAAGAACGGCACCGCGAGCAGTGGAAAATTGTCGAGGCTGCCGAACATGTAGGTTTGAATGGCGTCGGTCGGTACGTCGGCGACGGTCAGCACCGCGACGATCGCGGTCACCAGGAGGATGAGGAAAATCGGAAAACCGATGACGAGCAGGACCACCGGGAGGCCGAAGAAGACGAGATAGCCCATGGTTACCGCCCGCTCAGGATGAATGCGGGGCGTCGCTGCGCCCGGAGCCGTTTCGCCAACGCACGATCAGCCGCAACGCCACCAACAGCCCCATCAGCGTGTAGCCGAGCGGCACCATCGCCTGCGGAATGACCAGCGGGAAGTTCGCCGCCTGGCTGCGCTCGTCGAACTCCGCGAGCTGGCTGATGACCGGCCAGGCGAAGATCGAAACCGCGGCCGCCGTCGCGACCATCACCAGTTCGGAAAGCACGTCGAAGAGTTCGCGCAGGTTCGGCGGCAGCATCGTGAGCACGACATCCATGCGGATCTGCCGGCCCTCCCAAGCGACCGCGCAGCATCCGGTGAACACGCAGCCGACCATGAGAAACAACATGATCTCTTCTGCCCACGGGATCGAAACGCTGAAAAAATAGCGGCCGACGATATTGGCAAAATTGATGCCGACGCTGGCGATCAGAAAAATCGCCGCTGCCATGCGGGTGACCCCAAGCAGCCACCGGACGCTTGTGACTATGGCGTCGATCACGCTCGAACCTCTCGACCGCCGCCGCGCGCGTTGCGGGTCACTGGGTTTGGGCCTGCCGGGTGCGCTTCGCGGCGTCGGTGACGATCTGGTAGGCGTCGTTCAGCGCCGGCTTCGCCTTCGATACGTCGTCGCCGACGCTCGCCAGCATATGCATCATGTCGGCCTGCTCGTCGCGCGGCAGACTGATCAACTCGCCGCCGCCGTCGACCCAGGCCTTGCGCTGGTCCTGATACATCTGCAGCGCCACCGGGTTGACCGTGGCCGACGCCGCGGCGCCGTCCCGATCGACGATGTCCTGCAAATCCTTCGGCAGCGAGTCGTACCACTTCTGGCTGATTGCCAGGATGATGAAGATGGCCGGCTGATTGGTCTCGGTGATGTATTTCGCCGCGTCGCCGAAATGCAAATGGACAAACGGCCCGATGCCGGCGACCGAACCGTCGATGGCGCCCTGCTGCAGCGCCGGCAGCACGTCGCCGAGCGTCATCGCCACCGGCGTCGCGCCGAGCCGGTCGAACGCGACGGTCTGGAATTGCGAGGCGAAAATTCTGATCTTCTTGCCTTTGAAATCGGCGACGTGGCGGATTGCGGACTTCGCGATCACGCAGGACGGCTGCGCCATGATCAAGCCGACGCCGCGCAGGCCTTTGTTGGCGCCAAGGCCGAGCATCAGTTTGAGCACTGCCGGATCGGCGGCGACGCGCTGACCGTGTTCAAGCGAATCGACCAGGCCCGGAGCGGCCATGACTTCGAACCGCTCGTCGACGCCGACGAAAAACTCCGGCGGAATGGCGGCGGCCTGGATCGCACCAAACTGCACGCCCTCGATCTGGCGCGGGATGGAACCCAACTGGCTCGCCGGATAGACCTCGCCCTTGATACGGCCGCCGGAGTCCTTCTCGACCGCTGCGGCGAAATCCTTGGCGAGTTGATGCGGCGCGTCATTGATAGTCGGCGTCGTCACCTTCATGACGTAGGTCTTATCCTGCGCCACAGCCGGCCCGAGACCGAGCGTAAGCGATAGAACGAGGCCGGCGACGCCCATTGCCGCCGTGGAACCGCCGCATCGATCCGAGCGCATATTGTCCTCCCCCGTTCCGTTTTCCCCAGAGACCTTGGCCGCGCGTGCCGGCGTCAATTTTTCGCGCGGGCGGTCGAGTATTCCCCTTGCGTCGACGTTAGATGATCGCAAGTTGCCGAACAATGTGAAATTCAAGCGCACCCCTACCGGCCGCGTTGCGCCGCCTCCGTGACTATTTGATAGGCAGCGTTGAGCGCAGGCTTGGTGCTCGAAACCTCGTCGCCGACGCTGGCGACGATCTTTAAGAGCGCCGCCTGGTCGGCAGGCGGCAGGCTGATCAGTTCGCCGCCGCCGGCGACCCAGGCCTGGCGCGCCTTGCCGTTGATTTCGTCCGCCCAGGAATTGACCGCCACCGATTGAGAGGCGGCGTCCTGGTCGACGATCTGTTGCAAATCCGCCGGCAGCGAATCGAACCATTTTTTGCTGATCGTAACGACCGCGAAAATGGCGGGTTGGCCGATCTCGGTCACGTATTTGGCCGCAACGGCATAGTGCATGGCGCTGAAGATGGAGATGGCGCCGAGCGCGCCGTCGACGGCGTTGTCCTGCAGGGCCGGCAGCACCTCGGCCAAGGTCATCGGCTTCGGCGTCGCCCCAAGCCGCTGGATTGCGACGCTCTGAAATTGCGAGGCCAGAGTCCGGATCTTCTTGCCTCTAAAGTCGGCAAGCCCGCGGATCGCGGTTGTGGCGACGACCGCCGACGGCGTCACCATGAACAACCCGGCGCCGTGCAGCCCCTTGTCGGCTCCCAGCCCGAGCATCAGTCGGCGCACCGCGGGATTGGCGGCGAGGCGTTGGCCCTCGGCCATCGAGGTGACCAGGCCGGGCGCGGTCATGACTTCGAAACGTTCGTCGATGCCCACCAGAAAGTCGGGCGGGACGACCAGGCACTGGATCGCGCCGAATTGCACGCCCTCGGCCTGCTGCTGCGTCGAACCCAGTCGGCTCGCGGGATAAATCTCGACCTTGATGCGGCCGCCGGAATCCCTTTCGACGGCCGCACCGTAATTACTGGCGAACTGGTGCAAAACATCGTCCACCGTCGCCAGCGATATTTTCATCACAACGGGCTTATCGTCCGCCGCCGCCGCCGACATCGCAAACGCCAATAGAAACCCGGCAACGCCCGCGCGCATGGCGACTTCACGTCCGATGCTGAACATAAGTCCTCTCCACCGCTATCGGGACATATGGCGCGCGCCACGGCCGCGGCGAACCCCCTTATTGGCTCGCCGTGTGCCGCGCCCGCTCCGCCGCGTCAGTCACGACCTTATAGGCTTCGGCAAGCTGCGGACTCGATTTCGATACGTCGGCGCCAACGCTCGACAGCGTGTTCAAAAATGTCGCCTGCTCGTCGGGCGGCAGCTTTATCAGTTCGCCGCCGCTCGCCGTATAACTGGACTCCGACTTGGCACGGAACTCAGCCGCCGTCGCCGCGACGGCGATTGACTGCTCGGCACCGTCCCTGTCGACGATTTCCTGCAGGTCCTTAGACAAAGAATCGTACCATTTCTTGTTGACCACGACGATAAGGAAGATTGACGGCTGGTTGGTCATCGTCACGTATTTCGCCGCGTCGATGAAGTGCATGTGCGATATCGGCCCCATCCCGGTGACGGCACCGTCGATGGTGCCCTGCTGGATGGCGGGCAGAACGTCGCCAAGCGTCATGGCAACCGGCGTCACGCCGAGCCGCTGGAGCGCCTCGCTTTGGAACTGCGACGCGAATATCCGCAATTTCTTGCCCTTGAAGTCGGCCAGCGTGCGGATCGGGTTTCTGGTCACGACGTCGGAAGGCTCGGACATGAACAGTCCGATGCCGTGCAGGCCCTTGTCGGCGCCAAGCCCGAGCATCAGCTTACGCACCGCCGGATCGGCGGCGACCTTTTGCCCCTGCGCCTGCGACTGAACTAATCCCGGCGCCGCCAGCACCTCGAAGCGCTGATCGATGCCGACCATGAACTCCGGCGGCACGATCTCGCATTGGATCGAGCCGAATTGCGTGCCCTCGATCTGCCGCGGAATCGAGCCGAGCTGGCTCGCCGGATAAACCTGGCCCTTGATGCGGCCGCCTGAATCTTTTTCGATCGCGGCCAACAGGTTCTTGCCATAGGTGTCGGGAACGTCGTTGATGGTCGGCGTCGAAATTTTCATCTCATAAATCTTGTCCTGCGCCCGCGCTGCGCCGAGCGACAGCGTCAGGACCGCGGCGAATGCGCCGGCCGAACCGAGCACGCGCGCGATAGCTCCAAGCTGCATGAAGTTCATGGCGTCCTCCCTGTCAGCCTAAATGCGCAGAGCCGCGTCCAGGCGGCGGCCGTCCCCAAGGCCGAGGCGCCAAGCATAACGCAAACCGGCAACCGACGCGCGCGCAGTTTCGCGCTGTGACCGACTGCCGCGCCCCGCCGCGGCGGCCAGCGAAGTGGCTATTTGGTCCGCCGCGCGGCCCCGCTGACGATCTTATAGGCGGCGCTGAGCACGATGATCATCGATGAGGCGACTGTGGATGAAGCGCATTATTCAGCTTCTTCCCTCTCGGGTTCATTGCTTGGCGTCGATTTGCGCGGCGCCGGAGAAATTCGGCACTGCCTCGCTCAACACGCCGTAAATCGCCGCGCGCTCGCCGGTTTCGAGATCGCGCTGCAGCCTATCGATCCAGCCCTCAACCGCCGTGATCGGCGGGCAGACCGGCTTGGCGGCGACCACGCCCTCGATGCCGATATCGGAGCTGCCCTCTTCGGCCGCGAACAGAATTTCGGTGAGCCGTTCGCCGGGCCGGATGCCGGTGAAAACGATGTCGACGTCGCGTCCCGGTTCGAGCCCGCTCAAACGGATCATGCGTTCGGCGAGGTCGACGATTTTGATCGGCTGACCCATATTGAGCACGTAGACCGACGCGTCGGAACGCTGCGGACCGAGCGCGTGGCTGGCTGCGGTGACGACGAGGTCGCAAGCTTCGCGGATGGTCATGAAGTAGCGAACCATATCGGGATGCGTCACGGTGACCGGTCCGCCGGCTTCGATCTGCGCCTTGAATTTGGGCACCACCGAGCCGTTCGAGGCGAGCACGTTGCCGAAGCGCACGGCGATCATGCGCGTCGGCGGCTTGCCGCCGTTGCCGCGACCCGCGCCGCGCCCGGCGTCCAGAGCCTGACAATACATTTCGGCGAGCCGCTTGGTCGCGCCCAGCACGGAAACCGGATCGATGGCCTTGTCGGTCGAGATCATGACCATGGCCTCGGCGCCGGCATTGAGCGCGGCGTCGGCGACATTGACCGAGCCGAACACGTTGGTCTTGATGCCTTCGTCGAAATCGCGTTCCAGGAGCGGCACGTGCTTGAGCGCCGCCGCGTGAAACACGAGGTTCGGCTTGACCTCGGCGATGAGGCGAAAGATCCGGTCGCGATCGCGAACGTCGGCAATCCGCCCTTCGACCCTGGTCGCGCTCGATTTGACGGCAAGTTGTTCGAGCACGGCGTGCAGCGCCGGCTCCGAATTCTCGACGACCAGAAGCCGTCCGGCCCCGAACGTGACGACGCGATCGCAGATTTCCGAGCCGATCGAGCCGCCACCACCGGTGACCACGACGGTCTTGCCTTTGATGAAATGCTCAAGCCGCCGGTAATCGATCCGCACGCTCGGGCGCAGCAACAAATCCTCGACGTCGACCGGCGTCAGCCGCAGCGCCTCGTCACCGGCGCCGAGCGAGGGCATGCGGCTCGCGGCGAGGCCGAGCCGGCGCGCCTGCATCAGCATGGTCTCTGGATGCAGCTCGGGCTCGAGCGCGCTCGGCGTCAGCACGAGCCGGCCGACCCGGATGCCCTGCGAACGCAATGCCACGACCGTCGATTCCAGATCGGTGAGGAAGCCGCGTACCGGGACGTCACGCAACGCCTGATCCTGGTCGGCCGACGACGGCGAGAGAATGCCGACGGGCTTGACGTTCTTGACCGCGCCGCTTTCGACCGCCCGCAACAGCACTTCGGCGTCGGCGGCGCGGCCGACGATCAAGGTGGGAACGGCATCCGGGCCTTTGACGTGTTGCTGGGTGCGCGATGCCCTGAACTGGCGATAGGCGATCCGCGGACCGCCGAGAAAGAACATCTGCAAGAACCAATACAGCGCAATGGTGACCTTGCCGAAAAAGAACGTGCCGAACAGCCCCGGGACCAGCAGAATGTAATCGAGCACCAAGAGCGACAGCGCCAGCACCGTCACCGCGCGAAAGATATTGCGCAGATCCGGCAGCGAGGCGAAGCGCCACTTCGCCATATAAAGATGGAAATACCAGTAAACGATGCCGGCGTAGACGACGTAGCAGGGTAGAATGACGGCAAGCCAAGAGTAGCGTTCGTCAAGCCCGCCGTTCTGGCCGTCGGCAAAGCGAATATAGAGCGTCGCCAGCATCGCCAGCGCGGTGACGACCAGATCGTGCACGACGATCAGCACGCGCCGGGGAGTGCGCAAAAATCCCATCATGGCGTCATTATAGTCCAGGCCGTTCGTTAAGACGAAAGCTCATAGCGAAGGCTGCTGACGGTGATAATCGCGGTACCAGGCGACGAAATTGTGCACGCCCTGTTCGATCGGAGTCGCCGGGCGAAAATCCACCTCGCGCATCAGGTCGTCGACGTCGGCGCAGGTTTCCGGAACGTCGCCGGGCTGCATGGCGACCAGCTCGGTCCTGGCCTTGCGGCCGAATTCCTGCTCCAGCAGTTCGACGACGCGCACAACCTCGACGCTGCGATTGTTACCGATGTTGTAAATCCGCCACGGCGCGGTGCTGCTGGCCGGATCGAGCCTGGCGTCCGCCGCCGCCTCGGTTTTCGCCGGCACACGGGCGATGACGCGTTCAACCGCTTCGACCACGTCGTCGACATAGGTGAAATCGCGCCGCATCCGGCCGTAATTGAACAATTTGATCGGCCGGCCCTCGGCGATCGCCTTGGCGAAGATGAACATCGCCATGTCCGGACGGCCCCACGGGCCGTACACGGTGAAAAACCGCAACCCCGTCGTCGGTAGCCCGTAGAGATGGCTATAGGCGTGCGCCATCAGCTCGTTGGCCTTCTTGGTCGCGGCATAAAGGCTGATCGGATGGTCGACATTGTCGTGCACGGAAAACGGCAGATGCGTGTTGGCGCCATAAACCGAACTCGACGAGGCGAACACGAGATGCTCGGTGCGGCGGTGCCGGCAGCCTTCCAGCACGTTGAGAAAGCCCGCGAGATTGGCGTCGAGATAGGCATGGGGGTTCTGTAGCGAGTAGCGCACGCCGGCCTGCGCCGCGAGATGAACCACCGGGCCGAAACTGCCGTCGCGAAAAACCGCCGCCGTGGCATCGCGGTCGGCAAGATCGAGCTTGTGAAAGCTGAAGCTCGCGAATTGCCGCAAGACCGCAAGCCGCGCCTCTTTCAGCGCCGGATCGTAGTAATCGTTGACGCTGTCGATGCCGACGACGGCACGGCCGCCTTCCAGCAGCCGGCGCGCCAAGGCAAAGCCGATAAAGCCGGCCGCGCCTGTGACCAAGACCGGATGTTGCGACATCGGCGCGCCGCCTCGCCTCACAGCCGCCAGAGCTCGACCCGTTCGGGCCGTTGCCGACGGTCGAGCCGCGATTTCACGTCAAGCACGATGCCGCCGTCCTTGCCGAGAAGTTTTGTCACGAACGGCCATCCGCCGCGCACATACGCCTCATGGGCGACGGCGAAGATCACGGCGTCGGCCGGCCGCAACGTCTCCAGTGTCATGAGCCCGATGCCGTATTCGTGCCTGACTTCGTCCGGATCCGCCAGCGGGTCGTGGACCTGGACGGTGATCCCGAACGATTGCAGTTCGCTGATGATATCGGCAACTTTGGAATTGCGCGTATCGGGCACGTTTTCTTTGAACGTCAGGCCCAGCACCGTCACCACTCCGGCGCCTTTGCCGCGCTTGAGCAGCCGCCGCACGCATTCCCGCGCCACGCGTTGCCCGACGCCGTCATTGATCTTGCGGCCAGCCAGGATGACCTGCGGGTCGTAGCCCGCCTTCTCGGCGCGATAGGTCAAATAATAGGGATCGACGCCGATGCAGTGACCGCCGACGAGGCCGGGCGTGAATTTCTGGAAATTCCACTTGGTTTCCGCCGCGGCGAGAACGTCGCCGGTATCGATGCCAAGCCGGTCGAACAGCGCGGAAAGCTCGTTCATGAATGCGATATTGAGATCACGCTGAGTATTTTCGATGACCTTGGCGGCCTCGGCCACCTTGATTGACGGCGCACGGTGGACGCCGGCCGTCACGACCGAGCCGTAAACGTCGGCGATGACGGCGAGCGTTTTATCGTCCTGGCCGGCGACCACCTTGGTGATTGTTTCGAAGCGATGGTTCTTGTCGCCGGGATTGATGCGTTCCGGCGAGTAGCCGACCGTAAAGTCGCCGCCGCAAGACAGCCCCGAGGCGCGTTCAAGGCGCGGAACACAGTCTTCTTCGACGGCCCCGGGATAGACCGTGGATTCGTAGACCACGATATCGCCACGCTTGAGCTTGGCACCGACGGTATCTGACGCGGCGTAAACCGCCGAGAGGTCCGGACGCCGCGCCGCATCGATCGGAGTCGGAACCGTGATGATATAGAAGTCCGCGCCCCCCAATGCCGCGGGATCGTCGGCATAGATCAACGTCGGATGCGCCAGCTTGGAATTTTCGACTTCACGCGTACGGTCGACGCCGGCGCGCAATTCGTCGATCCGGGTACGATCGATGTCGAAGCCGACCACCGGTGCGCCGGATCGGGCGAAGGCGACCGCCACGGGCAGACCGACATAGCCGAGTCCGATCACGGCAATCTTGCGTTGGTGCGCCAATATCTGCCCCTCAATCCAAACGTCCGCCGCGCGGCGACCGTGTTTAGCGTCGGCGCCGCTTGACGGCAACGGCCGCACAACGAACCGCGCAAAATAACCATCCCATCATCGCCAAGCCGCGATGGGTATTCGAAAAACTTCGTTGTTTGTTTTGTGTCGAATCTGTATGCAATTCCTATCGGTCATTGAACTGGAACGACAGCGATGTGCGGCATTGCAGGCTTCGTCGGCGCTGCGTCAAAACTCGCCGGCGGCAATGTCAACGCCGTCGCCCAGCAAATGGCCGCGAGTCTCGCCCATCGCGGGCCTGATGATGAAGGCATCTGGACCGACGCGGAGGCCGGAGCCGCGGTCGTCCATCGCCGGCTTTCGATCATCGATCTTTCCCCCGCGGGACATCAGCCGATGATCTCCGCCGACGGGCGATTCATCATCACCTATAACGGCGAGGTTTACAGCTATCAGCCGATCGGCGCCGAGTTGGCCGCGCGCGGCTGCAAATTCCGCGGTCATTCCGACACTGAAGTGATCCTTGAATCGTTTGCCTTGAACGGCATCGAGGCGACGCTCAAGCGGATGATCGGCATGTTTGCAATCGCGCTGTGGGACCGCCGCGACCGCACACTGACGCTCATCCGCGACCGGCTCGGCATCAAGCCGCTGTACTGGGCGAAATTCGGCGGACTGTTTCTGTTCGGTTCGGAGCTCAAGGCGCTGCGCGCCCACCCAGGTTGGACGCCGCAGATCGACCGCAATGCGGTCGCGGCGTATCTGCGGCATAATTACGTTCCGGCACCGCATACTATCTACCAGGGCGTTCATAAACTCGAGCCCGGGGCCATGCTGACCTTGCCGTGGCAGGGCGAGCCGCAAATCACGCATTATTGGGACGCCCGCGCGGTGGCGCGCGACGGCATGCTCCGGCCCCTCGACGGACCCGACGTCGAGCTCGTCGAGCAGCTCGAAACCCTGCTGCAAGACGCCGTCGGCCGCCGCATGATTGCCGATGTACCGCTCGGCGCGTTCCTGTCCGGCGGTATCGATTCTTCGACGGTCGTGGCGCTGATGCAGGCGGCGCGCAGCGGCAGGGTCAAGACATTCTCGATCGGGTTCGATATTCCGGGCTACAACGAGGCGCCGCAAGCCGCTGCCGTCGCACACCATTTGCAGACCGAACATACCGAGCTCACGGTAACGTCGAGCCAGGCGCTCGACGTGATTCCGCGGTTGCCCGAGTTCTACGACGAGCCGTTCGCCGATTCCTCGCAAATCCCGACCTATCTGGTCTCGGCGATGACACGTCGGCACGTAACCGTGGCACTGTCGGGCGACGGCGGTGACGAGCTGTTTGCCGGATATAACCGTTACCAGATGACGCAACGATTTTGGCAGGCGCTGTCGCTTTTGCCGCGCGCGCTGCGCAACAGCGCGGCGGCCGCGCTGATCGCCTTGAGCCCCGACAAGTGGTCGGCACTGCTGAGCGCACTACCGTCGCGGCTGCGGCCGCCCCAGGCCGGCGACAAGGTGCATAAAATCGCAGCCGTGCTGCGGCTCGACACGCCGGACGCGATTTATCGCCGTCTGGTTAGCCATTGGGAGCCGGCCGAGGTCATGCCGACGGCGCGCGAACCGCGCAGCTTACTTGACGATGCCACTGTGGCGAAGGACTTTCCCGAGCTGCTACCGCGCATGCAATTTCTCGATCTGGTCACTTATCTGCCCGACGATATTCTGACCAAGGTTGACCGGGCGAGCATGGCAGTGGCACTGGAAGCGCGCGTGCCGCTGCTTGATCATCGGGTCGTGGAATTCTCCTGGCGGCTGCCGCCCTCTGCCAAAGTTCGCGGCGGCACCAGCAAATGGATCTTGCGGCAGGTGCTGTATCGGCACGTTCCGCCGGCGCTGGTCGAGCGACCGAAAATGGGATTCGGCATCCCGCTCGGCGAATGGCTGCGCGGCCCGTTGCGCGCCTGGGCCGAAGCCCTACTCGATGACAGCCGTCTGCGCCAAGCGGGCTTGCTCGATCACGCGATGGTCCGCCGGTTCTGGCAAGACCACATCGATGGGCGGCGCAATTGGCAATACCTGATATGGGACGTGCTCATGCTGGAGGCTTGGCGCCAGCGCTGGACTTGATTCCGACCGCGCACCAGAACGGCATGCGTTCCGAAAATCGGACGCTCTCGAAGCCGGCGCGGCGAAGCATGCGCTCGATTTCGCCGCGCGCGAAGCGCCGCTCCAAGCGGGTGCCGAAGCGGTCGTAGGCGTCGGTGCGCATGACATAAAACGACTTGTCGGCGTAATAAGACAACGGCAGATGGCGCGCCGATAGGCCGAGCCGCGGCAGCGTGCGGGCGGCACGCCCCAGCGGCCAATACACCACAGCGGCGATGAGCTGGCTGATGGCGAGCCTGAGGGGATGCGGCAGCCGCGAGATCGCACGACGCGCCACGTCCGTCATCCACCACAGCGTACGATACCATGCCGGGCGGTTGTCGAGCGCGTAGTAGAGGTAGATCAAAAACGGCGCGCCCGGCTTGAGCTTGCCGGCAATGGCGACGATCGCGGCCGCCGTATCCGGTACGTGGTGCAGCACGCCGAGCGAATAAGCGAAGTCGAGCGAAGCTGCCGGCAGCGGGATCTCGGCTACGCTGGCGACATGGAAACTGACATTACGCATGTCGTTTAAGTTCTGTCGAGCCACCGCCAGCGCCTCGGCGCTGGCGTCGAGCAAGTGCAGATGGTCAACACGCGGCGCGACCAGCATCGACCAGCGCCCGGTGCCGCAGCCGACGTCGAGGCCGATGCCGCCGCCCGGCGGCAGCAGATGCCAGGGAAAAATGCGGAAATAATCGTCGAATATCTCCTGGCGCTGTTGCGGCGACAGATGATCGGCATCCTGACGGAACGTCGACCATTCCTGGCCGAAGCCGCGCGCGACCCGCGGATCGAGGTTTTTGTCCGCGCTAATTTGCATGTTCGGCTGCGGCAACGGTGGCACGGCCGCGGAGATCGGAGGCGTCGGAGGCATTATTGCCCAGAATTTCGCCGATCGGCCGCGGCGCCGGTTCGTTCAGGCCCCGATACATTCTCTCATAACGCGTCACGCAGGCGTCGAGCGAAAAATGCCGCTGCACGCGCAGACGCGCGGCTTGGCCAAGCCGGCGGCATAGCTGCGGATCCTTCGCCAGTCGCAAAATCGCGGCAGCCAGGGCCACCGGGTCCTTCGGCCGAACCAGAAGGCCCGTCTCCCCGTCGGCCACGGCGTCGATATTACCGCCGACTGCAGTGGCGACGGCGGGAACCGCAGCCGCCATGGCTTCGAGCAGGGCATTGGAGAAACCCTCCTGATGCGAGGGCAGCACGAAAATATCGCTGACCCCGAGCAGGCCGCCGACATCGGACCGCTCGCCAAGCCATAAAATACGATCGAAGACACCAAGCGCGTCGGCCTGACGTTTAAGATCGACGCCGGCGCCGTCGTCGCGGCCAATAAGAAGCAATGTCCACTGCGCCGGCAGCTCGCCTTTGACCAGCGCCAGCGCGGCAAGCAAATCGCAGTGACCCTTATAAGGGATGAGATTGGCGACGACGGTCAGCACGAGCGTGTCGTGCGATAGCCGTAACGCGCCGCGCCGGCGCTGTCGTTCGGCGGCGGCAAGCGGCACCGGCAGGTCGATGCCGTTATGAATGAGCGCGAGCTGTTGGCGGCCGCCGACCTCGGCCGCGAGCTGATCGACCACGGCCGTGGAGTTGCCGACGAGCGCGATGGTGCGGCCGTGCAGCAGCCGCTCCAACCCGCCCAACAGCGGATAGCGTGCGCGGTAATCGGTCAGTGAGCGTCGGCTCATGATCCGCCGCCGGTGCCCGGCAAGCTCCGCCGCCGCCGAGCCATAGACATAGGGACGCGGCAGAAAGAAATGCACGATGTCTGGCCGCTCGCGGCGAATAAAACCGGCGAGCTTGAGCGCGGCCCAGGGCCAATGCAGAAAGCGCGCGCGCCGCGGCCCCTCGATCCGCACGCCTTGCGCGGCGAGATCGGCTTCCAGCACTCCGCCGCGCTCCATCAGGTATAGCGCCACGTCGATGCCGCGCCGCTGCAGTGCCGGCAGAATCCGCGTCAGATGGCGCTCGGTGCCGCCGACATCCAGACGCGAAGTGACGACGGCGACACGCGGGCCGTGCGACGTGTGAGGCTCAATAATGGCTGACGACAAGCGTAAAACTTCTACGACAGCATGCCGCGCCGATGCATGAAATCGATGATGCGGTCGGCGAGATCGCTGGGGCTTTCCTTAAGTGCGTCGAGCACTAATTCCGGATTGATCGGCGGCTCGTAGGGCGAATCGAGGCCGGTGAAGTTGCGCAACTCGCCCCGCCGCGCCTTCTTATACAGTCCTTTCGGATCGCGGCGCTCGCAAACCTCCAGCGGCGTGTCGACGAATATTTCAATGAACTCGCCGGGCGCGACCAGTTCGCGCGCCATCTCGCGTTCGGCCCGGAACGGTGAAATGAAGGCGACCAGCGTGATGAGACCGGCTTCGACGAACAATTTGGCCACCTCGGCGACGCGGCGGATATTCTCGACGCGGTCGGCCTCGGTGAAACCGAGATCGCGGTTCAATCCGTGACGTATGTTGTCGCCGTCGAGCACGAAGGTGTGCTTGCCGAGCGTGTGCAGCTTCTTTTCCAGCTGATCGGCGATGGTCGATTTGCCCGCTCCCGACAGACCGGTGAACCACATCAACGCCGGTTTTTGCGCGTTGAGCCGCGCCCGAGCCGCCTTGGTCACTTCGAAGGACTGGAAATAGGTGTTGGCGGCGCGGCGTAAGCCGAACCGGATCAGGCCGGCGCCCACCGTCGCATTGCTGTGGCGGTCGATCAGGATGAAGCCGCCGGTTTCCCGGTTTTCGTCGTAAGGGTCGAAGCAGATCGGTTCGGCGGTTGCGATATTGGCGAAGGCGATCTCGTTGAGATGCAATTCCTTGGCGGCGAGGTGATCAAAATTGTCGACGTCGATGCGATATTTGAGCTCGGTCACCATGGCGCCGATGCTTTGCGCGCCGGCTTTCAGCAAATAGTTCCGGCCCGGCAGCAGCGGCACGTCCGCCATCCACACCACATGCGCCGCGAACGCATCGGCCCGCTGCGGCCGATTGTCCGGCGAACTGATGATGTCGCCGCGCGACACGTCGACAGCATCATTAAGAACGACGGTCACCGCATCGGACGCGGCGGCGCCGTCAAGTTCGCCGTCCATGGTCACGATCCGTGCGACGCGCGAGCGCACGCCGGTGCGCGCGATGACGATTTCCAGCCCCTTGTGCAAGGTCCCGGACGCGACAGTTCCGGCGTAGCCGCGAAAATTCGCATTTGGTCGGTTGACATATTGGACCGGCAGCCGTAGTGCCGCGCCGGGTCGGTCGTCCACGACGACGGTTTCCAGATATTCGAGAAGCGCCGGGCCGCGATACCACGGCATCCGCGCGCTGCGCCGCACCACGTTATCCCCGTGGAGCGCCGCAGTGGGGATGGCGACGATGCTGCAGCCGACAAACCGGCCGGCAAACAGCGCAAAGGCTTCAGCGATGACTTGGAAGCGGCGCTCGTCGAAGCCGATCAGGTCCATCTTGTTCACGGCGAGCACGAAATGGCGAATGCCGAGAAGCGAACAGAGAAACGCATGCCGCCGCGTCTGTTCCAGGAGTCCTTTCTCGGCATCGACCAGAAGGATTGCGAGATCCGACGTCGACGCGCCGGTCACCATGTTGCGCGTGTAGTCCTTGTGGCCCGGCGTGTCGGCGACGATGAAGCGTCGTCGTGGCGTGCCGAAATAGCGATAGGCGACGTCGATAGTGATGCCCTGCTCGCGCTCCGCCTCCAGGCCGTCGACCAGCAAAGCCGGATCGAGACCGCCGGTAACGGTGCCGTGGGTCTTTGAATCCCGCGTCAGCGCCGCCAAGTGATCGTCGAGCACCAACGAGGCGTCGAGGAGCAGCCGGCCGATCAGCGTCGACTTGCCGTCATCGACCGAACCGCAGGTCAGAACGCAGAGCTGATCGCGGCCGGCCGCCAGCGGAGCGGTCGCCATTGCGGCGGCGAGGCCAGGTTCAGAAATAGCCTTCACGCTTCTTCTTTTCCATGGAATCGGCCTGATCGTGATCGATCAGCCGACCGGCGCGCTCAGAGGTCTGGACGGCGCGCATTTCCGCAACGATATCGGCGACCGTCGCAGCGGCCGATTCCACAGCCGCGGTCAGCGGATAGCAACCGAGCGTGCGGAAACGCACCAGGCGCGCCACCGGCCGCTCGTCCGGCTCAAGCGGCAGGCGCTCGTCGTCGATGACGATAAGGCCGCCGTTTCTAGGCACCACCGGGCGCCGCGCCGCGAAGTACAGCGGCACGACCGGGATATCCTGGTGCTCGATGTAGCGCCAGACGTCGAGCTCGGTCCAATTCGACAATGGGAAAACCCGGATCGATTCACCCGGCGCGATACGGCAATTGTAGATGTGCCACAATTCCGGCCGCTGGTTCTTCGGATCCCACACATGATTGGCCGAGCGGAACGAGAACACGCGTTCCTTGGCGCGGCTTCTCTCTTCGTCGCGGCGGGCGCCGCCGAACGCGGCGTCGAAATTGTGAATGGTCAAGGCTTGCTTCAACGCCTCGGTTTTCATGATGTGGGTGTATAGCGCCGAGCCGTGGGTGAACGGATTGACCCCTTGCGCCAAGCCATCGCGATTGACGTGCACGATCAAATCGAGACCGAGCCGCGCGGCGGTTTCGTCGCGGAAGCGGATCATGTCGCGGAATTTCCACGTCGTATCGATATGCAGCAGCGGAAACGGCAGCGGCGACGGATGAAACGCTTTGCGCGCTAAATGCAGCAGCACGGACGAATCCTTGCCGATCGAATAGAGCAGAACCGGCTTTTTGAATTCGGCCGCCACCTCGCGGAATATATAGATCGATTCCGCTTCCAGGCGCCGCAGATCGGCGGGCAATGGTGAGACAGTCACGTGGTCAATCCCGTCAGCTCGCCGTAGTGCAGCTTGAGCCAGTCGCGGTGCGCGCCACTTTGGATACGACGCCACCACGCTTCGTTGTCGAGATACCAGCCGACGGTGCGGGCAAGGCCTTCGACCAAAGTCGTATTGGCGCGGAAGCCTAGTTCGCCTGCCAGCTTGTCGGCGCAGATCGCGTAGCGGCGGTCGTGCCCGGGCCGGTCCTTGACAAAGGCGATAAGGTCGCGAGTGCTTCTGCCCGTGGCGGCGGGGCAATCGGGGAAACGTGCCGCCAAGTCTCGGTCGCCGGCGAAACGGCGGTCGATTTCGTCGCACAGCAAGCCGACGAGCTCGATATTCGGCAGTTGCCGGCCGCCTCCGACATTGTAGGTCTCGCCGACGCGCCCCTTGTCCAGCACGAGAGCAATGGCGGCGCAATGATCTTCCACGTAAAGCCAGTCGCGGACATTGCCGCCGTCACCGTAGATCGGCAGTTTGTGCCCAGTGAGAGCGTTCACGATCATCAGCGGAATGAGCTTCTCCGGCAGCTGATACGGCCCATAATTATTGGAGCAATTGGTGATCGTCACTGGAAGGCCGTGCGTGTGGGCGTACGCCCGCACCAGGAAATCGCTTGCCGCCTTGCTCGCCGCATAGGGCGACCGCGGATCGTAACGCGACTGTTCGGTGAATGGCGGGTCGTCCGGCGCAAGCGAACCGAACACTTCATCGGTCGAAATATGGTGAAAGCGACGTCCCCGGAAAGACGGCTTCCACGCCGCCAGCGCGGCGTCGAGCAACGTGTGAGTGCCCTGGACATTGGTCCGCGTGAACACCTGCGACGCGTAGATCGAGCGATCAACGTGGCTTTCGGCGGCAAAGTTCACGACGACATCGAAATCATATTTCTTGAACAGTACCTCCACCGTCGCGCCGTCGCAAATGTCGCCATGCACAAAGCGGCAGAGATCGTTGTTGCACTGTGGAGCGATGCTTTCGAAATTGCCGGCATAAGTCAGTGAATCGAGGACAACAATGAGGTCGGCCGGCCGGAAACGCCGCCAGTAGGCCACAAAATTGGCGCCGATGAATCCCGCGCCGCCAGTGATCAGAAGCGTGGGCATCAAAAATTCACCTAACCTCGGTTGGCGGCCGCCAGTAATGCGATGGTCTCGCCGATGCCGCGACGAATGTCGCCGGCAAAGATGAAGCCGCAATCGAGAAAGCGTTGCCGCGACACCTCGTAAGACAACTGGTTCATGATCGGACTGTTGACGAACGACAGTTCCAGCCCCGGGACGAACGCGCGGATGGCTTCGACGATGTCGCGGACCGTCGCGTTGAGCGTGAGCGCGTTGTAGACCCGCCCATCGAACAGATCGCGCTTGATAACAAACGCGATGGCGCGAATGGCATCGGTGAGGTCGAGATACGGCCGCTTTTGCTCGTAGGCGCTGCGCCATATGCTCAAGGGCTGACCCATGACGGCTTGCCAGCAGAACTTGTTGACCGCGGTGTGGTAACGCATGCCGGGCGACGTGCCGAAGATCGTACCGAAGCGGAAGACGACCGCCCGCAAGCCGCCGCTTTTCGCCAGCGATTGCACGAGCGCCTCTTCCTTCAATTTCGTGGTCGCGTAAGGGCTTTGCGGTTTTAGCTCGTCGGCCGTGCAGTCTTCCGACACGACTTCATTTTGCGTGCCGTAGACGCTGGTCGACGACAGGTGAACGAGCCGCGCGTCGGCTTCGCGGCAGGCCGCGGCAATCTTCGCGGTGGCGTCGAAGTTATTGGCCTCCAGCTCGGCGGCGCGGTCGAACGTGCCGGCGGCATCGCTAATGGCCGCGAGGTGGACGACGACATGCGCGCCGTCGATCAAACGCGTCAGATCGGCCGTGCGCACGTCGGCTTCGATAAAGCGGTAGCGTCCGGTTGCCGGCAGATCGAACAACGAGGCGTAGCGCTGAGTCAGCATGTTGTCCAACATGACGATGTCAGCGCCGGGGAAATGCAGCGGCAGTTCGCGGATCAGCGCCGAACCGATATGACCGAGCGCGCCGGTGACGACGATTTTCATCGCAACTCCGACTGCCGCAACCTTTGAAACTCGGCGTAGTCGCGCACGTAATCGTGCTCTTCGTAATGCCGATCGCAGAGGACGACGAGCAACGACTCGGCCTGGCGAAAGTTGACGATGTTCCAGATCATCGGCGGCACCAGCAGAGCCTGATGGTTGCGGTCAAGGGCGAATATTCGCCGCTCCCCGCCATCGTCACAGACAATGTCGACCGCACCATGCACGCATACCATGAATTGCGAGCACAACCGGTGAGCATGGTTGCCGCGCGTTGAACCGACCGGCGCCGCCAAAATAAACATGCGCTCGATCGAAAAAGGCACCTGCCTTCTTGCTTCTGCGACAATCAGCTCGCCGTCTGACCGCGCATTTCGCGGCAACTCAATGAGACGCGCCCCCGTCAGCCGCTCCATCGGTCGGTTCGGAATGCTGTCTTGGAGCTTTTCTAGCGCAGATTTGCAGGACCGTGATGACTACCAGCCTGCACGAACTGTCGTACATATTCGTGCAACGTCAGAGCGACTTAACCGCGTGTGAAGAGGCAAGTGCAGATACTTGTCTTCAACAAGATCCATATTGGGATAATCGTTTCTGCGGCCACCGAAAATGGAATATCGATCATTGCGATAATGGACTTGGCTCGACTCGATATTTTGCTCGCGGAGTTTCTTTTGCAAGGCTTCACGCCCTTCTGCCAAAACGGTGCACATCCAAGCGGAATGGGTACGATCCCGACGTCCCGTACCAATTACCGTTAATCCCGGGATATTCGCCAACTCGCGTTCGTACTGGTCGAGCAATGCGCGCCGATACGCTAAAACCTGATCAAACTCCTCGAGAGCTGCCAGGCCCATTGACGCAGCTATATCGGACATTTGATATCTATAACCGACCTCAAAGATATCGTTCTCCCAGTTCCCGGCCTGTTTTGCCTTGCGATCGATCCCGGCGTTACGCAAACGTCGCGCCTTGCCGAGCAACGATGCGTCGCGCAAGATCAACATTCCGCCGTCGCCGGTAGTGATGTTCTTGACGGCTGCGAACGAAAACATCGTGAAGTCGGAAACACAACCAATGCTTTGACCTCGATAGGTAGCGCCCAGCGCGTGCGCTGCGTCCTCGATCAATTTCAGGCCGTGTTCGCGCGCGATCGTTTGCAGCTCCGCCAAGTCGCATGGCAGCCCGCCGTGGTGGATACAAACGATGGCCTTTGTTTTCTCCGTTATCCGGCGCCGAACGTCCGCGGGATCGATATTCAAGGTATTCAACTGAACGTCGGCGAAAGCGATTTTGACTCCCATATAGAGGAACGGCATGTTCGTCGCGGTACAAGTAAACAGCGGCGCTATCACCTCGTCTCCCGGCTTCAGATCCGCCAAAATATACGCCAGATGCAATGCATCGGTTCCGGCGCCGACGGCAATCGCCGGATAATCACCGGCGAACCGGGCGCCAAACTTTCGTTCGAACTCCTCGACGAGCGGGCCTTGACCGATCCATCGCGTCTGCAAAACCTTTGTCACCGCGTCAATTGCCTTCGCCGGAATATGCGGATGGAACAAGACAAGATTGCCCGGCTTTTCCTCCATTATGGGAAATTCATCCATCGCTTTTTCGCGCGTCCTGAGCGGTGGTTCGGACGATATTGATGTCATGGCGCTGACGTCCCGATGCCTATTTGCAGATGGAAGAATATCTCATGGCCGATCCCGATTACGTCATGTCGGCAGCTTGTGATTGGGTCACTAGACGCTGGAAATAGTCCCGAATTCCTGACTGGAGTTGGACCTGCGGGCCCCAGCCCGTCAGATTCTGGAACAAACGCGAGTCGCCAATAAAGTTGCGCTTTTGGATCGGGTGCAAATCCGGGGGTTCAGGAACGTGACGGACTGCGACTTCGCGACCGAATGCACGGTGCGCTTCTTGCACCACACACTTGAAAGCGTCGACAAGAGTATAGCCGTGACCGGTGGCGATGACGTAGTGCCTGCCATCAAGCACCTGCTCAGAGTCAAGCGCACGGCAAAACGCATCCACCACGTCGCCAACGAAAATGTAATCGCGAATATATTTGCCCTCCCCATAAATGGTCGGGGCCACCCCTTGCGCTGCCCCCCGCATCACCGCGTTGAGAACGCCGCGATTTGGATTAGTCGAATCCACGCCGACGCCATAGCCGTAGACAGTCGCAAGGCGCAGACTGCAGGCGCGGATGACGCCGCGGCGGCTCGCTTCCCGCAGCATGACCTCGCATTCCAGCTTGTGGAGGTCATAAACCGAACATGGGCGATCGGGCGTCTCCTCATTGACCGGATTGACATGCGCATCGCCGACAATCGTGGTGCTGCTGGCGAAAATCACCGGGATCGCTACACCGGCGCGCTCCGCAGCATCGACCAATGCGCACACCGGCTTGACATTAAGATCACGATCTTCCGCAGGATTCTCTTCTGCTGCTCGTAAATCGGTGCGCGATGAGAGATGGATAATCGCGTCCGCACCATGCAGAAATTGCAACCAGCTCTCTAAGTCCCGCAGGTCCAATGTGTAATAGTCAATTTTGGCATCGGCCGCAGCCTCGATGCGCGGCGCTGCCGACGACCGTGACACGAGGCGAAGTTCGTGGCCTTCGCTCGTCAGACGCTTTGCCAAAGCCCTCCCGATGTAGCCGCGAGCGCCGGTTATGATGATTGTTTTCGGCACGTTTCCAGAAATAACAGGCTTGCGGTGTTGGGCACGCGATATTCGGGTGGATAATTATCGACGTTGCCAGCTCACCGTCAGCCACCAACCTGCGGCAGCCGCGTGCGATCGAGCTGCCGTAAGGCCGGATAGGCGCCGTCGCGCTCCGAGACAATCGGATCTGCAATTGGCCAGTCGATGGCGATATCGCGATCGTTCCAGACCACTCCGCCCTCGTCGCTGTGGTCGTAAAGCCGGCTCACTTTGTAATGCAAATCGGCGAAATCGCTGAGCACGCAGAAGCCGTGGGCGAATCCCGGCGCCATATATAGTTGCCGCGGGCCTTCATCGCTCAGCTCGGCGCCATACCATCGAGCGAACGTTGCCGAATTCGGCCGCAGATCAACCGCGACATCGAACACGCGCCCGCGGATCACCGTCACTATTTGCGCCTGCGGGTGTTTGACCTGGAAGTGCAGGCCCCTCAGCACTCCCCGCCGCGATCGCGAATGATTGTCCTGAAGGAAAACATCCGCGATCCCGTTTTCGCGATAGCGTTCTTCGTGAAAGGTTTCGAGAAAGAACCCACGCTCGTCACGAACGCACCGCGGCTCGATCAACAGCAGGCCCCGCATGTTCGTCGGCACAACGCGCATAGAATCCGCGACCCCACCGAGCTTAAGAGACGAGGTCTGCACTCAGGTTGCGATCGCTTGACGCAAACGGCTTTAGTTTGACTGTCTGACTTCCTGGCGGACCGTTCCGCTTTTGGGCGGCATAAGGCTGCTATGAATCTTCGACAGCCGACGTCTGACTGCCTTCTTCAGGTGGTCTTGTAGCGAGCCGCGAACAGCCAGGTGGTTTTTGATCCCCAGATTGAGGCATTCTGCATATTTTATTCCGCCATTTGCGCTGAGAGCTTCGTTGACACGTTGACGGAATACGGCACTCCGATCCACAATCGAGTTGTAATACGGGACACCCGAAGCCATGCACTTGCCACAGACTTTGCTGGCCCTGCGAGCGGCAAAAATTTCTTCATCGGTTGTAGCGAGATACGAGGGGAATAACCTGTATTGATCGCCAAACGTATTGCAGCAAAGCCCGACCGATCCATCCGCATTGATGACCACTCTGTTTTCTTCAATCTGCGGGCATTTCCCGTCATCAAGCTCTATTGCCATCTGCTGCCAGTCCTGCGGCGAGAAAATGAACTTAGTCAGAACATTGGTTTTTTCGTTGGCAAGATTGCCGCCGCCCTCGAGGACATCCAGTACGTCATCGAGCGCCAACACTTGGGCAACGGACAGGCAATAGTCGCACTTCAGGGCGAGCAGTATTCGCTTGAGAGTCGCCAAGTTCTCTCCGCCGTTATCTTTGTAGACGTGATAATGGATCATGAAATTAGTCTCGGGCGAATATCGCTGAATGTAATTCCAGGCCAGGAAAATAGTCGAGACGACTGTCTCGACTTCGCCCTTATAATGCGTTGCATTATACGTTGATTTTTCGAAGCCCGACAGCGATACCGAAAACAGCGTCGGCTGCGCTTTGATCGCCGCCTCCAGGTGCTTTGTCGCATTGCCGTTGGTCGAAACAACTGGCTGCCAACCGCGCTTTCTGATTGCGGCGATGATGTCGCCGATCCGATTATGCATCAACGGCTCGCCCCAGACAAAAAGCGGGATACGATGAATCTGATTCGGGCTGTTTTCCTCAATCTTATCGAGCACCTTCAAGAACAATTCGTAATCCATCAAACCCTTATAAGCCGGCGCGCCGTGCAACTCCGTATAGTTCTCGCGCCGGGCACACGACGGGCACTTCAGATTGCACGTCCCGACGATATCGATGTTGTATTGCGTCATTTTCTATTCTCCCAACGCGCGCTCTTTGACCGGCATCGTGCATAGACCAGTAGCAACAGAATACCCCATGGTGCAGCTTTTACAAACAAGAGAAGTGTGCTTCTAAGCCCGCTGAGCAGTGTGAAGACTGAAGATCGTGTTCATCCCGGCATCCTCCAGATTCCACTCTTCAACGAGCGTACCACCGACAAGATCATAGCAAGCAATACGGGTCGGCGCAGGCGGGCAGCGATCTACGTGTCGAAAGCCGCGTCGGATCCAATCCACGTTGTGCCGGAGGGTGGTGTAGCGGATCCGTGAAAATCCGACCCACATCTTGTCTTCGACCGGCGAGAGGCCACGACACCAGCCCAAGGGACGATCGAAATCTGAGCCTTGCATTCTGTTGAGGTCGAAGGACTCTCTCTGGCCCGAGTTCAGGTCGAAGCGCAGGATGAAACCATTGACCGCGCTGAAATAGATGCGATCGCCGGAAACATGACCGTCATGCACGCCTTCCATTCCGATCCGGAAAATCGCTCGGCCATTAGTGTCACCCTCGAGCGGCACGGCGTCGCGTTGCTCAAAGCGCGTGACCCAAGGTTGCCCGTCGAGAAAGAATACGAAGTTCGGATGCGCCTGATGAGGCTTCGTTGTCGCCACCTTGCGATAGTCCCGTGCTGGCGAAAACCGGTCCCAGACTGACGCTCCGGTCACGCTGGCCAAACGCAACAGATCGCCATCCGGCGTAAGCTCCGCAACCGCATCAAGGCCCGTCACCGCGACGAACAGCCGGCCATCCGGCGCTATGGCGACGTGATGCAGATCGTTGAAACACGGCAGCGAAATGATTTTCTGTACGGCGAACGACGGAAAGTCGCAGATCAAGACTTCGGTTTGCGTGCACAGATAGGCGCGATTTCCTTTAACCGAAGCCGCTTTGAAGACGATCGAAGGCGAATCGTCGCAGCAATGCTCAGGCGGAGATTCGTATTCAAGCACACGATGTGGCTTACCGCGATCGATTTTGACAACGACGCCTTTCTTGTACAGCTTCCATTCCTTGGTCCAGTGCGGCACGCCACGCTGCTCGCCCCCGACCACCCAGATTGCGTCCGTTTCGTTCATGACAGTGGAAATTGCCGAAGCTCCGCGCTCCGTTGTCACCGCGATGATTGTAATTTCGTGACGTAGGGGCCGAGAAATTCCTTGAATTCTCGGCCGGTCAGCACCTCTTCGATTTGAGCAAGTTCGCCTTCGAATTTCCTCACGTATTCTGGCGTTGCTCCATCGCCGCGAAGCTTCGTTAAAATCCATCTCCGCTCAAAGACGACAGCGAGCCGACGTCGTGTCTTAAGCCATTCCACGAACCAAGGAGCGTGCGTACGCAGGCGGCGTCGCAACGCCGCGAAGGTACCGAAATCCAGCCTGATAACTCCTCTGAGCCAATCCTCTAATGGCCGGCGCAAACGCTCGGCAATTGCTGCGGGATCCCCGCCGTCACGTTCTGCGATAGGCCGCGTAATTCGATCGAGCACGTTGGCGAAATCTTCGGTAAATCGGTTCCGCAAGAGGTAATACACAAAATCCTTGCGCATCGCCGACTCCGAAGACGCCCAGTGAAGCTGTAGGGATGTCCAGTACTGGCGCCAATAGCTGAATATGCCGGCGATGGATCGCCCTTTACCAAGGGTCAATGCCCGCATTGCAAGAAATCGTTCCTTCAGCACGAAGCTTGTCGGAGCCAATTCGCGCAATTCCTGCCACATCAGGACAAAAGCAGAAGTTCGAAAAACCGCATAAAAATTCCACGTATTGCGTGCCCCGGCGAGAACGCGCTCCATCGTCGAGGGGGAACCAAGGTCAATTGAACGGTCGCGCGGCGCGTAGCAGTAAGCGAGCTTATTGAAAGGCCCGACCACTCTCGCAAGAACGTCATGCCGCCGCGCATGGACGGAAAAGCCGCCTATACCGCCGCTACAGCAGACATAGTCGGGGTGACGATCAAGAAAATCCATGCAGCATTCGAGACCGAGTTGCGCGAGAAAGTCGTCATTATCCGCGATTTTGACATATGGTGTCCGTACTCGCGACAATGCATCCGCCATCTTGGTGTAATAGTGCTGAAAATCGACGTCGTCAGGATAGCGGATGTATTCGATATCGAGCTCCGGAAAGATTTTGCTGGAATTTTCCAGAATTTTGGCCAGCTCCGGATCGACCTGCCCATCGGCAATCACAAATCGATAGGGCAATCGTGCTTTGTTGGCATGCCATAGAAACCGCAGCGTAAAAAGATGCCGCCCCTTCAGCGGCAACACAATCGTCAGACGTGACGTCATCAGAGAGAATTTGCGGCAGTAGAACCGCCGCGCGCCAAGTGTGAGATGTACAGCAGCAGCGAGACAGGAAGAGCCATCAGAACGAGCACCCTCGCCGGCATCTTATCTAGCGCTCTCAAGGTGTCCCACAGGCTCTGCCCCGAAAAATGCGCGACGATCAGCAACATAAGCGCTGCCTTTAGAAACGGCCGCGGCGAATGAAAAAAGTATTGCAGGTCGTTATTTAAGAGCCATACATAGTAATGCAGACGTCCCGGAGCGTCGTCAGCAAGACCTCTTCGCTTCGTGAGCGTTGCGCCGGTTTGCTGGTCATCAACGTAGTAGGTCCGAAAAATTTCATTCACACATCGGATTTTATAAATTTTTGCCATCTGCAACCAAACCGTGCCTTCCGGCATGAATTGCGTCTCGGCAACCTCCGGGAATGGGAAGCGACGCGCAATATCCGTCAGCACCGAGCCCCACTTCTCGCCCCGGAGGCGGTAGACGTAGCGTCGCTCTCGCAGCGTGGTGTCAAAGCGATCAGACGGAAAGCGGTCACCGATGACCACACCGTGCTGGTCACTGCATAATCCGTCGACGCCGGAATAAAGTGCTCGATCTGACTCCGGAATGGTATTCCAGTGATAAGCCATTCTCTCAAGCGCATAAGGGACGCATGCATCATCGGAATCGAGCGGCAAGAAGAATTTTCCCCGCGCCGCGCGCGCAGCGCGATTATGAGCGATGTGCTTGCCGGAATGCGCCTGCTTGAAATAGCGAATCGGAAAATCGGCGGCCGCGGCCCAGGTTTCGATCAATTCGGCCGTATTGTCCGTCGAGCCATCGTCGACGACGAGCCATTCGAAGTCCCGCAAGGTCTGCGCACACAGGCTGTCGAATACGCGCTTGATGGTATGGGCGCGATTGTAGGTTGGCGTAAAGACTGTGAATAAGTGAGCCGCGGACATTATCGATTACACGCGGGCATTGACCGGAACTCAAATGCTGCGATCTGCTTGCCGAGCATCGATAGTCAGGTCGTGAAAAAGCTGCGAACCGTCGCAATCACCTGATCGACCTCTGCGTCGGCCAATTCCGGATACATCGGTAGCGACAAAATTTGCTTGCAGAGCCGTTCGGTCACAGGCAGGCCGTCGCGCGGCGAGACGGCGCGCTCGCGATAGCCACACTGGCGATGGGCCGGCAATGGATAGTGGACGGCGCATCCGATCTGATGATCCAATAGATGCTTCATCAGGCCGTCCCGATGGGCGGACGTAATAACATAGAGATGAAACGCATGCGCGGCGCCGGGCCGCGTTCCCGGTGTCGTCAACGGCAAGCCGGCAAGACCGGCCTCATACCGTCGTGCGATTGCCGCCCGCCGCGCATTGTCGGCGTCAAGGTGCGCGAGCTTGGCTTGCAGGACCGCTGCCTGAATCGGATCCAGGCGTGAATTGACGCCGATTTCATGCGTCTTGCGATCGTCGTCCCAGCCATATTGGCCCAATCGCCGCACGCGCGCGGCGATTTTTGCATCGGCCGTCAGCACCAATCCGCCGTCGCCGACCGCGCCGAGGTTCTTTGTCGGATAAAAGCTGAAGCAGCCGATGTTGCCAATGCTGCCGACGCGGCGGCTGCCGCAGCGCGCGCCCGCAGCCTGCGCGCAATCCTCGATGACCGGAATTCCGTGCCGCCGCGCGCTGGCGAGAATTGCATGCAGGTCGGCAGGCTGGCCATAGAGGTGCACGGCGATCAAGGCCTTCGTGCGCGGCGTGATCGCAGCATCGATCGCCGAGGCGTCGAGAGTCATATAGCTGTCAACATCGATCAGGACCGGCACGGCGCCGGTTGCAAGAATCGCCGCGACGGTCGCGATCGCGGTGTGCGACACGGTGACGACCTCGTCGCCGGGTCCGATGTCCAGCGCCCTCAACGCGAGGATCAGCGCGTCGGTGCCGCTGGCGACGCCGACGGCATGGCTGGCGCCGCAATACTCCGCAAACGCGCGCTCGAACGCCGCAACTTCCCTGCCCAGGATATATTGACCGCTCTCCAGCACCCTGGCGATGGCGGCCTGAACGACGTGCGCATGCGCGCGATATTGCGCCACGGGCGCCGCGAGGGAGATCACGAGATCACTTCTACTTGAGGAACATAAACGATCCACCGGCCGCCAGCGGCAACAAACGCCTGCTCCTTTTCGCGGATTTCGGCGGCGTGGTTCCACGCGAACAACAGCGCATAATCGGGATAGGCGCGGCTGAACTCGGTGTGCGAACGCACCGGAATATGCGCGCCCGGCGACAGCTTACCCTGCTTGATCGGCGTCGTGTCGGAGATGAACTCGATATGTTGCGGCGTGATTCCGCAATAATTGGTCACCGTTGTGCTCTTCGACGTCGCACCATAGCCGACCACGCGCTTGCCCTGCCCGCGCAGCTCGGTGAGCGTCCGCATTAGCCGCGCACGAGAGCTTTCGCAGTTCTGCTTGAACTTCAGGTAGGTTTCGGCGTTGTCGAGACCCTGCGCACGCTCTTTGGCGAATTGCTCGGCGACGCGCGCCGTCGCCGGGCGGCCGCCTTTCGGCGCCAGCGTGTAGCGCATCGAGCCGCCATGGGTGATCTGCGGCTCAACGTCGACGAGCTCGAGGCCATGCGGCGCAAAGGCGCGCGCGATCGCGGTCGCCGAGAAGATGAAGACATGTTCGTCATAGATCTGATCGTAGGAAGTCTTGGCGATCATGTCGCCCAGATAGGGATCCTCGAAGATGAAGACGCCGTCAGGTTTGAGCAGGTATTGTGCGCCGGCCGCCACGCCGGGCAGATCGGGGATGTGGCACATGACGTTGGCGGCAAGCATGACGTCGGCGCGGCCATGCTCGGCGACGATTTCCTCGGCGAGCTTGCGATCGAAGAAAGCGCTGACGGTGCGGATGCCGCGGCTGCGCGCAACGTCGGCAACGTTCACCGACGGCTCGATGCCGAGATGACGGATGCCACGCTCGTGGAAGTGGCGCAACATGATGCCGTCATTGCTGCCGAGCTCGACGACGAAAGAATCGGCGTGCCCAGGCAAGACGTCGGCCATCACCGCCTTGGCAAAAGCCTCGAAGTGCAGCTGCATGTAGCGCGAGGTGCTCGAGTAGAACGCGTAGTGGCCGTGGAACATCTTGTCGGGCTGCGGTTGCTCGATCAGCTGAAACATACTGCATCGGCTGCAGAAGGCCGGAGCGAGCTCGAAAAAATACTCCTT